>Ga0209794_1001504_pt1 | contig 17357 bp, 16 predicted proteins | sample EBPBio232013_DNA_FD_185869 | JGI IMG/M metagenome (GOLD analysis project Ga0209794, IMG submission 185869) | Wastewater treatment Type I Accumulibacter community from EBPR Bioreactor in Madison, WI, USA - Reactor 1_5/23/2013_ DNA (SPAdes)... | ecosystem: Engineered > Bioreactor > EBPR >... | reverse complement strand
TTTTAAGACCTATTTCCAACCTCAAAATCAGGTGGTCAATTTAATCCGAAATGAGCTGCTCACTTTGCTCCGAAAATGGTGGTCATTTTAAACCGAAATATGGTGGTCATTTTGACCGTTTTTTCCAATTAAACACATTTGATGTAAATAAAAAAATAGAACATTTACAACAATATCCTAATCTTATAAAGGAACTAAATGACACAATTTTGTCATCATTTATAGGGATATCTAGAGAAACATTTGCAAGAAATAAAAAATTTTTATCTGAATATTAAATTATTTATAATTAATCCAAATAACCGATTTATAAGAAAGTGTGATTAAAATCACACTTTTTTTTATCAATTATTCAAATATTTGTATTGACTTACTACTGATATGGCAAAAATTCTATTAGGCATAATGCTTATGATTTCATTTTTTTCTTCCGCTCAAGAGGAGAAAAAAGATACTATTAATGAGATTTTAGAAAATCAAATACAAGAAGTAGAAATAAAATCTAAAAAAAAATTAGTTGAAAGAAAAATTGATCGACTAGTTTTTAATGTTGAAAATTCTATTTCAGCCACTGGCGGTGATGCCCTAGATGCTTTAAAAGTGACACCTGGAATTCGAGTGCAGAATGATCAAATTTCAATGATTGGAAAGAACAGTATGGGTATAATGATAAATGATAAATTAATTCAACTTTCTGGCGATGATTTAATGAATTATTTAAAAAATTTAAAGTCGGATGACATAAAAAAAATAGAAGTCATTACTAATCCACCAGCAAAATATGAAGCAGAAGGAAATAGTGGCTTAGTAAACATCATATTAAAAACTGCAAAAAAAGAAACTTTCAGTGGAAGTTTTAGAAACGTTTTGTCACAATCTAGTAAATCAATAGGTAGTTCTGGACTTTCTTTAAACTATCAAAAAAGTAAAACAACCATAACAACAAGTATAAATTATTCAAATGGTATAACAGTACCTTACCAAGAATATAAATTAACATATCCAACTTATCTATGGATTGAAAAAAATAATAAAACAAGTTATACAGATAATTTAAGTGGTAATTTAACAATAGATTATCGCTTAACTAATAAAACTAAAATAGGAAGTTCTTACTCATTTTCAAATTCTAATCCTTTGATTAAAGCTCAAAACAATTCGCAAATTTATAATCAAAGCACTATGGTTTTGGATTCTTTAATCAAAAACAATTCAAGATTAGAATTAGATAGAAATACAAATGCAATAAACATTTTTTCAATTACAGAGATAGATACTTTAGGCAAAAAAATGAATTTTGATTTCGATTATTTAAATTTTAAGTCAAACTCTAACAATCATTTTTCATCAATTTCATATGATGCAAATAACATTATGACTCCCAATAGTAGATTTATAGCAAATAATTTAGGCGGGCAAAACATAAATATCTATACTGCAAAATTAGATTTTGAATTTCCTACAAATTGGGCAAATTTTAATTTCGGTTCAAAACTTTCATTTATTAAAAATTCAAGTGATGTTTCTTTTTATGATTTAACTAGTGGTAATCAAGTTTATGACACGACAAAAAGCAATAATTTCGAATATAAAGAAAACATTCAAGCGTTATACATATCGGGAAACAAAAAACTCACAAATTCTTTAGAAGTACAATTAGGATTACGAGCAGAAAATACCCAAACAAATGGATTATCACAAACATTACAAAAAGAAACTAAAAATAACTATCTACAGCTTTTCCCTACTTTTTTTGTAAATTATTTGATAAATGATTACAAATCGCTTTCATTTAATTATAATCGGCGAATTGAAAGACCATCTTATAGTGACTTAAACCCTTTTAGATTGTATACGACATCTTTTAATTATTCTGAAGGAAATCCATTTTTAGCACCCTCTATTACAAATAATTTTGAATTATCATATAACTATAAAAATTCTTATAGCTCCTTTTATGTGAACTATTTGGAAAATGGTTTTGATCAAGTAACTTATGTAGAACCAAATAGTATAATTCAAAGAGTTATTCCAAATAATTTTTTTAATCAAATTAATTATGGTCTTTTTCAAAGCTATTCTTTTACGATTAAAGACATTTGGGAAAACAACAGTGACATCTCTGTTTTTTATTTTAAAACAAATTCAAGTATAGAAAATGTTGTTCCAAGTATAAGCGCGTGGTCAGGAAGTTTAAATACACAAAATACTATTATCATTGATAAGGATAAAAATTACAAAGTTGAGTTGGGTTTTATGTACCAATTACCATCATTGGCAGGTAGTTATAAGCTATCAAGCTTTTATCAAGTCAATTTAGGGTTTAAAGCCAATTTCGTAAAAAACAAACTACAACTATCTGTTAATGCAATTGATATATTCAAAACAAACAAACAGATATTTACTCAATTCGTGAATAATATAAAACAAGAAAATTATGATTATGCTGATATACGAAGAATTAGAGTTTCTCTCACTTACAATTTTGGGGGAAAATTGAGTATTGAGAAAAAAGAAAATGGAAATACAGAAGAAAAGGACAGAATTAAGTAAAGATTCTATTCAGAAATATTTGATTGCAATCAAGCCGACTACACGGTTTATATGTAGAAACTAGTATTAATTCAATTAATTAAAATCATTATGAAATTTAAATTAAATTGTAAGTCTGATTCAAAGGTTTTGAAAAACAATTTAGACCTTATGAACAATTCTGTTTTGAAAAAAGCAGTAGTTGATGTTTTAGATGGTGAAGCTGGAGGTTGGGTTCAACACAGCTCATACACTAAATTCAGAAAAGCGGTAATTATTGAACATCCTGTTTGATAATAATACTTTATTAGAGGGTGTTAAACACCCTCTTTTTTAACTCAAAAAAATGTAAATGATGGCCAAATATGACACAATAATAATCAAAATTGCAAGTAGATGTAACATAAATTGTACATACTGCTATATGTATAACTTAGGAGATAGTTCATACGCTCTTCAACCTAAATTCATTAATCATGAAACAATAAATAGTATTTATGAAGAAGTGAAAAGACATTGCAAAAAGAATGAAATAACAAAATTCACTTTTATTTTTCATGGTGGAGAACCATTATTGATGAAAAAAAATGAATTTCTAAAAATGATATCTCTTTTCAATTCCCTCATTGAAGAAGGCATTGTAGTTGTTTTCGCATTACAAACAAATGGAATACTAATAGATAAAGAATGGTGTGAAATATTCAAAAAATATAATATCGGAGTCGGAATTAGTTTGGATGGTGTGAAAGAAATAAATGACATTAACAGAGTTGATAAAAAAGGAAACGGAAGTTATGATAATGTAATAAAAGGTATTTCAGTCTTGCAAGAACATTTTAATAGTGAATTCGGGCTTTTATCAGTTGTTAATATTGATGCTGATCCAATTGACTCATACCAACATCTCAAAAAATGTGGAGCAGCAACTGTAGATTTTTTATTATTAGATGCTAACTTTGACAATGCCGATTCTAATATTATTGAAAACAACAAAAATGCTGACTGGTTTATCAAGGTATTTGACGAATGGTATAATGAACCTGAGGAAACAAGAATTCAATATAGATTTTTTGAAGTTATTATTCATAAAATATTAGGCGGTCTTTACTCGATTGATAATATGGGTTATGGTGATAATACAGTTTTAGTTATAGAAACAAATGGCGAAATCGAAGCGGTTGATGTTTTAAAAATATGTGGTGAAAGTTTCACCAAAACAAATATAAATATCAATACCCATTCATTTGATAATGTATTTGATAACGTATTAGCAGAAATTTATTACAACAGCGGAAAATATTTAGCAAAGAAATGTTTAGCATGTCCGATAAATGAAATTTGTGGAGGCGGATATTTACCTCACAGATATAGTTCTGAAAATGGTTTTAACAACCCTTCTGTTTATTGCAATGATTTATTAAAACTAATTACACATATTCAAAATAGAATCGTTGACTCATTACCTCAAGAAATAAAAATTGAGTCTGGCATTGAAAAGTTACATTATGAGCAAGCTCTTCAAATAATTGATGAAAGTCTTCCAACAATTGAAGTTCCAAATTATACTGAAAAGTTGGAAAGCTTTGCAAAAAATAAGTATGCATAATTTCCCATTTATTAAACAATTAGATAGTCAAGATTGCGGTATTGCATGCTTACGCATGCTTGTAAAATATTATACAAATAATACACTTGATGAGGAGTCATTAAAAAATTTAGACATTACTAAGCAGGGGGTTACTATTTCTGAGCTAAAGGCAACATCTGAACTATTAGGATTTACCACCATGGTTGTAAAACTTAATTATGATAATATGGTACAAAATGTTAATCTTCCTGCTATTTTTTTTTGGAATCAAAATCATTTCATAATTGTTAACAAAATTCAAAATGACAAAGTATATATTTCGGACCCAGCATTTGGTAAAACTTACTATCGCAAGGAAGAATTCTTAAAAGGTTGGACTCAAGCAAATAATGAAGGACTCATATTATTACTTGAACCTACAGAGAAGTTAAAAAATTTAACCATAAAGAAAAAAACTAAAAAAAGAAACCTAAGTTACATAAGCAAATATCTTAAAAGTCACAAAACTCAATTATTATTAATTGCAATTACTTTGCTTTTATCTTCTATCATTGAATTGATAACACCATTTTTTACTCAAAAAATAATAGACAAGGGGGTTTTTCTTAAAAATATTTCATTCATATACATTGTACTACTTGCGCAGATTATCGTTTACTTGAGTAGAATATGTTTAGAATTTTATCGCTCTTGGTTATTTATTCATATCAGTAGTAGAATTAGTTTTTCTATTATTTCCGACTTTCTAATAAAACTTATGCAACTTCCTATTCATTTTTTTAATTCAAAAAATATTGGAGATTTAACCCAACGCATACAAGATCATAAAAGAATCGAAGAGTTTTTATCCAAAGATTTAATTCAAACTGTCTTTTCTTTTTTTAGTATAATTATTTATTCAGGTGTTCTACTTTATTTTAATTTGAACATATTTTTGGTTGTAATAATAACTTCAATAGTTGAATTGGTATGGATACTCAGTTTTCTTGAAAAAATCAGAATAAATGACTATAAAGATTTTACTTTGCAATCCAAAGATAATAACAAAATATATGAGTTAATAAATGCTATACAGGAGATTAAATTAAACAATTTAGAAGAAAAAAAAACAAATCAGTGGCAAGAAATACAAAAAAGTATTTATCTAAATAATATAGAGAAATTAAAAATTAATCAAAAATATGAAAGCTACCGCTTTATTAATTTTTTTCAAACGATTTCTGTAATTTTTATTGCATCAATAGCGGTAATGCAAAAAGAATTAACAATAGGTTCTATGCTTTCAATTATGTTTATTCTTGGTGGATTAAGTGTTCCTATCAATCAAGTAATTAATTTTATTCTTCAATATCAATTGGTAAAAGTAAGTTTTGAAAGATTAAATGAAATACACAATAAACAGAACGAAGAAAATATATCAGAAATAAAAAGAATTAATGAGATCCAAAACATTAAATTAGAAAATATAAATTTCTCCTATACAAATAAAAACATAGTTTTATCAAATATAAATTTACTCATTCCTAAAAATAAGACCACCGCAATAGTTGGCGTGAGTGGAAGTGGAAAAACATCACTATTAAAATTAATTTTAAAATTCCACAAACCTCAAGAAGGCGATATATATGTTGGAGAAAATAACCTTGAATCTTTAAATAATCAATTTTGGCGAGAAAAGTGTGGGGTAATTTTACAGGACAGTTTTATATTTTCAGATACAATTTCATACAATATAGCATTAGATGAAAATACTGATGAAGACAAACTACTACAAGCAATTAAACTTGCAAATATTGAAGATTTTGTAGAAAAACTACCTTTAAAATTAAAAACAGTAATCGGTTCTGAAGGAATTGGTATTAGTCATGGACAAAGGCAACGTATATTAATTGCAAGAGTAATATATAAAAATCCTGATTACTTATTTTTTGATGAAGCAACTAATTCTTTAGATGCAGAAAATGAAAAAATTATTGTTAAACATATTGATACCTATTTCAAAAATAAAACAAAAATCATTGTTGCACATAGGTTATCAACAGTCAAAAATGCTGACCAGATAATAGTTTTAGATAAGGGAGAAATCATCGAAAATGGTAACCATGAATCATTGATTAAAAAGAAAGGAAAATATTTTAAACTAATACAAAACCAACTAGAATTAGGTCAATGATATGAAGAAGAACAACAGTAATGTAATGGGTAAAGTCCCAAACTATTTTACTTTAATAGGTATCATGCTATCTATAATTAGCATATTCGCAATAATTTTTGTAATTCGCATATTATTTTATTAGATTTGTTAATAAAACATATAATTATGCCATCAACATCAGAAGTAGGACACGCCAAAAATGTAGCCAACCTACAAAAACTCACAGAACAAGTAATCACTTTTACCAATTACAATCCGCCAGTTGACAACCTTAAAGTTGTGAATCTGCAAACCCTTTACACAACTGCTTCCGCAAAACTTTCAGAAGTCGAAGATAAGCGGCACGCCAACAAAAATGCAATCACATTACGTCAATCCTCTTTCGAAAATCTGAAATCTACAAGCACAAAAATTATCAATCATTTAGAAATTTTGGGACTTCCACAAGGAACAATCGACCAAGCGAAATCTCTAAATCGGGTAATCCAAGGCGGACAAAAGAAAACCACCACTCCACCCGATGAAAACGGACAACCTGCACCAACGGTTTCAACCTCTCGACAATCGTACACCCAACAAGCAGAAAATTTTGGAATTTTATTACAGTTATTGGCAACCATTCCAACCTATGCTCCCAATGAAGATGATTTGAAACTAACAAATCTCAATGCTTACAAAGATTCATTAGTCAGTTCCACCCAATCCGTCGACCAAACCGAAGCGGAACTCAACACAAAACTCATAGAAAGAGATACCATTTTATATGCAGACGGAACAGGATTATATTCTATCGCCCAAAATGTGAAGAAATACGTTAAAAGTCTTTACGGAGCAACCTCTCCAGAATATGCAAATGTTTCAGGTATCGAATTTACCAGCCGAAAATAATATTCGACCGAGAAGTTTTACTATTCTTACAATGTAAAGTTACATTCCCAAGATGTAACTTTATTTTTTTGCAATGTGGTTTCATATTGGCACGATATGGAGTTATATTTTTGCGTTGTGGTTTTATATTTTCACGATGTGAAATAATATTTTTGTGATGTAGTTTTATATTAAAGCGTTGTAAATTTCAATTTTAGCGATGTAGTTTTACATTCATCTGATGTGACTACAAAAACTAATTACAAAATCCACAACAAAGGAAAAAGCACATTTGCAAACCGCTAAACCAGCACCAAGTCAAGGTTTGCAAAAGAGCTTTTCCCTTCCCTCTTTTTGCCCTCCCTAAAAAAAGAATAAATTTCCCAACGCTTCTCCTGCATATTCACAAACAAACCGAATAAAAAGCACTGCATATAACATGGGTTTTGCAATAGCGGGGTCGAAAGTTATAAGTACAACTTGTGTAACTCTTTCCACTTTCATATATTAGCAGAAAGATTAGGAATTTCTTTGCCCCGCCATCGCAAAGCCCTTTCCCGTTATATGCTATGCTATTGAAACCCGTGTGAATAATTAAAAAATTCTTTCTTTTTCAAAAAATCAACCAGCATAATTTTCTCACACTTCCATCGCAAAAATTATTCTTTTTTTCCAGCCGCTTTTTTTGCCAACGCGCATTAGCACATTCTGCATTTTGCCAAAGGCTTTTTACAGCGAAATGCAGAATGAGCTAATCTCCCCCAACCGCGTTAAGTATATACAAAAAAATGAAATAATTTTAAGGTTATTACAAAATTAATATGCGATTAATATAATTATTTGAATTTTTTAATTAAATTAGCAGTACTTAACCATAAACAATATGAATCATGAAAAATTTACTTTTTTTGTTAATACTGTTAATCAACAGTGTTGCTTATTCACAAACCTCAATTAAAAATTTCTACGTTGTTGAAAAGGAAAATTCAACAATTGCGCCTACAACAAAGAACTCAAACAGTTCTGGTACATTGAATTTAACATTTACCCAATCTTCTTTACAAGATTTTTTTTCTGTTAGAAATGTTTATAAATACGAAAAACCTTTTATTGGCACTAGGTCTCAATTGCTTAAAAGAACTTTTTTAGTGTCAATTAATGATGAACCAAATATCTTAAACTCTTTGAAAAGTTTAACGGGCGTTGAATTTGTAGAAGAAATTCCAGACCCCATCTTACTCTATTATCCCAACGATATTGATGTTGGAAACATAGGCAACGATAGGGCGTTAGAATTGGTACGTGCTCCAATGGCATGGGAAGTAACAACAGGAAATCCTAATATTTTAGTTGGAATTCCAGATACTGGCTTTAACACAAACCACGAAGAATTAAGTGGAAAAATCGTGCAGCACATTGGCACCACTGACATCAATGGATTTCATGGAACAATGGTTTCCGGATTTGCTGCCGCAAATACAAATAATAGTATTGGAGTAGCTTCAATTGGTTTCAATTCAAAACTAGTTACTGCTCAAGGTTTTACTGTAATGGCTCATCAAATAGCCCAAATACCTGGAATAAGAGTTATCAATACGTCATGGGTAACCAATTGTTCTTATAGTGTAGTAGAAGAAGAGACTTACCGCGAAATATGGGAAGATTTTGGAGTGATTGTCGTATCTGCTGCTGGAAACGGCGGCACTTGCGGTGGTCCAAATAATTATGTGTATCCTTCAGCCTATAAAAATTATACAATTGCAGTATCCTCCGTTGGAACATCATTTCCTATTGGAACAATTTATACCGATGCAAATGGGGTACAATATCAAATAGAATGGAATGATGTTCATCAAAACGGGATTAATTTATCAAATCCGGAAGTTAATACTCACCAACATAATGATAAAGTTGATCTTGTTGCACCAGGTTATGCAATACCCGGAGGTATAATGGGTAATAACGTTTATACAAAATGCTGGGGAACCTCTTGCGCTTCACCACAAGTAGCAGCGGCGGCTGCGCTTATCTTATCTCTTAACCCTAACTTAACTCCAAATCAGGTAAAAAATATTATAAAAAATACAACAGATGATATATACTGGATACCATATAATCAACCTTATATTGGAAAACTAGGAACCGGAAGACTAAATGTTTTTCGCGCCGTAAAAGAAACAAAATGCATGTCTGAGGCAAATCCTACTGTTAATTTTATGATAAAGGATTCTAAAGAGGACGTTGGACATGAACCAAATAATAACACACAATATATGTGGACTAGTTCCGATATATTAGTGAGAAATCAAAATGATGGGAAACTCATTCCTGTACATCAAAATCCAACGTACGATGGAGTAAACCCAAATTATATTTATGTAAGGGTAACAAATATTGGCTGCCAAACAAGTTCTGGGAATGATACAGTAACCGTTAATTGGGCAAAAGCCAGCACTTCTTTAAATTATCCCGATTATTGGGATGGCACTATAGTTCAAAATGGGGTGGTTTTTGGTGGTTTAGTGGGAAGTGGTGTAATTCCGGTATTAAAACCAGGTCAGGAAGCTCTTGTTGAAATTCCTTGGAATGTTCCAAATCCTCAGGACTATTCACAAATTAATCCTGAACCATGGCATTTTTGTTTACTTGCAAAAATTAATTCCTCAGATGATTTGCTTTCGTCCCCTATGACACCAAATCCTAATATAATGGTTAGAAATAATAATAATTTAGCCTGGAAAAATGTAACGGTTGTCAACATTGCTGGAACAGGAAGTACTTTAGGCGGCGTAATTGCGATAGCAAATCCTCATAATACTATAAAAAACTATGACTTAGAGTTAGTAAAGGAGGATATCGAAACAGGGAAACCAGTGTACGAAGAAGCGGAAGTAGGTATTAAAATGGACGATGTTTTATTAGCAGCTTGGAAAAGAGGCGGAGAATCATCTGTAAATACTGAAAATACCAATTTTGAAAACAAAAAAATAATCGCTGGGAATAATGTTTTATTAAAAAACATTAACTTGTATCCTAATACAATGGGCACATTATATGTTTCTTTTAATTTTCTTACAAAAGAATCTACCAATAAAGAAAAGTATAGGTATCATATTATCCAGAAAGACAGTGAAACCGGAGAAATTATGGGTGGAGAAACATTTGAAATTCATAAGCAAGAGAGATCTCTGTTTGTAGCCAATGCCGGAAACAATATTGAAGCTGAAAAAAATGAAACAGTTACTTTACATGCTTCGGATATAAATGAAACGGCAACATATAATTGGTATGATGAAGATGGAAATTTAATTTATACAGGGAAAAGCTTTTCAGTTTCACAAGATATCACTAAAAAATATAAATTAGAAGTAGTTGCATTAGATGGGTTTAAAGATTATACTGAAATTGAAGTGAAAGTTTCTCCATACAAATTTATCAATATGGCACCCAATCCTGCCAGTTCACAGATTTTACTTCAATATGATATAGAAAACTCCACTTCAGCATACTTTATTATTACTGGGTTAAGTAACAATTTATCAAATAATTATATCTTAAATACATCAACTTCTCAATACAATGTTAATTTGACAAATTATCCTGCAGGACAATATACAGTTGTTCTAGTTGTAGATGGTAAAGTTATTTCATCCAAAAATTTAATAAAAAATTAAAATGAAAGCGACAATAGTATTTATTTTAATATTCTTTGCTGGGCTTGTACAAGCCCAGCAATCCGAGTTAATCAGCAATACATGGTATTTGCAAAAAATGGTGAGTAGCAATGGTGTTGAAGTAGTTGCTCCAAACAACCCAGAAGTGAACAGTATTCCAGCAATTTTTAACCAAACTAGTATGCAGACCGATGTAGTAACATCCTTTTTGGGATGGATACTTCCTGGATCAACGCAACCTATTACTAATACCACTATTAATTATGATGAATATCAATATGCTCCAAACTACCCAAACTGTGCAATACCTTCAAATTGTACATTCCAAAATAATTATTTTTTCTTTTTTGGCTATGGTTTTCCCATGAATTATCAAATAACAAATCAGAATAATTATTTAAAACTGACATTGACCAACAACAGTGGAAATCAAGCTATTTATTACTCTCAAAATTTAGGTACTAGTGAATTTGAAGAGACAATTTTTAAAGTATTTCCGAATCCATTTAAAGATATCTTAAAAATTTCATCAAAGGATTCGACCTTAAGGATTGTATTAACTGACATGAATGGAAAAATGATAATGAATAAAACAATCAAGAAAAATATTAACGAAAACAATTTTGAATTAGATTTAAGTTTTTTGGTTAAAGGAATATATTTGCTGGAAATAGACAAACGGATTATAACAAAAATAATAAAACAATAAAAATAGTAATGTCATCAACATCAGAGACAGGACACGCCAGAAATGTGGCGAACCTACAGAAACTAACCGAACAGGTAACCGTTTACACACTCTACAATCCGCCTGTTGACAACCTAAAGGTCGCAAATCTGCAAACCCTTTACACAACCGCTTCCGCAAAACTGAACGAAGTGGAAGACAAACGCAACGCCAACAAAAACGCAATTACTGTGCGACAGTCTGCGTTTGAAAATCTAAAATCAACCGCCACAAAAATTATTAATCATTTGGAAATTTTAGGCCTACCTTCAGGAACAATCGACCAAGCGAAATCTCTGAACCGAGTGATTCAGGGTGGACAAAAGAAAGCAGTTACAGCGCTAGAAGAAGGAAAAGAAGAAACCAAAACCGTTTCCACTTCAAGACAATCCTACACCCAAATGGCGGAAAATTTTGGAATTTTGTTGCAGTTGTTGGGAACAATTCCAACCTACAATCCAAACGAGGACGACTTGAAATTGGCAAATCTTGAAACCTATAAAATTTCTTTGGTAAGTTCAACGCAATCCGTTGACCAAACCGAAGCAGAACTCAACAACAAACTGATTGAAAGAGACCAACTTTTATACGCAGACGGAACAGGACTATATTCAATTGCCCAAAACGTCAAAAAATATGTGAAAAGTTTATATGGAGCGACTTCCACGGAATATGCAAACGTATCTGCAATCAAATTTACTTCTCCAATTTAATATTGGAGCAGGAAGTTTTTCAATTAGAGCGTCGTGTTTTTACATTCTTGAATCCTGACGGAATATTCTGTTAGGATTTTTTTATATTCTTTCGATTGTAAATTATATTGGCACGACTGAGTGTTATATTCTTGCCTTTGTAAATCATATTTTCGTGATTGTAAATTATATTGGAACGTTTGAAACTTATATTCTTGCGTTTGCAAACTACATTCTTCCGTCTGGTACTCCATTCTTCCTTTGTGACTGAAAAAGCAAATGAGATAGCCCACCGCAAAGGAAAATGCACATTTTGTTTTTGCCCAACGCTTTTTGCCGACAAAAAACAAAAAGAGCATTTCCCTTCCCTCTTTTTGCCCACGCTAAAAAAAGAATAAATTTCCCTCACCTCTCCTGCATATTTACAAACAAACCGCACAGAAAGCACAGCATATAACATCGGTTTTGCAAAAGAGCGGGCTAAGTGCTAAATTCAACGACAGTAATTCTATCACCGCATAAGCCATTTTTATTTACTTTTTTGTAATTTAGCAAATAGAAAATGGCTTATGCTACTGTAGTGCTAAACTGAACTTTTTGTGCTTCCTTTTCCGCTCCTTCGCAAAGCCGTTTCCCGTTGTGTGCAATTTCTCCAAAGCGGTGTGTCAAAACAACGGAAGATCAAATAATTAACGACACGAAATAAATTTGCCAAAAGATTTTTATCGCAACCAGCGTAGCCGAAAACTGCACTTTTGGAAGAGTAGGCAAAAAAAAATCTTAACACGATGAAAACAAATTTTAAAACAAGTTTTCTGACTTTTTTGGCAGTTGCTTTTTCTGCCATTCTTTTCAGTTTCTCTAATTATGAGAAAAATGCCGACAAAAAATACGGCGGAATTGCAAGTGTAACCGTTCAGGCTATTGATCCGCAAGGCAACACTACCCTGCTTAACGCAATGAATTTTGACAAAGTAAAACCCGGAGACAAAAGAGTAATTGAAGTTGCAGTAAACTGTAGCGAATCCTCATATTCCGATGCACAAAAAGCATTGCAATACGAAGTCTCCACGAAAACCAAAGCCTACGAAAAATCCGTTTCAAGCATCAGGTACGACATCAGCAGCTGCGATTAATCTTAATCTTCTGCACTTTGTGCAGAAGATTTTATTTTCAAATCAGAAAAAATCAAATTATGAAAAATTTTAAATTCTTGCTGATTTTATTTCTGTTAATTTCATTAACAATACAAATCAAAGCTCAAGAAAAAATGCCGACAAAAGAAGAAACAATGGAATGGATTGCTACCAAGTTTAAGGAAATATTAGTTTCTCCAAGAACATTTCATAGTTATAAAAACGGAATATTTGCCTATAACAGAAATCCTGAAGATGAAGCAAATTATATTGTTTATTTAGATTTTAATAAAGTTACCAAGTTTAATAATAAAACATTTTTTGAGACTCCTCCTAGCGGTTATGAAATTATAACTTGTCTATCAATTTACGGTAAAGGTTTATTGAGTTTTAGCAATGGTCGTGCAAATGAAGACATCTTTAAAGAGATGGAGTATTCTTATAAAATTCTAAATGTGTATGCTATTGAGGGATTACGAGAAAGATTAGAAAAAGCATTGGAAAATCTGGTAAAACTAAACATTGGAAAACAGGAAAATGAAGCGTTCTAAAAGAAACTGCACACAACATTGTATTGCTAAAATGCGGGGCTGAATTCTTGAATCGAAGATTCTGCAAATTCAGTCGCAATTGCTTTTCCGTTCCACATTTTTTTGTAATTTAGTTTCACGAAAAAAGCAATTGCTTCGTTTGGTCGAAATTGAACTGAAGTTCTTCTTTCTCCCGCACTTCAGCAATACTTTTTCCGTTGGTGGCAATTTTGGACAACGACACAGCTAAAATTTACACAAAAGGGTAATTGACAATATAAGCTACTTAAAACTAAATTTGTAAACATTAAATTATAATTATGAAATCATTTTTATTCACATTAATTTTTTGTAATTGTTTTTTTTCGTATGCTCAAGAAAATAATATCAAATATATTAACCCTTTTCAACCAATATGGTGCGAAGGCGATGACCTTTCCTATGCCAATCCCAAACCTACAGTTTTATATAAAGAAGTTGAAGGCACAAGAATTGAAATCCCTAATATGCCAGCTTATAAAATGCAATCTGAATTAGGTGAATGCAGAGCTTTTGCATTGGCAGTTTTAATACAAAAAAATACTTGTGTTAAATGGGAAGAGTATATCCCTGATTGCAAAAATCCACCAGCTAATATGAAATTGGATTATTTTGGCGTAGCAATGTATACACACAAAATAAAAGAAGGTGATAATGATGAAACATTTCAACCAAATCAAACTGATTCTCGAGATTTTTATGACATAATTGTTGAGATTTCTAAAAGTCCAAGATTTATTTTAGAATCTTGTAAGCCCTATTATAAGTTAGTAGAAGCATTTAGTACGAGTGGACAAATAGGTATAGACAAAAGAGATAATTTTTTTGCGTATCTCAAAAAAATGTATGAAACCAAAAAAGAAAAAGCAGAAGACGAAGTAAAAGAATGTCCACAATGCCTGATAGATATTTACAATTTTACAGGAATGGAGTCCCAATATTTTAATCTAAAAAAGGCACTTTCTAAAGATAGTTATGAAAAATTCTTGTATTCTTTATTTTTCAACGGATGTAAATTGAAAGGTTTTGCAGATTTTTATCCTAATTTATACCCTGACGATTCAAAGAACATAGCGTCAAATGATTTAAAAAAGAAAATTTTAGAAGGATTGAAAAAAGAAAAGCCTATAATGACATCTCAAATATGTCTCTCAACAAATATTAATGGGCAATGTGATTTGTCACATGCTGTAGTTCTATCAGGCTATAGAAAAGTATGTGATTTAAACGGGAACTGTAAAGAGCTGTTCAAAGTACACAATTCGTGGGGAGAAGAATGGCAGAAGAAAAACAATAATGGCTGGGTTGATGCAGAAATCTTGATTAATTCCAATGCACGACAACCAAATCAAGACTCAACTTCGAGGATTAATTCAGGTTCTGTTATTTGGCTTGAGTAAAATAATTAATAACAAATAAAATTTTTAATCATGAATGATTGTAGTAAACTAATCCAATTTGATACAGTAAGTATATCAAATGATTTAACAGAATTCTTAAGCATAACTAAGTTTATTAAGAAAGAAAACTATGAAGAAGCTAAAGCGAAAGCTTCTGGTAAAATTTTGGAAATTTTAGATTTGGATTTTGAGCATTATCAGAATAATTTAACCAAACTTACTCAAAAATTCAATTTAACAAATTTTACAGAATCAAAGTACGATTATTATCATCACGTTTTATCTCCTTCTGCTGCTAAAATTTATGCAGATTGTATTAGACAAAATTCTAACAATCAACTTTCAGCTTGGGTAGAATCTATAAATGAAAACAAAATTATAATAGGTGTTAAAAATGGTTTGACTGGTAATTCAAGAGTAAAATATAGAATTGTAGGAGCAAAACCAAACAATAAACCTAGTGTTTTAAATTCTCAATCAGAAGAACACCTTATGTTTGATTACAATCCAAGTATGAATTTTTCAATAGTACTTACCTCGAAAAATTTAGAAAGCGAAGCAATCGATAGTGTTTCAATTACAATACCAAAGAAAAGAAAATTTGAAATAAAAACTGAAGCAGGACGTCAATTGGAAGGCTTCATAAGAGCAGGTGCAGGTTGCCATAATAATAGAAAAGGATGTGCGTTTTGTGTTGAATTAAACTTCATTGCAGATGAAGGTTTTGAACTAAAACCAGAAACCCTAAAACAAGAAAGTGTGGAAGTTGTGGGTGGTCCTGGCTTGTTAAGTTGCGATATTCAATGGCATAAAATTGAAGTAGACGGTGAAGTGAAAAAAATGATTGGATATGCTCATAATATAACAGGCAACAGCCCACATACTCAAGGTATTAGTAAATATAAATTTTCAATAAGGCAATCAAAAGAGGTTTTAATAGAAATTATATAGAAAAAACTGCCACCAACATCATATTTGCAAAAGCGGGGGTTAAGTGCTAATTTGAAAGTTTAGTGCAATTTCAAGTTCAGTTTTTCAATCGAACATTTGCGCTAAAAAGCCCCGCCTTCGCAAATATGAGAACCGTTATGCGACATTTTACAAAAAGTACGTCTATGAAAAAAAAATTCAACATTTTTTTTATTTTTTTGATTTTTATAGGATGTAAACAAAATGAAAATAAAAATACTGAGATTTATAATAAAGAAAATAAAATCGTTGAAAATAATTTTGTTCCTAAATATGGAGATTCGTTTTTTCAGTTTGATGAAATTGAATATTATCACAATGAAATTTCTGAAGATGAAGCAATGGATTTATTTGATACACAAAATAAATCACAAATTGATAAATTAAAATTTGATATTATTATTGGTGAAAAACCTGAAAGTTTAAATAATTTAGAATTTATAAATTCATTAAGCCAAATTGGATTTACAAGATCTCAAATTAATCAATCTAAATTTAAAGAAATTAATCAAATTTTTACCGAAAAAACAGTTTATGAAAATTATGCAGCAGCTTGTGTTGCAGTTTATCGTGACATTCTTGTATTTAAAAATAATAAGAAAATTGTAGGATTTTGTAAATTATGTTTTGATTGCCGTTTATTCAGAATGATAGGAACAAATGCAAATACAGAAAACTTTGGTCAAGATGGAGATTTTGAGAAACTTTCCAACTTATTAAAAAATTAAAAAAAACGTCGCATAACATTGTATTGGCAAAATGCGGGGGAAAGTCTAAGTTGAGATATTCGATATATTTAGCCGCCGCTGCTTTTCATATTGTTTTTTTTACTAATTTTAACAAGATGAAAAAGCATCGGCTTCACGCAGTCTGAATTGAACTTTCAGTTAAATCCAGCCCGCACTTCGCCAATACTTTTCCCGTTAGCAGAAAGTTTATCCAAAACACTACAAATGAAAAATTTATTTTATTACTTTTTTATTCTTAGTTTTCTTGTAAGTTGTTCCAACAGAAATGAAGATACAATTAAGAATGAAAACTCTTCGAC
>Ga0209794_1001501_pt1 | contig 17432 bp, 15 predicted proteins | sample EBPBio232013_DNA_FD_185869 | JGI IMG/M metagenome (GOLD analysis project Ga0209794, IMG submission 185869) | Wastewater treatment Type I Accumulibacter community from EBPR Bioreactor in Madison, WI, USA - Reactor 1_5/23/2013_ DNA (SPAdes)... | ecosystem: Engineered > Bioreactor > EBPR >... | reverse complement strand
TCCATCGCGCGCATGATGCGCCCGGGTGATATCGGTCCACATGCCGATCTCCATCGAAGGTCTCGCAACCACCGACGGAATCACAAGCGGCTGATATCACTCAACTTCTTTTTCGGTCAGGCTCTAAGATGGGTGGGCGTTGGTCGTCATCGTCAACGCTGACAAGCGATTCAATGCAATCTTCGACGATGGACGGACGCAATTCGGTGGATCGTAGCATTTCAGATTCGCTATAAACTCAAACAAGCGCGCAAATTGTAGCTCTAATACATCTATTATATTCTAAGTTCTCATTTTTATTGCGTTCGACACGAGTCAAAAAAGTCAAGATTGGGGGGAAAGCCAGTTTTGGGATAGTTTGACTGGAGTTTCCTTTTCGAGCGCGCTTCAGGTTGTATCGGCCTCATTGGAGGGGCGGAGAGGGGGAGCCGACGCGCACTGACCGCTGCCACCTGCCTTCCCCGTTCGTTCCATAGACATCCCCTTGGCAGAGGCCGCCCAGTTCTGCGTCTACTGTGTGCCCCTGCGATGCCCTCGCGGCCGAACAACCCTTGCCGGTCGCGCGCGCGCGGGCCTTGCCTGCGCGATCTCTGCGCGCTTGATATGACCAGTCCGATCCGTCAGGTAATGCAGCGCTTGGCTGGTTGAATCGACTTGATCGTCGTGACGGCTGTTAGGGAAGGCGAGGAGTTCGGACATCCAATCGGCAAGCCAGGGTGCCTCGTTCGGAACATGGACCTGGCCGGCCTCAAAGCGTACCGACTGCGCGAGGAAACGTGCCTCCTTGTCGAAGCGCGGGGCGCGCAGGATGCAACGCAGCTTGTCGGTCTTGCGCAGGTCCTGGGCAATAGCCCGCCCGATATCAGTTTCCTCGATCAAGGTGACATTGGCTGACCAGCGGGCTGAAAGAGCCACTATGCGGCGCCCTAAATCCGGCACCTCGAAGCGGCCGCGTACGAGGTCGAGAAGGTAGAAGTCGAGGCCTTTGGCGCCCCAGACGGTGCCGACCGAATAATCTGATGTCTCGCCGATGGTCGAGGCTGTGTCCCAACTGGCGATGACGAGATCGAAGGTCTCGGGGCAGGTCTCATAGCGCCGGAGCCAGTCGCGCTTGACGATATTGCCCTCCGGCGGCACCGGTGCCTGCTGATACTGCGCCGAGAATATCAGCGACCCCATCGAGCGGCGCAGCGGCTCGAGGATTTCCAGCGGCTCGCGTTCAGCATGAAGGACCTCGCCGGCGGCGCGATGATAGATGTCGCGCGGATCATTGCTGAGGCGATGCATCGATGGCTCCGGGGCTATGGCAGGTAGTGAGATTATTTCCCATTCTTCGTTCTGCGTGACATGGGCGACGAGATCTTCCTCGTGCAGGCGCTGCATGACGATGACAATGGCGCCCTCGCGCTTGTTATTGAGGCGCGATTGCAGCGTGCCGTCGTAATACTCAATGGCGCGCCGGCGCATGGCCTTGGAGAGCGCATCTGCCGGCTTGATCGGATCGTCGATCAGGATGATATCCGCGCCACGCCCGGTAATCGAGCCGCCCATGCCGGCGGCGAAGCGGTAGCCGTTGAGGGTGGTGCCGAAGTCGAGATCGCGTGCTCGGCCGCGGGGGATGTCGAAACCTGGAAAGATGTCCCGATACCATGCCTCGTCGACGATCTTGCGCGTGTCGAGGGCGTGCTTGCGCGCCAGATCTTCGGCGTAAGAGATGCACATGATGCGCTTACGCGGATCGCGGCCTAGCACCCAGGCCGAGAAGGCCACGGAGACGAGGATGGATTTGAGTGAACGCGGCGGCACGTTGATGATCAGCCGCTTCAGCTCACCGCGCTCCACCCGGGCGAGCGCCTCGGCGATGTGATCGAGGTGCCAGTTGTGCAGGTAGGGTTGTCCGGGCTCGAGAGCCCGGAACACTTTCTCGGTGAAGGCTCCAAGATCCTGACGCAACAGGGCCTGGAGGAGACGACGATCGCTCATTCGAAGTGTCCGGCATGCGAGACGATGACCGTGCCGTCCCCCTTGGTGAGGATGCTGGTGACGGCTTCTGCGATCGCGAGGCGGCGCGGTTCGCGTACCAGCGCGCGCTTAGCCAGGCGATCCCGGATCCATTCTCGTATGAAGCGGATCAGGTCATCGATGTGGTAACCATCGAGCTGGCGCTCGATCCACGCCTCGGTCGCCTCGAGCAGCGGGGCCGTGAGGGCTTCGTCAAACGGCATGAGATCGATCGTGAGCGCGCCGTCGGGCGTTACCACGCACCGGAGCTCCCCGTCGTTGGCGGGTTCGCTCCAGTCATCGATCTGCGAGCGTTCCTCCCGCGCCCAACCGCGTTTCTCCATCCCCCGCTTGAGGATAGCGAGGTCATCGGCCGGCATGGCATTGTCGCCTTCTGCCGGTTCGGGCTCGCTGAGGTTCGACCTGTCGATCGCGAATGCGAGTTCGGTTGCCTTTTGATCTCCCTTCATCGCCCGGTTCAGCAGGTTCTTGACGACCACGACGATCTTCGGGGCCGTCTTGACCTTATCGCCATCCTTGTAGCTAACCTGCTCGTGGCCTTCCTCCCTGAGCACTGTGGCGAATGTCTTGCGCCCCTTGGGGCGGCCGTTGGGATTGCCCGAGCGGCCGGGCTTGAACTGATGTTCGAGCGGTGGATCGCAATAGCCGCCCTTACCGGTCTTCAGGCGCTTGGATTTCTTGTCATCGTTAGACATGGGTATTCCTTTCAGTGGGCTTGGGGTGTGACGAGAGAAAAATCAGCCCCGGCGCGGCTTGATCCGGCGACGCACGGGCGCCGCGTCGGGGGCGGGGACATCCTGATTGTCGTTGTCGGCATCCGCGGGTGCCTCGACGGCGCGCTTATCCGCTACCGTCGCGAAGGTCTCGCCGATCTCGGCGTGTGTCGCCTCGGCACCCGTCAGCGCCTCGAAGCGGCGGATAGCGACATCGACGTAGGCGGGATCGAGTTCGATCACCCGCGCGATGCGACCGGTCTTGTCTGCCGCGATCAGCGTCGTGCCGCTGCCGGAGAAGGCATCGAGCACGATGTCGCCGCGGTTCGATGCATCCCGGATCGCATCTGCCACCAGTGCAACCGGTTTCACGGTCGGGTGCATGGCAAGCTCGTCCAGCCGTCCGGTTTTGAAGCTGTTGACGCCGGGATACTCCCAAACATTGCTCCGGTTGCGTCCGAACCGGCCGAGCTGGACATTGTTGAGGATCGGTCCGTGGCCTGCCTTCCACACCGCTACCAGTTCGTGGCGCGAGCGGTAGAAGGAGCCCATGCCGCCGTTATCTTTGACCCAGACGGCGAGGTTGACGAGGTCGCTATAGGCCTCCCGTCCCGCCATCAGCAGCTCGTGCATGTGCCGCCAGTCCATGCAGACATAGCTGAGGGCGCCGTCCATCGAGTGCTCAGCCAGCTGCGTGAGCACCGCTTTCAGGAAAGCAATGAACTCCTCGACGCTCATCTCACCGGAGGCCATGGCGAACTCGCGGTGGCGCACCTTGCCGAGGCCCGAGACGTTCCCGCCGATCGGCACGTTGTAGGGCGGATCGGTGAAGACCAGACGCGCCTTCTCGCCCTTCAGCAGGCGACCATAGCTCTCGCCATCGAGCGCGTTGCCGCAATAGATAAGGTGATTGCCGCAACGCCAGAGATCGCCCGCTCGCGAGACCACAACCTTGGCCAGCTCCGGCACCGCATCAGCGGGATCTTGATCCGCGGCACCACCCTTACCGTCGACCAGCACCTCGATTTCCGGCAGGTCGAAGCCGATCGCGTCCATGACCTCCAGCTCGTCGAGCGAAACGAGATAGGTCAGCTCCAGAACCAGTTCGGGCTCATCCCATTCGCTCTCCTCAGCGATCCGCTTCAGACCGACGGCAAGCGCGCGGCGCTCGTCTTCGCTCAGGTGCGACAAGACAATGACGGGCACCTCCCTGTAGCCAAGTCTGCGTGCCGCTTCCCAGCGCGCGTGTCCGGAGACGAGGCGGAAGTCCTCGCCTACCAGCAGCGGCACAACCATGCCGAAGCGCATGATCGAGGCCATCAGCTTCTGGATCTGGCGCTCGGCGTGCTTGCGCGTGCGCCGCTTCGCCTGCCGCACGCTGTCGATCGGCTCACAGCGGATCATCGTGGCGATCCCGGCGTGCCGCGATTCCACGTCGGCAAGGCGAGAGGCGGAGCCGGTCGGACGCGATGCGCCCGCACCGGCTTTGTCCGGGTGGTCTCCGGACTTCCGGTTCTTTTGCGGCTCCTGCGGAGCCATCGAACCGTTCGGTTCATCGGTCATGGGAACTTACCTTTGGTTGGACAAAGCGCGACCGACCACGCGCACCGTGACGCGCGTGACGATCCGCCTGGATCTGGGACTTCAGTGGTTTTATCTTTGGCCCGACGGCCTCAAAGAGACGCGCAAGAGATGACCGCCGCTCCGATCGATATCGGGCAGTTTAAATCTCATTCTGTCTGTAAGTTTGAGCGATCTGTTCGGCCTTGCCAGCACATTTTGCTTGACAAAACATCGTACTTTCTTATATGTATCTTCTCCGTCAGGGTTTAAGCGTCCTGATCAGGGATATCTATTGTTTTTCTCGTGTCAATGGGGGCACCTGCGCGTGTCGATGCGGCTCTTGAGGAACCGGCTACGGTCGCTCTGCGCAGTTCGCTCTTTAACTGCATTTGGCATGGTCCAGGTGCGCCATCCCCCTTGGCGTCATGACCCTCCAATCTTAGCCCGGAAGGTCCTTAGGCTAAGACGCCTCAGTTCCCGGTTTCCTGCTTAGTTTCCTGTTCACCGGGAACATGGGCCTGGCCTCGACCTTCAGGCTTGATCTTCACCGCGCCGCCAGCGCCTGTGACACATCTGCCACAAGGTCGTCGGGATGCTCGACGCCGATCGACAGGCGGATCGTGGTCGCGAGAACGCCGATGCGCTGCCGCACCGCCTCGGGCACGCCGGAGTGAGTCGTGGAAGCGGGGTGGCTGGCCAGCGATTCCGTGCCGCCGAGGCTCACGGCGAGCTTGAAGATCTGCAAGGCGTTGAGAAAGGCGAAGGCGGCGGCCTCGCCACCCTCGATGTCGAACGAGAAGGTGGAGCCGGCCCCCTCGCTCTGCTCGCGGAAGACGCGGCCCGCGGGCGTGGCCGGATCGAGGAATGGCAGGTAGTGGACCTTCGAGACCTTGGGGTGGCCACGCAGGAATTCCGCGACGATGCGGGCATTGTCGTTGGCGCGTCCCATGCGCAGGCTCAGCGTCTCCAGCGAGCGCCCCAGCATCCAGCAGGAATGCGGGTCGAGCTGGGTGCCGATGGCGCCGCGCAGCGCCTTGATCGGCCTGGTCATCGCCGCCGTGCCGAGCGCCGCCCCGGCGATCAGGTCGGAATGGCCGCCGACATATTTGGTGAGCGAATAGACCGAGACGTCGGCGCCATGCTCGATCGGCCGCTGGAAGACCGGGCCGAGCAGGGTGTTGTCGCAGACGATGACCGGGCGATGGCCCTGCCGGCCGCCGATCTCGTCGGCCAGCCGCTTCATCAGCGCGACGTCGGTCAGCGTGTTGATCGGGTTGGAGGGCGTCTCGATCAGGATCACCGCGACCCGGCCCTTCGCCATGGCCTGATCGGCCGCGGCACGCACGCTCGGCTCGTCGACCCCGTCCGAGAAGCCGACAGCGCCGATCTGCAGCGCCGCGAAGGTCCTGGTCAGCAGCGTCTCGGTGCCGCCATAGAGCGGCTGCGAGTGCAGGATCACGTCGCCGGGCCGCGCGAAGGTCAGCAGCGTGGTGGCGATCGCCGACATGCCCGAGGAGAACAGGATGCAGGCCTCGGTGCGCTCGTAGATGGCGAGGCGATCCTCGACGATCTCGCTGTTGGGGTGGTTGAAGCGCGAATAGACGAGGCCCGCGCCCGTGCCCTTCGGCGGTTCGCGACGGCCCGAGACGAAATCGAAGAAGTCGCGGCCTTCCTCGGCCGACTTGAACACGAAGGTCGAGGTCAGGAAGACCGGCGGCTTGACCGCGCCCTCGGAGAGCAACGGGTCGAAGCCGTAGCTCAGCATCAGCGTTTCGGGCTGCAGCGGATGGTTGCCGACATGGGTCTTGGACGGGCGCGGCGCGGTCAAGGCGATCCTCCCTCTGGGATGCCGGCCGCAAGCGCGAGCCGGCAGTCAGGGGAGAGGGTGCGGCTTTGCGACCGCGAAGTCCATGAAGGGCTTTTCCGGGCTGGACGCCGGCCGGCTAGCTGCGCCTGCGGTTCGCGCCATGTTCGGGAATGCCGGTATTCTCGAAACAGATCCGCGCGAGTTCGCCGACGCCCCTGCGGATCGTCTCCACGTCGGGAAGCGCGAAGCAGAGCCGCATGTGGCTCTTTGCCGCCTCCGGGTCGCAGGACCATTCGGGGCCGGGATTGAAGGCGAGGCCCTGCGCAAGCGCGGCCTGCGTGAAGGTTCTGACATCGACCTGATCGGGCAGTTTCAGCCAGAGGAAGATGCCGCCATCGGGGATGAACAGCTCGGCGGAGGTTCCGAACTCCTCGTGCAGCGCCTCGACCATGGCGTCGAGCTTGACCTTCAGCGCCGATGTCAGCGCGGGAACATGGGCGTCGAAGCGGCCTTCGACATATTCGGCGACGACCATCTGCTCCAGCGCGCCGGAACCGGCATCGGACTTGGTCGCGAGGATGCGCGAAAGCACGTCCCAGTTCGCGACGATGTAGCCGATGCGGAGCGCCGGGGCCAGGGACTTCGAGAACGAGCCGACATGGATGACCCGTGATGGGTCGAGGGCATAGAGCGCCGGTGGGCGCGTGCCCGCCCAGACGAGATCGGCATAGCACTCGTCCTCGAAGACCGGCACGCCGAACTCGCGCGACAGGGCCAGCAGTTCATGCCGCCGCTCAAGGCTCATGATGCTGCCAGTCGGGTTCTGCACGGTCGGGATCGTGTAGATGTATTTCGGCCGGACGCCCTTCGCCCTGAGGTCTTCGAGGATGGCGCGCAGCGCGTCCATGCGGATGCCGCCGGCGTCCAGCGGCGCGCCGATCACCTTCGCGCCGAGCTTCTGGACCTTGGTGATCGCCCCGCCATAGGTGAACTCCTCGAGGATCACGGTATCGCCGGGGGCGATGAGCAGGTTGTTGACGAGGTCCATGCCCTGCAGCGAGCCGGAGGTCAGCAGCACGTCCTCGGCCGTGCAGGCGATGCCGCTGCGCTTCGCCAGCTTGTCGGCGACGAAGGTCCGCAGGCGCTCATGGCCGAGCGGCGAGCCGCCCAGCGAATAGACGCCGAGCAGGTGGCCGTGCTCGCGCAGCACCTTCGCGGCGGCCTCGGCGAGGGCCTCGGCAGGCACCTGCGAGGGGTCGTTGTGGCCGCCGACGAAATTGTAGGGGGGATGACCGGTGAAGCGCGGGGAGGGGGCCGGGAGGCCCGCGCGGAACATGTCAGGCAGGGCGAAGCGGCTGTCGCCGGGATTGTGGCCGTCCATGCGTCGTCTCCCTCGCGGGCCGACGTCGCGCGACCCTTCGCCTCCTGTGTGAAGGCGCCGGCGGTCCCGAGCAAGGGCTGGCAAAGCAAGGCCGCCGGTCGCATGGCGCAACCGGCGGCCTCGTCGTGTCAGGAGAACGCAGCGTTACTCGGCGGCCTGCGCCAGCGTCGGATAGTCGGTGTAGCCCTTCTCCGTGCCACCATAGAACGTCGCACGGTCGGGCTCGTTCAGCGGCGCGCCGAGGCGCAGGCGCTCGACGAGATCCGGGTTGGCGATGAACGCCTTGCCGAAGGCGACGAGGTCGGCCTTGCCGTCGCGGACCGCCTCGATGGCGAGGTCACGCGTGTAGCCGTTATTGGCGATGTAGGCGCCCGAGAAGGCCTTGCGCAGCGCGCCGTAGTCGAAGGCGACATTGTCGCGCGGGCCGCCCGTGGCACCCTCGACGACGTGGATGAAGGCGATGCCGCGCTTCGACAGTTCGCTCGCGAAATAGCCGAAGACCTCGGCCGGATCGCTGGTCACCGCGTCGTTGGCCGGGCTCACCGGCGACAGGCGGATGCCGAGGCGCGTTTTCGGGAAGACCTTGAGGATGGCATCGACCACTTCGAGGCCGAAGCGGGCGCGGTTCTCGACCGAGCCGCCATAGCCGTCCTTGCGCTGGTTGGCGCCGTCCTTGAGGAACTGGTCGACCAGATAGCCGTTGGCGCCATGAATCTCGATGCCGTCGAAGCCGGCCTTCTGCGAGTTCTGCGCGGCCTGCGCATATTCGGCGACGACGCCCGGGATCTCCGAGGCTTCCAGAGCGCGCGGCATGGAGACGTCGGCGAAGCCCGTCTCGACATAGGTCTTCGACTTGGCCTGAACCGCGGAGGGGGCGACCGGGGCGGCGCCGTCCTTCAGCAGCGAGGAGTGCGAGATGCGGCCGACATGCCAGATCTGCGCGAAGATGCGGCCCTTGGCGGCGTGGACGGCGTCCGTGACATTCTTCCAGCCGGCGATCTGGGCGTCGCTATAGAGGCCGGGCGTCCAGATATAGCCCTGGCCCTGCCGGGAAATCTGCGTGCCTTCCGAGATGAGAAGGCCGGCGCTGGCGCGCTGGGTGTAGTAGGTCGCGTTCAGCGCGTGGGGGGCGTCGGTGCCGGGCGTCGCACGGTTGCGCGTCAGCGGCGCCATGGCGATGCGGTTAGGCAGGACGAGGTCGCCCAGCGTGAAGGGCTGGAACAGGGGGCTTGCATCTTCGCTCATGTGGGGCTCCGTCAAGGGGAGGGCGCGGAAAGCGCCGGTATCGGCCGAGGACAGTTGGGGGTCATGGCGCGATGCAGCAAGACGGCAAATGCATGGCAAGCCCGCGCCGTCCGGTGGATAACGCCGACGTGTCCGCCCGCGAGGCGCCGTGATCAGCCCTTTGCCTTCGCAAGGGCCTGCTGCACCGGGAATGGCAGGTTGCGGACCTCGGTCCACGGCACGTCGAAACGCGTCATGAACTTCAGGCGGAAGGTCATCCGGCTCATCAGCCAGCCCTCGGGCGTGCGCCGGTATTCGTCATCCTCGATGGCCGACATCCAGCAGGGCGTGTCGCCCTCGGTCAGCGTGCAGACCTGCCAGAGCATCCAGCGGGCTTTCGCGGTGTCGCCGTCGATGTCGATGCGGGGATTGAGGAAATAGTGCATGGCGAAGGACCAGCCGCCCTTGCGCACGAAGGCATAGATGGCCTCGCGTCCCTCGCAGAGGCCGAAATGCTCGCCTCCGTCCCAGACCGCGTCCTCGGTGAACAGCCCGGCCTGAAGCCGCCCGATGCGGTCGAGTTCGTCCTGCGGCTTGCGGCGGTGGTCGTCCGTGTATTTCTCGTCGGCATATTCGGCGTAGCGCGCCTTGAGGTCGCGGATCGCGTCGATGTCCTCGAGCCGGCGGATGCGCTCCTCGATGCTCGCCATGTCGATGCTCGCCATGTCCGGTTCTCCCTGCCGCGCCGGCCCATGGCTCCGTGCTAGCGGGCGGGCTCGTCGGCGGCCAGAGCAGCCGCGAGCCTCTGCCATGCGGCCTCGTCCCCGGGCAGGCCGAAGCGCAGGCGGTGCGGATGGGCGGCGAAGCGGCGGACATGGATGCCATGCCGCCCGAGCCGCTCGAACAGGGCGGGCGCCTCCGGTGTTTCGAGCAACCGGAACAGCGCCGTGCCGCCGGCAACCCGGCCGGACGAGGCAAGGAGCGCATCGAGGCGGGCCGCATCCGCCTCCCGTTCTGCGCGGGTCGCGGTCAGCCAATCCCGGTCGGAAAGCGCAACGCGCCCGACATGGAGGGCAGGCCCCGGCACGGCCCAGGGTCCGAGCCGGTCGGCAAGGCGGGCGGCCAGGTCCGCCGGTCCGATGGCGAAGCCGAGTCGCAGGCCGGCGAGCCCATAGGTCTTGCCGAAGGAGCGCAGGACGACGGTCGCGGGCGGCAGGTCGGGGACGATGCTGGCCTCGGGGGTGAAATCGGCGAAGGCCTCGTCGACCACCAGCAATCCGCCCATGCCGGCGAGACGGGCGGCGGTCCGATTCAGGTCCGCCCGCGCCACGATGCGGCCGTCCGGGTTGTTGGGATTGACGATGACGACGATGGCGGCCGTGCCTGCCGCGTCCGGATCGGCCGTCTCGCGAACCGCGAAGCCCGCCTTGCGCCAGGCATGAGCATGTTCGCCGTAGGTCGGCCCGAGCACGGCGACCTCTGCGCCGGCAGGCGCCAGCGTCGGGATCGTTTCGATCAGGATCTGGGTACCCGGCGCCGCGACGATCGCGGCGCGGTCCGGCACGCGATAGGCCGCTCGGGCGGCCGCCAGCAGCGCCGCCTCGTCCGCGCGCGCGGGCAGCCGCTGCCATGCTGCGGCAGGAATGCAGGGCAGGGGATATGGAACGGGGTTGATTCCGGTCGAAAGGTCGATCCACGGTTCAGATGCAGCCGGAAACTGGCGGCGGGCTTCGCCAAGATCGCCGCCATGCTCCAGTCTGGCTCCGCTGCCGGCTTCCAGGGTCTCGCCCACGCATGTCCCCCTTCTCGCCTCTGGTGATCCTCGCCGCCGCGCTCGTGATCGAGGCGCTGGCCGGCTATCCGCCCTGGCTGTTTCGCGCCATCGGCCATCCGGTGACGTGGATCGGCGCGCTTATTGGCACACTCGACCGGCTGATGAACAGGGAGGAGCACAGCCATCAGGACCGCCGCCGGGCCGGCGTCATGGCGCTGGTCGCCGTGCTGGCGGTGACCGGCGGCGCGGCGCTCGCCATTGCGGGCCTGTGCGAGAGCCTCGACGTGTTCGGGCTGGTGCCGCTGGCTTTCGTGGCATCGACGCTGATCGCGCAGCGTAGCTTGCACGACCATGTCGCGGCGGTGGCCGCGGGGTTGCAGCGGGAAGGGCTCGCCGGCGGCCGGGCGGCGGTGTCGATGATCGTCGGGCGCAATCCCGAGAGCCTCGACGAGGCCGGCGTGTCGCGGGCGGCCATCGAGAGCCTCGCCGAGAACTTCTCGGACGGCGTCACGGCGCCGGCGTTCTGGCTCGGTGTCGCGGGCCTGCCGGGCATAGCGCTCTACAAGGCGATCAACACTGCCGATTCCATGATCGGCCACCGCAATCCGCGCCATGAATCCTTCGGCTGGGCGGCGGCGCGGCTGGACGACCTCGTCAACCTGCCGGCCTCGCGCCTGACCGCCGGGCTGATCATCGGCGCGGCGGCGCTGGACGGCCTCGCGCCCGCGCGCGCATCGCTCGACGCCGTCCGCCGCTATGCGCGCCATCACCGTTCGCCCAATGCCGGATGGCCCGAGGCCGCCATGGCCGGAGCGCTCGGCATCAGGCTCGCGGGCCCCCGGACCTATGGCGACGTCGTGGTCGAGGACCGCTGGATGGGGCAGGGCCGGGCCGAGGCGACGGCAGCGGACATCCGCGCCGCGCTTCGGCTCTATCGGCGCGCGGTCGGTCTCGGCTGGGCGCTGGTCGCCGGCCTGATCGCGCTCGTGGCCGCGATCTGACTGCGCGCCGCGCGTCGCCCACCCGCATGGAGGCGTTCCGGGCTGCCGATATTGACTCGCCGCCATCGCCTTAGGTAAGTAACTGGTGAGTTATATAGAGCCGACCCGCAGAGGTCGGGTGCATGGGAGCGAGACGGATGGCGGAGCGCGCGCAGAGCGGCTGGTCGACGGTTGTCCGGTGGCTCGATGCGCCCTGGCTCAAGCCCTTCGCGATGCTGGCGCTGATGATCGTCCTGTGGGACGTCGCGATCTGGCTGTTCAATGTGCCGCCCTATCTGATCCCGCGTCCCTGGGACGTGGTGAAGGCTTTCGGCACGGATGGGCCGCTGCTGCTGCGCGAATCCATCCCGACGACGGTGGCGACGCTTGGTGGCTTCCTGCTCTCCGCGCTGTTCGGCATCCCCATCGCCATGCTGATCGCCGGCTCGCGCACGGTGGAATCCTATTTCTATCCGCTGCTGGTGTTTTCCCAGTCGATCCCGAAGGTCGCCATCGCGCCGCTGTTCGTTGTGTGGTTCGGCTTCGGGCTGGCGCCGAAGGTGATCACCGCCTTCCTGCTCGGCTTCTTCCCCGTGGTCGTGGCGGGCGTTCAGGGCTTCAAGGCGCTCGACACCGACATGCGCGACCTCGCCCGCTCGATGAAGTGCTCGCGCTGGCAGATGTTCACGATGGTGAGCCTGCCGAATGCGCTGCCGGCCATCTTCTCCGGCCTCAAGGTGTCGGTGACGCTGGCCGTGGTCGGCGCGGTGGTCGGCGAGTTCGTCGGCTCCAATTCCGGCATCGGCTTCGTGCTGCAGCGCTCGATCGGCAATTTCGAGCTGCCGACCATGTTCGCGGCGCTCGTCCTGCTCGCGCTGATCGGCGTCGTGCTGTTCTGGATCGTCGACATCATCGAGCGCTTCGCCCTGCCGTGGCACACCAGCCGCCGGCATGAATTCGTTGCAACCACCTGAGAACAATCGGCCCGAGCCAACGGGCTCCCAACCCTCAAGGGAGGACAATATGGACCGCCGCACATTCGTCATCGCCACCGGTGCCGGCCTCGTCGCCGCGCCCGCGCTCATCCGCTCGGCGCATTCGGCCGACAAGGTTCAGCTGCTGCTGAACTGGTATCTCTATGGCGAGCATGCGCCGTTCTTCTACGGCAAGAAGCTCGGCCTGTTCGAGAAAGAGGGCATCGACCTCCAGATCGTCGAGGGGCGTGGCTCGGGCGTGAGCCTGCAGGCGGTCGGCGCCAAGTCGGCCCATTTCGGCCATGTCGACATGTCGGCCGTGGTGCGCGCCGGTATTCGCGGCGCCCCGGTCGTCTCGACCGGCGTGCTCCTGCAGAAGAACCCGGCCGCCGCCATGAGCTTCACCGAGAAGAACATCCGCACCGCCAACGACCTCAAGGGCAAGACGGTCGCCACCACGCCGGGCGATGCGCTCTCGCAGGTCTGGCCGGCCTTCCTCAAGAAGGCGAACCTGCGCGACAGCGATGTGCGCCTGGTGCAGGGCGACGCCCAGACGAAGCTGAACGCGGTGATCTCCGGTCAGGCCGACGTGCTGCTCGGCTTCTCCCATGACCAGTCGATGAAGCTCAAGGACGCAACCGGCAAGTCGGTCTACCCGATCATGTTCTCCGACTACGGCCTGAACGCGGTCGCCACCGGCATCGTCGCCCATCGCGACACGCTGTCCGGCAGCCCGGACCTCGTACGCCGCTTCATGCGCGCCGCGACTCTCTCGGCCGAGGCGGCCGAGAAGAACGCGTCGGCCGCTGCCGACGCCATGCTGGAGGCCGATTCCAAGGCCGGCAAGAAGGAGACGCTGACCGAGGGGTTCGAGATTTCGACGAAGCTCTACCGCGTCACCGCCGATCAGCGGCCTTTCCACACCAACGCCAATGCGGTGAAGGAAACCGTGGACCTTCTGGTCGAGTATGGCGGCGTCGATCCCTCCGCCAAGGAGAAGCTCGCCAGCTTCTTCACCACCGACTTCCTGCCGGGCAAGGCGACGAACTGAGCTGCGACAAGCGACGGACCGGCTTATCGCGCCGGTCCGCCTGCCGGCCCTTGCCATGACGAAGCGGACACGATGACCAGACCCAATCTCCGCCTGATCGAAACGCCAGAAGTGCCCGCCGCGCGCGTTCCCGCCCATGCCGGCGAACCGGCCATCGGCATCAAGGCGCTGACCAAGACCTATCGCACCCGCGACGGCGATGTGCCGACGCTGCGGCCCATCGATCTCGACATTGCCGACGGCGAATTCGTCGCGGTGGTGGGTCCGTCGGGCTGCGGCAAGTCCACGCTGCTCAAGCTGATCGCCGGCCTGATCGAGCCGACCTCCGGTTCCATCGAGGTCGGCGGCAAGGAAGTGGTCGAACCGCCGGACGATGTCGGTATCGTGTTCCAGAGCCCGGTTCTGCTGGCATGGCGCTCGGTGCTCGCCAACATCATGATGCCGGTGGAAGTGCGCAAACTCGACTATGCCTCGCATCTGGAGCGCGCGAAGGCGCTGATCAAGACGGCGCGGCTCGATGGCTTCGAGAACAAATATCCCTGGCAGCTTTCCGGCGGCATGCAGCAGCGCGCCGCCATCTGCCGGGCGCTGGTCCACGATCCGAAGATCGTGCTGATGGATGAGCCCTTCGGTGCCCTTGACGCGCTCACCCGCGAGCGGATGAACCTCGAACTGCAGCGCATCCATTTCGAGACCAAGAAGACCATCGTCCTGATCACGCATTCCATCCCGGAATCGGTGTTTCTCGCTGATCGCGTCGTTGTCATGAGCGACCGCCCCGGCACGATCGAGGCGATCTACGACGTGCCGCTGCCGCGCCCGCGCAGCCTCGAGGTGATGGGCACGCCCGTCTTCGCCGAGCTTGCCAAGCAGGTGCGTTCGCATTTCTACGCCGAGGGAGGCATCGACTGATGTCAGCGCCTCTCATCCGGCTGCATGATGTGGAAGCCTTCGAGCGCTGGACGCCGTTCGTAAGGCCGTTCCGCTTCGGCGCGGTGACGGTCGAAGGGGCCTTTCAGGCTTTCGTGCGGGTGGTCGTCGAGGTCGAGGGCCATGGCCGGGCCACCGGCATGGCCGCCGAGCTGATGCCGCCGAAATGGTTCGACAAGCGCGCGGAGCGCTCGGCCGAGGATACGGTGCGCGACCTGAAGCTGAGCCTTGCCCATGCGGTGGCCGAGGCGAATGCGCTCGGTCGGGCCGATACGGCGTTCGGGCTTCATGCGCAGCTGAACGGGCGCCAGCTCGCGTGGGCGCATGCGGAAGATGTCACGCCGCTATCGGCCAATTTCGGCGTCGCCGAGATCGACAAGGCGGTGCTGGACGGGCTTTCCAAGGCGCTCGGCGCGAGCTTCGTCAAGGTGCTGAACGGCAATGCGGTCGGCCTCGACAACAGGCTGACGCCGGACCTGGGCGGTCAGGTCATCGATGCCCGCCTCGGGGCGCTGAAACCCGCTTCCTCCATCGCCATCCGCCATACGGTCGGGCTCAACGACCGGATCGAGGGTGAGGACAGCCTCGCCAGCGAACTCGATGCCGCGGCGCTGCGCTATTTCAAGATCAAGGTCGGCGGCGACCCGGCGGCAGACCTGATCAGGCTGAAGTCCATTGCCGGCGTGCTCGACGGGCGTGGCATCGACTATCGCGCGACGCTGGACGCCAACGAGCAATATGCGCCCGAGGATCTCGTGACGCTCTATGCGCTTGCAGGGGCCGACGCAGCACTCGACAGCCTGTTTTCGCGCCTGCTGTTCATCGAGCAGCCGCTGGATCGCCGCGTCACCTTCGCGCGGGAGCTGGACCCGCGCATCGCCGCGCGGGGCGTCATCATCGACGAGGCGGACGACGGCTACGACGCCTTCCCGCGCGCGAAGGCTCTCGGCTATCGCGGCGTCTCCTCGAAGTGCTGCAAGGGCCTCTACAAGTCGCTGCTGAACGCCTCGCGCGTGGCGCTGTGGAATGCCGAAAAGACCGGCGGTCCCGATTTCATCATCTCGGCGGAGGACCTGACCTGCCAGCCGGGCCTTGCTGTCCAGCAGGACACGGCGCTGGTCGCGGCTCTCGGCCTGACCCATGTCGAGCGCAACGGCCATCACTACGTCGACGGTTTCGGGCTCGCGCCCGCCGCGGAGGCTCAGCGGTTCCGCAATGCCCATCCCGCCCTCTACACGGGCGCGGGCGACGCTGTCCGCCTGAACGTCGCCTCCGGCGATCTCGACACGACATCGCTCTACGGCCCGGGTTTCGCCTCCGGCGCCGAACCCGACTGGGCCTCGCTCGATCTCCTTTCGCTCTCCGTTTCCGAAGGACTGCCCGCATGACCACCAAAAGACTCGGCCTCGTGATGAACGGCGTGACCGGCCGCATGGGCACGAACCAGCATCTCGTGCGCTCGGTCGCGGCCATCCGTGCGCAGGGCGGCGTTAAGCTGTCCGACGGCACGCGCGTGCAGCTCGATCCGATCCTGATCGGCCGCAACGCCGACAAGGTGGCGGCGCTCGCCAAGGCCAACGGTGTCGAGCGCTGGGGCACCGACCTGGACGCGGCCATCGCCGATCCGAACAACCAGATCTTCTTCGACGCGGCGACGACGCAGATGCGCCCGACCCTGCTCGAAAAGGCGATCCATGCCGGCAAGCACATCTATTGCGAGAAACCGATCGCGACGAACCTCCCCGAGGCGCTGAAGATCGTCAAGCTCGCCAAGGAAAAGGGCGTGAAGAACGGCACCGTGCAGGACAAGCTGTTCCTGCCCGGCCTGATGAAGCTCAAGTCGCTGCGCGATTCCGGCTTCTTCGGCCGCATGCTCTCGGTGCGCGGCGAGTTCGGCTACTGGGTGTTCGAGGGCGACTGGCAGGAGGCGCAGCGTCCGTCCTGGAACTACCGCAACGAGGATGGCGGCGGCATGATCCTCGATATGGTCTGCCACTGGCGCTACGTGCTCGACAACCTGTTCGGCGAGGTGAAGTCGGTCTCCTGCCTCGGCGCGACGCACATCCCCGAGCGCTGGGACGAGAACGGCAAGCCCTACAAGGCGACGGCTGATGATGCCGCCTATGCCACGTTCGAGCTTGAGGGCGGCGTCATCGCCCACATGAACATGAGCTGGGTGACGCGCGTCTATCGCGACGATCTCGTCACCTTCAACGTCGACGGCACGCTGGGTTCGGCGGTCGCCGGCCTCCATGACTGCGTGATCCAGCCGCGCAACGCGACCCCGCGTCCGGTCTGGAACCCCGACCAGAAGCAGACCATCAACTTCCGCGACACCTGGCAGACCATGCCGGACAACACGACCTACGATAACGGCTTCAAGGTGCAGTGGGAGATGTTCATCCGCCACGTGGTGGAGGACGCTCCCTACAAGTACGGCCTCATCGAGGGCGCCAAGGGCGTTCAGCTCGTGGAATGCGCGCTGCAGAGCTGGAAGGAGCGCCGCTGGATCGACGTTCCGAAGCTGACCGTCTGAGGAGGCCGGCGTGGCGAACTTTGCGATCGCCCAGCTCGACGAGATTCCCGGCGTTCCGTGCCCCTGCGGCACCGCGCGCCGGGCCTTCGCCGAGTTCGGTGAGGGGCTCGCCACCGTGCACATGACGACGATCAGCGCCGAGGCGCAGACCCACTACCACAAGAGGATGACCGAGATTTACGTCGTCCTGGAAGGCGAGGGGTTCATGGAGCTGGACGGGGAGCGCATTCCCGTCAGGCCGCGTTCGTCGATCTTCATCAAGCCCGGCTGCCGCCACCGCGCGGTCGGCAATCTCCAGTGCCTGATCGTTCCCATTCCGGCCTTCGATCCGGCCGACGAATGGTTCGACTGACCTCAACCGCCAAGGAGCCATGGCCATGCTCGACAAGCCCCGGACTTCCGCGACCGTCCTTCTGCCGACGGCGGACCGCACGCTGGAGCGCTACCAGCTCTCGGTGCCGAAGAACTTCCCCGACA
>Ga0209794_1001500_pt1 | contig 17439 bp, 18 predicted proteins | sample EBPBio232013_DNA_FD_185869 | JGI IMG/M metagenome (GOLD analysis project Ga0209794, IMG submission 185869) | Wastewater treatment Type I Accumulibacter community from EBPR Bioreactor in Madison, WI, USA - Reactor 1_5/23/2013_ DNA (SPAdes)... | ecosystem: Engineered > Bioreactor > EBPR >... | reverse complement strand
TCGGCGAAATCTGTCTCGCCGTCGAAATGGGTGCTGATGCCACCGATATCGGCAAGACCATCCACCCACACCCAACCCTGGGCGAATCGATCGGCATGGCGGCGGAAGTGGCGCACGGTAGTTGCACCGACCTGCCACCGGCAAGGAAGAAATGAGCCCTGGGCGCCTCAGGCGCCCAGGCGCTGCAACACTTCGCCAGCCAGCGCGCGGCAGACATTGTTCAGCACGGTCGGCAAATGCGTCGGCAGCGTTTCCTCGAGCAGGTGTTTGCTGGCGCTGACGCTGTATACCGGTTCCAGCAGGCGGGGGCGGTAGCTCTGCATCAGTTCATCGAGGGTTTTTTCGGCCGCCATCTGCGCCCAGGGATTGGTCGGCCACTGCGAGGGGATGCCGTAGGCCCGGGGAAAGGCATCGAGATCTTTCTTGACCGTGCGGATATCCTCGTGCGAATCGCGGAAGGGCAGCAGCACCAGTTCGCCCAGTGCGTAATACTGCCGGTCCAGTTGCGGCCGGTTGCCGCCGCCGTCGATGACCGCGATCCAGCCCGGCATCGACTCGATCAGATCGACCACCTTCTTCAGCTTCTCCGGCGAACGACCATCGACCGGGGTGTAGCGCCGGCCGTGCTTGGCCAGCGGTTCGCGCTCGGCATCGGTCATCACCGCCAGCGAACGCCGGCCGAGCAACCCGAGGCCATGACACAGCATGTGCGTCATGGTGGTTTTTCCGGTCCCGCCCTTGTTGCCAAGAATGCAGATCACGCGCTCCATGTCCCCTCCCGCATGGGTATTTTGCGTGAGATCATGACACGAACCCGGCAGCAGAGCAGCGCTTGTGCACTCAACTGGTTTCGCCGCCTTGTCGACCTGCAACACTGTCGGTCAGAATACCGGCTGGTATCCGATCGTTTTCTCAACTCAGTGAGTTCCCCATGACCACGCTTGTCATCGTGATGAAAAACGGCGTCGCCGCACTCGCCGCCGATACGCTGACCACCTTCGGCAGCACCAAGCTGGCCGGGCCGTACAAGGCCGATCACCACAAAATTCTCAAGATCGGACACAACCTGATCGGCGTCTGTGGCAATTCGGCGCATCCCCTGGCGCTGGCTGGCGTTTTGAAAAAAGAGAAAAAACTCGACCTCTCCTCGCGCCAGGCGATTTTCGATACCTTTCGCCGCCTGCACCCGGTGTTGAAGGAAGAGTATTTTCTCAATCCCAAGGAAGAGGATGACGACCCCTATGAGTCCTCGCAATTCGAAGCGCTGATCGCCAACAAGAACGGCATTTTCAGCGTGCATTCCTACCGCGAGGTCTTCGCCTACGAACGTTTCTGGGCCGCAGGTTCGGGATTCCGTTTTGCCCTCGGTGCCGCCCAGGCGCTTTACGACCGCCTCGATTCGGCGGCCGAGATCGCCAAGGCCGCCGTACTCGCCGGTTGTGTGTTCGACACCGCGTCGAGCGCGCCGGTGGTGGTCGAAACGGTCAAACTGGAGAGCGCCTGATCAATTCAAATTCAGGACGGGCCATCAATCTTTCGGGAAGCCACTTGCAAAAATGTCGCGAGCGCCGTCAGTTAGGCTGCGCCCGGAACGCAGCAACGAGACAGTACGCAAAGTACGGCGAGGAGCGAGTACCGCGTCAGGCCCAAATGACAAGCGCAGCAATTTTTGCAGCGGCTTCTAGGGTGTGTTCACATTCGGCCGGCGGATTGCGTTCTGTCGGCAGACGAGGGCCGGCTAGGCGCGAGGCGCCGGCAATGGTCATTCCCTTGCCAAGCCGAGTAACAACGCCGGCACCGCCTGCCGACAGAACCCGGAGGGCGAGGGCCTGGCAGGCCGCGTGGCGGCGTTGCCGCTCGCTTGTGTGGAATGACCACACGGTGCTCGCGAGCGCCTTGCCCCGCAGCCTGCCAAGCCCTCGCGCAACCGTCGGCCGAATGTGAACACACCCTAGGGCATGATCTCAACGTACTCGTATACCTCGCAATCGCGCAGCGCCTTTTTCACCGGCAATGCCGCCCGCGCGTACCATTCCTTGGGGTGGTGGCGATCGATCTCGCGCCCGAGGTGCTTGACCAGTTCGCAGATCGGTTCGACCACCTGCCGGCGGTAAGCCAGATCGTTCTGCACGTAGGCCAGATAGAGGTTTTTCATGCAGTTGCGGCGGCAGAAGTGGAAGGCCTCGCACTGCTCGCAGGGCATGTCGGCATGCGGCTGCAAGGGTGAGCGCTTGAGCCAGTTGGCGATCACGTCGCCCTGCTGCATGTCCGGCAGATACATCAGATCCGGACAGGGAAAGATGCGCCCGTCCGGCATCACATTGATGATATGGGTCGACACCCGGCATTGGGTGAGTCCCTCGTAAAGCTCGACCGCCCGGCTCGGCAGCACCTTGTTGCGCACGCTGCCCATGATCGGAATGATCGGGTAGAGCTTGTCGCTACGCGCGAAGAAACGTTCGACCAGTCGGGACAGCACCGCCTTGCGCCGATCCACGCTATCGGCAGCATAGGCTTCGCCGGCGACGAACTGGAAATAGACGTAGTCGAAGCGCTCGGCCAGTTCGTCGATTTCCGCGAAGCTGATCTCCGGGTCGCTCCAGGTCATGCGGGCGGTCAGGGTGCCGGGCACGCGTTCGCGTACCGCCAGCATGTTGCGCACCACCTGCTTGTAGATGCCGCGACCGCGATAGTGATCGGTGATTTTCTCTCCGCCGTCCACCGATATGAGAATGTTCGAGAGATTGCGGAGGATGCTGTCCGGCAATCCGTCGAGCAGGGTACCGTTGGTCTGCAACTGATAGCGCAGGTCGGGGTGCCGGCGCATCACTTCGAGCATGTAGTCGGTATTCAGCGTCGGTTCGCCGCCGTAGAAGGTGACGTAGATTTCCTTGCCCGCCAGCTGTTTTTCGATGAAGGCGTCGAGTTGGTCGAGGCTGTAGGTGACATGCTCCTGCGAGCCGACGACGCCGCCCTCTTCCAGCGAGCAATAGGTGCATTTGAGATTGCAGCGCAGGGTGGTCAGCAATTGCAGTTCGACGCGGTCGCCGACAATGGCCGGCAACTCGCCGTTGTCGCGCAGCGGATGCGCGCTGGTGAAATGGATCGGTTTGGAGACGTGCGATTGCATGTCCGATTCTCCCTTTGGCCGCTCAAAGATCGGAATAAAGCCCACGGCGGGCTGAAAAAACAAACTCCCCGTTTCGGGGCGGGGAGTTTAGCACAGGCGGCGCGCTGGCATCTGCCAGCGGCCCGTCACACCAGCGAATCAGGCTTGATTCAGACGCCAGGCACCCACCGGCAACATGTCCGCCGGGGCATGCACCAGCGCCCGGGTCATCACCGCCGGATTCATCAGGCCGTAGCCGCCGCCGGTCAGCCCATAGAGCAAGAAAGGCTGCTCGAACATCCGGGTGAGATTGGCCAGCCGCTCGTTGGGACCGGCAGGACGCGGCCCTTCTACCCAGGTTGGCAGCACGTCGCCACCCTCGAAGTAAAAATCGACCTGACCGGCGAAATAGGCATCTTCAATCCGCGGCACTCGCGGTGCGTCCGTGACATCGAGCGCGGTAACCCGGGTAGCGCCATGGTGCGGCAGATAAGCATTGAGGTCGCGCTGCGTTTCGATCTCGATGCGGGTAATCGCCTTCGGCGAAAACAGTTCGGTTTCGTTTGCCGAGGCAACAATCAGGCTGTGCCCCGAGAACATCTGCGCCGTCCGGCGCAGCGATTCCAGCAGGGACTGAATATGGGTTTCATCGCTCTGATTAAAACGCCGCACGCGATTGGCGGTGGTAACGATGGTTACTTGGATCGACATGGCGGCACTTCCTCCCCGGACAGGAATAAGAATGCTGTTATCTTAACTCGATCCTGACTCGACGCTAAGCCTTCAGCGTACCGCATCGACCAGATCCTTGCGTAATTCGCCATAAATGAGCGCCAAGGCCTGTTCGATGGCGGCCACATGCGCAGCGATGCTGCTATCGACCGCCACCTGTTCGGCAGCATAGGTCTTTTCCAGCAGGATTTTGCCGCTGCGGGTCAGGCGCAGTTCCAAGGCCAGCACCGCTTTGCTGCGCTGCCCATCGAGCAGGCGGTCAAAACGCAGCACCCGGCCATCCAGCCGTACGCCGCCATCGCCGCTGCGCAAGGCCAGGCTGGCAACCAGATGATCCCGAACCAGCTGACCGGGCGCGTACAGCCAGAGGTGATAGTGGTACTGCCGCAACTGCCGCGGATTGCTTTCATCGCCATAAACCAGCGGCCGCTCGCCATAGAGACTCTCGGCGCGCAAGGGCTGCACGGCAATCGCCTGGCCTAGCGGCGCAACGCTGACCGGCTGCAACCGATAGTAGCGATCTGTCGGCGCCGGCGGTGCACTGCCGCAGGCAGCGAGCGCCATCGCCAGAGCGAGCAAAACAAGAACTTTACGGATCATGGCACTTCTCCTGCCGCATCGGCCGGCGGCTTGCTCTGCAGCAGCGCACTCGGATTTTCTCGGATATTGCGGCTGAATTCGTTGAGATGACGCCCGGCGGATTCGAGCTGATAGAGCACACTGTCGGCCCGCTTCAACGAAAGTTGCAAGTCCTCGCCGCTACTGTTGATGATGCTGCGCGTGTCCTTGACCAGCCCCTCGACTTCGTTGCGCACGCTGTGCAGTTCGCGCGACAGTTTGAGCAGATCGGCCGAGGCAGCGTTGGCATTCTTGAGCAGGCCGCTCCATTGCAGCTGGTTTTCCGGGCTGAACAGAACCTCCGCTCGTTGGGCGGTCGTTTTCAGGCTGCTGAGCGTGGCTGGCAGGTTCTTGTCCAAACTATCGCCCACCGTTTCCACCCGGCGGCTGATCTGTTCCAGCAACGGTTTGACACTGGTCTCGGTCAGGCGGCCGAGGTCATTGGCCAGCGTAGCCACCGAATCCATCAGATTGGCGCTTGGACCGGCAGGGATTTCACCCCCGCTGGCGATTGCCTCACTGGCCCGCCCTTCCTTGATTTCGACCAGCGGCGCCGCCAGCAAGCCCGGGGTGGCGATCATCGCCCGACTGTCCCTGGGAACCCGCAGCGGCTTGCGGATATTCAGCGTCAGCCGGTACGCCGTGCGATTGTCGCGGGTCACCGGTTCAATCTGGAGAACATTGCCGACTTCGTAACCTTCAAAGGTCACTACCGAACCAATCTTGATACCGGCGACATTGGCGAAATGGGTGTGATAGAGCTCGCCCTTGGCGCTGTGCCCGGTAATCCGGAACAGCGCATAAAAGAGTACGACTCCCATGGCCAGCACGAAGCTGCCGACCAGCAGGTAATTGACGTTGTCGCGTTTCATCAAAACATCTCCCGGGTCAGGCGTTCCATGTATTCCTCTGGGTTCACGGTGTCATGGCGCGGCGTGCGGTCGAGCAGGGAACGGATGCGCGGATGCTCGCTGGCGCGCACTGCCGCCGCAGTATCGGACATCAAAATGCGGCCCTGGTCGAGCACGGTAATGCGATCGGCGATCTTGAAGGCACTTTCCAGTTCGTGGGTGACGACGACGATGCTCATGTTCATGGCATCGCGCAAGGTCAGGATCAGTTCGTCGAGTTCGGCGGAAACCACCGGGTCGAGGCCGGCAGAGGGTTCGTCGAAAAAGAGCAGTTTGGGGTCCATGACGATGGCGCGCGCCAGCGCCGCCCGCTTGATCATGCCGCCGGAAAGCTCGGCTGGCATCAGGTCTTCGAAACCGGCGAGGTTGACCACTTCCAGTTTCATCCGGCTCATGATGCGGATGGTGTTGTCGTCGAGGCTAGTGTGCTCCCTGAGCGGCAATTCGACGTTTTCGCCCACCGTCATCGAATTGAACAGCGCGCCACCCTGGAAGGCGACCCCCATGTTCTTGCGCAGATCGTACATCTGGTCGGCATTCAAGCGGGTGATGTCCTGCCCGAGCAGCTTGATGCTGCCGGAGGTCGGCCGATTGAGGCCAAGCAGGTGCCGCAGCAGGGTGCTCTTGCCCGAGCCGGAACCGCCCATGATCACCATCACCTCGCCCTGACGGGCAGCGAAACTGACATCGTCGAGAATCTTGCGCGACCCGTAGTGGGTCACCAGATTGCTCACTTCGATGGCGTAGTCGGCGGCGCCCATCAGCGGCTGGCCAGGAAGGTGAAAACCATATCGGCGAGGATGATGCCGATGCAACCGAGCACCACTGCCCGCGTGGTCGCCCGGCCGACGCCCTCGGCCCCGGCGCTGACGTTGAAGCCGTTGCCGGCACCGATCAGGGTGATCACCACGGCAAACACCAGGCTTTTACATACCCCCTGGATCACGTCCGCAGCGGTCAGGGCCTCGAAGGTCCGGCTGAAGAAGACGTTCATCGGCAGACTCAGTTCGCCGGCGCAATACAGTGCACCGCCAAACAATGCCAGCAGGTCGGAGAGCACCGTCAATGCGGGCAGGGTCAGCAGCATTGCCGCCAGAATCGGCGAAACCAGATAGCGCACCGGGTTGATGCCGATCACCGCCAGCGCATCGATCTCCTGCGAAATCTGCATGGTGCCGATGCGTGCGGCAATGGCCGAACCGGAGCGGCCGGCCACGAAGATTCCGGTGATCAGCGGCGCGAATTCGCGCGTTACCGAGAGCGCGATGCCGAGCACCACTTGATCTTCGGCGCCGAAGGTGCGCAAGGTGTGAATCCCCTGAATGGCCAGCATCATGCCGGTGGCGAAGGAAGCCAGGCCGACGATGGGAATGGCGTCCACACCGACGCCGACCGCTTCCTTGAAAATGGCAGCCTGTCTGACCGGCTGTCGCCGCCAGCGGCCTACCGCCAGCCAGTAGAGCGCCTCGGCGAGCAGGGCGGCAAGATAGCCGGTTTCGCGCACCGCCTGCACGGCGCGTCGCCCAACGCCCTCGACGAAGAGTCGCAGGGTGCTATCCACCGGCCAGGCGCTCCTCAAGCGTGGCATGGATCGGAAAAACCTTGTCCAGCCGGGCCAGCTTGAGAACGTTGAGCACCGGCTGCGCTACTGCCGCCAGCCCGAATTCCGAGCCCTGCTTTCTGGCTTGCTGAAAAGCCTCGACCAGGCAGGCGACGCCGGAGCTGTCCATGTAGGTTACCGCCGAGAGTTCGACCAGCAGCGGCGCCTTGCCTTTCAATCCTTCCAGCAATTTTTCGCGCACCTGCGGCGCGACATGCAGATCGACATCGCCTTTCAGATGCACCACCCGGCAGGCGGAAATTTCCCGGATTTCTATGTCCACGGCCATCCTCACTCGATGCGTTTGCCCAGTTGCAGCAGATTGGTAAATCCTGATGGCGGTGACAGGTATTCGACCGTATCCATCAGCTCGCGCATGAAGCGCACCCCCAGCCCGCCGGGGCGCAAATCGTCCAACTCGCGCGGGCGCAGCTCGTCCAGCGCCACCGCTCTGGCATTATCCAGCAATTGCAGGTACAGCATGCCGGCGTCGCGGGCGATGCGCAGGCGAAAATGCTGCCCTTCGGCAAAACCGTAACCGTGCTGCACGATGTTCATCGCCGCCTCGTTGGCCGCCAGCACGATCGCATCGGCCGTATCCCGCCCGCAACCGCCGTGCAGCGCGGTTTCCCGCACGATGCCACGCAGTTCGGCCAGCGCCGCAGTCGTCGCCGGGAAGTCGCTGTCGAACAGGGTTTCCATCAACCAAGCACCATCAGCGTCAGATCGTCGTGCAGACGCCGGCCGGGGTGCGTCAATGCCGCCGCCACCGCCTCCAGCTGTTCTTGCGGGCTGCCGGGGTGCCGTTCCAGCAGAGTCTGCAAACCGCTCAGTTCCAGCATCGTGCCTTGCGCGGTCCGGCCCTCGGTGACGCCATCGGTGTAGAGATACAGCCGGCCGTCCTCCAGCGCGATCCGCTGCGTCGCATATTCGACGCCGGACAACACCCCGAGCGGCGGACCGCCGCCGTCGATTTCGGCATAGCTTCCGTCACCGCGCCGCCACAGCGCCGGCTGATGCCCGGCATTGGCCAGCGCGATCGTTCCGCTCGCCGGCTCGTAGATTCCGGCGATCATGGTCACGAACATGCCCAGCCGCGCGGTTTCGGCGATTTCGTCGTTGAGTTGGGCCAGCAGGCGTGCCGGGTCGCTCTCTCGCTTGCCCAGACAACGCAGCAGGGCAATGGTCTTGGCCATCAGCAGCGCCGCGTTCATCCCCTTGCCGGAGACATCGCCGATCCCCCAGAGCACGCGCCCGTCGGCCACCGGAAAATAATCGAAAAAATCGCCGGAAACCTCGTTGGCCGGGACATTGAGCCCATGCACCGGCACGCCGTCGATCGGCTGCGGCAACAGGCCGCGCTGGATCTCGCGCGCCAGATCGAGTTCACGGCGCATGCGCTCCTGTTCGACCAGCGCCTCGGCCATGCGCGCGTTATGCACGGCCAGTGAAACCATGCCCGCCAGGGCCTGCAGCAGTTGCCGGTCGTTTTCGTCGAACAGGCCGTCATCGGAATGCCTGTTGATCACTTCCAGAGCACCGAGCATCTCGCCTTTGATCTGCAGCGGCGCGCAGAGAATCGAGCGGGTGCGGAATCCGGTCAGCGCATCGACAGCGCCGCTAAAACCGCCATCAGCCGCGACATCCCGCACCATCTGCACGCACCGGCTGGCCACCGCGCGGCCGACGATGCCCTGCCCGGCAGCAATCGACAGACCCTCAATCTGGACCGGGCCGGCACAGGCCACGCAACTGAGGGTATGACCGGCCGGGTCGAGCAAAAAAATCGAGGCCGCCTCGGTCTGCATGTATTGCATGATCTGGCGCACCGCGTTGGCCAGCGTTTCGCCCATCGCCGCCGATGCGGCAAAATCCTGCCCGATGGCCGCCAGCAATTCAAGATCGCTGGCTAGGCTGGCTGGGTCGACTTGCACGAACCGTTGGCGGGCATCGGCACTCATGATGTCCGAATGATAACTGCAAATCCCCGGCCCGGTGATTTGACCGTCCCGCCTGCCAGCCAGGATAATCCGGCCTTTGCACCACACGGATTGATCATGGTTGCCACGCCTCCCCCGGTTCATCGTTCCGCGGCCGCCCAGGCCGCGCTGGAAAAAGCCCTGACCGACGGCTTTGCCGCCGTGCCTTTTCACCATCTGCTCGGCCTCGAAGTCATCCACCAGACGCCCAGCTCTTCGCAAATCCGGGTCAGAATGCGGCCGGACCTGATGGGCAACGTCCTGCATCGGCGGCTGCATGGCGGCGTCACCGCCACCATCCTCGACGCTGCCGGCGGCTTCTCGATTTGCGTGGCGATGGCCGAAAAATTCTGCGACGAAGACATGGAGCAGCTCAGCCATCGCTTCGCCCGCGTTGGCACCATCGACATGCGCATCGACTATCTGCACCAGGCGCAGGGAGCCACCTTCGTCGCCACCGGCACGGTTCTCCGGCTGGGCGGCCGAATCGCTTCCACGCATATGAGCCTGGCCAACGAACACGGTGACATCGTCGCCACCGGCGCGGCCGCGTATATCGTCAGCTAATCTGAATAAACGTCGCGAGCGGCTACAGGGCAAGGCGCACGGGCGTGGCGCCGCTCAAGCACCGGACGAGTTGCCGTTACCCGCCTCCTCGCCACCGTGCGCTGGCGCAACCAGCGGCAACAGCAGGCGGAAGCAGGTTCCTCGACCAAGCTTGCTGTCGATTTCCACTTCACCACCGAGCAGGTCGCGCACCAGATTGAGCACGATGCTCAATCCCAAGCCGGACCCGCCCTGCCCGAGCCGGGTGGTGAAGAAGGGGTCAAAGATCCTGGGCAGATCCGCCTCGGCGATGCCGGCGCCGTTGTCGCTGAATTCCAGCTCGACCCGGCCATCCGGCAACCGGCGGCTACTCAGCCGCATTTCGCCGCCGTCCCGCCCGGGGAAGGCATGCAGCAAGGCGTTTTCGATCAGGTTGACCACCACCTGGCCAAGCGCGCCGGGATAGCTCTCCATGGCCACCTCCGGCTCAAGATTCAAATCGAGCCGATGCGAAGAGCGACGTAAACGCACGCTGAGGGTGGAAACGATATCCGACAGGGTCTCTGCCAGATCGAAGCGGCGACGCCGGTCGCTGGTCTGGTCGACTGCCACCTGCTTGAAATGCTGTACCAGTTCGGCCGCCCGGTTGAGGTTGCGCAACGCGATCTCGTCGGCTTCGCGCACCTTGTGAATGAAATCGATCAGTTCCGAGCGCCGCAACTGCCCGCTGGTCACTGTCCGCTCCAGTTGTTGCAGGCGGTCCTGCATGCTCGAAACCACCATCAGCGCGTTGCCGATCGGCGTATTGACCTCGTGGGCAATGCCGCCGACCAGGCGGCCGAGCGAAGCCATGCGATCATTGCGCGCCAGAACCTCGGCCGAGCGCCGCACCTCGGTGACGTCGCGGTTCAGTACCAGCCGCCCGCCGTCGGCAGTCGGCAAGCGCTGCACTGAAATGATCCGCCCATCGTTCATGCGGTAATCCCAGGTTCCGATGGAGTTCCAGCCAAAAGCCGTGGTTTCCTCCTGTGACGGATAGCGTCCACTCTTGCGGATTGCCTCTTCGAGCTCGGCACGCTCCAGGCCGACGCGCAGAATCGGACGCAGTTCCGGAAACAGCCGCTCGACCGCGTCATTCCACGCCATCAGTCGATGCTCGGCATCCCACAACGCCACCCCGGCATCCAGGGTATCGATGATCTCCTGCAAGCGCGCCCTGGAGCGCTGCAATTCCCGCTCCGCCGCCTCGCGCACCTGGATTTCGCGCCGCAAGAGCAGCGGCTCGCGTTGCAGCATCGCCACTGCAATCGCCGCCAGACAACTCAGCAACACCACGACCGCCCCCTCGATCAGCAAAAACCCGGAGAAACCTTGCTGCTTGCGCGAAGCCACGCTCAGGATCCATTGCCCGCCGGGAACCACGATGACTGCATCCACCGTGTCTTGCAGCGGCTGGCCCGCAGTACGCGCAAAAACCACCCTCTCACCATTTTGCGGATCGATGCGCCACAACTCGTAGCGATAACCGGAGGCTTCCAGGGAACCGAGGCTAGTCACTGCCAGCAGTTCCGGAATGCGCACCACCACCTGGATCAATCCCCAGAAACGCTCCTTGCCAGTTCGCTCGTCGAGGAACACCGGGTAACGCCCGACCACCCCGTAGCCTCCCTGCACCAGACTGAACGGCCCGGTCAGCACCAGCCGGCGTGAATCCACTGCCTTCTGCGCCTCGAAACGCTGCTTGGGATCCTTGAGCGGACTGAATCCCAGCGCCGCCTCGTTGCCGGCCAGCGGCACGATCTGCCGGACCACACCCTCCGGAGCATATTGCAACGCCCCGATGCCACCGTAGGTGCGCACCATTTCTCCGGCGAGCTGCTCGAAGCGGTCGATCCGCCCACCGCCCTGACGCACCACCGCCGCGAGTGCAAAACTCGCCGAGAGAGCACGCTCCAGGCGATCGCCAATCTCGCGGGCATTGAGGTTGGCAATCTCTGCGGTCATTTGTCGCTCTTCCTGCGCCCGTGCCCGCTCGATGAGAAACACGATCGCCCCGCCTATGGTCAGCGCGAGCATGAACGCCGCCGCGGTCAATAGCCAGAAACGCGGCGGATAGGTCACTTCGGGAGCCACGGAAGGTTCTGCCGGCATCGTCACCAACACCCACTCCTCAATCTGCGTATTGCTTCATCATAGAGGAAGCTTTGCCACAACGGCAACCGGTTTGCGCAGTGCAACAATCCTGTCACCTTACGCCGCGAAAATGGTCGGTCCCGAACCACTGCACGACTGACCGACATGCGCATGCAACCCTATACCCTGCTTGGAAAATACCGCGACTTGGTGCTGGCCATCGCGCTCTTCCTGGTCATCGACATCGGGGTGCTGGCCTTCAATTACTTTACTTCCGCCCTGCTGGAAAAAGATACGACACGGATCAATATTGCCGGCGAATTGCGCATGTATTCGCAACAACTGGCCAAATCGGTGTTGACACTGCGTTTTGAACTGGAAACCGGCCAACCGGTGCAGACCAGCCTGGCACAGATCTCCGAAGCGCAGAGTGCTTTTGAGGAATCTCTGCGCCGGCTGGAACGCGAGTTGAGCTCGGCGAGCTCCGAATTCATGGGCAGCAACGCCGGTACGCTCGCGGCACTGGAAAGCCTGCAGGGGCTCAACAAATACTGGCAGCCGCTGGCAATCGAGACGGCCGCGCTCACCGGCATGCCACCCTCTTCGTTGCAACCTGGTATCGCCGATAGCGCCGCCAGCATGGCCACCGCACGCAATGTGAAAATCATGCAACTGGCGGGCGAATTGACCGAGATGCTGGAACGTTCGACCCGCGAACGGGCCAGCGCGATGCGTCAGATCCAGTTGTTGGCCATTGTCCTGGCGCTGCTCAATTTCGTGTTCATCATTTTCAAGTTCGTGCGCAGCCTGCGGCGCAGCGACCGCGCGGCCGAAATCGCGCGCGACGAAACCGGCCGCATTCTGGCGACGGTGCAGGAAGGTCTGGTACTGATCGACCGCCAAGGACGTATCGGCCAGCAGCAATCGGCCTCGCTGGCAGGTTTGTTCGGCGCCGCACTGCCGGCAGGGAATCGCTTTCTCGACGTTCTCGCACCCCGCATCGCTGCCGAAAATCTCGAATCGGCCGGCAACTACATCGATCTGCTGTTCAACCAGCGGGTCAAGCCGGCTTTACTCCGGCAACTCAACCCTTTGCAGGAAATCGCTTTCGCCCACGACGACGATCAGGAATGTTACCTCGATTTCGAATTTGTCCAGGTACGCAGTGGCGATCAGGTCGACTACCTGCTGGTATCGGTATTCGACATTACCGAACGGGTGGTTCTGCAGCGCCAACTGGCCGCCGCCGAAACCCGCGCCAAAAGTGAGACCGATGCCCTGCTGGCGGTACTCGATCAGGATCCGCACCAGATCGACGTCTTTTTGCGCACCACCGAGGCACGACTGGCCGAGATCAACCTTGCGCTGGCTGGCGTGGATGCTCGTCCCGAAGCTTACCTGAAGCTGATACGCAAAACCGCCCGCACCATCCATGGCATCAAGGGGGAAGCTGCCATACTTAACCTGCGCGCTGTCGAGCAATCCATTCATGATTTTGAAACGACGCTGGCGCCACTGCTTCAGCGCCGCGATCTGAATGGCGATGACCTGATCCCGATTGCCGTCGCACTGAACGATGTGCACGAAAACACCGCCAAGATCTGGCGGGTGATCGGCCGGGTCCGCCACTACGCGGAGGGAAAACCCGAAGATCCGGCAACCGCCCGCAACGAGCTGCGCGAATTGCTGGCGCAGATCGAACACATGACCCTGCGCGTTGCCGAGGATCTCAACAAGAAAGCCCGGCTGCAGGTCTCGACACCTTCCGGTATCCGCCTGCCCGAGCATGCACTCTCGTTCCTGCGCACGACGCTGCCGCAACTGGTGCGCAACGCCATCGCGCACGGCATCGAATCCGCAGAGGAACGCCTAAAGAAGGGTAAACCGCTGGAAGGCACCATTCACTGTGCGGTCGATGTCGCCGATGACGGCGCGTTGACCGTGCAGATCCAGGACGACGGTGCCGGGCTGGCTCCCGCAAAGCTGCGTGCGACCATGCTCGCCAAGGGATTGATCTCCGCCCGCGAAGCCGAACAGATGAGCGACCAGGAAGTCGTCAGCCGGATGTTCGAACCCGGTTTCAGCCAGCAGGACGATGTGAATCTGCACGCCGGCCGCGGCGAAGGGCTTGCCGTGGTTCGGGAAGCCATCGCCGCCGTCGGCGCACGCATGCGCATCAGCAGCCGCCCGGAACGCTATACCCGCTTCACCATTCGTCTGGAGAAGGAGCATTGGCAATGCGTTTGATGATCGTCGACGATTCGATGGTGATTCGCAACCGGATCGCCCGGTTGATGAACGACACCCGCTTTGCCGACCTGGAAATTGTCGGTCTGGCCGGCGACGGGCATCAGGCGCTGGCGATCGGCCGCAGCAAGCGCCCGGATCTGATCACCATGGACCTGACCATGCCGAACATGGACGGGGAACAGTGTATTGGCGAACTGGTGCGCTTCCTGCCCGAGGCCCGCATCCTGGTTGTTTCCGCGCTTTCCGACAAGGCCACCGCCCTGCGCGCCGTCAGTCGGGGAGCACACGGATTCCTGCACAAGCCTTTCCGCGACGAGGAACTGGCGCAATCGATTCTGGAACTCAAACAATGATTTACCGCGATCTCTCTCCCGGCGACATCGAAATATTCTCCGAAGCGATTGGCGAATATTTTGAAGCCAGCACCGGCGAAAAAGCCCTGGTCCGTTCGGCCTACCTGCTCGAAGGCAGCGATGCGCCGGTGTTGTGGAACGATTTTCACGGCGTCATCGCCATTTCCGGTGGATACCACGGCACGGTCTGTTTCTCGGCGCCGCGCAAACTGCTCTCCCATCTGCTGATGAGCATCGGCGACCGCAACTACACCGACGAGTGCCATCTCGACCTGGTCGGTGAAATCGCCAATACCCTTTCCGGATGCGCACGCAAACACTTCGGCGAAATGCTGCAGATTTCCACCCCGATGACCTTTCTCGGACGCGCCGGCGAAGTTCGCGCCGCAACCGACAGCATCCCCTACGCCATTCCGTTCCAGTGGCGCGGCTACGAAGCCGGACTGGTCGTCCACCTCAGAAAAACTTGAAGGAGCATCGCGCGCGACCACGCAGCGGCTTATTCAGCCATTTTCCAAGCGTGCGCGGCCAACCAGTCCAACAGTCCGGATTTCGGCATCGGGCGTCCGTAGAAGTAGCCTTGTCCTTCGTGGCATCCCCAGTGGCGGAGAATATCGACCTCGCTGGGTTGCTCGATTCCCTCGGCAATGATGCGCTTGTCCAGGGTATGCCCCAGCGAGACGATCATTTCGGCGATTTTGCCCCCAGGCTTGCCCGCATCGAGGTCGCGCACAAAGGAACGATCAACCTTGATGCGATCGATCGGCAAGGTGTGCAAATGCGCCAGCGACGAGAAACCGGTGCCGAAATCGTCGATTGCCACCGTAACCCCAAGAGTTTTGACCTCGTACAAGGTGCTGATCACCGTTTGTACGTCGTTCATCACCATGCTTTCGGTAATTTCGAGTTCCAGATCCTGCGGGCGGATTCCGGTTTGCTGAATGACCCGGCGCAGCGCCGGCAGAAAACGCGGGCTCTTGAACTGGATCATCGAGACATTGACCGCCACCCGCAGACAACCGCAGCCAGCTGCCTGCAATTCAACCTGATCGCGGCAGGCACGTTCGAGCACGAACTCCCCCAGCTCGACGATCAGCCCGGTTTTTTCGGCAATATCGATAAACAGGTCCGGCGCAATCATGCCCCGCTGCGGATGCGGCCAGCGCACCAAGGCTTCGATCCCCACCGGCCGACCATCGGCCAGCGCCACCTGCGGCTGGTAATGCACCTCCAGACGTTGCTGCGCCAGCGCGCCCTTCAGGTCATAGACCAGTTGCACCCGTTGTTCGAGCTGGGTAGCCATGTTCGGCGCGAAGCAGCGAAACGCACCGCGTGCCTTGTGCTTGGCCATCTTGAGTGCGGTGGCGGCGCATTTGAGCACCGCGTCGCCGCTACGCTCCGGCGCATCGTCGGCATACACCATGCCGACGGTGATCGATACTGGCAATTCATAGTCCTCGACCGCCACCGGGTCGGCGAATAAACCGAGAATCTCCTGCACATCAAAGCTGTCGGCAGGCGCCAGCAGGGCGAAGTTATCGGTATTGATCCGCGCCAGGGTGTATCCGCGGGGTTTGAAGGCGCTCTCCAGACGCCCGGCCACCGCCCGCAGCATGGCGTCGCCAAGTGGATAGCCCAGGGCATTGGTCACGCTGGAGAAATAGTCGATATCGGCGATTGCCACCACCCAGGCACCGCCGCGACCGAGCGCCTCGTCGAGCAGATTGATGAACATCGGCCGGTTGGGCAGGCGACAGAGTTGGTCGAAGCAGGCCAGCGAGCGGACCTGCCCAAGCAGTTGCCTGCTGCGCAGCGCGCCTGCGAGCAGGCTGGAAAACACCGCCCCGAAAGACAACTGCGACTGACGCAGATCTTCCCTGGGGTGATACGCATAGACCCGCACCGGAGAATCCTCGTCAACCGCCACCCGCTGCCAGCCATCCACGCCGCGCATCAAGTTTGCGGCTTCCGCCATCGTGCCGATTTGCAGCAGCTCGATGGAGCGTCCGCCAAGTTCGCAGTCGGCCAACCCGAAGCGGATGGCTTCCTGGATCTGCGCATCGTCGGAAATCACCAGCAAACGCCAGGGCAGATTCTCGGGCGGCAGCCAGGAAACCAGGCGCTGCCAGTTGAGGGGTTGGATGACACGGCTCATCAGTCACTCACCTCCACGCGATTGCGTCCGCCGCGCTTGGCCACGTAAAGCGCCTGATCGGCGCGCTCGATGGCCTGATCCGGCGTATCGCCGGCACGCCAGCCGCAGAGCCCGATACTGACCGTCACCGCCAGCATGTTGCCGTTGCCGATATCGAAGCTCTCCTCGGCGACCGCCAGCCGAACACGCTCGGCCAGCACCCGTGCCCGCGACAGGCTGGCCTCGGCGGTCAGGACCAGGAATTCCTCACCACCAAAGCGGCCCAGCACATCGTTGTCGTTGATCACGCCCAGGATGCGGTCGGCAATTCCCTTCAGCACCAGATCGCCGACCAGATGACCGAAGTTGTCGTTGACCGCTTTGAAATGATCGACATCCAGCGCCAGCAGACAACTCGGCGCGGCCGCGAGACGCCGCTCGATGGCGCCGACGATGGCGGCCTTGTTCAAGATTCCGGTCAGCGCATCGTGTTCGGCCTGAAAGGCCAGCGACCGGGTCAGCGCCTGCAGCTTCTTGTTCAGGCGGTTGAGTTCCAGTTCGCGCCGGTCGGCGATACGGATCAGCTGGCGCGTCTCGCGTAGCAGCCGATCATAGCCATCCAGCAATTGTTCGAGCCGCTGCGCGCAATCCGGGCCGCAACCCTGCGCCAGGTAGGCACGCGCCTCGCGCGACTGCGCCTCTTCCCGCTCGAACAGATTGAAATCCTCGCTCATGCCGGAACCGGAACCGCCTGATACTTCAGAGTGATGAAGTCGGAGGCAATATCGTTGCCGAATTCCAGCACGGTATCGTCGTCGGGATCGTGTCGCCAATTGACATGCACCCGGTTATGGTTGGAGGAAGCCTGGTCGAGCATGCGGAAGACATTGAGCAGAATCTTGGTGCTGCTCGAATTGAAATAGCGCAGCTCGAAATCGACGGTGATATCGGTATCGTGCGTTCTGCCGAGATAGTTCATCAGCGCGGCCACCACCGGCGCGTAGAAGGACACGGCGTTTTCGGGAAACGACTCTCCGCGCAGCACCAGATGGTGTTGTGAAAATTTGAAATCGA
>Ga0209794_1001497_pt1 | contig 17460 bp, 18 predicted proteins | sample EBPBio232013_DNA_FD_185869 | JGI IMG/M metagenome (GOLD analysis project Ga0209794, IMG submission 185869) | Wastewater treatment Type I Accumulibacter community from EBPR Bioreactor in Madison, WI, USA - Reactor 1_5/23/2013_ DNA (SPAdes)... | ecosystem: Engineered > Bioreactor > EBPR >... | reverse complement strand
GCGCCTGGCGGTCATTCAAGTTCCTCGTTCACATACGAAGTGTATGTGAATTGACATACGCGGCGTATGTGTGCAGTTTCACATACACATCGTATCTCAACGGACGCCGACTTGTGAACTAGCAAGTGCGGCCTGCAAGCGACGAAGGGGCCAGACATGGGCCAGCGCCAAGCAGTCTTTCCAGCCGACCGTCACGCTCTCTATGAGGCGCACGGCTATTCGGCCGCGATCCGCTCCGGCGATCTGCTGTTCGTCTCCGGACAGGTCGGCAGCCGCGAGGATGGCACGCCGGAGCCGGATTTCAGGCGTCAGGTCGAGAGGGCCTTCGACAACCTCGGGGCGACGCTGCATGCGGCTGGCTGCACCTTCGACGACATCGTCGATGTCACCACGTTCCATACCGATCCCGAGAACCAGTTCGAGACGATCATGACCGTCAAGAACCGGATCTTCAGCGAAAAGCCCTATCCCAACTGGACGGCGATCGGCGTCAACTGGCTCGCTGGTTTCGACTTCGAGATCAAGGTCATCGCCCACATCCCCGCCGAAGCGTGAGGCCCTGTCGGGCCGGCCTTTAGTTGGCGAAGCGGAAGTGCAGCACGTCGCCGTCGGCGACCACATATTCCTTGCCTTCCAGCCGCAGCTTGCCGGCATCGCGCGCGCCGGCCTCGCCGTTGAGCGTGGTGTAGTCGGCGAAGGCAATGGTCTCGGCGCGGATGAAGCCCTTCTCGAAATCCGTGTGGATGACGCCGGCCGCGCCGGGGGCCTTGGTGCCCTTGGTGATGGTCCAGGCGCGGGCTTCCTTCGGCCCCACCGTGAAGTAGGTGACGAGCGAGAGCAGGTCGTAGCCGGCGCGGATGACGCGGTTGAGGCCGGGCTCCTCAAGGCCGACGGCCTCCAGGAAGTCCTTCTGGTCCTCGAGCGGCATGACCGCGATCTCGCTCTCGATCTTGGCCGAGACGACGACCGCCTTGGCGCCCTCGGCCTTGGCCCGCTCGAACACCTTGGCCGAGAAGGAGTTGCCCTTGTCGGCGGAGGCTTCCTCGACGTTGCAGACGTAGAGCACCGGCTTGGTGGTCAGGAGGTTGAGCATGGCGAAAGCCTTCTCTTCCTCAGCCTTCACCTCGGTCATGCGGGCGGGGCGACCGTCGCGCAAGTGCACGAGAGCGCGGTTGATCAGGTCGACCTGTTCCTTGGCCTCCTTGTCGCCGCCCTTGGCCTTCTTCTCGGCCGCGACGACGCGCTTCTCGAGGCTTTCGAGATCGGCGAGCATCAGCTCGGTCTCGATGGTCTCGATGTCGGCGATCGGGTCGACCTTGCCCTCGACATGGGTGATGTCACCGTCCTCGAAGCAACGCACGACATGGGCGATGGCATCGACCTCGCGGATATTGGCGAGGAACTGGTTGCCAAGGCCCTCGCCCTTGGAGGCGCCGCGCACGATGCCGGCAATGTCGACGAAGGTGATGCGGGTCGGGATGATCTGCTGCGACTTGCCGATGGTCGCGAGCTTGTCGAGCCGCGGATCGGGCACGGCTACGTCGCCGACATTCGGCTCGATGGTGCAGAACGGATAATTGGCCGCCTGCGCCGCCGCCGTCTGCGTCAGCGCGTTGAAGAGGGTCGACTTGCCGACGTTCGGCAGGCCGACGATGCCGCATTTGAAGCCCATGGGAGCAATTCCATCATCAGGTTTGCGCGCCTTGTCGAGCGCGCGAAAGGGGGTGTCAAGCTTTGGACGGATCCTTGGCCTCGCCGGGCCGTTTCACGTCGTTCCAGCCGCGCCCGTCCATGGCGAGGTGGATGCGGTTCTGGAAGCCAGGATCGTCGCCCGACGCGAGCAGTTCGGCATGGTCGGAGCAGGCGTCGCAGAGATCCTCCACCCAGGGCATCTCCGCCTTGGCGAAGTCGTTCAGCACGTAGGAGTGGACGAGGTTCTTGTCGCCGGGGTGGCCGATGCCCATCCGCACGCGGCGATAGTCGTTGCCGCACTGGGCGGTGATCGAGCGCAGGCCGTTGTGGCCGGCATTGCCGCCGCCGGTCTTCACGCGGAGCTTGGCGGGCGGCAGGTCCAGTTCGTCATGGAAGACGACGACCTGCTGAAGTTCGATCTTGAAGAAGCGCATGGCCTCGCCGACCGCCCGGCCGCTCTCGTTCATGTAGGTGCCGGGCATGAGCAGGAGCGCCTTGTGCGTCCCGACAGTGCCTTCCGCGCACAGGCCCTGGAAGCGCTGGCGCCAGGGCGAGAAGCGGTGCCGGCGATGGATCGCTTCGGCCGCCATGAAGCCGATATTATGCCGGTTGTTCCTGAACTTCGCCCCGGGATTGCCGAGGCCGGCCAACAGAATCATCGGTCTTCCCCAACGAAAAGGGCGCCCGGCAAGGGGCGCCCCGATGTCGTGGTGATCGGGGCGATGCCCCTCGGGATCACTTCTTGGCTTCGGCGGCGGGGGCCGCAGCCGCGGCCGCGTCGGCGGCCGGCTCCTCGAGCACGGTCGGCGGCACGATGGAGAGCAGCGTGGCGTTCTCCTTCGAGGCCGGGCGTGCGCCCGCAGGCAGCTTCACGTCCTGGACGTGGATCGTGGAGCCGATGGTCAGTTCCGAAATGTCGATGTCGACGGCTTCCGGAATGTTGTCCGCCTTGCAGAGCAGGGTGAGCGAGTGAACGACGAGGTTCACGGTGCCGCCCGCCTTGACGCCCGGGGAGACATCGGCGCCCACGACGTGGACCGGGATGTCGACCGAGATTTCCGCACCCTCGCCGAGGCGCAGGAAATCGACATGGACCGGGGTGTCCTTGACGGGATCGAGCTGGTAGTCGCGCGGAATGACGCGGTGCTTCTCGCCGCCAACCTCGAGGGTGAGGACGGTCGACTTGAAGTGTCCGGCGTAAATGCGCTGGTGAAGGGTCTTGTAGTCGAGCGAAATCAGGACGGGAGCCTTCTTGTCCCCGTAGATAACGCCGGGCACGCGGCCCTGACGACGTTCTGCGCGTGCGGCCCCCTTGCCGCCCTTCGCGCGGACCGTCGCCGACAACGTTGCGTTGGCAGCCATGGTCTTCATCTCCAAAAGAAAGACCCGCGGCGGAAGCCTCCAGGGGTGCGGAGATGCCACGGGACGGCCGGCCTATAGCGGAAACAGGCCGAGCGGGCAAGGCCGCGCCGCGATGGGCGCGACCCTCGCCGCGCGTCAGAGGTCCGTGCGCTCCTCGTCCAGGGGCTTGCGCACCTTCATGTTGAAGCGGCCGTTGTAGATCGGCAGGCCCTTCGTGGTCGGACCGGGATACTGGACGATCAGGATCTCGCCGCCGGTCTCGGTGGAGAAGGCGCCCTCGAAATGCGGGTCCGGGTGGAACAGCATGGCGCCGGGGGTGCAGAGGTGGCCATCGATCCGGAACTCGCCCTTCAGCACGTACCAGACCTGCGCGAAGTCGTGGTTGTGGATCGGGTGGTGGGCCCCGGGTTCGAGACGCAGGATGCCGGCATTCGGCTCCGTCGGCCGCTCGGGCCGGGGGTGGAACAGCATCTTGCCGGTCTCGCCCGGCCAGCGGATCGTTTCCCATTCGACATCATCGACATGCTTCACCTCATAGGGCAGGTGTCGTCCTGCCCCGGCCCGGGCTGCTTCGCTCATCGCTTCCTCCATGATGCCGCGCCCTTGGCGGGCGTCGGCGCTTCAATTGTCCGCCGCGCCCGGCGGACCTTGTCGTGGGATCGCGGCGCCGTGCCGCGCCCACCATTCGACCGCCACGGCGCTTTCGTGCTCCATGGCGGTGATCATCAGGATTTCGGCTTCGCTCGTGCCGGCGCTCCAGGCCATGTGCGGCGTGGTCGACTGGAGATGGATGGAATCGCCGGCGGCCAGCGTCACCACCTCGTCGCCGATCTGGAAGGCGACGGTGCCGGAGAGCACGAAGCAGAATTCCTCGCCGGGATGCGACACCAGCGGACCGTGGGCGCCACCCTTCGGAAAGCGCAGGCGAAAGGCTTCCATCAGATGGTCGCGACGCCCGGAGGCGAGCTGCGTCCACGCATAGCCATCGCCGTCCTTGCCCGAGCGGGCTGCCGGAGCCTCGGTCTCGCCCGCGCGAACAATGCGGAAGGGCGCGCGCTGCGGCGCCTCGCTGTCGAACAAGGCGGCCGGGGCCAGGTCGAGCGCGCCGGCGATCTGCAGCAGATTGCCGATGGAGCAGGCGACCTGGCCGCGTTCCAGGCGCGACAGGAAGGTCGTCGAAAGCCCGGCTGCCCTACCGAGGTCGTCCAGTGTCATGCGGAGCCCCTGGCGCGCCTCGCGGATGCGTTCGCCAATCCGGCGCAACGATTCCTGTTCTGCGCTTCGGGGAGCTATTTGATCGTCTGTTTTCATACTAAGCACTTTCGATTTGCTTGCAGTGAAAGTCAAGGCTGTGTGGCGCAGGCCTGCGGCAGTGAAGCTGGCGTCGCCGGTTTTGGTGGCGCGGAGACGAAACATCCGCTGGCTAGCAGTTGACGGGTGCGTCGTTGGATCGGCGCGGCGCGCCTCGGGAACTGCGCGGCAGGGGCCCGGTCGGCAGCGTGGTCAACCGGCGCTGGCTCTGGAATGCTGGGAGGCCGGCGGATGACGATCAGGATGCGAGGGAGACGGCACGTGCGAGTTTCAGTGAATGCCTGTCTCGTCGCAATGCTCATGGCATCGGCTCCCGCCCATGCCGGCCAGGTCTATTTTCGCCTGTCCGGCGGCGCGCCGGCGAGCGATCCGTGTCTCGGCCGCAGCTATGACGAGGCGCACCTGCGTCGTAATCCGCGCCAGAAGGTGACGCGCATCCACCTGCGCCGCGAGCGTGTGTCGGTGCCGGATGAGAACGGTGCGGAGCGGTTCACCGTCAGGATCGGCTTCCGCCTGCGCGGCGACGGCGACGCCTATGCCGTCAACGGCATCTGCACGACCAACGGGGCGGCTGCCGACTGCACCGGCGAGGGCGATACTGGCGAGTTCCGGCTGGAGCTGCGCGGCGACGATGTCCGTGTTTCCGTGGAACGGCTGGAGGTCGAGGGCGCGCGCGGATCGAGCCCGGACCTCGCCGCGAGCGACGACCGCGTGTTCCTGCTCCGCCCGGCGCCGCTATCGGCGTGCCGGTGAGGGCTGGTCCTACTCCTCCTCGCGGCCGAGGACACCGTCGAGGGCGGCCTTCAGGTTCTCGAGGGATAGCGGCCGGTAGGTGAAGACGACGCGGCTGGCGCCGGCCGGCACCTCGACGCCGCGGAACAGCACGTCGGTGCGCAGCAGCGGCTTGCGGACACCGTCGACCTCCACCTGCCAGCCGGGATACCAGGGCTCGTGCAGCGTCAGGACGGCGGTCAGCCGGCTCTCGACGGCAACCTCCACCCGGTCCGGGCGCCAGGACACGATCTCCGCGCGGCCGGGCGGCCGCGTCGGAACGGGAGCGGTGAGCGCTGCTGCGGGGCCCGTGGGCTTGGCGACCGCCAGGGCGGTAACCGTGCGCTGGTCGCTGCGCGGCTCGGCAGCGGGGGCAGGCGCGGCCTGCGAGGCCGCATAGGTCTGGCTGAGGTCGTCGTCCTCGTCGACCATCACCTCGCGGCCGTCGGAAGCGGTGCTCGGATAGCGGCCGGCCTCGACGAAGGCATCGGCATCGGCGACGCGGACAATGGTGGACAGCACGACGCGGGGCGCCGCCTGCGGCAGGCGATAGATCCAGGCCTGCGGGCCGTCCATGATGGTCTCGATCGTCTGCCACTGGCGCAGGTGCGGCATCAGTTCGATCGGCCGGTCGAGGACGATGTATTCGAGGCCGAGTGCCCGCGACAGGTCGCAGCTATAGCTGGAGAACGAGGCCGGGAAGCGGCGGTGGAACACCGTATAGGGGCTTTCGCCGGGCGCGACGAGGCGGTCGTAGGAGCCGATGCGCAAGGGGTTGTAGCCGTTGGTGGCCTCGAACCCATAGACCATTGCGGCGTTCTGCCAGGGGCCGCCGAGGCCGACGATCTCGACGCGCGGGCGGACGGCACCGTGTGGCTGACGCTTCATCTCGCGGGTGAGGGTGGCGATGATCGAGCCGTCCCGACCGCTCGGCCGTTCAAGGAAGGCGTAGTTGGTGCGCGGTTCGGCGTTGAGGGATGATCCGGCATTCAGCAGGACCAGTTCGCCGGCAGTGAACACCGTCGCAAGCGTTGCCACCGCAAGGCGGGCGCGCGGCGCGCGGGCGAGGACGAGCAGGGCGATCAGTCCGGCATAGATGGGCGCGACCTTGGCGATGGCGATCATCGCGTCAACCGCCTTGCCGGAGCCCGCCGAGAAATGGACCGCCCAGCCGAGCAGACCCGCCACCGCCAGCGTGCAGATGGCGAGGATGACCGGCGGCACCCGCGGCAGGCCCTTGCGGACATAGTCGGAGAGCAGGTGTCCGGTGAGATAGGCCAATGCCAGCACGAGGATGAACAGGCCGCCGACCGGCCGGCGGAACTGCGAGATGCCCGGAACATGCTCGAACAGCCAGGGGAAGACCGGCGTGTAGCGGCCGAGCGCATAGACGACGGCACCCACGGCGACGGCGGCCATGACCCGCCGGCCCGAGCCCCAGAGGCGCCCGCCGGCAAGGCCGTGCCAAAGCACGAGCAGGGCCGTGAAACTGCCGGCGAACAGGTAGTTGAAGGCCCGGTCGGTGCCGTCGAGGCCAGGGCGGGTGCCGTGGCCCGGCCCCCAGTCGCCGAGCACGGCCTGCTGGATCGAGCCGAAGATGTTCGGCACGAGGAAGTTCGCGGCATTGACCGGATACCAGGACGACAGCAGCGCGTTCTGCAGGTCGATTGCCGGGCGGTTCGAGAAGGCGGCGAACTGCGCGGTCAGAAGCAGCGGCACGGCCATCAGCGCGACGCCGGTCAGGCCCATGACGATGAACAGCGGCAGGCGGCTCAGCGCGAAGCGAGCCGGCGAGGGCTGGTTGAGGATATGCCGCGCGGCGAGCACGACCAGCACGAAGCAAAGCAGCAAGGGCGTTTGCGTGCGGCCGAGCGCGATGATCACGGCGATGACGGCAAAGCCGATGGCCGCGAGGAACGAGCGCCGGTCGAGAGAGGCCTCCAGCAGCAGCCAGGCCAGCGGGAACAGGCCGAAGGAGGTGATGATCCCGACGTGGTTCATGCGGCCGGCGACGACGCCGCCCAGCATGAAGATCGCGGCAGCGAGCACCGAAGCGGCGGCCGGCCAGCCCTGGCGGTGGCCATAGACGCCGAGGGCGAGGCCGCCGACCAGCAGGTGGGCGAAGACGATGAAGTCGAAGGCGAAGAGCGAGGGCGAGGGATCGAACAGCGCCCAGACCAGGAAGGGCGGCGAGAAGATCAGCGATTGCGGGTCGGCGATGCTCGGGTGGCCGGCATAGTGGTAGGGGTTCCAGAACGGCGTCCCGCCGTCATGGATCGCGCCTGCCAGAAAGCGGAAGAAGGCGTAGAACTGGTTCTTGGAATCCCAGGGAACGACGAGGTCGTTCAGCCACCACTGCATCCACGCTGCGGTCCAGACCAGCGTGATGGCCGCAAGGGTCAGGACCAGAGTCGCGGACGGCCGCGACAGCGCGGAGCGCAGGCGATCCGGCCACGGGCCGGCAAGCACATGAGACCGCGCGCGCGCAAAGGGCGCGCGACCCGCATTATCGACAGCCAACTCAATCCCCCTGAGGCGTGAACGACGCCTCCCATATCCGGATCACTGAATCGTGAAGTTTCGGCTTTTTCAAGCGAATTGTATGGTTCTAAAGACGTTTCCGTCTGAACTGCGGCCGATTGGCCGCGGCATTGTGACCGGATCGGTGGCGGATTGCGGCAATCGCTTCGGGATGGGCGCAAGGGAGACCGCAGTTTCGCGGCTGCGGCGCCGGCGTGATAGGCTCCGCCCATGTCGACCATCGAGCGCCCGCAATCGACCTATGGTGGCCTTCGCGGCCTGATTGCCAACTTCGCCACCCGTTTTTCCGGGCTGGGCGAGGCGGCTGGGCGCCGCTTCAACGACCTGATGCCGAAGGGGCTTTATGCCCGTTCCCTGATCATCGTCATCGCGCCGATCGTGATCCTCCAGTCGGTCGTCGCCTATGTGTTCATGGAGCGGCACTGGCAGCTCGTGACGCACCGTCTGTCGGCGGCGGTGACGCAGGACATCGCGGCGCTCATCGACATCCAGAAGACCTATCCGCAGGACCGCGACTACGAGACCCTGCGGCGTATCGCGCGCGACCGGCTGAACCTGATGGTCGAGATACTGCCGCCCGAGCCGCTGCCGATCTCCGGGCCGAGGCCCTTCTTCGACGTGCTGGACGGTGCGCTCTCCCGCGAGATCGCGCTGCAGGTCGGCCGGCCGTTCTGGATCGACACGGTCGGCAATTCGGCGCTGGTCGAGATCCGCATCCAGCTCGAAGACAATTCGGTCATGAAGGTCTTCGCCCGGCGCGGCATGGCCTATGCCTCGAACAGCCACATCTTCCTGGTCTGGATGGTGATCGCCTCGCTGGTGCTGATCGGCATCGCCATCCTGTTCCTGCGCAACCAGATCCGGCCGATCCAGGCGCTGGCCGCGGCGGCCGAGGATTTCGGCAAGGGCCGCGAGGTCGTCGGCTTCCGCCCGCGCGGGGCGAGCGAGGTGAGGGCGGCGGCCCAGGCCTTCATCGAGATGCGCCGGCGCATCGAGCGGCAGATCGACCAGCGCACGACCATGCTGGCCGGCGTCAGCCACGACCTCAGGACCGTGCTGACGCGCTTCAAGCTGGAACTGGCGCTGCTGTCGGAGGGGCCGGAAACGGAGGCGCTGCGCCGCGACGTCGACGAGATGGGCCGCATGGTCGAGGGCTATCTCGCCTTCGCCCGCGGCGATTCCGGCGAGCCGCCGGCGCCGACCGACATGGAGGCCTTCCTGAAGGAACTGGCCGCCGATACGGAGCGCTCCGGACACAGGGTCTCGGCCGATTTCCACGGCGAACCGATCGTGACGGTGAGGCCCGACGCGTTCCGCCGGTGCCTCGCCAATCTCGTCGGCAACGCCGCGCGCTATGGCGATGCCATCGCGATTGTCGGCCATCGCGACCACCGCTGGCTGACCGTCACGGTGGATGACGATGGGCCGGGCATTCCCGCGGACCGGCGTGAGGACGTGTTCAAGCCGTTCCTGCGGCTGGACGATGCGCGCAATGTCGACGAGGGCGGCTCGGGACTGGGGCTGGCCATCGCCCGCGACATCGCCCGGTCGCATGGCGGCGACATTACCCTGTCGGACAGCCCGCTCGGCGGCCTCAGGGCGACGGTGCGCGTGCCGATCTAGGCTTCCACGGGTTCCGCGATGGCCCCGCCGAACAGGCGGCGGCGCGCGAGAAGCGCGATGTCGTGGGCAAGCAGCGACAGGTGAGCCGCGACGATGGCCGCCGAGAGCGCCATGCCGAACAGCCAGTAGGCGGGCATGGACGAGAAGGTGGTCGAGGCCGAGGGGATGCGGCTCGCCTCGTCGAGCAGGGGCTGCGCCACGGCCGCCAGCAGAACCAGTCCGGCGAGGCCGCCGAGCACCACTGCGGACGAGCGGGTATTGGCGAGCGGTACGCTGGGGCCGACGACGGCGCGCAGCGCCCCGACCAGGACCAGCGTCAGGATCACCGCCCAGGAAACGGCGTGGGTGCCGGCATAGACCTGCGCCTCGAAGATGCGGCCGGCGGCGACGAGGGCGTCGATGCGCGCCGCCAGCGTGTCCGGTGACATCCAGAAGATCGAGAGGCGATAGCCGGGCACGGGCTCGATCAGGCCATAGCCGGTGGTCGCCGCGGCGAGCGCGGCGGCGGCGAGATAAATCCCGCAGAAGGTCATCACCAGGCGGCGCATTGCCATGTCTCCAGGTCCCCATCGCGACACTAGGGAGAGGCGCGGGGGCACGGCAACGACAAGGTTAAAAGTTGGTTAACAAGCATCTCGAAACGCGTGCCTGACGCGCCAGATGCACGCATTGCGCGCAGATTGCGGGATGCGGCCTGCCTTTCCTGAATGTCACCATAACGGAGCGAAAATGACCGAAAAATAATGTTCCTGGGCAGCTCTGGCGCTGTTTTCCGGCTTCTCCTAGATGCCGATGTCATGGCGTGCATTCGCCATGTCGGGAGGGGTCCATGGAAGGCATCCGCGCCGCATTCGACGAGGCCGTCACGCTCCGGCAAGCGAAGAAACTGATCCAGTGCATGGCCCACGAGCAGAGTTTCCTGCTGCTCTCCGCACCCGGCATGGGCAAGTCCGAAATGGTCTATGAGGCTGCGCGCGAGGCGGGGTTGCCGTGCCGCTCGCTGCTCGGCACGCAGATCGCACCAGAGGACGTCAGCGGCGTGCCGCGCATCGTCGGCGAACGCTCGGTCTTCTGTCCGCCGCGGCTCCTGCTGCCGGAGAAGCCCGAGCCGTTCTGCCTGTTCCTCGACGAACTGCCGGCCTGTGCGCCGGATGTCCAGAAAGCCTTCTATTCGCTGCTGCTGGAGCGCCGGCTCGGCGAACACGCGTTGCCGCCGGGCACCTGGGTGGTCGCCGCCGGCAACCGCCTGCAGGACCGCGCTCTGGTCCGGGCCATGAGCTCGGCGCTGGTCAACCGCGTCACGATCCTGCAGCTGAAGATCGACGTCGACGAATGGCTCGTCTGGGCCCAGCAGCGCGGCATCCGCGCGGAGATCCGCAGCTTCGTCCGCACCATCCCCGATGCGCTGATGCGCCCCGTGCCGGCCGACCCGGTGCCGTTCTCGACGCCGCGCGCCTGGGCGCAGCTGTCGCGGGCGCTGGATCTCGCCGAGAAATCGAACCTCCTCGGCAATGACACGCGCCGGGCGCTCGCCTTCGGCCGGCTGTCGCCGGAGGACGCAGTGGTGTTCTGCGCGCTGGCCGAGGAGGCGATAGGCGCGATCCGTCCGCTGGACGACTATCTGCGCCAGCCGGACCTGCTGCCGAAGGGCGATTCCGCCCGATGGTTCGTGCTCGACTGCATCCGCCAGCATGTCCGGGACGGCCGCGCCGACCACCTGAAGCCGGCGGTGATCAACCGTTTCCTGAAGAGCCTGTCGTCGGAACATCAGCTGACGCTGGTCACCGACATGGTCGAGAAATGGGGAGCGCTCGGCGCCGACCGTGCCCTGTTCGACCTCCTGCGCAAGGTCACGACGGCATGAGCGCCGCCGCCCCCATGACGCCGGGCGAGCGCGCGACGCTGGCGCGCATCGCGCGGGGCTTGCGCATGGTGACGGTGCCGTTGCCGCATCTGTCGGGCCTTGCGGCGGCGGTGCGCGTCGAGATCGACAACCGCGTGCCGACCATGGGCGTTTTCGCGTCGGGTCGGCTGGTCGCCAATCCCGACTTCACCGCGCGGCTGTCTGAGGACGACCTCGTCTTCGTGCTGGCGCATGAACTGCTGCATCTGGCCCTGCGGACGCACGAGCGCGCGAAAGGCTCCGGACAGCTCGAGTTCAACTACGCCCACGACTACATCATCAACGACACGCTGCGGCATGCGCTCGGCGTCGCCGCCATTCCCGCCGGCGGGCTCGATATGCCCGGCGCGCGCGAGAAGTCGGCCGAGGAGATCGTCCTCGAGATGCGGCGCAGCGGCCGTTTCATGTCCTCGCGCAGCCAAGTCTGGGAGGGCAGGGCCATCTCGGTCGGCGAACTGCTCGACGCGGCGTCGCAGGCGCCGTCGGGCTCGGCGGGCGATGTGCTGGATGCGGCCCGCGAGCGCGAAATGTTCCCGGGGGAAGCTGAGGATGCAGCGGAGCGCGCCCGCGCGATCCGCGATCTCGCCGTCAAGGGCATGGCGCTGGCGAAGGCCATGGGCTCGCTGCGCGGTCGGGGCCATCTGCCGGGCAGCGAGCAGCAGAACGTCAGGGCATTGCGCGGGCTGACCCATGCGCCTTGGCAGGCCGCGATGCAGACCTGGCTCGAAGGCGTCTCGCCGGGCGAGCGGACCTTCACGCGCGCTTCCCGGCGCGGCGCCGACGATCTCGGCGACATGGTGCTGCCCGGCCGCCGCCGGCATTCCTGGGCTCTCAACGTCGTGCTCGACACCTCCGCCTCGATGACCGACGACATTCCTGTCGCGCTCGGTGCCATCGCCGACTTCTCGGAGGCCGCCGGCATCGACGTCATCCGTCTCGTCCAGTGCGACATGGCGGTCACCTCCGACGAGGAGCTCTCGGCCGCCGAACTCGCGGAATATGCTGTTTCCGGCTACGGCGGCAGCGACATGACGCCCGCCATGACCGCATTGGCTGAGGACCCGCGTGTCAACGCCGTCGTGGTCATCACCGACGGCGAGATTTCCTACCCGCAGGAGAGGCCGCCCTATGCGGTGCTCTGGGCCCTGCCGCGCAGCTATCCCAGCTTCCAGCCGCCATACGGGCGGGTCGTCACCATGCAGCGAGGGGACAAGCCATGAAAGTCGTGCAGGAACTGGTGTCCTATTTCGACCGGCGCGGGAAGCTGTCGCGCCGGCAGCTCCGCGATCTCCTCGACAAGAACTACGTGGCGACCGACGCGCCGGCCACCATGCACGGGCTCTGCGAGAAGATCGGCGTGATCTACTATTTCCGCGTGACCGGCGTCACCGAAGGGCAGCTCTGGGGCACCGACATCTACAGCGGCGACTCCACGATCGGCGCGGCGGCGGTCCATCAGGGACTTCTGAAGTCCGGCGAGACCAAGCTGCTCCGCGTCGCGGTGGTCGACCCGCCGGACAGTTTCCCCGGCACGACGCGCAACGGCGTCACCAGCACGGAATATGGCCGCTACCAGTATGCCTGGCAGCTATCGGTCGTCTGACGGAGGCTGGGGCGAAGCGCAGCGCCTTTCCGGCCGGTCGGTGCTGTCCTAGCGTGGCGGCCTTCCGGAGGAGCCGCCATGTCCGCATCGACCGCTACAACCGTTCCCGCCGCCATCCGCCGCTGGCACGAGGTTGCCGAAGCCCGCGACATTGCCGGCCTCAACGCGCTGCTGGCGGACGAGGCGGTGTTCCAGTCGCCGGTGGTCCACACGCCGCAGGTCGGCAAGGCGATCACGGCGCGCTATCTGACGGCGGCGTTCCAGGTGCTCAATAACGGGCACTTCCGCTATCGGAACGAGTGGTTCGGGCCGAACTCCGCCGTGCTGGAATTCGAGACCGTCGTCGACGGCATCGAGGTCAACGGCGTCGATATCATCACCTGGGATGCCAGTGACCGCATCGTCAATTTCAAGGTGATGATCCGGCCGCTGAAGGCCATCAACATGGTGTTCGAGCATATGCGGGCGACGCTCACGGCCATGTCGGCCTGAGCAGCCGTCCGGCTCAGTTCGCGCCGAGGCAGGCGGTCGGGGCGGAGACCGCCTGGCCGGCCGGGCGGAACTTCAGCACGGTCGAGCCGGCGAGGATCTGGCCGTTCGGCACCCAGTCGCCGGCCGAGGTCATCCGCGGCGGATTGGCGGTGCAGAGGCAGGCGCCGCAATAGGTCACCGGACGCGCGCCGAGCGACTGGGCGGGCGAGAGCCCGGCGCTCGACGCTCCGGCGGAGGCGGCGAAACCGGCTGCGAGGACCAGGGTTGAGAGTGCGGTCCGGAGGGTCATGGCTGGGTCTCCATGGTGGGACGCGGTCGGTGGCGTCCTGTTGCCGTGAACTTGACCATGGGTCGCAGTAGAAGCCGGAAAGGTTCAGCGAACGCGCACGTTGCGGCAACTATCCCCGCGCCGGCGGGCGGCAGGACGAGGCAATGCGGCGGTTGGGGTCGGTCGGCACGAAGCGCAGGGTCGTGCGCGTGCCCATGGTGCCGCTCGGCACCCACGCGCCGGGAACGGACATGACCGGCCGCTGCGTGTCGCAGAGGCAGCCGGAACAGTAGAGGACGTGATCGTTGGGCACCGGTTGCGGCTGATCGCCGGCAAGTCCGGAGAGCCCGGCCAGCATCAGCGTGCCGGTCAGCATCGAGGCTGGCAGCGGGAGAGGCATGAGGTGCTCCCGGGATCGAGCGGCCGATGACCGGCAGCCTGCCGGGGCGGCATTCCGAAGGGGTTGGACATCCCGGCGAGAGGTACCAAGTCGCCGGAGACTGCCGCGAAGAGTGGCCCTGAAGCCGCTCACTTGAACATGGGTCGGCGATTCGGGCGGGAAGGTTCAAGCGGCCCGCGAAAATTCACGCAGCAGGCGCTGCCTCGGTGCGCGCAGCGAAGCGGATCGTGGTCCGCCAGCCCGGCCGCTCCGCGCCGGGATGGGCCGGGCCGCTGGTCGCCTCGCCGCGCATGCTGCGGGTCATGCTGGCGATGACCTGGCTGCCGAGCCCGGTCGATGGCTTGGCCGTGACCTGGCCGACGCCATCATCCTCGACCGACAAGGCGAGCCCGCCCGCCGCGTCGCCCGACCGGTGCAGGCCGACACGGATCGTGCCGGCCATCCCGTCCGGGAAAGCGTGTTTCAGCGCGTTGGTCACGAGTTCGTTGACCAGCACGACGTAGGACACCGCCTCGCGGCCGGACAGGCGTATGTCCTCCATGTCGAGGCTGATGGAGATCGCGCGCTCACCCATTGCGCGACTGATCTCGGCCAGGACGTCCTCCAGATAGGGGCGGGCATCCACCTCGTCGGTCTCGACGTTGAGGCGCAGGCGGCGCTGTCCGGCGGCGATCGCCTGGATGCGCAGCTGCGCCTTCTCGAGTTCCTGCTTGACCTGGGGGCTGTCCGACTGGCGCGCCTGAAGGCTGATCAGCGCCGAGACCATGGCGAGGTTGTTGCCGACGCGATGGCTGACATCGCTCAGCAGCGCCTCGACGCGGAGCTTCTCCGAGGAGAGCTCGGCGGTGCGCGCCGCGACGCGCTCTTCCAGCGCGATATTGGCTTCGTCGAGTTCGCGGTTGCGCTGGATGGTGGTGCTGATCTGCCGCCAGCCCAGGAAGACCAGTAGCGACAGGATGGCGATGCTGAGGACGGAGCCGATAAGTCGGCGCTGCTCCGTGCTGCGGTCCCGGCGCTCCTGCAACTCGTCCTCGGCGATCTTCAGATCGCGAATGATGTCGCGAATGCGGTCCATCGCCACCTTGCCGGTGCCCCGGGCGATGATGGCGACCGCGGTTGCCGGCTCCGAGCGATTGAAGGCGTCGATGGCGATCCGGAGCTCCGCCATCTTCGTGTCGGCGACCTGTCTCATCTCGGCGACGCGTCTGGCCTGCTCGGGATTGTCGGCGACCCGACGTGCGAGGGAATCAATCTCGATGGGCGCCAGCCGGAGGGCCGCCTCGTAGGGCTCGAGGAACTTCCGGTCGCCGGTAAGGAAATAGCCGCGCTGACCGGTCTCGGCGTCGCGGATCTGGCCGAGAACGCGCTCGGCATTGGCCCTGATACTGACGGATTGGGTGGCGAGGCGTGCCGATTCAGCGCTCTGGAGGTTCACCCAGGCGGCGAGAACGACTGTGGCAATGACCGTGCCGATGGCAACCGTAGGTGCGAAGATGCCGCGAAGCGCCACGCGGAAGGGCAATTCTATGCCGAGCACCATGCGGGATTCGGTTCTCCGGGGAACAGTCACTCGTAGGCGGTTGTGGCCGCAGCGGCCATGTCAGAAGACGTATAGGCGATTTTCGGGCGCAGGCCACCATGCACGAACGGCGCGGCGGCAGTCAGCCGTCGCGCCGTCCGGGCAATTGGATGCTGCGCTACCTGCTCAGCGCAGTTCGGCGCAGAACTTCTGGATCTTTTCGCAGGCCTTGGTCAGCGTCTCGGTCGATTCCGCATAGGACAGACGGAAGGCCGGGCCGAGGCCGAAAGCCGAGCCGTGGACGATGGCGACGCCCTCGCTCTCGACCAGTTCCATCGCGAAGTCCTCGTCGGTGGCAATGGTCTTGCCGCTCGTAGTCTTCTTGCCGATCACGCCCTTCAGCGAGGGATAGACGTAGAAGGCACCCTCCGGCGTCGGGCAGGACAGGCCGTTCGCCTGGTTGAGCATCGACACGACGAGGTCGCGGCGCTGTTCGAAGGCCTTGCGGCGTTCCGGGATGTAGTCCTGCGTGCCGTTCAGCGCCTCGACGCCCGCCCACTGGGCGATGGTGTTGGCGCCCGAGGTCTGCTGGCCCTGGACGAGGTCCATCGCCTTGATGAGCTGCTCGGGGCCGGCCGCGTAGCCGATGCGCCAGCCGGTCATCGCATAGGCCTTGGACAGGCCGTTCATGGTCAGCGTGCGCTCGTAGAGCCGCGGCTCGACCTGTGCCGGCGTGGTGAAGGTGAAGTCGCCATAGACGAGATGCTCGTACATGTCGTCGGTGAGGACCCAGACGTGCGGGTGCTTCACCAGCACGTCGGTGAGCGCCTTCAACTCCTCGCGGGTATAGGCCGCGCCGGTCGGGTTCGACGGCGAGTTGAACAGGAACCACTTGGTCTTCGGCGTGATCGCCTTGTCGAGCGCCTCGGCGGTCAGCTTGTAATTGGTCTCGGGACCGGCCGAGACGAAGGTCGGCGTGCCGCCGCAGAGCGCCACCATTTCCGGATAGCTGACCCAGTAGGGGGCCGGGATCAGCACCTCGTCGCCGGCGTTCAGCGTCGCCATGAAGGCGTTGAACAGGACCTGCTTGCCGCCGGTGCAGACGATGGCCTGTTGCCACTTATAGTCGAGGCCGTTCTCGCGCTTGAACTTGGCGACGATGGCCTGGCGCAGTTCCGTGATGCCGGAAACCGCCGTGTACTTGGTCTTGCCCTCGGCGATCGCCTTGACGGCCGCCATCTTGATGTTGTCCGGCGTGTCGAAGTCGGGCTCGCCGGCCGAGAGCGAAATCACCTTTTTGCCCTGCGCATTCAGGTCACGGGCCTTCTGCGCCATGGCGATGGTCGCGGAGGGCTTCACGCGCTGGAGGGCATCGGCAAGAAAGGCCATCGGTGGGCTCCGGGTTTGAAATTCTCCGAAGGCGGGCTAAGACCACGGTAAAATTTCCCGCGGACGCCCTCGGCAGTCCGGCGGGACGTTTAGTCGCGCCCCACGGGCCGAACAAGCGCAAATCGTTCATAGAAGCCATCATTTTTGGGAGGCATCCAATGGCTGGCACCGGCATGAGCTCGCGGCGCAACGTTCTTCTCGGCATCGGCTCGGCGCTTGCCGCGCCGTCCCTTCTGCGCAGCGCGTCGGCGCAGGGCACCTGGGCGCCGTCGCGGCCGATCAAGTTGGTCGTCGCCTATCCGGCCGGCGGACCGACGGACGGCATCGCGCGCATCGTCGCGCAAGACATTTCCGGCGTGCTCGGCCAGCAGGTCGTGGTCGAGAACCTCGGCGGCGCGTCCGGCGCCATCGGCACCCGGCAGGTCGCGCGTTCCGAGCCGGACGGCCACACCATCACCTTCGGCAACAACCAGACCCACGGGAACAACATGTTCCTGATGAAGGAGCCGGGCTACGACGCGGTGAAGGATTTCGCCCCGCTCGCGGGCGCCGGCGCGTTCGAGCACATCTTCGTCGTCAAGAACGA
>Ga0209794_1001496_pt1 | contig 17470 bp, 15 predicted proteins | sample EBPBio232013_DNA_FD_185869 | JGI IMG/M metagenome (GOLD analysis project Ga0209794, IMG submission 185869) | Wastewater treatment Type I Accumulibacter community from EBPR Bioreactor in Madison, WI, USA - Reactor 1_5/23/2013_ DNA (SPAdes)... | ecosystem: Engineered > Bioreactor > EBPR >... | reverse complement strand
CACAACACGGCATGGGGGGTGTGCGCTTTCAGCTGAAACGGCGAGCCGGTGTCGCCGGGCGCGCGGGTGGGCGGGGCGGCCACCAGGTCGTTGGCGGCGCCGTGCAGGGCCGCCAAGGCCTCGGCTTGGGCGTGGCGCTGGCGTGGTGCGTAGTACTCCAGGTGGGTCGTCATGATGCGCAGGGGGCCGAGCGTGGCGTGCCGCACGGTCACCACCGAGCACATGCGCGGCATGCTGGGCACGCCGGCCTCGGCCGGCCAGGGCAGCGGATGGTGCCGCACCTGCAGCACGGGCAGGCGTGTGGCGATCAGATTGCCAAAGCGCTGACGTTGCAGCCGGCCGCCGGCGCCCGGAGTGAATTCATCCACGGCCGCGCCAAAGAACAACTGGTGGCCCGGCAGCAATTCGGCCAGCTCGGCGGGCTGGTCGCCCGGCGCGCCCGGCAGGCCGGGATAGCCTTGAGTGATTTCTTGCAGGCACAGCACGTCGAAGCCACCTTCTCCGGCCAAGGCCTGCGCGCCCGCCACGATGCGCCGCGGGCTGACCAGGCCATCCAGGCCGCGACACCATTGGGTGTTCCAGGTGACGAGTTTCATGGGCATCTCTTGCGGGTACGGCGGCGTCTACTTGATGCCGGCGCGCATGAAGCTCTGCACGAACTGGCGCTGGAACAGCAAGAACGCGATGAGCAGCGGCGCCGAGGTCATCAAGGTGGCGGCGGTGATGATCGACCAGTCCGCCCCTTGATCGACCGACGAGAACACCTGCAGCCCCACGGTGAGCGGCCGCGCGTTCGGACTGTTGGTGATGATCAGCGGCCACAGGAAGTTGTTCCAGTGAAAGCTCACCGACACCAGCGCGAAGGCGGTGTACACCGGTTTGGCCAAGGGCACGTACACGCGCCACAGCGTCTGCAGTGGGCCAGCACCTTCGACACGGGCGGCTTCGTCCAGCTCCTTGGGGATGCCCATGAAGGTCTGGCGCAGCAAAAAGATGGCGAAGGCCGACGCAAAGTAGGGCAGGCCGATGGCCAGCAAGGTGTCGACCAGGCCCAGCCGGCTCATGGTGGTGTAGTTTTCGACCAGCAGGATGTCGGGCATGATCATCAGCTGCACCAGCACCAGCGCGAAGGCCACGTCGCGGCCGGGAAACTGAAAGCGCGCGAACGCGTACGCCGCCAGCGTGGCCAGCACCAGTTGCACGGCCAGGATCATGGCCACCAGCAGCATGGTGTTGAGAAAATAACGCGCGAAGGGCGCGGCGGCCCAGGCGCGGCGGAAGTTGTCCAGCGTGAGCGGCGCCCACACATCGAAGCGGGTGGCGTATTCGGTCGGGTGAAACGCTGTCCACACCGCATAGGCCAGCGGCAGAATCCACAGCAGCGCCAACACCCAGGCGGCCAGCGTGTCCAGCCAGGTCGGTTCGTTGAACGCCAGAACGCGCGTGCGACGCATCACTTGTAATGCACCCGCTTGTCCAGCACGAAGAACTGAAACAGGGCGATGCCCGCCAGCACCGCCACCAGCACCACCGTGATGGCCGAGGCGTAGGCCGTGTCCCAGAAGCTGAAGCCGACCTCGTACAGGTAGTACAACAGCAAGGTCGAGGCGTTGTTCGGCCCGCCGCGGGTCAGCACGAACAAATGGTCCACCATGCGAAAGGCGTTGATGAAGGCGTTGACCAGCACGAACAGCGTGGTCGGCATCAGCAGCGGCCATTGCACCCGGCGAAAGAACTGCCAGCGCGAGGCGCCTTCAATCGAGGCCGCTTCGCGCAGGCTGGGGTTGAGTGTCTGCAGCGCGGCCAGGTAAAAGATCATGAAGAAGCCGGCTTCCTTCCAGATCGCCACCACCGTCACCGCGCCCAGCGCCGTGCCCGGATCGCCCAACCAATTCTGCGAAGGCAGGCCGAGCAACTGGGTAAACCGCTCCAGCAAGCCGTATTGGGGCGTGTAGAAAAACAGCCAGATGTTGGCCACCGCGATCATCGGCAACACCGTGGGCGTGAAGTAGGCCATGCGCAGAAAGGCGCGGCCGGCCATCCGCTCGTTGACCCACAAGGCCATGAGCAGCGCCAGGCCGATCGAGCAGGGAATCGTGGCCGCGGCGAACCACAGGTTGTTGCGCACCGCGATCCAGAACACCGGGTCTTCCACCATCACCTGGTAGTTTTCCAGCCCCACCCAGACGCTTGCCCGCCCACCCTTGGGCGTGGAATAAAAGCTGTCGATCAGCGTCTGCACCGCCGGGTAGTGGGTGAAGGCGATCAGCAGCACCAAGGCCGGCAGCAACAGCAGCCAGGCGTGGATGGCGCGGGTGCCGGTGTGCTCGGCGCCGGTCATGTGGGGGATTTCAAGGCGTGGGTCAATAAGCCCGCGCCGCTGCAAGCAACCGGCCGTGCGGCATCACTTGTAGCCACGCAGCAAGCGATTGGCTTCCGACTGAGCGTCCTTCATGGCTTGCGCGGGCGTCTTGGTGCCCGTCAGCGCGGCTTGCAGACCGTCGTTCAGCACCTTGGTGATGCGCTGGTTGTCGTGCGTCGAGAACTCGGCCACCGACACCGGTAGCTGGTCGCGCGCCACCAGGGCGGGCGGGAAATCGGCCGCGTATTTTTTCAGCGCCGGCGTGTCGTAGGCAGCGGCCGAGGTGGCCACGTAGCCGGTGTCGATGCTCCACTGGGCGGCGCGCTCGGGCTGGGTGATCCATTGGATGAACTTGTAGGCCGCCTCCTGCTGCCCCGGGGTGGATTTCTTGAAGATGTAGAAGTTTCCGCCGCCGGTGGGAGAGCCCTTGCGCTTGTTGCCCGGGATCATGGCCACGCCAAAGTCAAACGGTGCGTTCTTGCGGATGTTGGTCAGGTTGCCGGTGGTGGTGTAGATGATGGCGGCCTTCTTCTCGAAGAAGTCCTTGGGGGTGGTGCCCCACTCCACCACGCCGCTCGGGTGCACCCCGGCCTTGCCCAGGTCGACCCAGAACTGCAGCGCCTCGATGACTTTCGGGTTGTCGAAGGTGACCTTGCTGCCGGTGTCGTTGGCCAGGATCACGTCGTTGGTGGTCGACAGGGTCTGGAACAGCCAGTACGGAAAGCCGCTGGACGGAATCTGCACGCCGTACTGCGTGACCTTGCCGCTGGCGTCCTTCTTGGTCAGCTTGGTCGCCATGGACTGGAGTTCGACCCAGCTGGTGGGGGGCTTGTTCGGGTCCAGGCCGGCCTCCTTGAAGGCCTCCTTGTTCCAGTACATCACCACGGTGGAACGCTGGAACGGCACGCCCCAGGTCTTGCCGCCGGTCTGGCTGTTCTGCATGAAGGCCTTGTAGAAGCCGCCCAGCCAGGCCTTGTCGTCCGCCGACTTGGCAAAGTTGTCGAACGGCACGATGGCGTCCTCGTCAATCAACGTGAACATGTCGGTCGACAACAGCACGGAGGTGACCGGCGGCGTGCCGGATTTGTGCGCCGTGAGCGCCTTGACAATGGTTTCCTGGTAGGTGCCCGCGTAGATCGGGGAGACCTTGATGCCGGGGTTTTCCTTCATGAAGCCCTCGGCGAAGCCATCAATCACCTTGGCGATTGGGCCGCCCACGGCCACGGGGTAATAAAAGGGCACTTCGGTTGTGCCCTGGGCGTGCGCGCTGGAGCTGACCCCGAGCAGCGCGGTACTGGCGGCAAAGGCGGTGGTGGCCAGGTGGCGCAAAAAGGTGTATCGCAGCATGAGGGCTCCTTGTGGGTGAGGATCAGGCGGGGGAGAGATGGGCAAGACGCCGGTCATCGGCGCCAAAGGCATGGGTTTCCTCGGGCGACCAGGCCAGCCCCACGGCAGAGCCGGGTTCGACCAGCGCCCGGCCGCTGGTGCGCACCAGCAGGCTCTGGCTGCCTACGGCGCAGTCCAGCACGCTGTCGGCGCCCAGGTATTCGGTGCCGCGCACGGTGGCCGGCAAGGTGTTGGCGGTGCCGGGCTCGTACAGCGACACAGCCTCGGGCCGCACCGCCAGCCAGTTGGCCTGCTCGGGCAGACCGACGGCCACCTCGCTGCCGGCAATGCGACCACCCTCCAGTGCCAGCAAATTCATGGGCGGCGTGCCGATGAACCTGGCCGCAAAGGTGCTGGCCGGTCGCGCATACAGCTCGCGTGCGGTGGCGGCCTGTTCCACCCGCCCCTTGTTCAGCAGCACCACCTGATCGGCCATGCTCATGGCTTCGGCCTGATCGTGCGTGACGTAGACGACGGTCAGCTCCAGCTGGCGCTGTAATTCGCGCAGCTCGCGGCGCATGTCCTGGCGCAACTGCGCGTCCAGGTTCGACAGCGGTTCGTCCATAAGGCACACGCGGGTGCCGGCCACCAGGGCGCGGCCCAGTGCCACCCGCTGCTGCTGGCCGCCCGATAGCTGGCTGGGCCGGCGTTCCAGCAGGGCGGTCAGGCCAAGCAATTCGGCCGTCTCGCGCAACCGGCGGGCCCGATCATCGGCCGGCACCTTGCGCACCTGCAGCCCGAAGCTGATGTTGTCGGCCACGGAAAGATGAGGAAACAGCGCGTAGTTCTGGAACACCATCGCAATGCCGCGCTGCGCCGGCGGCAGATGGGTCACGTCGCGGTCTCCGATGCGCACGCTGCCGCTGGTGGGCTGCTCCAGCCCGGCCATGATGCGCAGCGTGGTGGACTTGCCGCAGCCGGAAGGGCCGAGCAGCACGCAGAAGCTGCCCTCCGCAATCTGCAGGCTCACGCCTTGCAGCGCGTGCGTTGCACCCCACTGCTTGCCAATGTTTTCGAGCACGATGGATGCCACGGCCGCCAATCTAATCCCTGATCGTGACAACTATATGACCGTTTCGTGGCCCCCCGGTGCGGGTAAATCCGGACCGGAGCGGTCTTTGGCGCCGGGACGGATGCGAGAATCCGCGCCATGACCGCCCCCCAGACGCTGACCCTCACCCGCCCCGACGACTGGCACCTGCACGTGCGCGACGGCGCCGCCCTGGCCGCCGTGGTGCCGCACACCGCGGCGCAGTTTGCCCGCGCCATCATCATGCCCAACCTGCGGCCGCCGGTGACCACAACCGATCAAGCGCTGGCGTACAAAGCGCGCATCCAGCAAGCCGTGCCCGCCGGCGTGGCGTTCGAGCCGCTGATGACGCTGTACCTCACCGACAACACGCCGCCCGATGAAATCGCGCGCGCCAAAGTGGCCGGCGTGGTCGCCCTCAAGCTCTACCCGGCTGGCGCCACCACCAACAGCGATGCGGGCGTGACCGACGTGCGCAAGACCTACCAAACGCTGGAAGCCATGCAGCGCGCCGGCCTCAAGCTGCTGGTGCACGGTGAGGTGACTGATGGTGAGATCGACCTGTTCGACCGCGAAGCCGTGTTCATCGACCGCGTGATGACCCCGCTGCGCCGCGATTTCCCCGAACTGAAGGTGGTGTTCGAGCACATCACCACGCAGGAGGCCGCGCAGTATGTGGCGAGTGCCGATGCGCACACCGCCGCCACCATCACCGCCCACCACCTGCTGTACAACCGCAACGCCATCTTTCTGGGCGGCATCCGCCCGCACTACTACTGCCTGCCCGTGCTCAAGCGCGAAGTGCACCGCCAGGCCTTGGTAAAGGCCGCCACCAGCGGCAACCCCCAGTTCTTTCTGGGCACCGACAGTGCCCCCCACCCCGCGCAGCTGAAAGAACACGCCAGCGGCTGCGCCGGCTGCTACACCGCCCACGCCGCGCTAGAGCTGTACGCCAGCGCGTTTGAAGCGGCCGGCGCGCTGGACAAACTGGAAGGCTTTGCCAGCCACCACGGCCCCGACTTCTACTGCCTGCCACGCAACACGGGCACTGTTACCCTGCGCCAGGAAAGCTGGACGCCGCCTGAGAGTTATCCGTTTGGTGATGCGGAGGTCAAACCGCTGGCGGGCGGGGAGGTGTTGGGGTGGAGGCTGAGTCCCTGAACATGGAGTAGTGAGCATGAGTGACGCCGACCCACGACCCTGGCGCATTGCGCTGCTGATTGACGCCGACAACGCGCCGGCCGACCTGATCGACGAGATCCTGACCGAGCTGTCCACACTCGGCGTTATCAATGTGCGTCGGGCTTACGGCAACTGGACCAAGGTGGCGCTGAATGGCTGGCAGGACCGGCTGCTTGAGTTCGCCATCCGGCCCATGCAGCAGTTCGACTACTCCAAACGCAAGAACGCCAGCGACATGGCCATGACCGTGGACGCGATGGAGTTGCTTTACACCGAGCACCCGGATGCGTTCGGCATCGTCTCGTCCGACGCCGACTTCACGCCCTTGGTGATGCATCTGCGCGCCAAGGGCGCTGCGGTGTATGGGTTTGGGGCCGCGCAAACGCCCCTGCCTTTTGTCAACGCCTGCTCGCGCTTTTTGTATCTGGAAGCGCTCAAGGAGGCCCACGTGGGCGACGAAATAGAGTTCGTCGGCAAGGCCGCGGCGCAGCCCGGGGATGACTCAACACCGGCAACCAAGGCCTCTGTCACCGCCGCCCGTGTGCGTGTACCGACCTCCAAATTGCGTCAGGACACCGCACTCATGAACCTGCTGCGCGATGCCGTAAACGCCACTGCAGACGAGTCGGGGTGGGCAAAAGTAGGGGCTATCGGCACTCAAATCAGCAATAAGGCCAGCTTCGACGCGCGGAACTATGGCTATGCGACGCTCAGCAAGTTGCTCGTAGCGATCGAGGCCTTTGATTTTCGCGATGAAGGCACGTCACGCGTGAGTGTGCGCGACAAGCGCAACAGCAGGCGGCCCGCTTGAGTCGACGGACAAACCTCTTCACCCCACCGCAAACGCATCCCCAAAATACCCTTTCCCAGGCTGGTGGTGCGCAATCGCGATGACCGGGCCCTCTCACAGCTGTCCCCTATCCGCAATGTCGTCGTGCGCGGCAGACGCATCCTCCCGGTCCCGAACACTTGTTATTCGTCGCCTTTTCAGCAACAATTGTCGCCTAATGAGCAACGACTTGTTGATGGATCAGCTGTTTCCAGCGGCGCGGCAGCGTGTGCTGGCGTTGCTGTTGCTGCAGCCAGAGTCCGCGTTTCATCTGCGTGAGCTGGCGCGCTTGACTGGCAGCCACGCCGGTACGCTGGCGCGTGAGGTGGATAAGCTGGCGCGCACTGGCCTGCTGCGGCGCAGCGAGCTGGGCAATCAGGTGCGCTACCAGGCCAACATCGGGCACCCGCTGTTTGGCGAGCTGGCGGCACTGTTTCGCAAGACGCATGGTGTGGTGCCGGCGCTGCGCGAAGCCTTGGCGCCGCTGGGTGCGCAAATTCAACTGGCGCTGGTGTTCGGTTCGGTGGCGCGCGGCGCTGCCTCGACGGGCAGCGATGTGGATGTGCTGGTGCTGGGCAGCGTGGGCTTTGTGGAACTGGCGCAGGCGGTGTTTCCGCTGCATGCCACGTTGGGCCGCGAAGTCAACCCGGTGCTTTACACCCCCGAGGAATTCGCCGCACGCGTGCGCAGCGGCGATGCCTTTGCGCGTGATGTGCTGCGCAAACCCCAGTTGTTCGTGAAAGGAGACGCCGATGAGCTTGCAGAACTTGCTGGCGATTGGGCGGCTGCAAGCCCACCAACCTGATGCGGCGGGCATCGCCAAGTTGTTGCAGGCGGCGCGGCGCAACCTGGCCGATGCTGGCATCGCACAGCTCAGTGCGGACAATCGCTTTGACGCCGCCTACAAATGCATCATGCAGTGCGCGATGATGGGCTTATGGGCCAATGGTTTTCGCACTTCGACCAGCCAGCCTGGGCATCACCAGACGGCCATCCAAAGCCTGAAACTGACGATGGGTGTGGCGCAGCCAGACGTGATTGTGCTGGACGCACTGCGCCGCCAGCGCAACCTGAGCGATTACGAGGGCGACCCCGTGTCCACGCCAACGCTGCAGGCTTGCATCGAGCAGTCCGCCAAGCTGCTGGCGCACACCGAAGGCTGGCTGCGTGCCCATCGCCCCGATTTGTTGACCGCGGCATGAGTGCGGGCCAGGGAAACCTGTTCCAGTAGGAAAAGCGCGTTCATTGGTGGACGCGTGGCGGTCGGTATGCTGAGGGCGATGCTGGTCACCCTTCACCGCACCGCGAACTCCTCCGTGCAATGCCTGCGCCCATGCTCGTGGTACGCAATCGCCAGGATCGGGCCGACGGACAGCAGCAGCAGCCCCCAGGGCAGCGGCACGCCCAGCGACACCGCCACCGGCGCCAGGGCGATGCAGGCGATGCAGACGAGGGGCAGGTACCAGTCCGACTGCCGCACGCGCGAGATGAAGCGGTACAGCACCCACAGCGAGATCACGTAGATGCTTTCGGCCACCGCCACGGTGGCAATGGCGTAGGTGGCCGAGACGCCGTGCGCGGCGGCTTCGCCCGCGGCCGCCGGGGCGTGGGCGGAGGCTTCCTTGGCGGCCTTCAGCACGTCGGCCACCACCTCCAGCCCGCTGCCCACGGCGGCCAGCGCCGCGAACAGCACCACGTGGCCATAGCCCCACGGAAAGGCGCGATCACGGTGCTGGTGCAGCGCCTCGGCCGAAGGCACCAGAAAGTACATCCACCACAGGCAGAACACCAGCAGCATGCAGCCAAAGCCGACCAGGCTCACGTCCCAGGACCAGGCCCAGTCCATCGCGGCCCAGATGCTGGCCACGGAATTGCTGGCGCCCAGAATGCCCTCGCCCAGCACGATGATGACCAGCAGGCTGTAGCGCTCGGCGATGTGGTGCGCATGCCAGGGTGTGGGTGCGGCGCGCTCGGCCCACACCGGCACGCTGAATTCGCCCAGCCACAGCAGGCCAAACCCCATCCACATCGCGCCGCCCGCCAGCGCGCCGGTCTGCGTGCCCAGCAGAAACAGCAGCCAGCCGACCTGCACCAAGGCGATGCCCGTGGCGTAGCGCAGGCAGGTGCGCTGGCACTCCGGGTGGCCGCGGGCGGCACGCACCCATTGCAGACACAGCGCCACGCGCATCACCAGGTAGCCGGCGACACCGGCGTTGAATTTCCCCTCGAAAAAGCCCGGCACGCCCGCCGCCAGCGCCAGCACGCCCACCATCTGCGCCATGGTCAGCACGCGGAACGTGGGCGTGTCGTCGTCGTAGGCCGAGGCGAACCAGGTGTAGTTCATCCACGCCCACCAGATGGCGCTGAAGGCAATGGCAAACCCGACCAGCGCGCTGCCGGTGTGGTGCGCCACGATGCCGTGGTGCAGCTGCGCGGCGGCCTGCGCGATGGCGACCACGAACACCAGGTCGAACAGCAGCTCCAGCGGCGTGGCCGCGCGGTGCGGCTCATGGATGTCGCGGCCCTGGGTGCGGCGCGGTCGGCCGTGGGGCGGGGCAGGGGGCGTGGACAAGGCGGTGGAGGCCATGGCGAGCGAAGGACTGGGGCAGGAGCGGGGCGCCAGTATAGGGCAGCCCCCGGGCCACTGGTTGCATGGTGAAATAAGCCACAGGCCGGCGCGGGCATTGCCAAATAAGCTATCAAATGAAGAGCGTTGAGGAGGCGTGGTGAGGCGACCGTCACGTGCTGTGGCAGCATCGGCGGCATGACCCGTGCATCGGCTTCCTCTCGCGCTGCCCCGGCCCAGGCCGCGGCGCCAAGCCTCGATTGGGCGCGGCCCTGGTGGCAGGCGCTGCGGCCCTGGGGCGGGCCGGCGTTGGCCGCCTGGCAGGCTGGCGCCGAGGTGGGGCAGGCGCTGAACCGCGTGGCCACGGCGGCGCCGCGCTTCGTGCCGCAGTCGGCCCTGCCGGCCGGCGTGGCGTATGAAGACTTCGTGCACACGCAGGGCGCGGTGCCCACGCGCGACAACCCGCACGATTTCTTCAACGGCCTGATCTGGCTGGCCTGTCCGCGCACCAAGCGGCGCCTGAACCAGCTGCAGGCCGCCGAAATCGCCCGCGATGGCGTGCGCGCCACGCGCGGCCCGGTGCGCGACGCCATTACCCTGCTGGACGAGAACGGCGCCCTGCTGTCCGCCCCCGAGCCGCTGTGGCAGGCCCTGGCCGGGCGGCGCTGGGCCGAACTGTTCGGGCCCATGCGGCCGCTGTGGCGCCAGGCGCACCTGTGGCTGCTGGGCCACGCCACGCTGGAAAAGCTGCTCGCGCCCTACCCCTCGATCACCGCCCACGTGCTGCCCGCCCCGCCCGGGCTGGACAGCCTGGCCCAGGCCGACGCCTGGCTGGCCGAATGGCTCAGCGCCGAGCGGCTGGCCGCCAAACCCTTCGCGCCGCTGCCCGTGCTGGGCGTGCCCGGCTGGTGGCCCCCCAACGAGGCGCCCGGTTTCTACCAGGACGTGCGCGTGTTCAGACCCCTGCCGGTGCGCATCCCGGGAGCCGGCGGCACGGCCGACACCTGACCAGGCTGCTCATCGACAAGCGGGGGCGGATGCCTGGAAGCGCAAGACCCCACGCATGCTGTCCCCGACCTACCAAAACGCCTTCAAAAATGCCCAACCGTTCGCGTTGAGCCCTTCGACAAGCCTGATACCGATTGGCGTTCAAACTACAAGAGCCGTTCAGGCTGAGCCTGTCGAAGCCCGGCGCGGCGTTTCGACAAGCCTGTCCTGAGCCCGTCGAAGGGCTCAACGCGAACGGTTTGATGCTTTTGAACGCCTTTTAGTATGAGTGGTCGAAAACGACGCTGCCATCAAGAACGAATGGCCGCGGAGCAGGCCAGCTCAGCAGACGCCGTGGAGAGGGCTTCGCCCGGCCACTGGCGTCGCCCCCTTGAGGGGGGAGGCGCAACATCGCGCAGCGAGTGGAGCCTGGGGGTGGGCTCACTTCCTGCCTGGGGGTGGGCTTATTCGCCTCCAAAAACCTCCAGCACCGCCTGCATTTGCGCCGCCGTCACCGCATCCGCGCGGCGCGTGGCCGCCTCCACGCAGCTGGCGCGCAGCACGGCCGGCGGCAGGCTGCCCAGGCCGCGGAACATGCCGTCGGACATCGACACATCTCCGCGCGCCAGGGTGTGCTGGCGCAGTGCGCGCATCTGCTCTGGCGTGTAGGCCAAGTGCTCGCTCACTTCTCCGCTGCCTGAGTCGGCCACGCGCAGTAGGCCCATGGGCGCGCGCACCATCCACACGTGGCCCTGGGTCAGCAGGTCGGGCGCGAAGCGCCGCAGGTACAGCAGCACCAGCGCGCCAATGTGAATGCCGTCGGCGTCCGGGTCGAACAACAGGCACAGGCGCTCGAAGCGGCGCGCGGCGAGCCGCTCGGCGCCAGTGTCCAGCGCCGACGGCCAGCCCATGGCCTGCGCCAGCTGCGGGTACAGCGGGTAGCCCAGCACCCGCGTGGGGCTGGCGCGCCAGGCGTTCAGTGGCTTGCCCTGCAGCGGCAGCACGGCTTGGCGGCGCGCGTCGCGCACGGCGGCCACCGAGTGGGCGGCCGAATCGCCCTCGACCAGAAACAGCTCGCAGCCCGCGCCATGTTCGATGCTGTCGATCAACTTGACGCGGGCCTGGCTGGGGAAGGGGGGCATGCGTGGGAGAAAAAAAGAACAAAAACAGCCGTCAGCCGGCGTGGATCAATCCAAGATAACTATCAAAAGAGAAGTAAAAAGAAGCGCAAAGACGCCCTGACCAAGCTCACAAGGACTGCGCCAGCCGCCGTAGAAAACGCTCGCACTGCTCCAGTTGCGCCACCTCCACGTACTCGTCCACCTTGTGCGCCTGCTCGATCGAGCCCGGCCCGCACAGCACGGTGGGGATGCCAATGCCCTGGAACAGCCCCGCCTCGGTGCCGTAGGCCACCTTGCGCACGGCGCGGTCGGCCGTGAGGGCGCGCACCAGCTCGGTCACGGCGGCCTGCTCGCTGGCGTCCAGCGCCGGGGCGGCGCCGCCGCGTTCCAGCTCGATGCGGGCGCCGGCAAATTCGCGTTGCATGCGCGGCAGCAGCTCGTCCTGCACGTAGCGCTCGATGCGGATGTGCACGTCGGCCGGCGCCAGGCCCGGCAGGTTGCGGAACTCGAAGCTGAACTCGCACAGCTCGGGCAAGGTGTTGGGCGCGATGCCGCCCGAGATCTGGTTGGTGGTGATGGTGGTGTAGGGCACGTCGAACGCGTCGTCGAACGGCCCCTCGGCGCGCCAGGCGTCGGCCAGGTCGCGGATGTGGCAGATCAGCCGCGCCGCGTACTCGATGGCGTTGCACCCCTGCGGCGTGAGCGACGAATGCGCCGCCTTGCCGTGCACCCGGCAGCGGTAGAAGTTGAGGCCCTTGTGCGCCACCACCGGCTTCATCGAGGTCGGCTCGCCCACCACACAGCCATCGGCGCGGATGCCGCGCGCCTGCAGCTCGGCCAGCATGAAGGGTGCGCCCACGCAGGCGATCTCCTCGTCGTACGAAAACGCCAGGTGCAGCGGCTTCGCGCGCGGCTGGGCCAAAAATTCAGGCACCAGCGCCAGGGCGCAGGCGATGAAGCCCTTCATGTCGCAGCTGCCGCGGGCGTACAGGCGGCCGTCGCCCTTGTCGGTCAGCTTGAAGGGGTCGCTGGACCAGTCCTGCCCGTCGACCGGCACCACGTCGGTGTGGCCCGACAGGATGATGCCGCCCTGGGTGCCGCCGTCCTGCGCCGGCAGGGTGCAGAACAGGTTGGCCTTGCTGCCCTCGGCGTTGGGGTTGAGCCAGGGCGTCAGCCCCTGGGCGCGCAAGGCGTCGCGCACCTCCTCGATCAGGCCGAGGTTGGAGTGGCGGCTGACGGTGTCGAAGGCGATCAGGCGGTCGAGCCAGGCCAGGGTGTTCATGGGCGTGTCCGGGGGTGTGTGGCGGGTTCCAGGCCATCATAGTCACAGGCCGCCCACCGCCTGCGTGGCGGCAAGCCCCTCGCCGCCACGGGGCGCGCCGCGCCACCGTATGATGCGGGCGGCGCCGCGCGCTCGCACCCGCGCGCGCGAACGCGCGAGAAGAAAAGGGTCTGTCTTGAATCCGCCCGTCCAGCCCCTATCTTGATTGACCATTGCCACGCCGGCCCGGAACCGTTCCGGGCGCCGCGCGGGCACCAAGGAACACCATGACACGCATTCTTCTGTTTGTTTTGACCAACGTCGCCGTGATGGTGGTGGTGGGCATCGTCACCAGTCTGCTGGGCGTGGGCCGCGCCACCGGCGCCAACACCGCCCAGCTGATGATCTTCTCGCTGGTGGTCGGCTTCACCGGCGCCATCATCTCGCTGCTGATGAGCAAGTCCATGGCCAAGATGAGCATGGGCCTGCAGATCATCAGCCAGCCGGGCAACGCCGACGAGGCCTGGATCGTCGACACCGTGCGCAAGTTCGCCGAAAAAGCCGGTATCGGCATGCCCGATGTCGCCATCTACGAGGGCGAACCCAACGCCTTCGCCACCGGCGCGTTCAAGAATTCGGCCCTGGTGGCCGTCTCCACGGGCCTGCTGCGCGGCATGACGCGCGAGGAGGTCGAGGCCGTCATCGGCCACGAGGTGGCGCACATCGCCAACGGCGACATGGTCACCATGGCGCTGATTCAGGGCGTGATGAACACCTTCGTGGTGTTCGCCAGCCGCGTCATCGGCTCCATCGTGGACGGTTTTCTGCGCCGTGGCGACGACAACAGCGGCCCCGGCATCGGTTACTACGTCACCACCATCGTGCTCGACATCCTGTTCGGCTTCCTGGCCGGCATCGTCGTGGCCTGGTTCTCGCGCCAGCGCGAATTCCGCGCCGACCGCGGCGCGGCCCAGCTGATGGGCCAGCCCAACTCCATGATCAACGCCCTGGCGCGCCTGGGCGGCCTGCATGCCGAAGGCCAGCAGATGCCGCAGAACCTGCAGACCATGGCCATCGCCGGCAGCATCGGCAAGCTGTTCGCCAGCCACCCGCCGATGGAAGAGCGCATCGCCGCGCTGAAGGCGCAGCGGGGCTGAAGAAGGTAGCCGCCTCGCACCGTCCCCAGCGCGTCGGCGGGGGCTTTCAGGGGCGGTGGCCGTTTCAGACCTGGGGAACCGGGGAGCTCGATTGCTGGGACAGTCCGCCGTCCACCACGAGTTCGATGCCGTTGATGTACTTCGCCTCGTCGCTGGCCAAGTAGAGCACGGCGTGCGCCACATCCCAGGCTTCGCCCATCTTGCCGGTCGGAGACATCGCGTCGCGCAGTGCGATCATGCGGTCGGCATCGCCGCCATAGAACCGGGTGAGTGGCTCCACGATCATGGGCGTGTGAATCAAGCCCGGCAGTACGCTGTTGACGCGGATGCCTTTGGCGGCGTACTGCATCGCGACATAGCGCGACAGGCCGTTCACCGCCGCCTTGCTGGCACCGTAGGAGACGTAGGGCACGCCGCCCCAGCGTGTGCTGGCCAGGGACGAAATGTTGACGATGGCGCCGCTGCCCTGTTTTTCCATCAACGGTAGAACGTGCTTGCAGGCCAGGAACATGCTCTTGACGTTGACATTGAACACTCGGTCCCAGGCCTCCTCGGACAATTCCACCGGGCCACCCACTTCAGCGATACCGACGTTGTTGACCAGGATGTCGCAACCCCCGAAGTGGGTGAGGCAGGCCTGGACCATGCCCGTGACGTCGGCGCTCACGGCGACATCGGCTTGGTGTGCCTCGCAGATGCCGCCCGCCTCCCGCACCAGACGCTGTGTTTCCTTGGCCGCGTCCAGGTTGCGGTCCACCGCCAGCACCTTGGCCCCTTCACGGGCCAGCAGCACCGAGATGGCCTTGCCATTGCCGATGCCTGCACCAATCGAACCGGCGCCGACAACCAGGGCCGTCTTGTCTTTCACTCTCATGTGAATCTCCTGTTCATCCATGGGTCTGGCCGTACAGCGTCACCACCGTGGCACCGCCCAGGCCACCGTTGTGCTGCAGCCCAAGGCGGGCACCTTTCACCTGGCGGTCCTGTGCCGTTCCGCGCAACTGATGGGTGAGCTCGTGGCATTGCGCCAGACCCGTCGCGCCCAGGGGATGCCCCTTGGACAGTAGGCCTCCAGAGGGGTTGACGACCACGGCACCGCCGTAGGTGTTGTCACCCGCCCGCACGAACTTCTCGGCCTCGCCCTCGCCGCACAAACCCAGCGTTTCGTAGCTCAGCACCTCGTTCTGCGCGAAGCAGTCGTGCAACTCGCACACATCCACGTCCGTCGGGTCGACCCCGGCGGCTTCGTAGACCTGGCGCGCCGCGTCGCGCGACATGTCGTATCCCACCACCGAGATGGCGCTGCGGCTCTCGAAAACGTCCGGCTTGTCGGTCGCCAGCGCCTGCGCCAGGATGCGTACCCGTGGGTCCAGCCCGTGTCTTCGCGCGAAGTCCCGGCTGACCAGGAGGGCGGCGGCGGCCCCGCAGGTCGGGGGGCAGGCCATCAGGCGGGTCAGCACGCCGGGCACGATGGCGGAGGACGCCAGGACCTGCTCGGGTGTGACCTCGTCGCGGAACACGGCCAATGGGTTGCGCGCCGCATGGCGGCTGGCCTTGGCTCGGACTTTGGCAAAGGTCTCCAGCGAGGTGCCGTAGCGTTGCATGTACTCCTGCCCCGCCGCGGCAAAGTAACGCACCGCGCTGCTCAGCTCAGGGTAGGTGAACAGATCGTCGATCACCGCATCGAAACGTTCGAGTGGGTTGGGGCGATCGTTCCATGTGCTGCGCAATGCGCCGCGTCCCATCTGCTCGAAACCCACCGCCAGCACGCAATCGGCGGAGCCGCTAGCAATGGCTTTGCGCGCCAGGTACAGGGCGGTGGAGCCCGAGGCGCAGTTGTTGTTGACGTTGACGATCGGCACGCCGGTCATGCCCACGTCGTAGACGGCGCGTTGGCCGCAGGTAGAGTCGCCGTAGACATAGCCGGCATAGACTTCCTGTACGTCGGCATAGGTGCATCCCGCATCCTGTAGTGCCTGGCGCACGGCCAGGGACGCCATGTCAGGGTACGGCAGGTTGTCGCCAGGTTTCTTGAAGGGCGTCATGCCGACGCCAGCGACCAGGACTTCGTTTTGCATGGGTGTGATTCCGTAGTTGGGGTTAAACCATCCGCTCCTGGCCTTGCCAGTAGCGCTTTCGGACTTCTTTCTTGAGCACCTTGCCCACCGCGCTGCGAGGCAGTTCCGCCACGATCTCCACGGTTTTCGGCGCCTTGACGCTGCCTAGCCGGCTCTTGACGAACTCGATCAGCTCGTCGGTTTTCATCAACTGGTCCGGTCGCAGCTCAACCACCGCTTTGACCGCCTCACCCCATTTTTCGTCGGGCACGCCAATGACCGCGCAGTCCTTGACGGCGGCGTGCGCCATCACCGCGGCCTCCACTTCCGACGAGAACACGTTGAAGCCGCCTGTGACGATCATGTCCTTCTTGCGGTCCACGATGTAGAGAAAGCCCTGTTCGTCGAAGTAGCCCACGTCGCCCGTGCAGTGCCAGCCGTTGCGCCGCGCTTCTGCGGTGGCTTCGGGGTTCTTGTAGTACCCCTGCATCACGATGTCGCCCTGGGCCACGATTTCGCCGACCGCGCCGGGCTGATGAAGCAGGCACCCCGCGTCGTCCATGATGGCCACCCGAGTGAAGGGAAAGCGCCGGCCGGCGCTCAGCAGCCGCTGACGGGGTGCCGGTGTGCCGTTCTCCAGGTGGTCTTCCAGTGTCAGCACACTGATGGCGCCGGGGACTTCGGCCTGACCGTAGATTTGAACCATGACGGGCCCAAACACCGCCATGGCCTCGGCCAGCTTGTCCGGCGACATGGGCGCGGCGCCATAGATCAAGTAGCGCAGCGCCGAGAAATCAAACTCGCGCACGTTCTGCTGCGCCAGCAGCGCGTAGATCACCGTGGGGGGCAGAAAGAGCGCGTTGATGCGCTCGCGCGCCATGGCGCGCAGCAACTCTTGCGGCTCAATGCCATCCATCAGGATGATCCGTCCGCCACGTGACATGAACGGCAGGCACAAGGTACCCGCCGAATGCGTGATCGGCGCCGCCGCCAGCATCGCCATGCCATTGGTCACGTGAAAGGCCGACATCTGATTGGCCAGGGTCATCGTGATGTTGCGGTTGGACAGGGCAACGCCCTTGGAGCGGCCGGTGGTGCCGCCGGTGCCCATGATCAGCGCCAACGCTTCCGGGGCGACCGCCGGTGCAAACATGTCCGCGGGCTGCCCCGCGATCCACTCGGTCATGCTCACATCGTCCGCGTGGGGCGCATCCAGACAGACGTACCGGCGGATGCGCGGCACGCTGGCGCGGATCTCGGCGACCTGATCGGCGTAGCGCGCCTGGTAGAACAGCACGTCGCAGTCCATGTCCTGCAGAAACTCGATGTTGCTGAGCGGGTTGTTGCGTGCGTTGACGGGCAGCCACACGCCCTGGGCACGCAGAATGCCCAGCAACGCGAGAAAGGCCGCTGCCGTGTTGCCGCTGAGCACGGCGCCATGGAACCCGGGTGAGAAACCGTCCGCGTGCAACGCGCGGGCGATCTGACAGGTCTTGCCGCCTGCCTCGGCGTAGTTCAAGGCCGGGGCCTGG
>Ga0209794_1001492_pt1 | contig 17535 bp, 23 predicted proteins | sample EBPBio232013_DNA_FD_185869 | JGI IMG/M metagenome (GOLD analysis project Ga0209794, IMG submission 185869) | Wastewater treatment Type I Accumulibacter community from EBPR Bioreactor in Madison, WI, USA - Reactor 1_5/23/2013_ DNA (SPAdes)... | ecosystem: Engineered > Bioreactor > EBPR >... | reverse complement strand
GGCGGGTGGCGAAGTTGTCGGTGCAGTCGAGGACGATGTCGGCGCTGCCGATCAGTGCGTCGAGCTCGGCGCCGGCGAGCCGGCTTTGCCGCGGTACTACTTCGACCGCGGGATTCAGCGCCGCCAGCGCCTGGCGGCCGGATTCGGCCTTGGCCATGCCGACGCGTGCTTCGGTATGGAGTATCTGCCGCTGCAGGTTGGTCAGGTCGACGACGTCGTCGTCCACCAGGGTGATCCGGCCAATGCCGGCCGAGGCGAGGTAGAGCGCCGCCGGCGAGCCAAGGCCGCCGGCGCCGACGATCAGCGCGTGGCTGTCGAGAATGCGCTGCTGGCCTTCGATGCCGAGCGCATCCAGGAGAATGTGCCGGCTGTAGCGGAGCAGTTGCTCGTCGGTCACTTGTACTCGCGCCACTCCGGCGGGGTGTCGTCGTGGTCGCCGTGCGGCCGGTGTTCCCAGGCCTTGACGTAGGCTTCCTCGGGCGAAGGCTTGAGGCGCTTTTCGGGGACCACCATGTTGTGAAGTTGGGTTTCCTCGACGTAGTGAATGAGCGCGCGGGTCAGCTTGCTCATCAGCGTGTTGTCGAGGTGGTAGCCCTTGTCCTCCAGGTGTCCCTCAAGCTCGGCCAGGGTGTGCTGGGTCAGTTCGTACTCGACGCCGAGCGCGCGCTTCTCGAACTTCGGCTCGACGTCGACGGCCTCCATGTTCTTCAGGTCGTCTGCCGCTTCCGGCACCTGGCCGGGAGGGAACTTGGAGAACAGGATTTCCCGCTTCTTTTTCAGGTCCGCGCTGTGGCTCATCATCCCTCCCTGTTCAGCTGTCTGACAGCTATCTTCCTTGCATGATCTGCAGGCTCTTGAGGATGTTCAGTGCCTGCTGGAACTGGTAGTCGCTCTTGCTGGCATATTCCAGGCGGCTGGGCGGCTCTTCGGAATCTTCCTTGTCGCCCTTGCTGACGGGTTTTGCCGGCTGCTTGGCTTTGCCCTCATCCTTGGGGGCATCAGCCTTGTCTTCGAGATGGCGTTCCAGGTCGGCTTCGCGGATACGGGTGGCGCTGCTACCGTTGGCACTTTCCTCGACGATGATGTCGGGGGTGATGCCCTTGGCCTGGATGGAACGGCCGGACGGGGTGTAGTAGCGGGCCGTGGTCAGCTTGATCGCGGTGTTGCCGGGCAGCGGCAGTACCGACTGGACCGAGCCCTTGCCGAAGGTCTGGGTGCCGAGGATGGGGGCGCGCTTGTGATCCTGCAAGGCGCCGGCAACGATTTCCGAGGCTGAGGCCGAGCCACCGTTGACCAGGACCACCATCGGTACCTTCTTTACGCCAACCGGCAGATTGCGCAGCGGGTCATCGGTCGTCCCGCGCAGGTAGTCACGCGGGCGGGCCAGGTAATCCTGCTGGGCGTCGGGCGTGCGGCCATTGGTCGAGACCACTTTGGTATCCGGCGGCAGGAAGGCGGCGGAAACGCCGATGGCGCCGTGGAGAAGGCCACCCGGGTCGTTGCGCAGGTCGAGGATCAGTCCCTTGAGCTCGCCTTCTTTGTAGACATTGCCGAGGTGCTTGGCCAGATCGGGAACCGTGGCTTCCTGGAACTGGGTGATGCGGACCCAGGCGTAACCGGGTTCGACGATCTTCGACTTGACGCTCTGCACCTTGATCACTTCGCGGACCAGGGTGATTTCCAGCGGCTTGCTCTCGCCCTTGCGCAGGATGCTGAGCTTGAGCGAAGTCTTGGGCTTGCCGCGCATTTTCTTGACGGCGTCGGACAGGCTCATACCCTTGACCGGCGTTTCGTCGAGTTTGAAGATCAGGTCGCCGGCCTTGACCCCGGCGCGATAGGCGGGGGTGTCCTCGATCGGCGAAACGACCTTGACCAGACCGTCTTCCATGCCGACCTCGATGCCGAGGCCACCGAATTCGCCCTGGGTGCCGACCTGCAGGTCCTTGAACGAATCGGCGTCGAGGTAGGCCGAGTGCGGGTCGAGATTGGAAAGCAGGCCGGAGATCGCGTTGGCGATCATCTTCTTGTCCTCGACCGGCTCGACATAGCCCTGCTTGATCGCGCTGTAGACCTCGGCGAAGGTGCGCAGGTCTTCAATCGGCAGCCCGGTGCGCGGCTCCTTGTCGGCGAAGGCCGGCAGCTGCAGGGTGATCAGGGCGCCGGCGATGAAGCCGCCAACGGTAAGACTGAGTGTTTTGAGTTTGCTCATTTAAGCGTGGCCCATGACATGGGGTCGATCGGTTGCCCTTTGTGGCGGATTTCGAAGTATAAACCCGATTCCGCGTTGCCTCCCGTGTTGCCTACGGTGGCGATGGTTTCGCCGCCATTGACGGCCTGTCCGACTTGCTTGAGCAAGGAGTCGTTGTTGCCGTAGATCGACAGATAAGCATCGCCATGGTCGATGATCAGCAGATTGCCGAAGCCGCGCATCCATTCCGAAAAGACCACGCGGCCGCGGGCAATGGCCTTGACCTGGCTGCCGCTGTCGCTGCGGATGAACAGCCCGCGCCACTGCCCGCCGCCATCGCGGGGGCGGCCGAAACGGCCGCTTACCGTGCCGCGGACCGGTAGCCGCAACTGGCCGCGCAAGCGGGCAAAGCTGCCGTCGCTGGCGACCGGCTCGTAGCGGTTTTCGGCGCTACTGGCCTGTGCCGGCGGGGGGGTCTCTTCCTTGTCCTTTTTTGCGCTGGCAGGTTGTTGCTGGCGACGGGCCGCTTCGGCGGCGGCCTGGCGCCGCCTTTTCTCTTCAGCTGCCCGGGCCGCCGCCTGCTGGGCCAGAATCCGGGACAGGCGCTCGACCAACTGACTCATGCGCTTCTCGTCGCGCTGCAGGGAGCCGATTTCCCGCCGCTGGGCGCGCACCTTGTCGGAAATCTCGGCGTGCAGTTTCTTGTGTTCCTGGCGCTGTTTTTCCAGTTCGGCGTGGTTCTGTTTCTGTTCGCTCTCGACCGCCAGCAAGGCTTCGGTGCGCTCCCGTGTGCTCGCTGCCAAGCTGGCCTTCTGGCGAATGGTGCCGCGAATGTCGTCCATCATCTCGGCGCGGGCGGCGGCAATCGCAGACAGGTAATGCAGGTCGCGAGCGAGCTGGTTGGGGTCGTCGCCGTTGAGCAGCATCTGCAGCGAGTCTGGGTTGCCGCGCAGGTATTGCCGGTGCAACAGCTTCTCCAGGCGGGCCTGCTGCTGGCCCAGGGTGCCGGCCAGTTCGGCTGACTGGATTTCGAGTGAGCGCAGTTGTTCCTGCAGGTCCGAACGCTGTTCGCCCAGTTCGTGGAGCTTGCGCTGCAGGCGGGAAATCTGCCTTTCGGATTCGCGCAGCCGGTCAGCGGCATCGGCCCGGCTGTCCTCGCTCGAAGACAGTTCCTTGCGCAGCGATTCGATGCGGTTACGCAACTCGTCCAGGTCGGCGCGTTTCTCGGCAACTTCCGGCGCGCTGGCGCGGCGTTGGGCATGGGCATCGGAAGGCGCGCCGGCCAGTATCAGCAGTGCTGGAATCATGCCGAACAGCGGCAGTCGGCGCAGGAAGCGGGCGGCATCGGCGACGATGCCGTCGGAAAGGTGGTGCATCAGGGGAAATTCGGGAATCGGTTCGGAGAAAAGCAAGGCTTATTCTATAATCAACCGCTCAACCATTCAGGGGTTTTATCTTGGACGCTCTTCCGTTCAGTCTGATCGACAAGCAGGAACATATCGAAACGGCCGCTCGTGCCTTGAAGGCGATCGCTCATCCGCTGCGCCTGAAGATACTCTGTGTCGTCGGCGACCAGGAAGCCTGTGTTCAGGACATCGTCGAGCTGGTTGGTACCTCGCAGAGCAACATCTCCCAGCATCTCGCCATCCTGCGCGAGAAGGGGGTGCTGCTCACACGCAAGGATGCCAACCGGGTTTTCTATCGGGTGGGCGACCAGCGCACCCTGCAGCTTGTCGGCATGATGCGAGAAGTTTTTTGTGGTGTGGAGAATTAAGTAATGCCGATGGAGTTCATCAATCAGAACATTCTGCTGATCGGAATCGTCGTGGTCAGCGGCCTGGGGCTGTTGTGGCCACTGTTTTTCCGGCCGGTGGGCAAGGCGGTCAATCCGGGCGAAGCGACCCTGCTCATCAACCGTGAGGACGCCCGTGTCCTCGATGTCCGCGAGACTGCCGAATTTGCCGGCGGCCATATCCCTGATGCGATCAATATCCCGGTGGCCAAGTTGGGCGAGCGCATGCACGAACTCGAAAAGTTCAAGGGCAAGCCGCTGATCGTCTGCTGCGCTTCCGGGATGCGCTCCAACAAGGCTTGTCGCGACCTGCAGCAACAGGGGTTTGCCCAGCTTTACAACCTCGCCGGCGGGGTTGATGCCTGGAATGCCGCCAGCTATCCGCTGCACAAGGGGAGCAAGAAGAAATGACGCGGCCGGTGCTGATGTACACCACCGCCATTTGCCCCTATTGCGTGCGTGCCAAGAAGTTGCTGGCTGCCCGCGGGGTGACCGAAATCGAGGAGGTTCGTGTCGATCTCGATCCGGTGCGCCGCGATGAAATGATGGAGAAGACCGGGCGGCGTACGGTGCCGCAGATTTTCATCGGCGATACCCACGTCGGCGGTTGCGACGATCTGCATGCGCTCGACGCGGCCGGCGGCTTGCTGCCTTTGCTGGCCGGCGAAGCCTGACCAGTAACCTTTACCAGAAAGAGAAAGATGGAACAGAACAACGAACAGCCGGTTTTCGGTATCGAGAAGCTTTACGTCAAGGATTTGTCGATCGAGGTCCCCAATGCGCCGGACGTCTTCCTTGAGCAGGAAGCGCCGCAGGTCACCATCCAGCTCAATACCTCGGGCCGCGGTGTCGGCGAAGGCGTTTTCGAAGTCGTGCTGACGGTTACCGTGACCGCCACCATCGGCGAAAAGACGGTGTTTCTCGTTGAGGTCGGGCAGGCTGCCGTGTTCCGCATCCTCAACGTGCCGGACGAGCAACTTGATCCGCTGATCGCCATCGCCTGCCCGAACGTCCTCTTCCCGTACGCCCGCGAAACCATCTCCGATGCCGTCACCCGTGCCGGCTTCCAGCCCATCGTGCTGCAGCCGGTGAACTTCGAGGCGATGTACATGGAACGGCTGCAGCAGGCTGCCGAAGCCACGGTCCAGTAAATCGATGATGCGCCGCCTGCTGCTTGCCCTGTGTTCGCTGCTGGTCGTCGTGCCCGCGCTGGCCAGCGATTACCGCTCGGTGGGCGTGCCGGCGGCGATTCTCTACGACGCGCCGTCGCAGAAGGCGAAGCGGCTCTACCTGATACGCGCACAGACCCCGGTCGAGGTCGTGGTCCGGCTTGAGGGCTGGGTCAAGGTGCGCGACGCCGAAGGGATGCTGGCCTGGCTGGAAGCGGCGCAACTTGCCGAAAAGCGGACGCTGATCGTGCTCGCCGAACGCGCTGAACTGCGCCAGGCGGATCGCGACGACGCGCCGGTGATCGCGCGTATGGAAAAGTGGCTGGTGGTTGACTACCTGGCGCCGGCCGCACCCGGCTGGATCCAGGTGCGTCACCGCGATGGCCTGACCGGATTCGTCCGCAGCACGCAGGTCTGGGGCGCATGAGGCTGACCCTGCTTGGCGCGGGGGCCTGGGGTAGCGCGCTGGCCATCGCCTTTGCCGAAACCCACGAGGTCACGCTGTGGTCGCGCGAACCCGAGGTTGCCGAGGAAATCGAGTCCAGCCGCGAAAACCGTCGTTTCCTTCCGGGCTATCGTTTGCCGGAACGGCTTGCGGTCACTACCGATTTTGCTGCCGCAGTCAGTTCCGCCGAACTGATCATCGTGGCCACCCCGATTGCCGGGCTGCGGCCGACGCTGGAGCGTCTGCGCGAACTTTCCTGCCGCACGCCGCTGCTATGGGTGTGCAAGGGTTTTGAGGCGGACAGCGGCAAACTGCCACACCAGGTGGTAGCCGAGGTGCTCGGTCGTGACGCCGTCTGTGGCGCGCTGTCCGGCCCGAGTTTCGCCGAGGAGGTGGCCGCCGGCCAGCCGACCGCGGTGACCCTGGCAGCCAATGACCCGCAGTTTGCCCGGACGATGGCCCGGGCGCTGCACACCAGGTATCTGCGTATTTATGCCAACGACGATCTGGTCGGCGTCGAGGTCGGCGGTGCCGTCAAGAATGTGCTGGCGATTGCCACCGGCGTTTGCGACGGCCTGGGTCTCGGGCTCAATTCGCGGGCCGCGCTGATCACCCGCGGTCTGGCCGAGATTGCCCGCCTCGGCGTGGCTCTCGGCGGCCAACGGGAAACCTTCATGGGTCTTGCCGGCATGGGCGACCTGATCCTCACCTGTACCGGCGATCTTTCGCGCAACCGCCGGGTCGGTCTGGGGCTGGCCAAGGGGCAGACGCTGGACGAAGTCCTCGGCGCCCTCGGTCATGTCGCCGAAGGCGTCTATACCGCGCGGGAAACCGATCGCCTGGCCCGCCAGCTCGGCATCGACATGCCGATCTCCGCCGCCGTGGCCGCCGTCCTCGACGGGCGGCTGAGCGCAGCGGCGGCGGTGGATCAGCTGATGGCCCGCGATCCCAAGGAAGAACTGGCCTGACGCCGGCCTAGACGGCGTCGACGAAACCGGTCTGGCGCCAGGCTTCGAAGATGGTCACCGCGGCCGCGTTCGACAGGTTGAGGCTGCGCTGGCCGGCGCGCATGGGCAGGCGCAGGCGGCGGTCAGCGGCAAAGCTGTCGCGGATGTCGGCCGGCAGGCCGGCGGTTTCCTGACCAAATACGAAGACATCGTCGGGTTGCAGGGCAACCGAGTACAGGTTGCGGCTGCCGCGTGTGGTCATCGCGAACATCCGCCGCGGCGCCAGCGCTGTCAGGCAGGCCTGCCAGTCGGGGTGACGCACCAGCCGGGCGTACTCGTGATAGTCGAGCCCGGCGCGGCGCAGGTGCTTGTCGCTGAGGTCGAAGCCGAGCGGTTCGACGAGATGCAGTTCGGCGCCGGTATTGGCGCACATGCGGATGATGTTGCCGGTATTGGGCGGGATTTCGGGCTGGTAAAGGACGACGGCAAACACGGCGGGGCTGGCAGGGAATAAACCGCCGATTAAAGCATGGAATCAGTCCTTGAGGGCGCGGGCAACGACCGCCACATGAACATTGATCGCGCCGTGCAGGCACAGCACACGGGCGGCTTCGCCGGCACTGGCGCCGCTGGTGAACACGTCGTCAACCAGCAGGATGCGCTCGCCGTTCAGGTCGCTATGGCATTCGAAGGCGCCGCGCACATTGTCCTGGCGCTGCCGCAAAGGCAGTCCGGCCTGGGCTGGGGTGGCGCGGTGGCGCTGCAGGCTGGTGACATCAACCGGGAGATCCAGGCAGCGACCAAGCGTACGGGCGATTTCCACCGCCTGGTTGAAGCCCCGTTCGCGCAGCCGACTCGGGTGCAGCGGCAGCGGCACGACCCGGTCGTGTTCGGCAGCGCTCAGAATGCTCGCCAATTGCCGGCCGAACCAGGCGGCCAGCGGCAGGCGGTGCTGGTACTTGAGCGCCTGGATCAGGCGGTCGACCGGAAAGGCGTAGCGGAAGCAGGCGCTGACACCGGAAAAATGCGGTGGTGTGTGCAGACAGGCGCCGCAGCGTTCGCCATGGGTGGTCTGGTCGCCACAGCGGGGGCAGCATTTTTCCGGCAGGGCGGGCAGATCGGCCTGGCAGGCCGGGCACAGCAGTTGGTCTCCGGACTCGGCTGCGCAGAGCAGGCAACTGCTGGCCAGCAGACGGTGCCACACGCCGGTCGGGGAGAAGTCGGCGGACTCGGGTAGAATTGACTTCGCCGCCGGTGTTTTGGATAATCCATAATTACCGTCAGCGTTTATCGTTGATTTATCAGGGTTTTCTGTAGGGTCTTTCATGCAATCCAGTGCTCTTTCCTCGCCCGTCTCCTGTACTCCCAACCAACCGGTTCACCGCTGGACGGTCGATGAAGTCCTGGCGCTTTACGATCTGCCGCTGATGGATCTGGTCTTCCGCGCCCAGCAGGTGCATCGTGAAAATTTTGATGCCAATGCCATTCAACGCTCGACGCTGCTTTCGGTCAAGACCGGGGGCTGTTCCGAGGATTGCAGCTACTGTTCGCAGTCGGCCCGTTACGATACCGACCTCGAACGCGAGCGCCTGATGCCGCTCGACGAGGTCGTCGCCGCGGCCAAGGCCGCCCGCGACAAGGGCGCTTCGCGTTTCTGCATGGGCGCCGCCTGGCGCGGGCCCAAGGATAACGACCTCGACAAGGTGCTGGCCATGGTGCGCGAAGTCAAGGCGCTGGGCATGCAGACCTGTGTCACCCTGGGCATGCTCAGGGACGGTCAGGCGGAAAAGCTGAAGGAAGCCGGACTCGACTACTACAACCACAACCTCGACACCGACAAGGAGTTTTACGGTCAGGTGATCAAGTCGCATACCCACGACGACCGCCTTGATACCCTGGAACAGGTGCGCGAGGCCGGCATCAATGTCTGTTCCGGCGGCATCATCGGCATGGGCGAGTCGCGCCGCAATCGCGCCGGTTTGATCGTCCAGCTCGCCAATCTGCCGACGCCGCCCGAATCGGTGCCGATCAACAATTTGGTGCCGATTCCCGGCACACCGCTGGCCGATCGTCCGCAGCTCGATCCCTTCGAGTTCGTGCGCACCATTGCTGCCGCCCGCATCACCATGCCGGGTTCCTGGGTCCGCTTGTCGGCTGGTCGCCAGGAGATGAGCGACGAGTTGCAGGCGCTGTGTTTCCTGGCCGGCGCGAATTCGATGTTCTATGGCGATCATCTGCTGACCACCGGCAATCCGGAGGTCGATCGCGACGACGCTCTGTTCGCGCGCCTGGGGCTGAAAGCGGTTTGACCGACTTTTCCCCGCCAGACGAGTTCGTCGACGGCCACCAAGTCGCTCGGCGATTCTCGCGGATTGCCGCGAGCTACCCGCAGGGCGATTTTTTCGCTCGCGAAGTCGACCGCCGGATGCAGGAGCGACTGGATTATGTTCGCCTGAGTCCACAGCGCATCGTCGATCTCGGCTGTAGCCGGGGTGCCAGCCTGGCCGGTTTGCAGGCGCGTTTCCCCGATGCCCGCTTGTTCGGTCTGGATGTCTCGGCGGACATGCTGCGCCCGGTCGCGGTTGAGCGCCCGGCCTGGCAGCGCTGGCTCGGGTTGGGGAAAGCAGAAGGCCCGCGGATTCAGGGAAGGGTCGAGCAGTTGCCGCTGGCCTCGGGGTCGGTCGGGTTGTTCTGGTCCAATCTGCTCCTGCACTGGCTCGATCATCCCCTGCCGGCGCTGCGCGAGGCTCAGCGCTGCCTGGAAGTCGGCGGTCTGCTGATGTTCTCCACCCTCGGGCCGGATACCCTGCGTGAGCTGCGTTCGGCCTTTGCCGACGGTTATGCCCATACCCAGCGTTTTACCGACATGCACGACCTCGGCGACATGCTGGTCGAGTGCGGTTTTGCCGACCCGGTCATGGACATGGAAGTGATCACCCTGACCTACGACAGTGTCGATGCCTTGTTCGCCGAGTTGCGCGCAGCGGGGTCGGGCTGCGCCATGAAGGCACGGCGCCACGGCTTGACCGGGCGGCGACGCCTGGCCGAGGTGCGCGCCGCCTACGAGACGCTACGTTGCGACGGGCGACTGCCGGCCAGCTTCGAAGTGATCTACGGTCACGCCTGGAAAACGGCGCCGCGGCAAACCGCCGACGGGCGCGCGATCATCCGTTTCGAGCGGCGCCCCTAATCCGGGCGCTTGTCGTAGAAGCGGATCGCCTGTACCTGCCGGCTCGGAATGGCCGGGGTGGCCTTCTGCTTGCGGTTCTGTACCCGCCACCAGAGCAGGACGCCAAGCAGGCAGGCGTAGGCCAGCGCCCGCGGCAATTCGTCGAAACTGCTTTGCCAGAGCAGGTGCACGCAGGCCAGGATGGCGATCAGGTAGATGCTGCGATGCAGCTCCTGCCATTTACGGCCGCCGAGTTTGCGCACTGCAGCCGCATTCGAGGTGAGTGCCAGGGGGATGAGCAGTGCGAAAGCAGCCAGGCCAACGCTGATGAACGGGCGCTTGACGATGTCCCGGGCCATCGCTGCGATCGAGAATTCATGATTGAAACCGACGAAGGCGAACAGGTGCAGGCAGGCGTAGGCAAAGGTGAACAGCCCGAGCATCCGGCGCAGGCGCAGCAGCCAGTGCTGGCCGGTGATGGCGCGTAGCGGTGAGACACAGAGGGTGAGCAGCAGGAAGTTCAGCGTCCAGGTGCCGGTGAATTGCTGTACCGCTTCGCCGTGATCTCCGCTCAGGGTATTGGCGTTGATCTGCCAGAGCAGGTAGCCGGCGGGTATGCAGGCAGCGAAGAACAGCAGGCTGCGGGCCAGATTGACGGGAATTGCTTGCATACGCTTCGTTCTCCTTGCTTGTGGCTGGCTATTTCCAAGGGTCAGCTGTTCAGACCAAGGGCAAGGCGTAGTTTTGCGATTTCTTCTGCGGCTTCGTCGACCAGGTCCTGGTAGCGGGCACGGTCAGCTTCCCTGAGCTCCATCCGTTCCGGGTCGGCTTCCCGCTCCATCCACTCGAGATCGCCACCCGCCAGCAGATTGGCGAAATAAAGCACATCGCATACGGTGCAGGGGGTCTCGACATTCTGCAGGAGGTCGTGATCGCGGACTGCTTCGATGATCCGCTCGGGAACTCCGAGAGCGTGCAGCAGGCTGTTGCCGACGCCTTCATGCCAGCCGGCCAGCAAGCTCACCATGGCCTCCCGGTTGTCGCGGTAGGTCGGGTATTCACTGGCTCGATACAGCAGGTAGAAAACACCGATATCGTGAACCAGGCCGGCCATCATCGCATCCTCGGGATTGATCCGGCCCAGGCGTCGGGCCAGGACGCGGGCGATGGCCGCAACCTGGATCGAATGCTCCCAGGCGCCGTGGGCGATTTTCTCGTAGCTGGCCAGATTGCGTGACTTCAGCATCTGGTCCATGGCCAGCGCCAGGGAGACCGTCCGTACCGTGTCGAAGCCGATTCGACTGATGGCCAGGGTCAGATCGCTACTGGTCTTGCCGGAGGGGTTGTAGGTGACTGAATTCGCAAGGCGCAGCAATTTACTGGAGATGAGCGGTTCAATGCTGACTACCTGGGCAACTTTTTCGAGGCTGGCAAAGGGATTCTTGAGCGTATCGCGCACGAGCAATGCGGCATCCAGGCAAGTCGGAAAACTGACATCGCCCGAGAGGTCGTGGGCGATGTCTTCCAGGATGTGAAAGTGGACGCTGTCGTGCGGCTGCATCTTCAACTGTTGATATAGCGTTCGAGTTCCTCGATCAGGAATCTCTGCGCGCTGATCGTTTCCTTGACCAGATCACCGATGGACAGAATGCCGAGCACCTGGCCCTGATCGTCGAGCACTGGCAGATGACGGAAACGTTTCTCGGTCATCAACGACATGCATTCTTCGAGTGTCGCATTCAGGCCGACATAGGCCACCCGGGAACTCATCAGGTCACGGACGGGTGTTTCCTTCGACGAGCGATTGTTGCGAATCTGCTTGCGGGCGTAGTCACGCTCGGAAAATATCCCGACCAGCTTACCATCCTGAAGCACCAGCAAGGCGCCGACATTGTGCTCGGCCATGACGCAAAGTGCCTGATAAACAGTGTCGTCGGGCGCTGTAACCGCCAGGGGGGCGGTTTTTTCAGCCAACAATTGCTTGAGTGTTTTCATGGTGGGTCTCCGCGTTATTGGTAATGGTGACGACAGTCTAAACGTGGCAGGCAGAAAGAACAAAGGCAGCCCGCGGGCTGCCTTTGAGAAAGCTGGATGCTTGAGTTCAGCGCAGGCCGGCAGCGTAGTCGGAAACGGCCTTGATCTCGACGTCGGAAAGCTTGGCGGCGATCATGCGCATCATTTTTTCCGGGTCGTTGGCGCGCTCTTCGGCACGGAAGGCCTTCAACTGGACTTCGGTGTACTCGGCGAACTGGCCGGCCAGACGCGGATACTGGGCAGGCATGCCGGCACCGGCCGGGCCGTGGCAACCGGCACAGGCCGGGATGCCCTTCTTGAAGTCGCCCTGGCGCCACAGCTTCCTGCCGAGGGCGATGCTGGCTTCGTTTTTGGCGGCTTCGGGCTTCAGTTTCTGGCTGGCGTACCAGGCGGAGACGTTGCGCATGTCTTCGTCGGTCAGCGCAGCGACCATGCCGGCCATGATTGCGTTGTCGCGGGCGGCGGGTTTGCCGTCGACCGACTTGAAATTGGTCAGCTGCTTGTAGATGTACTGTTCGATCTGGCCGGCCAGGTGCGGATTGGCGGAGGCCATGCTGTTGCCGTCAGCGCCGTGGCAGGCAACACAGATCGTCTCCGCGACGATCTTGCCCTTGGCCGGGTCGGCCTTGGCCGAGGTCTGCTCGGAGGCGTGGGTGACGAAACTGGTGGCAAACAGGATTGCCATTGCCGCGGTACGGATCATTTTTCGAACTCCTAATGCGCATGAATGGGCGCTTTGGCCGGAACGGAAGTTACAAACCTGTTATTCTATATTAGTTTCCCTTCAACTAGGCGGGTCTTCCGCGTTTTTTATGCCTCTCTTCCAGAACGCGATCTTCCACACGACCGTGGCCAATCTCCGCGATCTGCCCGCCGATGCACTCAGCGAAGTGGCTTTCGCCGGGCGCTCGAATGCCGGCAAGTCATCGGCGATCAATACCCTGGCCGGTCGTGTTCGCCTGGCTTTCGTCAGCAAGACGCCGGGGCGGACCCAGCACCTCAATTACTTCACCCTGGCGCCGGGGAAGTACTTCGTCGACCTGCCCGGCTACGGTTATGCCAAAGCCCCCGAGGAAGTGCGCTCCCAGTGGGAGGGGCTGATCGGCCCTTACCTCAGCCGGCGCGGACCGCTGGTCGGCCTTGTTGTGATCATGGATTGCCGGCGTCCGTTTACCGACCTCGATCGCAACCTGATCGACTGGTTCCGGCCGACCGGCAGGCCGATCCATATCCTGCTGTCGAAAGCCGACAAATTGTCACGGCAGGAGCAGACCAAGGTGTTGCGTGCGGTCAAGGCGGAGTTGGCAACTTGGGGTGAGGGTGCCTACAGTGCCCAGTTGTTCTCCAGCCTGAAGAAGGCAGGGGTCGATGAGGCTGAAGCGGTGCTTGCCGGCTGGCTGGAGATGGCGTTGCCCGAGAAAGCTCCGGCGGAAAACAAAAGACCCCCGGACAAGGGGAGTCCGGGGGCCAAAATGCCTCAACGTGGTCAAGGCACCCGCTCAGGGAGGTGAAGCGGGAGACAGCGCGTGCCATCTTGGGCGTATGACGCGGTGGGGGCGACAAAGTTCCCGCCGGATGAAAAAAATTTCCGTTTTTTTTGCAAGGACTGAATGACGATGGCTGGCAATTTCCCCGGAACACGGATGCGCAGGATGCGGCGCGACGATTTCTCGCGTCGCCTGATGCGTGAATCGGTACTGACCCCGGACGACTTCATTTACCCGGTCTTCGTTCTCGAAGGTGCGGGCCGTACCGAGAAGGTGAGTTCGATGCCCGGTGTCGAGCGGCAATCGCTCGATGTCCTGCTGCGTACCGCCGAGCGCACCGTGAAGCTGGGTATTCCGGCGCTGGCGCTGTTCCCGGTGATCGATGCGCCGCTGAAAACGCTCGGCGCGGAGGAAGCCTACAACCCGGAAGGTTTGGTGCCGCGTACGGTACGCGCGCTCAAGCGCGAGTTTCCCGAGCTGGGCGTGATTACCGACGTCGCCCTCGATCCCTATACCAGCCACGGCCAGGACGGGCTGATCGACGACACTGGGTATGTGCTCAACGACGAGACGCTCGACGTCCTGGTGCGGCAGGCGTTGTGCCATGCCGAAGCCGGCGCCGACGTGGTCGCCCCGTCGGACATGATGGATGGCCGCATCGGTCGCATCCGCGAGGCGCTCGAGCGCAACGGTCAGATCTACACCCGCATCCTCGCCTATTCCGCCAAGTACGCGTCTGCTTTCTACGGCCCCTTCCGCGATGCGGTCGGCTCGGCCGGCAATCTCGGCAAGGGCAACAAGTACACCTACCAGATGGACCCGGCCAACGGCGACGAGGCCTTGCGCGAAGTGGCGCTCGATATCGAGGAAGGCGCCGATATGGTCATGGTCAAGCCGGGCATGCCGTATCTGGACATCGTCCGCCGGGTCAAGGACGAGTTCGGCGTGCCGACCTACGCCTACCAAGTCAGCGGCGAGTACGCGATGCTTAAGGCGGCGGCGCAGAACGGCTGGCTTGACGAACGGGCGGTGGTGCTGGAGAGCCTGCTGGCGTTCAAGCGCGCCGGTGCCGACGGCATCCTGACTTATTTCGCGCTCGACGCGGCGGAATACCTGAAGGGCTAATCCGGTTTCCGGGGAAGCAAAAAGGGCGGCCGACGGGCCGCCCTTTGCGTTTACGCCTCGCCGGCCTGCGACAGGCAGGCGAAGTAGAGCATCGGCCACTGCTGCGGCCATTGCGCCAGCGGTTCGCGGCTGAAGCCGGAACGGGCATATTGTTCCCAGCGGCCGACGACGTAGCAGCGCAGCAGGTTGGCCAGCGCCCCGAAATCGGCGTCGGCCTTGAACTTCTCCTGCGTCGCGGCGATGCGCAGGGCCTGTTTGAGCGCCGCTTCGACCTTGTCGAGCAGTGCGTTGATGCGCAGTTGCAGGCGTTCGTTTTCGTTGACCAGGGCGTCGCCGATCAGCACCCGGGTCATGCCGCGGTTTTTCTGGGCGAAATTGAGCAGCAGGCCGAGGATCAGTTCGAGCTGGCGGAAACCGCGCTCTTCCTCGCCGGTGATCTGGTTGATGACGCCGAACAGGCTCTGCTCGATGAATTCGATCAGCCCCTCGAACATCTGCGCCTTGCTGGCGAAGTGGCGGTAGAGCGCAGCTTCGGAACATTCCAGCTTGCCGGCCAGGGCGGCGGTGGTGATCTTTTCCCCTTTCGGGGTTTCCAGCATTTCAGCCAGGGTTTGCAGGATCTGCAGGCGGCGTTCGCCCGGTTTGGTCGCCATCGATGTTGTCCCTCGAAGAATTTTTGTGGCTGGATTATAGACGAGCGCAGCGTTGCGGCAATTGCAGCACCGAGGAAACCTGGACGTCGACGTAAGGCGAGCGGCGAGAGCCAGCGCTCACCCACACGGTTTTCATGCCGAGCTTGCGGGCGGTGACGAGGTTGTCCAGGCTGTCCTCGACCATGATGCAGCGGCGCGGGTCGAGGCGCTCGGCGCGCAACAGGGTGCGGAAACCCTGCGGCATCGGCTTGGGCCGGAATTTCAGGCTCTCGACGGTATATACCGCCGCGAAGTGGCGATCCAGCCCGGTCAGTTCGAGCACCGCCTCGGCGTAGGCGCGCGGCGCGTTGGAGAACAGGATCTTGCGCCCAGGCAGGCGCTTGAGCGCGTGCAGCAGCGGCTTCTCGAACACCAGCATGCGGGCGAGATCGGGAAACTGATGGGTTTCGTGCAGGAAATGATGCGGGTCGATCGCGTGGTGGCGGATCAGCCCGAGCAGGGTTGCGCCGTAGCGCTGCCAGTAGTCCTGGCGCAGCCGGTTGGCGGCGTTTTCGTCGAGGCCGAGGTGGCGCTCGATGTACTCGCGCATCGCCCGGTTGATGTGCGGGAAGATGTGCGGGGAAGCGTTGTGCAGCGTGTTGTCGAGGTCGAACAACCAGACGCGTTCCCCGCGCATGATTTAGTGCGACTTGATCATCGTGCCGACGCCGTGGTCGGTCAGGATTTCGAGCAGCAGCGCGTGTTCGACGCGACCGTCGATGATATGCACGCCCTTGACGCCGTTGCGGGCAGCATCGAGCGCCGAGCCGATCTTCGGCAGCATGCCGCCGGACAGCGTGCCGTCGGCGACCATCTCGTCGATCTCCTTGGGCGTGATGCCGGTGATCAGGTTGCCGGCCTTGTCGAGCACGCCCGGCGTGTTGGTGAGCAGGACGAGCTTCTCGGCCTTGAGCACTTCGGCGATCTTGCCGGCGACGACGTCGGCGTTGATGTTGTAGGTCTCGCCGTCCTCGCCGACGCCGATCGGGGCAATCACCGGGATGAAGGAGGCCTTGTCGAGGTGGTCGATCAGCGACGGGTCGATCTTGGTGATCTGGCCGACCTGGCCGACGTCGATCAGGTCGCCCGGGTTGTCCTTGTCTTCCAGCATCAGCTTCTTGGCGCGGATGCAGTTGCCGTCCTTGCCGGTCAGGCCGACGGCCTTGCCGCCGTGCTGGTTGATCAGGTTGACGATGTCCTTGTTGACCTGACCGCCGAGCACCATTTCGACGACTTCCATGGTTTCGGCGTCGGTGACGCGCATGCCCTGGATGAACTCGCCCTTCTTGCCCACCCGGCTGAGCAGGTTCTCGATCTGCGGACCGCCGCCGTGCACGACGACAATGTTGAAGCCGATCAGTTCGAGCAACACGACGTCGCGGGCGAAGCAGCTTTTCAGGTGCTCGTCGGTCATCGCGTTGCCGCCGTACTTGACGACGATGGTCTTGCCGTGGAAACGCTTGATGTAGGGCAGGGCTTCGGCCAGAACGGCGGCCTTGGTGCCGGGGGCGAGGTTTTTGGTGGGCATGAAAGGCTCCTGATGGACTCGCCGCGGATTGTACAAAGAAAGCGGCCGGCTTGGGGGCCGGCCGGGACGCCGATTACTGGATGGCTAGTCGCTTGCTCGGGCTGGCGATGCGCTTGGGCAGGGTCAGTTCGAGCACGCCATCGGTAAAGCGGGCGACGGCGCGTTCGTCGTCCAGATCCTGTTCCAGTTGGAAGGAACGTGACAGCTTGCCGTAATAGCGCTCCGAGCGAAGTGTGCGCTCGCCTTCGCGGACTTCGCTTTCCTGGCGGACTTCGGCGCTGATTGATACCTGATTGCCTTCGACAACGACATGGATGTCTTCCTTTTTCACCCCGGGCATTTCGGCGTGGACGAGGTAGGCGTCGGCCTGCTCGCGAACATCCATGCGGATCGCCGGTGCCTGTTGCGGCTGACCGTTGAAATCCACGGGACGAACGAAAAAGCCGCGGAAGAGATTGTCGAGAGGATCGATGCGGGTGAGGTTTGCCATCTTGGTCTCCTTTCAGTAAATCATCCGTGAGTCCAATATGGGGTGACTGCCTGGCGTTTCAAGTCCTCTTGCTCGCCTCACCGAGCAGGCGGATGGCGTCGCGGTTGCTCCACGAAAAGCAGCGCTCGGCTGCTGCCTGCCAGGGCAGCCAGTCGTGGGCGCGATGTTCGTCGGGCGCGGTACGGATATCGATGCGCCCGGGGAGTTCCAGGGCAAAGACGTGTTCGGTGTTGTGGGTGACACCGGGGGCGTAGCGGTCGCGCCAGGTGGCGAAGATTTCGTAGGTGTTGGCAATGCGCCAGTCGCTCAAGGCGTGAACTGTGCAGTCGATGCCGGTCTCTTCGAATACTTCGCGGCGGGCAGTGGCCAGCGGCGTCTCGTCATTTTCCCGGCTACCGGTGACCGACTGCCACAGGCCGGGTTGGCGGGCGCGTTCGAGAAGCAGGACCTCCAGTTCGCGGGTATGGAT
>Ga0209794_1001490_pt1 | contig 17569 bp, 12 predicted proteins | sample EBPBio232013_DNA_FD_185869 | JGI IMG/M metagenome (GOLD analysis project Ga0209794, IMG submission 185869) | Wastewater treatment Type I Accumulibacter community from EBPR Bioreactor in Madison, WI, USA - Reactor 1_5/23/2013_ DNA (SPAdes)... | ecosystem: Engineered > Bioreactor > EBPR >... | reverse complement strand
CGCGAAGCGCAGATCATCGCCGAACTCTGCGCACAACAACATCTGGTGTTGGCCACGGGTGGTGGCGCCGTACTCAACCCGGACACCCGACGTCGCCTCAACGATACGGGATGGGTCATCTATCTGAATGTACCCCCGGCCATGTTGTATGAACGAACCCGCTTTGACCGGAATCGTCCGTTATTGCAGGTCGCCAACCCCCTCGAGAAACTCAACACCCTTCATGCCGAACGTGATCCGCTATACCGAGAAGTCGCGCACACGATCGTCGATGGCTCTCAAATGATGGCCGCCGCAATTGTCCAACACCTGTTCCGCGAGTATCAACAACGATGCAAACCCTGAATGTGGCGCTTGATGAGCGCTCTTACCCGATTCACATCGGCTCGGGACTGCTGCGTAACCCCGAATTGATCGCCCCGCACCTGGCACGCAAAAGCGCCTTGATCGTTTCTAATACGACGGTTGCTCCTCTCTATTTGAGTCAGCTACGCGACACTCTCAAGCGTGTTGGCGTCGACGCAAAAAGCGTGATCCTGCCGGATGGTGAACGCTACAAAAACTGGGAAACATTGAATCTGATCTTCGACGCACTTTTATCAACCCACTGCGAACGCAACACCACATTGATCGCTCTCGGCGGCGGCGTCGTCGGCGATATGGGCGGATTCGCCGCCGCCTGCTATCAGCGCGGGATGCCGTTCATCCAGATTCCTACCACCTTATTGGCCCAGGTCGATTCTTCGGTTGGTGGCAAAACCGCCATCAACCATCCACTCGGTAAGAACATGATTGGAGCGTTTTACCAGCCCAAACTTGTACTCGCCGATATCGATACCTTGGATACTCTGGCCGACCGCGAGTTTGCCGCCGGCCTGGCCGAGATCATCAAGTACGGCCTGATCCGTGATACAGCGTTTTTCGATTGGCTCGAAAAACACATGGACGAGTTGGTCGCGCGCAACCGGGCTGCGCTGGCCCACGCCATTGAACGCTCCTGTGCCAACAAAGCCGAAGTCGTGGCCGCCGATGAACTGGAGAGCGGCGAAAGGGCTCTACTCAATTTGGGCCATACCTTTGGGCACGCCATTGAGACTGGTATGGGTTATGGCGCCTGGCTCCACGGCGAGGCCGTCGCGGCGGGGACTTTGATGGCTGCCGAACTGTCCTCCGCGCTCGGATGGTTGTCGCTCACCGCCCTCCAACGGATCGAGCAATTATTTGTCCGGGCCGGTCTGCCCACACGCCGCCCCGTGTCGCTTCCTCCTGAGCGATATCTGCAGTTGATGCAGCACGACAAGAAAGTGATCGACGGCAAACTACGCCTGATTCTGCTTCGCGACATTGGCAAGGCGGTGGTCAGCGATCAGGCCAATCAAGCACAGATTGTCGCCGCCATCGGCGCCAGAAGCTGAACTTGACTTTCTCCGCCCTGTCGAACCGCTGGTGGCCTGAAATACCGTCTGCGGGTTGAATCTATTCTTCCTTCACGATAAACTTTTAGGTCGCCCTTAAAGTCCCCAAGGCTGGCTAATGCCGGCCTTTTTTAGCGCTTGGCTGTTGCCGACTTTTTGTGAAGGATTCGAGCGTGATGGAACCGGTAGTACCTGAACAGCAGGGTCTTTACGATCCCGCCAATGAGCACGACGCCTGTGGCGTCGGCTTTGTCGCCCATCTCAAGGGGCAAAAGAGCCACAGCATTGTCGAACAGGGATTGCTGATCCTGAAAAACCTCGATCACCGTGGCGCCGTAGGTGCTGACCCGCTGCAAGGCGATGGCGCCGGGATCCTGATCCAACTCCCTGATCAACTCTATCGCGAGGAAATGGCCAAGCAAGGCGTTGATCTGCCGCCGGCTGGCGAATACGGGGTCGGCATGGTCTTCCTGCCGCAGGAAGCCGCTTCGAGACACGCCGTGGTTGAGGAAATCGAACGTTCGATCAAGGCGGAAGGACAAATCCTGCTGGGCTGGCGTGATGTCCCGGTCAATCGCGACATGCCCATGTCGCCGGCGGTCAAGGGTACCGAACCGGTCATCCGCCAGGTGTTCATCGGTCGCGGACCGGACGTCTTCGTCACCGATGCACTCGAACGCAAGCTGTACATCATCCGTCGTCGTTCCGGCAATGCCATCAAGAGCCTCAAACTCAAGCACGGCAAGGAATTTTATGTGCCGTCGATGTCGGCACGCACCGTCAACTACAAGGGCCTGCTGCTGGCCACCCAGGTCGGCGAATATTACCTGGATTTGCAGGACAGCCGCTGTGTTTCCGCGCTGGCCTTGGTGCACCAGCGCTTTTCGACCAACACTTTCCCGACCTGGGATCTGGCGCACCCCTTCCGCCTCATCGCCCACAACGGCGAAATCAACACCCTGCGCGGCAACGTCAACTGGTTCAAGGCACGCGAACAGGCCATTTCCTCGCCCATCCTCGGCGACGATCTGAAGAAAGTCTGGCCGCTGCATTATCCTGGCCAGTCAGACTCTGCTTCCTTCGACAATGCGCTTGAATTGTTGGTGATGGGTGGTTACCCGCTGGCCCACGCGGTCATGCTGATGATCCCGGAAGCCTGGGAAAAGCATAATCTGATGGACGAGAACCGCCGCGCCTTCTACGAATACCACGCGGCCATGATGGAACCGTGGGACGGCCCGGCGGCCGTCGCCTTCACCGACGGCCGCCAGATCGGTGCCACCCTCGACCGCAACGGCCTGCGTCCGGCGCGCTATCTGGTCACCGAGGACGACCTCGTGGTCATGGCCTCCGAATCCGGCGTGCTGCCGATCGCGGAAAAGCGCATCGTCAAGAAGTGGCGCCTGCAACCCGGCAAGATGTTCCTGATCGACATGGAACAAGGCCGCATCATCGACGACAAGGAACTCAAGGACTCCCTGTCGCGCGCCAAGCCTTATCGTGAGTGGATCGAGAAGATCCGCATCAAGCTGGACGAAGTCCCGGCTGCCGTTGAAGGTATCGACACGCCGGGGGCCTCCCTGCTCGATCGCCAACAGGCCTTCGGTTACACCCAGGAAGATATCAAGGTCATCCTCGAACCAATCGTCCAGAATGGCGAGGAGCCGACCGGTTCGATGGGCAACGACGCCGCACTGCCGGTGCTTTCGAACAAGCCCAAGCAACTGTACAACTACTTCAAGCAGCTGTTTGCCCAGGTGACCAATCCGCCGATCGACCCGATCCGCGAAGAACTGGTCATGTCGCTGAATTCCTTCATCGGCCCCAAGCCCAATCTGCTCAACGTCTCCGACATCAATCCGCCGATCCGTCTGGAAGTGTCGCAGCCGGTGCTGCTGGCAGCCGACATGCAGAAAATCCGCCATATCGAGAAATATACCGGCGGCAAATTCCGCTCTTTCGAACTGGATGTCTGCTACCCCGTCGCCTGGGGCAAGGAAGGCGTTGAAGCCCGCCTCGCCTCGCTGGCTGCCGACGCGGAAGATGCCGTCCGTTCCGGCGCCAACATCCTGATCGTTTCTGATCGCAAGGTCGATGCCGAACACATCGCCATTCCGGCGCTACTGGCTACGTCGGCCATCCACCAGCATCTGGTCAAGAAAGGTCTGCGCACCTCGACCGGCTTGGTCGTAGAGACCGGTTCGGCGCGCGAAGTGCATCACTTTGCCCTGCTCGGCGGCTACGGCGCCGAAGCCGTGCACCCCTACCTGGCGCTGGAAACCATTGCGCAACTGGCCAAGGGCGATGCCGAGAAAACCGAAAAGTACGCCAAGAATTTCGTCAAGGCAGTTGGCAAGGGGCTGTGCAAGGTCATGTCCAAGATGGGCATCTCGACCTACATGTCCTACACCGGCGCCCAGATTTTCGAAGCCATCGGCCTGAAGACCGAATTCGTCGAGAAATACTTCACCGGCACTCCGTCCAAGGTGGAAGGCATCGGCGTCTTCGAAGTTGCCGAAGAAGCGCTGCGCCTGCACCAGGCAGCCTTCTCCAGCGACCCGGTGTTGGCGGGCATGCTCGATGCGGGCGGCGAATACGCCTTCCGCATCCGCGGCGAGGAACACCTGTGGACGCCGGACGCCATCGCCAAGCTGCAGCACTCCACCCGCTCCGGCAAGTTCGACTCCTACAAGGAATTCGCCCGCATCACCAACGACCAGTCCAAGCGTCATCTGACCCTGCGCGGCCTGTTCGAGATCAAGCCGGCAGCGCAGCCGATTCCGCTCGATCAGGTCGAACCAGCCAAGGAAATCGTCAAGCGCTTCGTCACCGGAGCCATGTCGCTCGGCTCCATCTCGACCGAAGCGCACACCACGCTGGCCATTGCCATGAACCGCATCGGCGGTCGCTCCAACACCGGTGAAGGCGGTGAGGATTCGCGCCGCTTCCAGCCGGTCAAGGGTGGCACCATGCTCTCCGACATTGTTGGTAAGAACCGTGTCGAGCGCGACATCGAACTGAAGGACGGCGACACACTGCGTTCGTCGATCAAGCAAGTCGCCTCCGGCCGCTTCGGCGTCACCACCGAATATCTGGTCAATGCCGACCAGATCCAGATCAAGATGGCCCAGGGCGCGAAGCCCGGCGAAGGCGGCCAGTTGCCCGGCACCAAGGTGTCGGAATACATCGGCTACCTGCGCCACTCGGTACCGGGCGTCACCCTGATTTCGCCGCCGCCGCACCACGACATCTACTCCATCGAGGATCTGGCGCAGCTGATCCACGACCTGAAGAACGCCAACTCGGCCGCCTCGATTTCGGTCAAGCTGGTCTCGGAAGTCGGTGTCGGCACCGTTGCCGCGGGTGTGGCCAAGGCCAAGGCCGACCACATCGTGATTTCCGGCCATGACGGCGGCACCGGCGCTTCGCCGCAGTCCTCGATCAAGCATGCTGGCGGCCCGTGGGAACTCGGCCTGGCCGAAACCCAGCAGACCCTGGTGCTGAACCGCCTGCGCGGTCGCGTCCGCGTCCAGACCGACGGACAGATGAAGACCGGCCGCGATGTCGTCGTTGGCGCCCTGCTCGGTGCCGACGAATTCGGCTTCTCGACGGCACCGCTGGTCGTCGAAGGTTGCATCATGATGCGCAAGTGTCACCTCAACACCTGCCCGGTCGGCGTCGCCACGCAGGATCCGGTGCTGCGCCGCCGCTTTACCGGCCAGCCGGAACACGTGGTCAACTATTTCTTCTTCGTCGCTGAAGAAGCACGCGAAATCATGGCGCAGATGGGCATCCGCAAGTTCGACGAACTGATCGGCCGTTCCGACCTGCTCGACATGCGCGCCGGCATCGAACACTGGAAGGCCAAGGGCCTCGACTTTGGCAAGGTCTTTTACCAGCCGGCCGTTCCGGCCGGCGTGCCGCGTCTGCACGCCGAAAACCAGGATCACGGCCTGGCCAACGCGCTCGACCATCAGTTGATCGCCGCCGCCAAGCCGGCGCTGGAAAAGGGCAGCAAGGTCAAGATCGACCTGCCGGTCAAGAACATCAACCGCACCGTCGGCACCATGCTCTCCGGCGAAGTCGCCAAGCGCTACGGTCATACCGGCTTGCCGGACGACACCATCAGCATCAAGCTGACCGGTACCGCCGGCCAGAGCTTTGGCGCCTTCCTCGCCAAGGGCATCACGCTCGAGCTGAACGGTGAAGGCAACGACTATGTCGGCAAGGGCCTCTGTGGCGGGCGCATCATCGTCAAACCGCACGCCGATTTCCGTGGCGACCCGATGCAGAACATCATCATCGGCAACACCGTCATGTACGGTGCCATCGCCGGCGAGGCCTACTTCTCCGGCGTCGGCGGCGAACGCTTCTGCGTGCGCAACTCCGGTGGTCAGGCGGTGGTCGAGGGCCTCGGCGACCATGGTTGCGAATACATGACCGGCGGTACGGTGGTCGTCCTCGGCGGCACCGGCCGCAACTTCGCGGCCGGCATGTCGGGCGGTATCGCCTATGTGCTCGATGAAGCGGGTGATTTCAAGGAACGCTGCAACCTGGCGCAAGTCGCGCTGGAAAAGGTCTTGCCGGCTAGCAAACAGCCCGCCAACGAGCCGATGCACCGCAATCGCACCGACGAAGAGCAGTTGAAGGAGATGATTGCCAAGCACGCCGAAGTCACCGGCAGCGCCCGCGCCAAGGCCATTCTGGCCGACTGGGAAAGCTATCGCGACAAGTTCGTCAAAGTCTATCCGCATGAATACAAGCGCGCGCTCGGCGAAATCGCCGCTGCCGCCAAGAAGGAGGCCGCATAAATGGGCAAGCCCACCGGATTTCTTGAATTCGCCCGTATCGAGGAACGCTACGAACTGGTCGAAGCGCGCCTCAAGCACTACAACGAATTCGTTGCCACGCTGACCGGCGACGAGGCCAAGACCCAGGGCGCGCGTTGCATGGATTGCGGCATTCCCTTCTGCAACAACGGCTGCCCGGTCAACAACATCATTCCCGACTGGAACGACCTCGTTTTCAAGGGCAACTGGAAGGAAGCGCTCGACGTCCTGCATTCGACCAACAACTTCCCCGACTTCACCGGACGTATCTGTCCGGCGCCCTGCGAAGCCGCCTGCACGCTCGGCATCAATGCCGATCCGGTCGGCATCAAGTCCATTGAGCATTTCATTATCGACAAGGGCTGGGAAAATGGCTGGGTTGTGCCGCAACCTGCCGCTGTAAAGACCGGCAAGAAGGTCGCCGTCATCGGTTCTGGCCCGGCCGGATTGGCCGCCGCCCAGCAACTGGCGCGCGTCGGCCACGATGTCATCGTGTTCGAGAAAAACGACCGCATCGGCGGCCTGCTCACCTACGGCATTCCGGATTTCAAGCTGGATAAAGGCATCGTCGACCGCCGCGTCAAGCAGATGGAGGCCGAAGGCGTGGTGTTCCGGACCAAGACCTTGGTCGGCAGCAAAGATATTCCGGCCAGCATCATCAACGATGCCACAGAGACCGTCAGCTTCGAACAACTCAACAAGGATTTCGACGCGGTGATTCTCGCTGCCGGCGCCGAAGTGCCGCGCGATCTGCCGATTCCCGGGCGCGAATTGAAGGGCATCTACGCCGCGCTGGAGTTTCTCATCCCGCAAAACAAGGCAGTCGCCGGCAAGGGCGCCAACCCGATCGACGCCAAGGGCAAGCATGTAGTCGTCATCGGCGGTGGCGATACCGGCTCCGACTGCGTTGGCACCTCCAACCGCCACGGCGCCGCCTCGGTGACTCAGTTCGAACTGATGCCGATGCCGCCCGAGCAGGAAGACAAAGGCACGACCTGGCCCTACTGGCCGGTCAAGCTGCGCACTTCTTCTTCGCAGGAAGAAGGCTGCAGCCGCGATTTCGCCGTATCGACCAAGGAATTCATCGGCGACGGCAAAGGTAACGTCAAGGCACTGAAGGCCATCCGCCTCGACTGGAGCAACGGCAAAATGCAGGAAGTCCCGGGCTCCGAATTCGAAATCCCCGCCGATCTCGTTTTCCTTGCCATGGGCTTCACCAACCCGGTCACCAGCCTGCTCGATGCCTTTGGCGTCGCCAAGGACGAGCGCGGCAATGCCAAGGCCACGACCGACGGCGAGGGTTGCTATGCCACCAACGTCACCAAGGTCTTCGCCGCCGGCGACGTGCGCCGCGGCCAGTCGCTGGTGGTCTGGGCCATCCGCGAGGGTCGGCAATGTGCTCGCGAAGTCGATCAGTTCCTGATGGGTTTCACCACGTTGCCGCGCTGATTCGCACCCTGCAGAAATCCAGCCCCGCCGGCGCATGCCGTGCGGGGTTTCTTTTTGCGAGACAGTTTGCCGCAATAATGTAAAAATATGCCATTCCTACTCGCGGAGTTGCCATGGCCACCGAACTACAAACCGCTCTGCAGGTCACCCAGCCCTCCGGCGCGCTTGATGCCCACATGCTGATGATTTTCTCCATCATGCTGGTTGCCGGTTTGCTCGGCGGGTTGGCCAATTTCTTCCTGACCGAACGCCAGAGCGAGCCTGGGCGACGGGAATGGTTACGTTATCCCGTGCTGGGCGTCGTGGCCGCATTGACCGTGCCGCTGTTCCTCAACATGATTTCCAGCACCCTGCTCGAAGGGGCGCGCACCAAACCGCTCGATCTCTACGTCTTTGCCGGTTTTTGTCTGATCTACGTCGTCGCTTCGCGGCGGGTGTTTGAAAACGTTGCGCTCAAACTGATCGGGCAGCTCGATACGGTCAAGCGCGACATGCAACAACTGAAACAACGGCGCGACACGCCGACGCAGGTGATTATCAAGGAAGAAAAAGTCGAAGCTGCCGTCCCCGAGCCCAAGCCCGAGCCGCCGCGCGAATCGCTTTCCTACAACGACATCGAGATTCTGCGCGCCCTGTCGGAAGAATCCTACGTTTATGGCAACCTCGCCTCGCTGTGCGACAAGACCGGCCTGGCCCGCGATCTGGTCAGCCAGCGACTCACCGTGATGAAAGCCATGGGCGTGATCGAAACCCGCATCAACGAAAAGAACGTACTGCACTGGTTCGTATCGCCACGCGGCAAGCAGGTGCTGAACGAAATCCTCAGTGGGGAAGACAAGAAGGTCGCATGACCTCCCCCGGCATCCCCGGACCAACCACCAGCAACGCATGAATATCGTCATCCTCGCAGCCGGTCAGGGCAAGCGCATGTACTCCAACCTGCCCAAGGTGCTGCACCCCATCGCCGGCAAAGCGCTGGCGCAACACGTCATCGACACCGCCCGCGGACTGCAGCCGGAAAAGATCGTGGTCGTCTATGGCCACGGCGGCGAAACTGTCCGCTCGGCTCTGGCCGCCCCGGATCTCGCCTGGGCCATGCAGGAACCGCAACTGGGCACCGGTCATGCGGTCATGCAGGCAGTTCCGCAATTGCCGGCCAGCGAACAGACGCTGGTGCTCTATGGCGACGTGCCGCTGACCCGTATTGATACTTTGGAACGCCTGTTGCAGGCCGGCAAAGACGGATTGGCGATCCTCACCGTCAATCTTGCCGACCCAAGCGGCTATGGCCGTATCGTCCGCAGCGCAAACGGCGAGGTGACCCGCATCGTCGAGGAGAAAGATGCCACCGCCAATGAAAAAGCCATCTGCGAGGTCAATACCGGCATCATGGCCATTCCCACCGCCCGCCTCAATGACTGGCTAGGCAAGCTCTCGAATCGCAATGCACAGGGCGAGTATTACCTGACCGACATTGTTGCGCTGGCCGTTGCCGAGGGACTGCCGGTACGTACCGCCCAGCCCGCTGGCGAATGGGAGGTACTGGGAGTCAACAGCAAGGTGCAGTTGGCCGAACTTGAACGCATCCATCAGCGCAATCTGGCGAATGCACTGCTGGTGCATGGTGTAAGTCTCGCCGACCCGGCGCGCATCGACATCCGCGGCACGCTGAACTGCGGTCGCGATGTCAGCATCGATGTCGGCTGTGTTTTCGAAGGCGCCGTCGAACTGGGCGAGGCCGTCGACATCGGCCCATACTGCGTATTGAAAAACGTTCAGGTCGGTGCTGGCGCGCGCATTGCTGCGTTTTCGCATCTGGAAGATGCGGTGGTCGGCCCGGATGCAGTGGTCGGCCCTTACGCCCGCCTGCGCCCGGGAACCCGCTTGGGACCGGAGGTCCACATCGGTAATTTCGTCGAGGTCAAGAACAGCGTGATTGCTGCACAATCCAAGGCCAACCACCTGGCCTACGTTGGCGACGCCGAGATCGGCGAACGGGTCAATGTCGGCGCCGGCACGATCACCTGCAATTACGATGGCGCCAACAAGCACAAGACGATTATCGAAGACGACGTTTTCATCGGCTCCGACACCCAACTGGTCGCTCCGGTGACCGTTGGCAAGGGTGCCACGCTGGGCGCCGGGACTACCTTGACCAAAAGCGCGCCGCCAGGGAGTCTCACGGTGTCGCGCGCCAAACAGCTTTCCATCGACGGCTGGCAACGGCCCCGCAAGTCCCGCAAGGACTGAGGGGCCAGCCGACAGGAACGTGAGATCATGCCAACCAAGACATTCTTTCCGACACGCTCCTGAGCCCCCATGGACTGGTACTTCACTCTCTTCGTCATTGTTGTTGCCCTGACCGCCGCAGGAGGCATCTCGCTATCGCTGGTCGGCTACTTCATCCTGATGCCGGCCAGCCTCTCATATGGCAAAACCTGGTTACGCTGGGTGGCGACCATCCCGGTCAGCGTATTGGCGATTCCCTTGTTTCTCGACGCCCTTTTGCTGCTATTCGGAGCTGGCATCCAGTTGCTCACCGTTTTGCGCTGGGCGGGCATCCCAGCGCTGGCCATTCACTTCCTTGCGCTGGTCTGGTTCGTTTTCCGGCACTGGGAGGCCTGCCGCCGACCGGGCATTCAATTCGGCGTCGGCGCAATATTGATCCTTTCCGCCAGCATGCTGTTGTATGGCGCCGGTCCGTACTTCGCCGGCCGGCTGCTGGCAGGTCTGAAATAGTTCGCAATCCATCACGCACAAGGGGGACAACATGGCCAAATACAATACCGCAGCAATCCGCTCCATCGCGCTGGTCGGGCACGGCGCAGCTGGCAAGACCAGCCTGGCCGAGGCGCTGCTGTTTGCAGCCGGGGCCATCGCCGGCAAGGGCAGCATCGAACGTGGCACGACCGTCTGCGATTTCGACCCGATGGAAAAGGAAAGCGGCCACTCGCTGAATTCGGCCCTGTGCAATTTCGCCATCGAGGGCGCGCACGTCCACCTGATCGACACCCCGGGATATCCCGATTTCTCGGGGCAATCCATCGCCGCGTTGGCCGGAGTGGATACCGCGCTGGTAGTAATCAACGCCCAGACCGGCATCGAACTGATGACCGAACGGATGATGCGTTTTACCGGCGACCGCAAACTCTGCCGGATGATCGTCATCAACAAGATCGACGCCGACAACATCGATCTACCCAAACTAGTCGCCGATATCCGCGAGCGCTTTGGCAAGCAGTGCATGTTGCTCGACCTGCCTGCGCATGGCGCGCATGATGTGGTCGAAGTGCTCGAACACGATTCCGGCGATTCCGATTTCGAATCGGTGGCCGCTGCCCACCGTGCCTTGATCGACCAGATCGTCGAGGAAGACGAAGATCTGCTGGCCCAGTACCTTGAAGACGGGGCCGATCCCGGCTTGGAAAAGCTGCACGCCCCCTTCGAGAAAGCCATGCGTGAAGGACACCTGATCCCGATCTTGTTCGTCTCCGCCAAGACCGGCGCCGGAATTCCCGAACTGATGCATGTGCTGGCGACGCTGGCTCCCAATCCGACCGAGAGCAACGCCCCACCATTCTACAAGGGCGAGCCCGGCGGTCCGAGCGAAGCCTTCACTGCCGCTCCCGATGCCGGTAAGCACGTGCTGGCGCATGTCTTCAAGATCATCTCCGATCCCTACATGGGCAAGGTCGGCATTTTCCGCGTGCATCAGGGTACGCTGAAGAAAGATACCCAACTCTTTGTCGGTGACGGCAAGCGCCCTTTCAAGGTCGGCCATCTTTACCAAATCCAGGGCAAGGATTACGTCGAAGTCGATGAACTGGTTCCCGGCGACCTCGGCGCCATCGCCAAAGTGGAAGAACTCGAATTCGACTGCGTTCTCCACGACTCGCACGACGAAGACCACATCCATCTGGTTCCGCTCGATTTCCCGCGCCCGATGGCCGGCTTGGCGGTTGAAACCAAGAAAAAGGGGGACGAGCAGCGCCTGTTCGACGTACTCAACAAGCTGGCGCTGGAAGACCCGACCTTCATCGTCGAGCGGCATCCGAACAGCAACGAGACCGTCGTTCGCGGTCTGGGCGAAATCCATCTCAAATCCAAGCTGGCCAAGATGGCTGCCCAGTACAAACTTGAAGTCGACACCAAGCCACCGCGAATTCCCTATCGCGAAACCATCATGGGCCATGCCGAAGGACATCATCGGCACAAAAAACAGAGCGGCGGCGCCGGCCAGTTCGGCGAGGTCTATCTCAAGATCGAACCATTGGATCGCGGCGCCGGCTTCCAGTTTATCGACGCGGTCAAGGGCGGGGTCATCCCCGGGGTATTTATGCCCGCAGTCGAAAAAGGCGTGCGCCAGGCGCTGGAAGGCGGCGTTGTCGCCGGCTACGCTGTGGAAGACGTCAAAGTCACCGTCTATGATGGCAAGTCGCATGACGTTGACGGCAAGGAAGTCGCCTTTGTCACTGCCGGGCGCAAAGCCACCATCGACGCAATTCGCGCCGCCCGGCCGATCGTGCTCGAACCGATCGTCGATATCGAGATTGTCGTCCCCGAAGAAAACATCGGCGATCTCTCCGGCGACCTTTCGAGCCGACGCGGGCATATCACCGGCACCGACGCGCACGGCCACGGCATGTCCGCCATCACCGGACAGGTGCCGCTGGCAGAGCTCAACGACTATCAATCACGCCTCAAATCGCTGACCGGCGGCAAAGGCAGCTACACCATCGATTTCAGCCACTACGCTGCCGTACCGCCGCAAATCCAGCAACAACTCGCTTCGAAATTCCAGTTGAAGGATGAGGAAGAGTAAGCGAAACTGCGTGCCCGTCGCTGTGAAGGAACCGTCATGAGAAAACTCGCCTGTCTTGCGATTCTCCTCTGCGCCGGCCCAGCCATGGCCGCCGAAGACAGCATGCGGCTGGCCGGCCGCATGCTGTTCAAGCAACCCGAGCTGGCCAAACCCGGCGCCTGCGTGAGCTACCGCGAAGGCGGTTCCGGGTGGATTCTCACCGAGCCGGTCTACTGGTTGAAAGGCACCACCATCGCCTCGGAAGTCAAAACCCGCAAACTCGACCTCTGTCCCGAAGCCCCCGGCAAGACGCCGGAACTCTACTCGCGCGAGGAGTTCGTCCGCCAGGCCAAAGCACACCCCTGCGTAGCCCGAGCAGAAAACATCCGCAGCGAGGAATTCGGCATCATCCGTTTCCGGGTCGATAGCTGGGAAACTCCCTGGTCCAAGCGCCTGGCCAATGCCGGACGGCTATTCCAGGGAAGTTTCCTGGACATTCCGCTCAAGAAGGGAGTGGAAATCGAGATCGATGCCGACCTGCTGGGAGCCTGTAACCAGTAACACGGGGCACAAAAAACGGGAGCTTCGCTCCCGTTTTTCCCTCAGCAGCACCGCTACCTATTCAGGCTTTTCCTTGCGACTACGCGGCTTTTTCGCGGCCTTGTCCTGACCGGCGCCTTCCGCCGCGGTGGCAGCGGCCAACTCCGCGGCGTGGCGCTGCATGTATTCCTGCACCTGCTGCATGATGCCCCAGGGCCACAGTTGCTCGTTTTCTGCTCCGGCAGCCGGCTCACCGGCAGGAATGTTGCGTGCCTCGCCTTTCAGCGCCTCAACCATCGCCTGGTTGCTCTCGCCCATCGCCTGCGCTGCATTGTTGGCCGCGCTCGAAGCCATTTCCCCCATCGACCGTACCGCATTGATGGTCGATTTTTGCATCTCCAGGCTGCGAATGGTCATCTGCAGCATGGAAAGATTCATGCTCAACCAGCCCTCGACCGCCTTGAGATCGGCGATGCGTTTTTCCAGTTCGTCGCTATCGAAGGTGGGAACCACAATTCCCGGCAAACCGAACCCCATGTTGCCCCAAAGCTTGGTGATCATGGCCATCGGATCATTCATATTTTGTGCGGACATCTCGAACCCCCTGTTCTTGCGCGTTTCACTTGAATCATACTCCTTGTTGGCCAAGCACGGCACCACGATGCTAAAGTAATGAAAACAATTTGGATCAGGGTACGGAAATGCTGAAAATGCTTGTTGTCGAAGACCACGGTTTGGTGCGCGAAGGCATGGTTCGCCTGCTCCGGCAACTGGATGACGAAGTGGTCATCCGCGAAGCCGGCGATGGCGAAGCCGCACTGGCCATTCTGGAAAACGAAGAGGATTTCGATCTGGTGCTGATGGATCTGGCCATGCCGGCCATGGACGGTTTTTCAGCGCTGGATATCGTCCGGCGGCAATATCCGGCCATTCCGGTCGCCGTGATCTCCGCTTACGATGATCTGCCCACCATCACCCGGGTGATCAACAACGGGGCTTCCGGTTTCATTCCCAAGGCGTATTCGGGCGATGCCATGCTGGCGGCGCTGCGCGACATTCTCGAAGGCCATATCTTCCGCCCGACCGCCACCAGCCAGGCCAAGATCGATGCAGTCAAACCTCGTGCAGCAGCCAGCGGCAGCGTCAGTCCGAACGAAATTGGCTTGACCGACCGGCAGGCGCAAGTGCTTGCACTGATGATGCGCGGCCTCTCCAACCGCGAAATCGCCAAGCAACTCGACCTGACCGAGGGAACGGTCAAAATCCACGCCACCGCCATTTTCAAGGCACTGGGCGTTTCCAGCCGTGCCGAAGCCATGGTCGCCGCCACCGCCTACAACGTCGACTTCGCGCGGGTGTTCTGATTCATTCTGCGCGCTAGTTCAGTGCCGCGCGCAGCTGCTTTTCCAGTTGCTGTACAAGTGCCCGCAGCCGGGCGGGTCGGATCGGAGTCGGCACCGGATAGACCCCCTCGCTGACTGCACCGTTTCCGATGGCCGCCAGCGGCCAGCCTGCTGGCATTTGCGCGCGCACCACCCCGGCAATTTCCAGATTGGAAAACACAATCGCACCCTGTCGATAGCGCTCGCGATTGATCGGTGCGGAAGCGTCGACCATCTCGCAGGAATAGTCCCAATCGCGCAGTAGCGCGACCGCCCGTTCCAGTTCTGCCCCGTAACCGACGAACACGACCTGCGTTCGATCGCCCGCTCCGGCAGGAGTGACCAACTCCGGCGTTTCATGCCAGGGCAGACTGACCGCGAATACCGAACCGGCACCAAGCCGCGATTTCAGATCCAGTCTGGCTCCCAGGGTTTGCGCCAGTCGCTGGACGATCGACAACCCCAGCCCCAGCCCCTTCTTCTGGTCGCGCGCAACATTTCCGACCTGGAAAAACTCCTTGAAGATCATTTCCTGATGTTCCGGCGCGATCCCCAGGCCGTTGTCGCGGACTTCGACAGACACCCGGTCCATCCGCCGGCGCGCCACGACCAGGACCCTCCCACCTTCCGGCGTGTAGCGGATGGCATTGGACACCAGATTGGCAAGCATGCGCTCCACCAACTGAATATCCGAGTTCACGCTGCATGCGGTTCGCCGGATGCGCAGGGTGATGCGCTTACCCAGCGCAGCGCGACGGAAAGCAAGGTGCAGCCGGTCGAAAACCGTCTGCAGCGCGAAGACTTCCAGATCGGGTTCGACCCCGCCCATGTCGAGCCGCGAAACATCGAGCAGCGAATCGAGCATTTCGGTCAGGCTGCTGACCGAAGAGCTGATCTGGGTGGCCAGCAAATCGACATCGCGCACACTGCCGGCATTGACCTGCCGCTGCAGATCGGCGGCGAACAGTGACAAGGCATGCAAGGGCTGGCGCAGATCGTGACTGGCTGCTGCAAGGAAGCGGCTCTTGGCGACATTGGCGCGCTCCGCCTCCTCTTTCTGCTCGGCCAGTTCCTCGGTCGCTTTCTTGATCCGCCGCTCCAGATCTTGCCGATGCTCGCGCAGGCTGGCGGTTGCCGAGGCCAGTTCGAGCACCTGCCGGCGAACCAGCCAGCCTCCGGAAAGCAGAATGACGATGATTACCGTGGCAAACAGCCCGAACTCGTTCAGCTGCCGCTTCCACAGCCCCAGCGCCGCGCTCTCCGGGAGCATGGCGACCACTTTCAGTTCGGGCAACGCCCCCAGGCTGACCACCGCCATCAGATGATTCTTCTTGCCGAACACGCCGGGCTGAGAACCCTCCTGCTGCGCCTCGGCGACAGTTTTCGCCAACACGTTCGAACGCGCGCTGAGATCCGCCGGGCGACAGGAAGCGATGATTTGCCCGCCGCTGTTGACCAGATAGGCATCAAACTCGTCGTGCAAGCGGATCGGCCAGCAGAACTCCTGAAAATAGGCCAGTTCCAGCCCGGCCAACAAGACGCCGGCAAAGTGCCCATCGGCATCGAGGATTCGCCTGGTCAAGGCATAGGTGTATCGGCCATCGTTGCGGCTGACCAGCGGCCCATAGGAAAAAGCATCGTTGCCGCCAAGCAGCGCCTGGAAATAGGGACGATCGCGAACGCTGACCGACGGCGCCGGAAACACCGTTGACATAAAGCGCTGCTGACCGTTTGCGTCAAACAGGATGAGATCGCGCAATTGCGGCAGGGAACGCGAATGGCGCTCGGAAATGTACTCCCAGCCGCGGATGTCTTCCCATTGCCGCCAGTCGCGGCGGTTCGACGAAAGATCGCGGGCCACTTCGCGCATCAGAACATCCACCCCGGACAGCGAACGATCGGCGTGCTCGGCAAACATCGTGGCGAAATGCTGCAAACGCTGCTCGGCTTGCGCGATCTCTTCGTTACGCGCGCTGACCAGTCCGACCACAAATGCCAGCAAGACCAGCAGCGACGCCACCACGCTGATGATCAGCGCCAGCGAATCGGGGCGCTTGCTCCGGATCATCCCGCCACCCGATAGCAGTAAAGCGGCCCGGCGCCGTCATCGAGTTCGATGACCCGCTCCGGGACGGCATCGGGAATTTCAAAGGCATTGCTGATCAGCAGGGTTCCGGGCTTCATCTCCGCTTTCGCCTTGCACCACAGTTGCGGCATCGGCTCCGGGGAAAGGAAAGCGTAAACCACCTCGAATTCCGCCAGCGGCTGCTTCCAGAGATCGCCCCAGCGCCATTGCAGGTTGGGCTGCGCGTGCGTTCGCCAGCGGCCCAACAACCAGGTCAGCGGCGCATTTTCGACGCCGCAAAAATTACGTTCCGGATAGCGCCGGGAGAGCGGCAGCACAGTCGAACCGACTCCAGCACCCAGATCGAGAAAACTGCGGGCGCCACTCTCCTGCAGCACGTTCCCAAGCACATCGACCGTCGCCGGGTTGGTCAGATAAAGCGGCACTCGGCCGCTCAGCGCCCCCCGGTAGATCAGCAGCAGCACGATAAAAGCCAACAGGAACCAACCGGGATCGACCTGCCATTGGGAGACCACCCAGACCAAGGGCACAAACAGCGCATGTATCAGGCGCCACCATACCGGCTGCCGGGTGAAGCTGGCCAGCAGGAAAGCCACGAAGCCGATAACAAACGCAGTTTCCGCCCAGGGCATGGCTTCGGCGCGCATGCCAAAATAGGGCCAAGCCAGCGAAAGAACCAGAACGGCGGCGGCGGCCTGTAAGGCGAGCTGGCGAAGCGGGGTATTCATGCGGGATTTTCGGCGTTGCAATCAGCGACACTATAGCGCCGGCGCGCTTGACACGCCACCGATCCGACCGGAGAATCAGGCACTTATTGTCTTTCCGCCAACAAGGAGACCCACGTGCACACCCTGCCCCAGAAGACTTCCGCCCTCGCCCTTGCCGTCTTTGCCGCGTTTGCGCTGAGCGCTTGCGGCAAGAAGGAAGAAGCCCCCCCGGCAACCACTACCACGACCCTGCCGCCGAAGCCCGAAGTAACCGTCAAGATCGGCCATGTCGGCCCGATCACCGGACCGCAGGCGCATCTGGGCAAGGACAACGAAAACGGTGCCCGTCTGGCCATCGAA
>Ga0209794_1001489_pt1 | contig 17583 bp, 13 predicted proteins | sample EBPBio232013_DNA_FD_185869 | JGI IMG/M metagenome (GOLD analysis project Ga0209794, IMG submission 185869) | Wastewater treatment Type I Accumulibacter community from EBPR Bioreactor in Madison, WI, USA - Reactor 1_5/23/2013_ DNA (SPAdes)... | ecosystem: Engineered > Bioreactor > EBPR >... | reverse complement strand
TGACAACTGCCGACAATGAAAAGGGGTATTAAAATCAAACAGCGCGATATCACAGATTGTGGGGCAGCCTGCATCGCCAGTGTGGCCGCTTATCATCGCTTGCACTTACCGGTTAGTCGAATCAGACAATATGCCGGCACTGATAGCCGTGGCACCAATGTACTGGGACTCGTAGAAGCGGCCGAAAAACTGGGCTTTCAGGCGAAGGCAGCAAAAGGAACAACAGAATCACTTTCAAAAATTCCCTTGCCCGCTATCGCCCATGTGATTGTTAAAAATGGCCTGCACCATTTTGTGGTCATCTGCAAAGTGACCAAAAAACACATCTATATAATGGACCCGGGCGAAGGGACAATTCGCAAAGAAACGATAACCGCATTTGCTGAAAAATGGACCGGTATCATCGTTCTACTTCTACCGGGTGAAAGCTTTAAACCGGGCAACGATAAAGCATCGCATGTAAAACGATTCTTTTCTTTGATCAGACCACACAAAACGGTGATTGCAGAAATGCTGATCGGGGCACTGGTCTATACCATCCTGGGGCTTTCTGCATCGGTGTATATGCAAAAGGTGATCGACCATGTAATCCCCGAAGGCAATATGCGCTTGCTGAACCTGCTCAGCATTGGCATGATAATTATCCTGCTGCTGGAAATTTTCATTGGTTCCTTCAAAACATTACTTGGTTTGCGAACAGGACAACACATCGATGCCAGCCTGATACTCGGCTATTATAAACACCTGTTACAATTGCCACAAAGATTTTTTGACACCATGCGCGTGGGTGAAATCATCAGCCGCATCAACGATGCCGTCAAAATAAGGGTATTTGTGAATGACGTAGCGCTGGGCATTGTCGTGAATGTACTAATTGTTGCCTTCTCTATCACCCTGATGTTTTTCTACTATTGGAAACTAGCCCTGATCATGCTGGCATTGATTCCGATTTATGCACTGCTATATGCGCTTAGCAATGCCATCAACAAAAAATGGCAACGCAGACTGATGGAACACAGTGCTGATCTTGAGGCCCACCTGGTCGAAAGCCTGAATGCCGCTGGCACCATCAAACGATTCGGTCTCGAACAACACGCCAACTTGACGACCGAAAACCGTTTTGTTTCTCTGTTGCGAACCATTTACCAAAGCAGTACACGCAATATTTTCCTGGGCAACACTTCTGATTTTTTCACCCGGTTGTTCACCATCGGCATTCTCTGGGCAGGCACTTATTTTGTGATTAAACGAGAACTGACCGCCGGCGAATTGTTGTCGTTTTACGCCTTGATCGGCTATTTTACCGGCCCCGCGCTGTCTTTGATTGGCGCCAACCGCAATATCCAGGATGCATTAATCGCAGCCGATCGACTTTTTGAAATCATCGACCTCGAAACGGAACCCATTCAAGAACATGCTGTAGCACTAACGCCTGAATTAATCGGTGATATCCGGTTTAACAATATTCATTTCCGCTATGGCACCAGAGCAATGGTATTCAATGGACTCAATCTTTGCATCCGAAAAAACCAGACCACGGCGATAGTAGGTGAAAGCGGTAGCGGAAAATCATCATTGCTTTCGCTGCTGCAAAACCTTTATCCGTTGAAAGAAGGGAATATCAGCATCGGCGGTATTGATATCAACCATTTCAGTCATACCAGTTTGAGAAGAATGATCAGTGTGGTGCCGCAACAGATCGACTTGTTTTCCGGTACCATTATCGACAATATTGCCATCGGTGATGTACAACCCGATCTGCAGCGATTGCTAACGGTGTCGAAAATCACCGGTTTGCACGAAGTGGTTGAAAAACTACCGGCTAATTACAATACGATATTAAATGAGAATGGGGTTAATTTGTCCGGCGGACAAAGACAAAGGCTCGCCATCGCACGTGCCTTATACCGTAATCCCGAAATATTGATACTGGATGAAGCCACGAGTAACCTCGATCCTGCCAGCGAACGAACTATTCAGGAAGCGCTGGAATGGTTTAGGCAACAAGACAAAACCCTAATTATAATTGCGCATCGATTGTCGACCATTAGAAATGCCGATGAAATCATTGTGCTAAAAGAAGGCAAAGTGCAGGAACAGGGACAGCATGAGCAACTGCTACAATCTGCAAACTTGTACAGTCACTTCTGGGCGAGTTGACTGCAGTATTTGAAAAAATCTTCCCTCCTATAAGCCGGATTCTGTACTGCTTTCGCAGCGGCTATCATTTATCTCGGTGTTACATTACTGCAACACTCTAGCTGCCTACCCTCCGGCGTTGCCTTTCGGCATCGGGCGGGCCGCCCTCTACCACCGGTATACATGGCATTTCAGCATACAAGGTTTACCCGCTAATCACATTGCTGCAACTAACCGTGGGCCCTTACCCCACATTTTCACCTTTTCCCCCGAAGGGGTAGTTATTTTCTGTGGCACTATCTGTCTGCAGTTGCCTGCAGCCCGGCCGTTAGCCGGTGTATCGCCCTGTGCTGTCCGGACTTTCCTCGAGCGAAAAAATCGCGCGCGATAACCCGGAGGGAAGACGGCAAAGTTACAAATTTTGACCGCAATTTTTTACCCGTCGGGTACTACCCGTCGGGTTTTACCCGACGGGTAGATTTTACGAGGATTAGTGTGCTGCTACATATTGCTGCACGCCGGCCAGTATGGCTTTGGCCAGTTTCTGCTGACCGACGGGATCGGTGAGGATCGCTTTGTCGGATGCCTGCGCGAGGCTGCCGCACTCAATCAATACCGACGGAATGGTTGAATTGTCCAACACCCAAATACCTTTGTCGAATCGCTGCTGCAAGGCAGGTCGGGTAGTAATTACTGCGGACATTGATTTGACAATAGCCGTACCTGCAGCCGTACAAGCAGGGATCAAAGACAGATCTTCTCTTCCATTTCGGCCACTGGGAATGAATACCGACGCATGTTCATCTTGCGCATTGTCAACATGTATCGACAAGAACAAACTGGCATTTGCGGCATTCCCCATTTCTGAGCGTTTTCTCAATGCCGACGTTATATCGGTGGTGCCTCCCGGTAAGGCATCGTCGTGGCGGGTTAGCACTATGTCCAGGTTATAGTTTTTTGCTTCAGCTGCGATCGCCTTTACCAACGCGAGACTAATATCTTTTTCCTGCAATTCACCGACAACGGCACCGGCATCAGGACCGCCGTGACCGGCATCTACCACAATAGTGGCGCGGGGCGCTTTGAGAGTAGCCGACGAAAAACGAGTTTGCGGTCGCACGGTCATCGACAAAAATACCAGGGCTGCTACCGGCAAGGCCAGCCAACAGGCGATCTTGACATAGATCGATTTTTTTCTGTGTTGTAGTAACATAGTAACTCTTCGTTTTAATGGTGGTTGGGAAAATGAGATGGCCAATCGCAGTTTACTGCGTGAAATATGTTGTTCCAATAATTGTTCGGCATAACCAAGTTCAGCGCCCGTTTCAGCGGCAAATGCATCGGCCGCGAATTCATGCACCAGTTGAAGCTCTTTTCGGGCGATATGTATAAACGGACTAAACCAGATTAAAACCCCCAACAGCTCGGTGATCAATAGATCCCACCCATGTTTTTGCTGGATATGGTATTGCTCATGCTTTAATATCTGTTGTGAAAAATTGCCAGCAGGGTCTATATCACGCGGCCAAAACAGCGTGGAAAAGTAAACAGCCGGCGCTGTTGGACTATCGGTCATGTATAGCCGATAAGAAAGATATTGTACCGGTTCGGCGGTTTTTTTCATGTTTTGTAACCGGCGAATGGACTGCAAAAACCGAGCGAAAGACACCAGGCATCCCGCTGCATACACCAAAAACAACAAGCCCTGCCAGTTCAGCCGGGTTGTAGTGGCGGGTGCCAAAACCGGACTCGCTTCGCGCCAATCACTCGCAACCAACGGCAACAAATCAATGCCGGACTGCTGAATCAATTCGCTGTCTCTAATCACCCAGTCGATTTTCACGAAGGCGGCCAACACAGCGACCACGCCAACGGCCAGCAGAAAAAAGCGGTTGAATTGGTGTTGGCGGCGATTTCGCAAAAACAACCAATAATAACCCAACAACAAACCAGAAACGACCAGCACTTTGATCATGGCAGATAATAGCATATCATTTCTTTTTGGATGATTTAATCGTTTTAAGCAGGGTTTCCATGTCTTCGATCGACAATTTATCTTCCTCCAAAAACTGTGAAACCAGGTTAACAGCTGATCCATTGAAATAGCCTTTTAATACTTGCTGCACCGACTTTCGACCGTAAGTTGTTTTACTGATTTTGGCGCGATAACAGTTGTTCCGCCCATGTGTGCTGTAAACAACAAATCCTTTTTCTACCAGTATTTTTAACAAGGTCGCCACTGTGTTGGAATGTGGTTTGGGCGATGGCATCTGTTCCACAATGTCTTTCAGGAAACCCTCACCCAGGTTCCACAATACCTGCATGATCTCCTCTTCTGCTTTCGTCAATTTTTGCTCCATAACTAAAACATTAGTTACGCAAATAAATAACTAATTTTTTAGTTACACAAGAAAAAGAGTCGTTTTCTGAAAATTTTGGCTTTTTGGCCTACCCGTCGGGTCGCACCCGTCGGGTCGCACCCGTCGGGTAAAACCCGTCGGGTAAAAGCCTCAATAATTAAAATAGATCTCCGTGGCGCCGTAGCCGTACCGGGGGTCGTACTGGTTCACAAAGCTTTTCACCGGTTTGCGATGCCGCAAAATATCATGCACTTCATCGCGCAGTCGGCCCGAACCCACGCCATGAATTATCGTCAGCATGGGCTGCTGGTGTGCCAGCGCCAATTCGTAGTATTTTTCAAATTCATCTACCTGCAATTGCAATATCTCTGCATTGCTCATGTTCTTCCAGTTATCGGTGAGCTTTTCGATATGCAGGTCCACCACCGTGCGCGCGGGTGGCAGGTGCTGCCGCGCTTGCGAAGCCGGATAAACTTTGAAGCCCGCTGCTGCCAGCCGACCCAGTTCAACCGTTTCCTCTTCGACGGCTTCGGGATAATCTTTGAACAGCTGGTAACTAAAAAAAGGATCCGCTTTTTTCTGTAAGTCCTGGATTTTTTGGAAAACCTGTTTCGGTTTCAGCTTCACCAGGGTTTCATAGTGGGGTGCGCGTTTGCGATCGGGTTGTAACAGGTTGAAATCAACATGCCACTGCGGACTATCATTTAAATTGGCAAAAGGGATATCGTGCAAATAGAAATCCTGGTAAGCCATTACCTGGTTCTTCAACTCGAAATCTGTATTGCCGAAATAACGAAGTTGGTAGTGAAAGCCGTAGGCTTCCGCATTCTGGTTGTGTAAATAGATCTTCAGCAGTGATACCACTTCATCCCCAAAATCGTCGGTTTCATATTGCGGCATAAACGTCAGCCAAACCCCATTGGGTGCTTTCTTCGGTAAATCCCTGGGCTTTTCTTTGGGTACCTGGTCAACAAATACCTTGGCCGGGGCCTTCTTTTCCGGCACCAACTTCTGCTTTGAGAACATCTTGAAATACGGAAAATCCAGTTGATCGGTATAGGCCGGGAACTTCACCCCACGCACTTCCACCATCACCATTTTATCGCTCAGGATTTCCGTTACGAGTCCGTCTTCGTTGGTCAAACGAACCACCACTTTATCACCTACTTCGAATTTCATGCTGCAAATGTCGAGAATCGGCGGCGATTATGAAAACTGAGCAAAAAAACTCATGCCGGCTTATTCAGCTTGCTGTGGCGCTGGCCATAACTGAAATAGACCAGCAACCCGAAAATCATCCACCCAAAGAATACCAGCCAACTGCTGGCGGGGATCTCGATCATCAGGTATAAACAGCACAACATACCCAACACCGGTATCAAAGAATAATTGCGGAGAAAACTAAACAAGCCAATCAGCCAGGCAACCAACAAAAACACCAGGAAAAGTATTTCCTGGTAACCTTCATGGCCCACATTGGCAAAGGCTTCGCGCATGCGGCCGCGCGACAACACCGTAAACAGTATCACCAGTGCGGGCACAATCCATTTGCCATTGATGTATGGCAGGTTGAACTTGCCCCCTTTGTTCGCCATCCGCGGCAGCACCAATACACCGCCGCAAACCAACACGAACGCGAACAAGGTTCCGATACTGGTTAGATCGGTCATCAGCAAATCGTCGACAAACAACACGGGAATACCTACTACGAGGCCCGTTATTATCGTCGCATACCAGGGTGTTTTGTATTTGGGATGGATGCGTGAAAAAGACTTGGGCAGCAAGCCATCGCGGCTCATGCTCATCCAGATACGCGGTTGACCAATCTGGAACACCAACAACACACTCGTGGCGGCCAACACCGCACTGATCGAAATGAATGTGCCTACTTTTTTCATGTTGATCTTGTCAAACACAAAGGCCAGCGGATCGGTGACACCTTCAAACGCTTTGTAGTTGACCAGGCCGGTGATCACCAGGGTGGTAACTACATAAATCAAAGTACACAGTATGAGTGAATAAATCATCGCGCGCGGCATGTCTCGTTGCGGGTTGGCACATTCTTCGGCCGTGGTGCTAATGGCATCAAATCCGATATAGGCAAAAAACACGGCAGACACCCCTTTTAACACACCGGTCATGCCATTGGGCAGAAAGGGCGTCCAGTTACCGGTTAGGTCGTCGGTAAAAATGATATAGCCACCCACCAGCGCGATAAAAATCAACACACATATCTTCAGCCCCACCATGAAATTGGCAGTCTTCTTGCTTTCGCTGATGCCGATAAAAACAAGGGCGGTGATGATGCATACAATGATAAATGCCGGAAGATTGATGATAAATGGAATGCCGGCAATTTTCGGCGCGGTATTAAACAGCAGTTGCTCTGTCGGTTGACCAGCCTGCAGGGCTGCATCATGCAATCGCTTCGCCGTGCTATAGCCCATGGTCAGCCAGCCTGGCAAATCAACATGAAAAACATTGTGCAGTATATTATTAAAATAACTGCTCCAACTGATGGCCACCACAATATTACCGATGCAATATTCCAGGATCAAGGCCCAGCCCAATATCCAGGCAATCAATTCACCGAAGGTCACGTATGAGTAGGTATAAGCGCTGCCCGATACCGGCACCCGCGAAGCAAATTCTGCATAACAAAGAGCAGTAAATCCGCAGGTAACGGCAGTGATGAGGAAGAGCAGGATCACACCTGGTCCGCCGTTAAAAGCAGCCGATCCGATGGTAGAAAAAATGCCGGCGCCAATTACCGCCGCTACCCCCATAAAGGTGAGGTCGCGCACGCTCAGCACTTTTTTCATCTCTACGATATGTCCGTCGGAGAGCCCCTGCTCATGGTCCCGGATGATTTTCTCAATAGATTTTTTTCTGAACAGGGAGTTCGCCATGCAGTTGATTTGTGGCCAATATAAATAGAAATTAGTATTCGCGTTGCAGCAGGAAGGCGGCCAGTTCCTGAAGCGGCGCTTTCCGGCGGTTCACCACGGCAATGGCTTCCAGGTGCTGCAATGCTTTTGCGTCGTATTCGGCCTTCAGGGTACGGGCCCATTCGTCAACACCTGCCCTTCTGTAAATGGCGAGCACCTGCGCCACTTTATCAGCCGGCTGGGTATGGAGCAATTCCTGCAGCCGGGCGCCATCGGCCGCGGATGCCGTTTCCAGGGCCTTGATGAGCAAAAAGGTTTTTTTATTGGCGAGGATATCACCGCCTACCTGCTTGCCAAATTTCTGCGGATCGCCGAATGCATCGAGATAATCGTCCTGCACCTGGAAGGCGATGCCCAGGTTCTTGCCAAATGCATATATATGTTGCTGATTACCTTCACTGGCGCCACCAAGCACCGCCCCCATTTGCAGGCTGGCCGCCAGCAATACCGAGGTTTTCAGGGTGATCATGTGCAGGTAGTCGGCCATGGAGACGGTAGGCTGCTTTTCAAAATCCATATCAAGCTGTTGCCCTTCACAAACCGCTTTGGCCGTATCGTTGAAAATGCGAATCAATTTTTGCAAGTGCGGTGAATGCACTTTGTTGAGGTAATCATAGGCCACCACCAGCATTACATCGCCAGCCAACAGCGCGGTCGGTTCGCCATAACGGGAATGCACGGTTTCCATGCCGCGCCGCAAAGGCGCTTTGTCCATAATATCATCGTGGATCAGCGTGAAATTGTGGAATAGTTCAATGGCAGTTGCTACCTGCCAACTATCGGGGGCGATCTCATCAAAAAGTTCATTGCCCATTAACACCGATACTGGTCGCACTCTTTTGCCTCCGATCGACAAAAAATACTGTGCCGGCTGGTACAAACTGGCGGGCTGTGCGGGAAAATGTTCCTTTTCAAAACTGGCATTGAATGCCTGTAACAACTGCTCAAATGACTGCATACGCTCTTCCTAATACACTGTAAATGTAGGGCATCGGCCTGACCTGACATCAGGGCATTATTTTCCTGAACCAGATATTACGGGCACGGTTAACCGAAAGCAAGCATCCGTTGGGTTTCTTTTTTCCATCAATCACAAAATAAATATCTGTTCCAGGCAAGGTAAATCCATGCAAACAAGTGGGTGTCATGTACAGCGCGGGAACGCGGCTTTGCTTACAAAACAAAGAATCGTTTTTCAGGCTGATCACCAATTGGGCATTGGCTTCTTCGCTGAAATAAGTGCCGGTATAGGCGGCCAAACTTGCGTTACTCTTTACTGCTGGTTTGTCTTTTTTCCAGTAGATGGTATCAGACATATCGGGCCGGTCAGCTATATACAAAATGGTGTCCTTACCCTTTACAATAAACTGTGCTTTCTGGTTATTGACCAGAAAAGATTTCTCCGCCAATGGCAGCCAGCCAGCACCGTTCTTTGTACGCAAACTATCCTGCACATACAAAACCTGCATGGTTTCGTTGCTACGGGTGTTCCGATACCAGCCCGACAAAGCCGACAGCACATTTGCACTGGCCGCATACTTTGTTACCGGCCAGGAAAATGCCGGCGCCTGATTTGTCAACAGCAAATCAGCCACCGCCCTGGCCATCACCACCGGTTGAAAACTGGCATCGTTGCTTTGAATCGCAATCACCAAACCTTCTTCGGGATAATAGTCAAGGTTTGCACGGTAACCGGCGGTTGATCCACTGTGTGTAACCAACGAATGCCCCCGATAGTCGGTAACCACCAAACCGGCTGCATAGGTGATTTCACGACCATTGTTGAGTCGCCCTTTCTCCCATTGCTGGTTCCTGAAGCCCAAACCTCGAAACTGTCCCGTACCCGTTAACCAGGCCCACTGGGCTAATTCAGCCGGGTTAGTTAATAAACCACCATTGCCATGGGCATCTTCAAAAGGCATATCCATTTGCCAACCCAGCGGAAAATTTGCGGCATAGCCAATGGTTCGGTTGGGCACCACCGCACGGTAATGATTTCGCCAGCGCGTCAGCGGCATGCCCGCTTTGCTGAAAATTTGCTGCTGGCAAAAAGAAGCAAAACTGATTTTTGTTACCCGCTCCACCAATAAGGCCATCAGGTTAAAATTGCTATTGCTATAAATGTATTCGGCACCTGGTACATTGTTGAGGGCACGCTGCCGGCTGATGATGGCCAATACATCTTCGTTTGTGTGTGCCCGTGAGCCCCGGCCCCAGCCCTCTACCGATGCCACCGATCCCCAATCGCGCAGGCCACTGGTATGGTGCAACAAATGATACACGCGAATCGGTCGACTGTACACGGGCAGTTCCGGGAAATAGCGACGGATATCATCCTGCAAAGAAATCGCACCCTGTTCAGCCAATAACAAAATGGCTGCTGCTGTAAACTGTTTGGAAACGGATCCTGCTTCGAAAATACTATTGCTGTCGACCGCTACACCGTGTTCCAAATCGGCCATGCCACCGTACCAACGATAAATACGCTGGCCATTGCGACTGATTTCAATGGAAGCTCCCGGGCCGTTGTTGCGTTGCCATTTTGCAAAGAGCTGGTCGATCTGCCTGGCCGTATCGGCAAAATTTTGCGCCGATACACTTACCTGCATGCACAAAAAAAGACACCCCGCCAGGAGTGCCTTTCTGCTATGAAATGTGTTTTGCTGCATACAGCAATTTAGTGCCTTCTGTGTTCTTTCATTTTATCTTTTCGATCGGCCTTCATGGCTTCGTACTTTTCATATTGACCTGCATCGAGAATGGCCTTCACTGCCGCATCTTTCTCCTGCATGGCAGCCTGCGATGCTTTCATTTTGGCCATCTTTTCGTCGGTACCACCGCGAATTTCTTCGTTCTTCTTCGCGTACTTCAAATTCAGGTCATAGATTTTCGTGTACTGGTCGTCGGTGAGGGCCAGTTCGGTTTTCATTTTGTCAGACTGCGCTTTGGCGCGTTCTTCTGCTGATTTATGTGCCCGGCCTGTATCTTGTGCACTGGCGGCGCCGGCCAACAAAATAAAGCAAAGGGCGATAACTACATTTTTCATATTAATGATTTGAGGTGATTAGACTATCGGTATCACCACAAGTTTAATACCAGTTATAAAAAATTATCGGCGGCGCGGTACGCTTTGATCAGGGCCAGTTCCCCTTCTTTGCCCTTGATCGAAATGCCATGCTCCATGCCCATAACCCCTTTATAGCCTTTCGAATAGATATGTTTGAAAATGTTCCGGTAATTCATTTCGCCCGTGCCTGGTTCCTGGCGGCCTGGGTTGTCGCCAATCTGGAAATAGGGCGTCTCCGACCATACCCGGTCGATATTGGCGATGATATCACCTTCATTGCGTTGCATATGGTACATATCATATAGGAACTTGCAAGAGGAACTGTTCACCGCCTGGCAAATGGCATAGGCCTGATCGGTATGTCGCAAGAACAAATCAGGGTTATCGCTCAGCGATTCCAACACCATTACCAATCCCGCCGGCTCCAAAATGGCAGCCGCTTTGCGCAGGGCGTTGACCACATTGCTGGTTTGGTATTCCAGCGACAGGCTTCTATCAAAATTACCCGGCACCACAGTTACCCATTTTGCGTTGCAACGTTTGCCCACTTCAATGGCTTCCTTGCAATCTTTGATCATGCGGTCAATAAATTCCTGCTTGCCGGTAGTGAGCGACATCTTCCAATGCCAGTTGTCAGAGGTCACCACAAACACGCCCATGGTCATGCCCAGTTTCGCGAGGGTATCGCCAATCTTTTTCTGTTCATCCACCGATCTGCCCATCATACCATTGTCTTCAATGGCACGGAAACCCATGCTATGGCCAAATTTTATCTGGTCGATAAAATTATCGCCCGCATGGTTGCGAAACATGCCGTCGTGAAAACCATAGTTCAGGTTAAATGTTTTTTCTTCCATGTCTTCCACACGGTGACTGGCAGCGGCTACCATTGATCCGCCTAATAATGAGCCACCCGCCAGGAGCGACTGTTGAACAAATGCGCGTCTTTGCATATCGTCAGGTTCATTTCGATAAATATAGGTAAAAAGCATAAATGCGGCGATAGGCACTGTATGGTACGCCCGGCTACCATCCGCTTTAGGCTACCACTGGCATAACTGCGCAATCGATTTAATCAGGTGCGCCTGAAGCAGCCGAATACCTTAATTTTAAGGCATTGAATAAAAACCTGGACTGATGAAATTTGCTCGTTGCGTGGCCGCATTGACCTGCCCTCTTGCTGTGTTCGCCCAAAATCCGGCCGAACCCTATGAACAAAAACTACCGGGCACTACTTTATCATTTAAAATGATGCCCATCCCGGCCGGCGATTTTTCGCTGGGCAGTGCCGATGCCGAGCCCGGCCATCAACCCGATGAAGGGCCTGCCCGCACCGTACATATCAATGCTTTTTGGATGGCATCGCTCGAAACCAGTCGGGATGCATTTGATGCCTTCGCCAATGATTTGTCTGTTTCGCAGAATATAACAACCGATGCAGTTACGCGACCCAGCCCGCAGTACATCGATTTTAGTTTAGGCATGGGCAAAGAAGGTGGTTACCCGGTACAAAGTCTTTCTCAATATGCAGCGCTTATGTATTGCCGTTGGTTGTATGAAAAAACGGGTGTTTTCTATCGTCTGCCCACCGAAGCCGAATGGGAATATGCTTGTCGCGCAGGATCCAAAACAACTTATTACTTCGGCAGCACCACCACATCGCTGGGTGATTATGCCTGGTACAGCAGTAATAGCGAAGGCAAATTTCACAAGTCGGGTGAAAAGAAACCCAATGCCTGGGGTTTGTATGATATGATGGGTAATGTGGCCGAGTGGACACTCGACGCGTATAAGGCCGACGGCTACGCCGGATTGGCCGCTGATAGCAAGGGTTTGCTCACTTCGTTTAACCCTGGCCGTTATCCTAAGTCCGTACGCGGCGGATCTTATCGCGATGAATCGAACCTGCTTCGTTCGGCAGCCCGGGTAAAATCTGAACCAGCCTGGAACCGGCGTGATCCGCAGATTCCAAAAAGCCGGTGGTGGTTGACAGAAGCCGGGAATGTGGGCTTTCGCGTTGTTCGGCCCTACCCGCAGCCATCGGCTGCTGAGATCGATGCCTTTTTCAAACAATATCTCGCACAATAACCTTCTATAAACAATTGTAAATATGAAAAAAGAAGTTTCCGGCCATTCTCCTGCATCGCGTCGCGAATTCATGCGCCATTCTACGCTGATTGGCGCCGGCTTGATGGCCACGCCGTTTTTGTCGCGCGCCAACTATTTCTCCGGTGCAGCGGGCACCATTAAAATCGCCGTGATCGGTTGCGGCGGCCGTGGTACCGGCGCGGCTATCCAGGCATTGTCGACCAAAGAAAATGTAAAGATCGTTGCCTTGGCCGATGCCTTTCGCGACCGGCTCGATGAATGTTATAAAACGATTACATCAGACGAAGCCACCGACAATGGTTCGGTGAAAGCCAAAGTGGATGTACCGGAAGAAAGGAAATTCACGGGCTTTGATGCTTACCTGAAAGCGATTCCGCTGGCTGATGTTGTCATCCTCGCTACACCGCCGGGTTTCCGTCCTATTCATTTTACGGAAGCCATCAAACAAGACAAACACGTGTTCATGGAGAAACCCGTGGCCACAGATCCTGCCGGTGTACAAAAGGTGTTGGCGGCGGCTGCCATTGCCAAACAGAAAAAACTAAATGTGGTGGTTGGTCTGCAACGTCACTACCAAAACTCCTACCGTGAACTGTTCCAGCGCAAAGACCTGATTGGTGATATCACTTCTGCACAGGCCTGGTGGAACAACGATGGTGTATGGGTGCGTCCGCGTAAAGAAGGACAAACAGAAATGGAATACCAAATGCGCAACTGGTATTATTTCAACTGGCTTTGCGGCGATCATATCAATGAGCAGCATATCCACAACATCGATGCTGTAAACTGGTTCAAAGGAGGCTATCCGGTGAAAGCCCAGGGCATGGGTGGCCGGCAGGTACGCAAGGGCAAAGACAATGGCGAGATCTTCGATCACCACTATGTTGAGTTCACCTACGCCGATGGCAGCATACTAAACAGCCAGTGCCGGCATATTCCGGGCACCATGAGCCGGGTTGATGAGATGCTGGTAGGCACCAAGGGTTCGATCCGTTGCGGTGCGGGTAGCATCTCTGATGCCAAGGGCAAATCCCTGTACCAATTCGATTTAAAAAAAGAAAACAATCCATACCAAACCGAGCACGATGAATTGTTTGCCGCCATTGCAAAAGGCGAATACAAATTCGCTGATGCAGAGAATGGGGCCCATAGTACAATGACGTCGATACTGGGGCGGATGGCAACTTACAGCGGACAAATCATCGACATGGACAAAGCGTTGAAAAGTGGCATCGATATTATGCCGAAGGTCTATGCCTTTGATGCAGTGCCACCAATTGTGCCGAATGCGGATGGGTATTATCCGGTGGCAGTGCCAGGGGTGACTAAATATTTTTAAGGTTTAAGGTTTAAGGTTTAATGGTTTAAGGTTGCTGCCGCAAGGCGGGCAGTGATAAGGGTAGGCGACACGTTGTATGATGGGTCGCCTATGTTTTTTTGGCGCGGAGGGTGGGTGGAGAATTCGACTTTTTGGAGTGGAATACAATACTTACATTGTTGCAACTTTTTTAGCTGTGCCCGCCTTTCTTACCACGGTTATTCTTACAACGAAATATAATTATGAAGAAGTTTCTCGCCGTTAGTGGGGCGCTTAGCCTCTGCATTTTTGCGTTTTCACAAAGTGCGTCGACTGATCAATTTTTACAGCAGTTTGATGCGTCGTTGAGTGCGCAGAATATTGGTAGTACCATCAAAGAACTGTCGGCCAAACCCCATGAGCTTGGTTCGGCTGGTAGCAAGGCGGTGGCGGAAAAACTATTGCAGAAATTCAAATCTTATGGCTGGAATGCCGAATTGAAAGTGTACCAGGTTTTGTTTCCCACGCCGAAAACGCGTTTGCTGGAAATGACTTCGCCAACCAAATACAAAGCCTTGTTGAAAGAACCAGCGTTGAAAGAAGATCCTACTTCGGGTCAGCCAGGCGAGTTGCCCACCTACAATGCCTGGAGCGCCGATGGTGATGTACAAGCACCCCTGGTATTCGCGAACTATGGCTTACCGAAAGATTATGAAGCGCTCGAAAAATTAGGCATCAGCGTAAAAGGCAAGATCGTCATTGCCAAATATGGCAGAAGCTGGCGGGGGATCAAACCCAAACTGGCACAGGAACATGGCGCCATCGGTTGCATCATTTATTCTGATCCGGCCGACGATGGATATGCTGCCGGTGATGTGTACCCGAAAGGCGCGTTTAAAAATGAATATGGTGTACAACGTGGTAGTGTGATGGATATGCCGGTGTATCCGGGCGATCCACTAACGCCAGGTATTGGTGCCACCGAAAATGCCCAAAGAATTCAGCGATCTGAAGCAGAAAACCTGTTGAAAATTCCGGTTTTGCCAATTAGTTATAAAGACGCGACGCCTTTGCTGGCATCGCTCGAAGGCCCCGTGGTACCGGCCGACTGGCAAGGTGCCCTTCCCTTTACCTACCATGTGGGCAACGGAAAAACGATGGTACACCTGAAGCTTGCCTTCAACTGGAACACGGTTCCCTGCTATGATGTCATTGCCACGATTCCCGGCAGTGAATACCCCGACGAATGGGTGGTTCGCGGCAACCACCACGATGCCTGGGTATATGGTGCCGACGATCCGGTATCTGGCCTAGCTGCTTTAATGGAAGAAGCCAAAGCCATCGGCGAGTTATTGAAGACGGGCTGGCGTCCCAAACGCACCCTGGTCTATTGTGCCTGGGATGGTGAAGAGCCGGCCCTGTTAGGTTCTACCGAATATGTGGAAGATAATATGGAAGCCCTGCAACAGAAGGCAGTGATCTATATCAACTCCGATGGCAATGGTCGCGGCTTCCTGGATATCGGTGGGTCGCATGCATTGCACAAAGCGGTAAACGAAGTGGCTGCCACAGTAATCGATCCGCAAACCAATGTGAGCGTGGCAAAAAGACTACTCGCCAAACAGACGGTCGACGCCAATTCAACGGCAGCCAAAAAAGAACAGCTCGCTAAAAAAGAAATCGAGCTATCGGCCTTGGGCTCCGGTTCAGATTATTCGCCCTTCTTTCAACACGCGGGCATTCCTTCCTTAAACATTGGCTTTGGCGGTGAGGCCGAAGGCGGCGACTACCATAGTATCTACGACAGTTATGCTCACTACAGTCGGTTTAAAGATCCGTCGTTTTTGTATGGGGTGGCATTGGCGAAAACCGCCGGACATATTGCCCTCAAGATGGCCGATGCTGATCTGCTTCCATTTGCCTTTAGCGACCTGTATAAAACCATCAATGGCTATAGTGATCAGTTGTTGACCTTCACCAATGAATTGCGTGAATCGGTTGCGGTCGACAACGCTATCCGGAAAGCAGGATTACCCACTCTTGCCAACGATACGGCCAAACACCAGGGCGAACTGCCTGCAAAACAAGCTGTTCCCTACCTGAATTTTAGTCCGCTGCAAAACGCACTCACGCAACTAAAAATCACCACCGATAGCATTCAAACAATACTCGCGCAAGCAGCCGATGCCAGCAAAAAAACCGACGCTGCTAAAATAAAAGCCATCAACAAAATTCTTTTTACCGCCGAACAGCAACTGTTATTGGAACAGGGATTACCACGTCGTAAATGGTATAAACACAGTATTTATGCGCCCGGCTTCTACACCGGCTACGGCGTGAAAACACTGCCAGTTATCCGCGAAGCCATCGAGCAAAACAATTGGGTTGAAGCGCAACAAGGCATTGACGATGTAGCCAAAGCGATCGGCAGACTGACCACTTACCTGAATGGTATAACGAAGTTATAGTGGGTTGACGCGATAACGTACTAAAGATGGCGGCCATGCGCTGTACCGTTCACTTTATTGGTGCCGATTCCGTTTATCCCGAAATGCTTTATAAGAACCTTTTTTGGCAGCGGGCTTCGCTGGTTTCTCGTTAGCAACTGCCGCGTTTTTTGTGGAGGTTGAAGCCTTTTTCTTCGCGGGCTTTGTCATGCCGTATTTATTGAGCCCTCGATCAGTAGCTTTTGGAATAGCCGGGTTTCGCTCCGCCTTCTTTGCTGTTTTTTTGTGCACGTCAGCTGTTCGATCAGCGTCTTCGATTTTAACCCCGCCTCGGTTAAACGCTTTTTGTACAATGGAAGGCCGACTAGAACCTGTTGGTACTGCATTAGCGCCATCAAATCCCTTTGGCGCCGCAGGGGCCGTTTTACTCGAATCAGCCACGCTGTTGAGCAGTTGCGTCATCTCGGCTTCGCTGAGGTAACGCCACTTACCAATGGCCAGTTTATCGAGCCGCACGTGCATTATGCGCGTACGTTGCAAAGCGGTTACGGTGTAGCCCAGGTATTCGCACATGCGCCTGATCTGGCGGTTGAGGCCCTGCACCAATACAATGCGAAAGCTTTGGCGCCCGGTTACCTGCACTTTACAGGGCAGGGTTTTCTTGCCATCGAGCGGAATGCCCTGGCTCATCTTTTCTGCGAAGCCCGGCTCCAGCACGCGATGTACCCTGACCAGGTATTCTTTTTCATGCGCATTGCCGGCACGCAGCAACTTGTTCACCATATCCCCATCGTTTGTCAGGAAGATTAATCCCTCCGAGTCTTTGTCCAACCGGCCAATGGGAAAAATCCTTTTATGAAAGCCAATATAACGGATGATATTACCGGGAATATGTTCTTCGGTGGTGGTGGTGATACCCACCGGTTTATTGAAAGCGATATACAGGGGCTTTTCCTTCTGGCTGCGGGTAACCAGGCTACCATCTACTTCCACGATATCGCCGGGAGTATAACGGTTACCCATAACCGCCGTTTTATCATTCAGCAATACACGGCCGGCTTTGATCAATTCATCCGCTTCCCGCCGGGAACAATACCCGGTATCGCTGATGAATTTATTGAGGCTAATGGAATCAGACAAGCTCAGGATTTTTTGTGTTTCTTTTTGGCAGCACCTTTTTTATGGCCAGGGTCTTTTTTACCATCCGCCTTTTTTT
>Ga0209794_1001488_pt1 | contig 17583 bp, 15 predicted proteins | sample EBPBio232013_DNA_FD_185869 | JGI IMG/M metagenome (GOLD analysis project Ga0209794, IMG submission 185869) | Wastewater treatment Type I Accumulibacter community from EBPR Bioreactor in Madison, WI, USA - Reactor 1_5/23/2013_ DNA (SPAdes)... | ecosystem: Engineered > Bioreactor > EBPR >... | reverse complement strand
TGCTGGTGCCGGCCTCGTTGCGATAGACGTCCGTCACGCGCGCGGAGAGGAAGCACGTCTTCGGCGGCAGGACATAATCGACCACCGCGCTGCGCTCGCGGAAGACCTCCGGCGCCCGGCTTGCCGCCGCGCGGTCGTGCTCCGGCACTTCCGGTGTCAGCCTGACGGTCAGCGGGAAGGTGACGGCCGCCTCGCGTTCGCGACAGCTGGCGTTCGGATCGTCCGGCACCGGCATGGTGGCGGTGATGGTGTATTTCAGCGAGACGCCGGGATGGGCGCCGATAATGTCCGGCCGCTCCATCACGCGCACCGGACCGCTGGTATCGGAAATGTCGGTGATGGCGCGCCCGCCGAGGCGGCGGCCGGGATCGATCAGCCGCAGGGCGGCAAGCGGCTGCCGGCCATTGGCGCGCACCCATCGGCGGATGACGTCGGTGGACGCGGTCTGCGGGTCGTCCTCGCTGAACTGGAAGCCGCGGATGCCGGCTCGCCGCAGGTCGCCTTCGGCGCTGTCGAAGGTGAGCTGGGTCGCGCCGCGCGGGAAGCCGGGCGCCGAGCGGTGGGTATCTCGCTCGACCACGTCGATTGCGAAGGCACCCTTCTCGTTGACGCCGTCGCCTCCCTCCTGCTCGAAGCCGAAAAGCCGGCCGTCCGGCGAGAAGCCGAGAATGTGCAGTTCGGGGGCGGATCCGAGTTCGCGCGCGGGTGCGGCGGGCGCGATGGCCAGAATGGCGAGTGCCACGGCGGCGGCAGTCGGAATGCGGATCATCGATGAGGTCCGGAGCAGGTAAATTCGAGCCGACCCTATGCCCGAACCTCCTTTCGCTGCCATGCCTCGGCAGCAGGCCCGCCATTTCGAGGATGTCTGCCGCCGGCCACGGCAAAACAAAAACCCCCGGCCGAAGCCGGGGGCTTGATAGGGATGCCGGGATGGCGTGCCGGTTACTCGTTGCGCGAGCCGAGCAGCGACATCAGGAACTGGAACATGCCGACGAAGTCGATGTAGAGCTGGAGGGCGCCGAAGATGGCGGCCTTCTGCAGGATCGAGCCGTCGGAGGCATAGGCCAGGCTGTAGATGTACTCGTTCTTGATGTTCTGCGTGTCGTAGGCGGTGAGGCCCGCGAAGACGAGAACGCCGACAACCGAGATGATCCACTGCAGCATGGTCGAGGCCTGACCGGTGAAGGCGGCGATGCCGATGTTCACCAGCGAGGCGATGATCAGGCCGAACAGGCCCATCATCAGGAAGGTGCCCATGCCCGACAGGTCACGCTTGGTCGTGTAGCCCCACAGCGACAGCGCGCCGAAGGACGCCGCCGTGATGAAGAACACGCGGGCGACCGACGAGTGGGCATAGACGAGCAGGATGGTGGTCATCGAGACGCCGACCAGCGCCGCGTAGACCCAGAACGTGATCTGGGCGGCCGGCGCGCTGAGCCGGTCGGCCCGGAACGACAGCAGCATCACCACGCCCAGCGGGGCGAGGATGACCACGAACTTGAACCAGCTCGTGAACAGGAAGGCGCCGAAGGGCGTCAGATACTGGCCGGCGCGGATGGCCATGGCGCCGCGCGCCGTACGGGCGGCGAGGCTGGCGTCGCCGGTGACCGACAGCATGTAGATGCCGAGAGCGGCGAAGCCGGTGATGGCCAGGCCGATCATCATGTAGTTGTAGACGCCGATCATGTACGACCGCAGACCCTGGTCGATCTGGGCCTGCTGGACCGCCGTCGGCTGCCCGTAGCCGTAGCCACCATAGGCCTGAGCGTTCGGATCGTAGTGCGACATGGAAGAACCTCTGGGTTTCCCTCATCGGCGAGCGCGCCAATGGACGCTGCTCTCCTCGCTGCCAAATATGGCTGAGCCCACGGCGGAAACAAGGCCGAACTTCCGGAAAACCCAGTAATTCCGGGCTTACGCGTCCCTTTGTCGCAATGCACCGGACGCTTTCCGTACAGCGGAAACAGACCTGTCCGGCCTTGGCACAGGGCCTCACATGTTGCGCAGCACGGGGGCCGGCTTTTCGCCGAGCGCGCGCCAGGTGCCGACGAGGCCGAAGCCGACCGTCAGCACCACCGCCAGCAGCACGATGCCGAGCGCGGCGAGTGGCGCGAAGGCGAAGGGGATGTTCATGACCTGCGTGGTGATGACCCAGGCCGTGACCGAGCCCGCGGCAAGCCCGAACAGCGCCGTCACCGTGCCCAGAATGGCATATTCCGTCGCATAGGTGCCGATCAGCATGGGCCGCGTCGCGCCCAGCGTCTTGAGGATCACTGCGTCGTAGACCCGGGCCCGGTGGCCGGCGGCGATGGCGCCCGCGAGCACCAGGATGGAGGCGATGAGGGTCACGAGGCTGGCGCCGCGAATGCCGGCGGCGATCTGAGCGGCGAGCTGGCCGACCGCCTCCAGCGCGTCCTTGACCCTGACGGTCGTCACCGCCGGGAAGGCGGCCGCCGCCTTCTGGAGCAGGGCGATCTCCTCGGCGGCATTCTTCTGCGTCTGGAAGGTGAGCGTCGCGAGGTGGGCGTGCGGCGCGCCGCGGAAGGTGTTCGGCGAGAACACCACGATGAAATTGATGCCGAGATTGTCCCACTGGATCCGGCGGAAATTGGCGATGCGGGCGGTGATGTTGCGGCCGAGCACATTGACCGTCACCTCGTCGCCGACCTTCAGGCCGAAGCCGTTGCCCATGCGCTCGTCGAAGGAAACGAGCGGCGGGCCGCTATAGTCGGCCGGCCACCATTCGCCCGTGACGATCTGCGAGCCCTGCGGCACCGAAGGGGCATAGGTGATGCCGCGGTCGCCGCGCAGCGCCCAGGCGATGTCGTCGCGGGCGCGGATTTCCTCCACCGGCCGGCCGCCGAGGCGCACGAAGCGGCCGCGCAGCATCGGCACCCGGTTCAGCTCCGCGTCGGGCGCTTCCCGTCCGATGAAGGCATCGAAGCGCTGGGCCTCGGAATTGGCGATGTCGACGAAGAAGAACGATGGCGCGCGGGCTGGCAGCGCCTGCTCGATCTGGCGGCGGAAGCTGGCATCGACCAGCGCGATGACCGCGAGCAGCGTCAGGCCGAGGCCGAGGGAGAGCACGACGGCGGGGGTGAGCGCGCCCGGCCGGTGCAGGTTGGCGATGGCGAGGCGGAGGCCCGTGCGGCGCGGCCTGGGCAGGCGCGCGGCTCCTGCCATGATCGCCCAGGCGACGAGCCGCAGCGCGACGAAGACGGCGGCGGCTCCCGCCATGAAGCCCATGGCGAGGCGCGGGTTGAACGAGGATGCGACCGAAAGCGTGACAAGCGCCGCCAGCGCGCCGCCGGCAAGGAGGAGATAGCGCAGACGTGGCAGACGATGGCTGATGTCAATCACATAACGAGACAACATTACCACCGTGCCGGCTGCAAGAAACACGTAACGCCAGCGCGGCATACGGCGACCCATCGCGGTGTCCCGGACAAGCGCTTCGCGCGATCCTGCCGGTGTGAAATAGTGCCGCTGCGGCAGGCGCCGCTCGCCGTCCACCGTGTCGCGGAACAGGGCGGAGACCGGTACGTCATGGGCGCGGCCGAGCGGCCAGAGCGCGAAGGCCAGCGCGACGAGCAGACCGTAGGCAGCGGCCACCGCGAGTTCGGACGGGTGGACCGAGGCGTCGACCGGCAGCGGCAGGATTGCCCCGAACAGGCCGGCGACGGCGCCCGGCAGCAGCGCTCCGGCGACGAGGCCGATGGCGGTTCCGACGATGGCCAGCACGCCGATCTGGGTCAGCGTCGCGGCGAAGACCGTGCCCCCCGTCGCGCCTAGCGCCTTCAGCGTGGCGATGTCGTCGCGCTTGCGGTCGACGAGGCTCGCCACCGCATTGGCGACGCCGACGCCGCCGACCAGCAGCGCGGTGAGGCCGACGAGGGTGAGGAACTGCGAGAAGCGCTGGACCTGGTTGGCAAGTTGCGGCGAGGCGTTCATCCGCGAGCGGATTTCGAAACCGGCCTCCGGAAAGCGGCGCGTCATGTCCTCGGCCGCGCGGCGTACGTCGGCATCCGAGGCGAGGCGGTCGTCGAGGCGCAACTGGTACATCCAGCGGATCAGGGAGCCCGGCTGGATCAGCCCAGTGGCGCGAAAGGCGTCGAGGGAGAGGATCAGGCGCGGGCCGAAGCCGATGCCGGCGGCGAGCCGGTCCGGCTCCTGTCGGATGATGCCGGCAATGCGGACGGTGAGGTTGCCGAGGATCAGGCTGTCGCCGGTCTTGAGGTCGAGACGGGCGAGCAGGGCCGGCTCGACCAGCACGCCATACTGGCCGTCGCGCTCCGCCAGCGCCTCGGTCGGGCCAAGCGGCGGCTCGGTCTCCAGCGCGCCGACGAGGGGATAGAAGGCCGGCTCGACCGCCTTGATCTCGACCAGCGCGGAGCGCGGGGCCGCGCCCGGTGGCTCGACCCGCGACATGGCGCGGGTGGTGGCCATGGTGGCCGTCGTGCCCTTCTGGCGCAGGGCCTGGACCACCGCTTGCGGCAGTTCCTGGTGGATCACCTGAAAGGAGGCGTCGGCGCCGAGGATGACGCGGCCCTCGCGGGCGAGGCCGTCGACGAGGCCGCGCGCGAACGAGCCGACGCCGGCAATGGCGGTGACGCCGAGCGCGATGCAGGCGAGGAAGATGCCGAAGCCGCGCAAGCCGCCGCGCAGTTCGCGCAGGCCGAGGCGGATGGCGACGGGCAGGCGCGCCGGCCGCGCGACGAAGGCGTTCAAGACACGCGCTCCGCCATGCGGATGTCCTCGACGATGGCGCCGGAGCGCAGGCGCACGACGCGGTCGCACCGCTCGGCCAGCGCCCGGTCGTGGGTGACGAGGATGAGCGTCGCGCCCCGTTCGGCCTGTTTGGCGAACATCAGTTCGATGATCGAACGCCCCGTCGTCTCGTCGAGATTGCCGGTCGGCTCGTCGGCGAACAGGATTTCCGGCTTGCCCGCGACCGCGCGGGCGAGCGCGGTCCTCTGCTGCTCGCCGCCGGACATCTGCGCGGGATAGTGGTCGAGGCGGGCGCCGAGCCCGACGGCCTGCAATTCGGCGGCGGCCTTGTCGAAGGCGTCGCGGTCGCCGGCGAGTTCCAGCGGCACGGCGACATTTTCCAGCGCCGTCATGGTCGGGATCAGGTGGAAGGACTGGAACACGATGCCGGCATGCCGGCCGCGGAAGCGGGCAAGGCCGTCCTCGTCCAGCCGGGTGATGTCCGTACCGGCAACGGCGATGGTTCCCGCGTCCGGCCGTTCCAGCCCGGCCATGACCATGAGCAGGGTCGACTTGCCCGATCCGGACGGGCCGACGAGCCCGACGCTTTCACCGCGGGCCACCGCGAGCGAGATGCCCTTGAGGATGTGGACGCGCGAAGCGCCCGAGCCGAGCGACAGCTCGACCTTGTCGAGCAGCACGGCGGGAGAGGCATCGGCTTGGCGGTTCAGGGCATCCATCGCGGCGCTTCGGTCCATTTCGGCATTGCAACAAGGCACGGCCGATCCTAGATGGCAACGGGTTGCCGGCTTGGGAAGGGAACGGACATGCGACACTTCGTGACCGCCCTTGTCGTTGCCCTGGCGCTTGTTGCCGCCCGCCCGGCCGAGGCGCAGGCCCCGCGCGAGATCAGGATCGTCGCGCTCGGCGACAGCCTGACCGCCGGCTACCAGCTGCCGCCGGGCGATGCCTTTCCGGTGAAATTGCAGGCGGCGCTGAGGGCGCGAGGCCATGCCGTCTCGGTGGAGAATGCCGGCGTCTCTGGCGACACCTCGACGGGTGGGCTCGAGCGGCTCGACTGGGCGATCGGCGACGATGTCGATGCCGTGATCCTGGAACTTGGCGCCAACGACGCCCTGCGCGGCATCGACCCCGCGGTGACGCGCCGCGCGCTCGACGAGATTCTGACCCGGCTGAAGGCGCGCAACATTCCGGTTCTCGTCGCCGGCATGCTTGCGCCGCCCAATCTCGGCCATGCCTATGGCGAGGCCTTCGGCCGCATCTTCCCGGAGCTCGCCGGAAAGCACGGGGCGCTGCTCTACCCCTTCTTCCTCGACGGCGTCGCGGCGACCGCCGGCCTCAACCTCGCCGACGGCATGCATCCGAATGCCCGGGGCGTCGACGTGATCGTCGAGCGCATCGTGCCCAAGGTCGAGGAACTGCTCGTATCCGCGAGGGCGCGGCCGCGAGGCTGATGCGCTCCGACGCTCCCCCAGCCAGGACATTCCCATGCAGACCCGCCCCCTCGGCCGCACCGGCGAGACCGTCACCGCCATCTGCCTCGGCACCATGACCTTCGGCGAGCAGAACAGCGAAGCCGAGGGCCATGCCCAGATGGACTATGCGGTCTCGCGTGGCGTGACCTTCTTCGACACGGCCGAGATGTATTCCGTGCCGCCAAAGGCGGAGACCTATGGCTCGACCGAACGGATCATCGGCTCCTGGCTCAAGGCGCGCGGCAAGCGGGACGACATTTTCCTCGCCTCCAAGGTCGCGGGTGCCGGCCCGTCCGACTGGCTTCGGCCGGACAAGGCGCCGACGCGCCTCACGCGCGCGCAGATCACGACAGCGCTCGAACAGAGCCTGAAACGGCTCGGCGCCGACCATATCGACCTCTACCAGCTGCACTGGCCGGACCGCCCGGCTCCCTTCGGGGCCAATCCGACCCGCTTCGATGCGGCCCTGTGGCAGGCGCGCGCGGGCGAAACGGCGATCGCCGAGCAGCTCGAGGCGCTGGACGGCCTCGTGAAGGCGGGCAAGGTCCGGTTCATCGGCCTCTCCAACGAGAGCGCCTGGGGCACGATGTCGTTCCTCAAGGAATCGGACGTGCGCGGGCTGCCGCGGATCCAGACCGTGCAGAACGCCTATCATCTCCTCAACCGCACCTATGAGACCGCGCTCGCCGAAGTCGCCTTGCGCGAACAGGTCGGCCTCCTCGCCTATTCGCCGCTCGCGCAAGGCTTCCTGACCGGAAAGTACCTCGACGGCGCCCGCCCGCCCGGTGCGCGCGTGACCCTGTTCGACCGGCAGCAGCGCTACCAGAAGCCGGGCTCGGAGGCCGCGGTGCGCGACTATGTCGGGATCGCCCGCGAGTTCGGTCTCGATCCCGCCGCGCTGGCCATCGCCTTCGTCGCGAGCCGGCCGTTCGTCACCTCGGCGATTGTCGGCGCGACATCGCTGAGCCAGCTCAAGACGGCGATCGACGGCGGTGAAACGGTCCTTTCCGATGAGATTCTGGCGCGGATCGACGAGGTTCATCAGCTTCGCGGCAATCCCGCTCCGTGAGGGCGGCGAGGGCGATTAGCAGAATCCGCTTGGAATCCGGCGCTGGACCCGCTAATTTGAGGTTATGGGATTCGATGCGGTCCGGGGTCATATCCGCGCATCGAACATCGATATCGAACAGGTCTGGTGGGGCTGATCACGTCGGAGGCGCGGCGCAGGGCGCGCGGCGATCCGATCCCGGAAGAGGACTAGGCGCGCAAGGCGCGCGGAAGGCCGGGCAGATGCCCGCGTCCTGGAACCCGATAGATCGTTAGGATTGCCGCTGAGCGGTGGAGCCGGGCACGCAAGCCCCCAAGGCTCCGCTCATGGTGGCCGGATGAGATGGACGCGCCGCGCAGATGCGGCCGCCGCTTGAGGAGGTCGATAAAGGACCGACATGAGGAACGGCAACAACAAGCGTATGCGCGGCCGCAACAATCGCGGCGGCGGCAAGGGTCCGAATCCGCTGTCGCGGAGCTACGAATCGAACGGACCGGATGTGAAGATCAGGGGCACGGCCCAGCACATCGCCGAAAAATACCTTCAGCTCGCGCGCGATGCCCATTCGTCCGGCGACCCGGTCGCGGCGGAGAGCTATCTGCAGCATGCCGAGCACTATTTCCGCATCATCGCGGCCGCCCACGAGGCGCAGCGCCAGCAGCAGCCGCGTCCGGATGGCCAGCCCGTCGTCGAGGACGAAGGGGATGAGGACGACGACGACGATTTCGCTTCGCCCTTCGACAAGCGCTTCGAATCGCCCGTCTTCGTGCGTCCGGAGCAGCCGCCGCAGCAGAATCAGCAGCCGCGCGGCGATTTCGGCGGCGGCCAGCGCGACTATCAGGGTCAGGGCCGGGATTATCAGGGCGAGCGCCGCGATTTTCAGGGTGGCGAGCGTCGCGACTTCCAGGGCCAGAACCGCGACCGCGACCGCGACCGGTTCCCGGACCGGCAGGATCGTCCGCGTTTCCAGGATCGGCAGGACCGGCAGGACCGTCCGCGCTTCCAGCAGGACGCCGCCAGCGGCGAGCAGCCGGACGTTCAGGGTGCCGCGCCCGAGGGTGAGGGCCAGCGTCAGGACGGCCGCCCCTATGAGAGCCGCCGCGAGCGGTTCGAGCGCCGCCGGGCCGAGCGCTTCGCCGAGCGGCAGTCGCGCCGCGAAGGTTCCGGTTTCGATCAGGACGAGGGCGGCGAGGCGGGTGAGGCGCCGCGGATGACCGGCGACCGGCCGGCCGCCGAGCGGCCTCCGGTCGATCGGTCCGCGGGCCGCGAGGAGGAGACGGGGGGCCTTGGCCTGCCGTCCTTCATTACCGGCGGGGCCGTGTCCGCGCCTGCTCCGGTTCAGGCTGACGACGAGGCGGCGCCCGCCCCGCGTCCGCGCAAGCGCAGGACGCCGCGGGTCGAGGACGACGCCCCGGTGGAGGCCGCCGAAAAGACGCCGGCGGCCGAGTAAGCCGGCTCATGACCTGAGTTGCAAAAGGGCGCGTCCGCCGGGCGCGCCCTTTTTGCTGCCCGGCCCGCTTTTGCCGGCCGGCATGGCAATCTCCCGTTCCGGCCGCTTGCCCTCGCGCCGCGCTTGGCGGTAAAGCGCCGCAGCAGCAAATTTCCGAGGATACGGCCATGGCCACGCACAAGCTTCTCATCCTGCCCGGCGACGGCATCGGCCCGGAGGTGATGGGAGAGGTCGAGAAGGTCGTCGGCTGGTTCTCCAAGCAGGGCATTGCCGGCTTCGAGACCGAGCGCGGCCTCGTCGGTGGCACGGCCTATGACGCCCATGGCGAGGCCATTTCCAATGCCGACATGGCGCTGGCCCAGGCCGCAGACGCCGTGCTGTTCGGCGCCGTGGGCGGGCCGAAATGGGCCGACGTGCCCTATTCCAAGCGCCCCGAGGCGGGTCTCCTGCGCCTGCGCAAGGACCTCGGGCTGTTCGCCAACCTGCGTCCGGCGATCTGCTTCCCCGCGCTGGCGGCGGCGTCCTCGCTGAAGCCGGAAGTGGTCGAGGGCCTCGATATCCTGATCGTTCGCGAGCTGACCGGCGGCGTCTATTTCGGCGAGCCGAAGGAGATCGTGACGCTCGAGGACGGCCAGCAGCGCGCCATCGACACGCAGCTCTACACGACCTCCGAGATCGAGCGGATCACCCGCGTCGCCTTCGAGCTCGCCAAGACCCGCCGCAACAAGGTCTCCTCGGCCGAGAAGCACAACGTCATGAAGTCCGGCGTGCTCTGGAAGCAGGTTGTCACCCGCGTCCACAGGGAAGAGTTCGCGGATATGGAGCTGGAGCACGTGCTGGCCGACAACTGCGCCATGCAGCTCGTGCGCTGGCCGAAGCAGTACGACGTCATCGTCTGCGACAACCTGTTCGGCGACATTCTCTCGGACGTCGCGGCTATGCTGACCGGCTCGCTGGGCATGCTGCCCTCGGCTTCGCTCGGCGCCGAGGACCCGGCAACCGGCAAGCGCAAGGCGCTCTACGAGCCGGTTCATGGCTCGGCGCCGGACATCGCCGGCAAGGGCGCGGCCAATCCGATCGCGACGATCTCGTCGTTCTCCATGGCGCTGCGCTATTCGTTCAAGCTGGTGGAGGCCGCCGACATGCTCGACAAGGCGGTGACCAACGTGCTGGCGAGCGGCCTGCGCACCGCCGACATCAAGTCCGCGAATACCCATGTCGTCGGCACGACGGCGATGGGCGATGCGATCGTGAAAGAGCTCCAGCGCCTCGCTGCGTGAGGCGTCTCAGGTCCGGAAGTCGATGTTGAGGCCGGGCTTGGCCATCTGCTTCGGCTGTTTCGACGTGCCGATGGTGGCGGTGAAACCTTCCATCCGCGACAGATGCTGGCGCGCTTCCGGCGACAGGGTCACGGTGACGCCGGCCACGCGCGTGCGCGGGGCGGCTTCCGTCCGGGCGGGAGCTGCCGCCTGGCCCGTGGCGGTTCCGCCGGCTCCGGCAGGGCCGACGGGGTTCGGACCGATCTGACCAACGGCCATGTGCGCCTCCATCGTGGTTCGGCGCGCACCTTGGGCTTTTATGGTTAATGAAGGGTGAATCCGCCGTCTTGCGGCGGATCAGAGCCGGTTCGTACGCAGGGCCGGACGGCCGCCGCGCTCGGTCATGCCGGCGGGCGCCGCGGCCGTCGGCGTGCCCGAGCAGGCCTCCTGCCGGCGCAGTTCCGCGCGCGCGAAAATGCTGGCGACAGCCGGATCCCGGAGGCCGACGGCGAAGATGCGGTCGGCGAAGCAGGTCGCCTCGGCGCGGCTGACGATTTCCGGTCCGGCATTGCAGGTCCATGCGGCGATACGCAGGCCGGCATCCGGTGCGCGCACGAGGAAGGCGAGGCAGGCCTTGGCGCCGTCATCGCCGGCCAGCATGACGTCGGCGGTCGCGGCCGCACCGAACTTGGTTTCCAGCGGCAGCGGGTTGGCGCTCACGCGGGCGGTCAGGCCAAGATCGGAAAACAGCGCCGACAGCTCGTCGGCGGCCGATGCCGGGTCGAGTTCTCCGCGATCGACCACCACGGCGGCGTGACGCCGGCCGTCGGAGGCCTCGCCAAACTGAAAATGCTCGCGCGACAGGCCGTCGGAGCGACGCAGCACGGTCATGCGCTGGCCGAGCGGGCGCCAGCGGGGCGCATCGACGTCGAAGCCGGCATGGCGGGTCGCGACCGCGCGCCAGACAGGTGCCGCTTCGACCGGGTCCGCCGCCTCGCGCAGCTCCGTCGCATGCTGCCCGCCCGCGCGCGCGGCGAGCGACAGCGCGGCGATCGGCAGCCCGACAATGGCGCCGAAGACGACGGCGAGCGCGACGGTCCGAACGGACATGCGCTCGCGCATCGGCACGGTGGCTCGTCCCCCAAGGCGCATCGGCAACCTTCCCCAATCCCTCGGGGCCATGATGGGGGGCAGCCGTCTGGGCCGCGTTGCCGGACATGGTTGATGCCGGGTGAATGCGCATCGTGGTGAAGGTTTCGTCACCGCGCGGACCACCGCCGCCGCAAGCGTTGCGCCGCCGCAACATCGGGCGGAAACCCGCGTGTGGACGGGGAATGACTCGTTGACTCTGATTGCGGTTTTTTCTGACTTGGCAACTGCGAAGAAACCGCAGCCGCGGATTCCTGGTGTCATCCGCCGGGAACTGAAAGGCGGCGTGGGAGAGGGTCATGGGGACTGGAGTCATCCGGCGGCTGGCGGCCGCCGCGGTGGGTGCGTGCGCGCTCGCCGGTATCGCGGCGCCGGGCGCGGCTGAAGCCCGGGACGTCATCAGGTTCACGGCTGCAAGCGCCGCGCCGGGCACCATCATCATCCGTAATTCGGAGCGCAGGCTCTATTTCGTGCAGGCCGACGGCACGGCGATCCGCTATCGCATCGCGGTCGGCCGCCCGTCCGAGCAATGGCTCGGCGAGACGGTGGTGAACGGCCGTCACGTGCGTCCGGCCTGGTCGCCGCCCGCCGTCGTGCGGCGGGCCAATCCGGCGCTTCCCGACGTCATTGCCGGCGGCGCGCCGAACAATCCGATGGGCGAGGGGGCCCTGACGCTGGCGGGCGGCGAATATGCCATTCACGGCACCAGCGCCGGCATGCGCCGGTCGATCGGCACGGCCGCTTCCTTCGGCTGCTTCCGCATGCTGAACGAGGATGTGGTCGACCTGATGAATCGCGTCGGCGTCGGCACCCGCGTGGTGGTGACGCGCTGAATCAGATGCTCGGAGGGGAGCGCTGAAGAAGGCCCGGCCGCAAGGCCGGGTCTTCTGCTTTTCAGGCCCGCAGCTTGTCGACCCAGTCCCGCGCCAGACGGATGTCGGCCTGGGTCAGGCTGTGTCCGGCGGGCAGCACTTCGTGATCGATGCTGGCGCCTGCCGCCTCGAACCGCCGGGCGAGCTCCGCGGCGTTGGCTTCGGGGATGATCGGATCCATCGCGCCGGTCAGCATCAGGATCGGCTTGCCGGCAAGGTTCGGCTTCTGCGCGTCGGCCAGCGGCATCATGGCGCGGATTAGGACCGCGCCGGCAAGCGCCTCCGGCCGCAGCAGCAGGAGCGCCGCCGCGATGTTGGCGCCGTTGGAGAAGCCGACGGCCAAGGGCGCCGCGAGGCCGTGGCGCTCGCGGGCTTCCGACACGAAATCGGCGAGCTCGTTCGCACGGCGGATCACGTCGGCCTCGTCGAAAACGCCTTCGGCCAGCCGCCGGAAGAAGCGTGGCATGCCGTTTTCCAGCACCTTGCCGCGCGGCGAGACGACAGCCGAGCCGGGGGAGATCATCTGGCCGAGCGGAATGAGGTCGTTCTCGTCGCCGCCGGTGCCGTGCAGCAGCAGGAGCGGCGGCCGCGAGGCATCCGTGGCGGGCAGGTGGCGATAGGTGAACGAGGGAGCGGTGGCGACGGTCATGGCGACCTCCCGAAGGCGCGCGACTGCGCGGCGATGAGGTGAATGGCTCCCCGCGCCGGATGCGCGGGGAGCGTCATGTCTCGTCAGGCGAGGGCCGGCAGCACGGCCTCGATGCGGCTGCGCTGGGCCTCGTATTGCGGCGGCAGCTTCAGGCCTTCGCCGAGGCTTGCGACCGGCTCGTCGACCGAGAAGCCCGGCTCGTCCGTCGCGATCTCGAACAGCACGCCGCCCGGCTCGCGGAAATAGACCGAGCGGAAGTAGTTGCGGTCGCGCTGCGCGGTGACGCGCTGGCCGTGGGTTTCGGTCAGCCTCTTCACCATCGCCGCCTGCTCCGCATCGTCAGCGGCGCGGAAGGCGATGTGATGCACCGAGCCCGCACCCTCGCGCCCGGGGAGGAAGCCGCCGGCCGAGCGGACATCGACGATGCCGCCGATGGCCGTGTCGGCCGCGCGGTAGCGCACGGTCGTGCCCTCGCGGCCGGCCTCGGCAAGGCCGAAGACGTCGCTGAGGATCGCGCCGGTGCGGCTGCCCTCGTCGACCAGCAGGCTGACGCCGTGGAAGCCACGGATCGCGTGCTCGCCCGGAATGCCGCCGCCGGCCCAGCCCGGCTCGTCGCCGATGCCGGCCACGCAGACCAGCGACAGCTTCATGCCGTCGGGATCGGAGAACGGCAGAACCGTCTCGCCGAACCGTCGCGTGATCGTCTCGTGCGGAACGCCCTTCTCGACGAAGCGCTGCGCCCACCAGCCGAGCGAACCCTCGGGTACGCGGAGCATGGTCTCCTGCGTCTGGCCGATGCCGATCCGGCCGGGAGAGGCATGCTCCCAGGGGAAGAAGGTCAGGATCGTGCCGGGCTGGCCGCTCTCGTCGCCGTAATAGAGGTGATAGGTGCCGGGATCGTCGAAATTGACGGTCTTCTTGACCAGCCGCATGCCGAGCGTGCCGACGTAGAAATCGACATTGCGGCGGGCCGGGCCGGAAATGGCGGTGACGTGATGGATGCCGTTGCGGGTCATGGTCTCATCTCCCGGCGAGGCGGAGGCCTCGTGTGTTGGAGACAAGATAGGAGCCGCCGGCGGCGGCGCTATTGCGAATTCCTTGCGCTTACGCAATCGGATTGTGCAAATCTCACGGTAATGAATTGCGAGATTGCGGGCGCCCGCTACTTCTTCGGGAAGACGTAGATGAAGGTGGCCATCTCGGTCTCCGGCGTCTTGTCGGGGTCGCGGACATATTCCTCGACGAAGGCGTCCTCGGCGGCAATGCCGCGCTCGTCGAGATGGTTGGTGATCTCGTCGTAGGTCTGTTCCATCGTGTCGTAGCCGCCGTGATGGACGAAGCGGACCGCGCGGCCCGCGGGCGTCTCGCCGGGCTTTGCCGGTGCCAGACGCGCGGGATCGCCGTCGATCCGCGTGACGGGCAGGATGGCCTCGTAGTCGACCTGGTCGTCGGAGGACGAGACGAAGCGGATCATCGGCGGGCCGGAGGCGGTCAGCCCATTGGCGCTGGCGATGCGGGTGAGCTGCTCGATCGCCTTGCGGAACGTGCCGTAGAGATCGTCCCAGGTGGTCTTGCCGGGCAGGACGATGGCGGGGCGCGCCTCCAGCGTCACCTCGTCGCCGAAGCCTGCGCCCTGCACGACTTCGTCGGAGGGGAGCACGGAGGCCGGCGCATCCGGCGCGGCGGCGGGGGGCGCAGCCGGCGTTGCGGGTGCGGGCGGCGCGGGATCGGCAGGTGCGGCCGGCGTCGGCGATGGCGCGCGCTGCGTCTCGGCGGGCGGCGCAGCGGGCGCCTGAGCGAAGGCTGTTCCCGCCGTCAGCGCCGCTGCCGCAAGAATGCCCCGGAAGACCGTCGTGACGAGAGCCGTCATGGCCCGCCCATCCTTCGCCTGCACCAGCGCCCAGCGCCGGCCATTTTGATGCGCGGCACGATAGCCTATATAGGAAAGCCGCATCGTGTCCCTTTCATCACATTGACGCACCAACTCCGTCATCGGATCACGGCCCGACGAGAGCCCCGTGTCATGAGACCAACGTCATGAGCCCCCTCGCAAACCATCCGTTCTGGAAGATGAACGGCGCCGGAAACGAGATCGTGGTGGTCGATCTGCGCCGGTCGAGCCATGTCGTGACAGCCGCCGAGGCGCGGGCTATCGCGGCCGACGAACGCTCCCGCTTCGACCAGATGATGGTGCTGCACAAGCCGCGCACGCCGGGCACGGCCGCCTATATCCGCATCTACAACACCGACGGCTCGCAGGCAGGCGCCTGCGGCAACGGCACGCGCTGCGTCGCCTGGGTGCTGACCGAGGAGAGCGGCGGCGACCATCTGGTGGTCGAGACCGTCGCCGGCCTGCTCGACTGCCGCCGCACCGGGCCGCACGCCTTCTCCGTCGACATGGGCGAGCCGCGTTTCGGCTGGCAGGACATTCCGCTCGCCGAGGAGTTCCGCGACACCCGCGCCATCGAACTGCAGATCGGGCCGATCGACGCGCCGATCCTGCATTCGCCCTCGGTCGTCTCCATGGGCAATCCGCATGCGGTGTTCTGGGTCGACGATCCCTACGCCTTCGACCTGCCGAAGATCGGGCCGATGCTGGAGAACCATCCGATCTTCCCGGAGCGGGCCAACATCTCGCTCGCCGCCGTGAAGGCGCGCGACCACATCGTGCTGTGGGTCTGGGAACGCGGCGTCGGCATCACCAGGGCCTGCGGCTCGGCGGCCTGTGCCGCGCTGGTCTCCGCGGCCCGCACCAAGCGGACCGATCGCGCCGCGCGCGTCTCCCTGCCCGGTGGCGAGCTGTTCGTCGAATGGCGCGACGACAACCACGTCATCATGACCGGGCCGACCGAACTGGAGCATACCGGCACGTTCGAGCCGGCCCTCTTCGCGACGGCCGCCTGAGAATGGGCGCGGTCGATGACACGATCCGGGTCGTCACGTTCGGCTGCCGGCTGAACACCTCCGAGTCGGAGGTGATGCAGAAGCTGGCCTCTGAGGCCGGCCTCTCGGAGACCATCGTCATCAATACCTGCGCGGTGACCGCCGAGGCGACGCGGCAGGCGCGCCAGACCATCCGCCGCATGAAGCGCGAGAATCCGGACGCCCGGATCGTCGTGACCGGCTGCGCGGCGCAGACCGAGCCCGAGATGTTCGCGGCGATGGCCGAGGTCGACCGGGTCATCGGCAATGACGAGAAGATGAAGGCGGCGGCCTGGGGCGAGGTGCGTGCAGCCCTGTCGCGAGGGCCGGATTTCGGTCTCGCCTCGTCGGAAAAGGTCGCCGTCAACGACATCATGGCCGTGCGCGAGCAGGCGCTGCACCTCGTCGACGGTCTGACCGGGCGCTCGCGGGCCTTCGTCCAGGTGCAGAACGGCTGCGATCATCGCTGCACCTTCTGCATCATTCCGTTCGGCCGCGGCAATTCGCGCTCCGTCCCGATGGGCGAGGTGGTCGAGCAGGTCCGCAAGCTGGTCGAGAACGGCTATCGCGAGGTGGTGCTGACGGGCGTCGACATCACCAGCTACGGGCAGGGCCTGCCGGGCGAGCCGAAGCTCGGCGCGCTCACCAAGGCGATCCTGAAGCATGTGCCGGAGCTGGAGCGGCTGCGCATCTCGTCGATCGATTCCGTCGAGGCCGATCACGACCTGCTCGACGTCATTGCCGGCGAGGCGCGGTTCATGCCGCACCTGCATCTCTCGCTTCAGGCCGGCGACGACATGGTGCTGAAGCGGATGAAGCGGCGGCATCTGCGCGCCGACGCCATCGCCTTCACGACCGAAGTGAAGCGGCTCAGACCCGACATGGTGTTCGGCGCGGACATCATCGCCGGCTTTCCGACCGAGACGGAAGAGATGTTCGCCCGCTCGCTCGACATCGTCGGCGAATGCGACCTGACGCATCTCCACGTCTTCCCGTTCTCGGCCCGTCCCGGCACGCCGGCGGCGCGCATGCCGCAGGTCGCCCGCGACGTCGTCAAGGAGCGCGCGCGCCGCCTTCGCGAGCGCGGCGAGACCGCGCTGCGCGCCCATCTCGACGGCATGGTGGGCCGTGGCTACCGCGTGCTGACGGAGACAGCCGGCATGGGCCGCACCGAGCATTTCACGCCGGTCAGGCTCAACGCGCCCATCGAGCCCGGCGTCATCGTCGACCTGACCGTGACGGGCCACGACGGCCGCGAGGCCATCGCGGCCTGAACGGCGTCAGCCGCCGGCTGCCTGCCGCACGAGCGGACCGTACTTCTCGGCATCGCTGGCGAGTTCCGCCTGGAAGGCCTCGGGCGTCGAGGTCACGAGGTTCACACCCTGCTGCTCGAAGCGCTGGCGGATGTCGGGCGCGGCCAGCGCCTCCTTGATGTCGCGCGCGATCTGGTCGATCAGCGGCTTCGGCAGGCCGGCCGGGCCGAGCACGCCGAACCATGCATCGTAGGCGAAGTTGGCAAGGCCGGCTTCCTTGAAGGTCGGCACGTTCGGAAGCTGTGCCATGCGCGCATCGCCGGTGACCGCGAGGGCGCGGATGCGGCCGGCCTGGATCAGGTCGCCGCCGACGTTGAAGAAGGTGAAGCAGAAGGCGGAATCGCCGCGAAGCACGCTGGTCTGGCTTTCCGGCATGCCGCGATAGGGCACGAGCTGCATCTGCGTGCCGGTGGCATGGCGGAACACTTCCGCCGCGATGCCGGTGGAACTGCCGAGGCCGGCGGAAGCATAGTTGAGCTGGCCGGGGCGAGCCCTGGCCGCCTTGACCAGATCGTCCACGGTGCGGATGTCGCCCTCGGCCGGCGCGATCATGATCGACGGCATGGACGCGACCTTGGCGATGGCGACGAAGTCCTTCACGGGATCGAAAGTCGCGTCGCGGTTGACCGCGCGGATCACCACGTGGCCGTTGGAGGTCAGCATGAGGGTCAGGCCGTCGGCGGCGGTGCGCGCGACGCCGCCGGTGCCGGCGATGCCG
>Ga0209794_1001487_pt1 | contig 17599 bp, 21 predicted proteins | sample EBPBio232013_DNA_FD_185869 | JGI IMG/M metagenome (GOLD analysis project Ga0209794, IMG submission 185869) | Wastewater treatment Type I Accumulibacter community from EBPR Bioreactor in Madison, WI, USA - Reactor 1_5/23/2013_ DNA (SPAdes)... | ecosystem: Engineered > Bioreactor > EBPR >... | reverse complement strand
CGTCGATCAACTGGCGCCGCTCGCGGCCGAACCTGGCGAGACCGGTATAGATGCCCGCGCCCGCGGCCGCGCGCGCCATGCGGAAGCGGAACAGCGGCTGGAGCGCCACGGGCAGGTAGGAGGCTTCATGCCCCCAGTATTCGAACAGGACGCGCCTACGCCCCGAATAGGCCAGCGCGTCGATATCGGCGGTCGCATAGGGGCCGAGGCGCGAGAAGCCGGGCAGCGTGTGGGCGCGCGCGACGACATTGACCGAGTCGATCTGCACGACGCCGAGGCGCTCGATCATGCGCCGGAGGTGCCGCTTCTCGGCGGCCACGGACCCGCGACCCTCGCCGTGGCCGGCAAGGTCGAAGCCCTGCGCCGCAATGGCGATGCGGCGGGCCTGTTTCAGGGAGAGGCTGTCGGAACGGCGGGGCATGGCTGCGCTGGCAATCGTTACAGGTCGGGCGGAAGCCTGTCAGCGGGGATAAATCCGGCGCCACCCGAAACCTGTCAGGAGGCGAAAACCCCGGCCGGAGCAGGCATTGGCCGAGCTCGTCGCCGATGCAATGCACCCATCTTGTCCCCATGGGTCAAAGCTGGGCTAGTCTCCGCGCCACGAACAGGAGCAGTCCATGCAGCAGCGTCCCCTCGGCCGTACCGGCCTTTCCATCGCCCCGCTGGTCTTCGGCGGCAATGTCTTCGGCTGGACCGCGGACCAGAAGACCTCCTTCGATCTGCTCGACCGGTTCGTCGATGCCGGGCTGAACGCCGTCGATACGGCCGACGTCTATTCCGCCTGGGCGCCCGGCAATTCCGGCGGCGAGAGCGAGGCGATCATCGGCCAGTGGATGAAAGCGCGCGGCAGCCGCGACAAGGTGGTCGTGATCACCAAGGTCGGCTCGCCCATGGGCGAGGGCAAGAAGGGGCTCTCGGCCCGCTACATCGCCGAGGCGGTGGAGGCCTCGCTGAAGCGGCTCCAGACCGACGTGATCGACCTCTACCTGTCGCACTGGCCGGATCCGGACACGCCGCACGAGGAGTCTCTCGCCGCTTACGAGAAGCTGAAGCGGGCCGGCAAGATCCGGGCGGTCGGCTGCTCCAACCTCGACGCCATGCAGCTGAAGGCCTCGCTCGACGCGGCCAAGGCGAAGGGCCTGCCGCGCTACGACGTGCTGCAGCCGGAATACAATCTCTACGACCGCGAGAAATTCGAGGGGCCGCTGGCGGACCTCTGCCTGCGGGAAGAGATCGGCGTCATCACCTATTTCTCGCTCGCCAAGGGCTTCCTGTCGGGCAAGTACCGTTCGGAAGCCGATCTCGGCCAGAGCCCGCGCGGCGAGCGGGGCGTCAGGCCCTATCTCAACGACAAGGGCTTCCGCGTGCTCAGGGCGCTGGACGAGGTCTCGGCGGCGCATGGCGCGAAGCAGGCCGAGGTGGCGCTCGCCTGGCTGATGGCGAAGAAGACCGTCACGGCGCCGATCGCCAGCGCCACGCGGCTCGACCAGATGGAGAGCCTGATCAAGGCGGCGTCGCTGAAACTGTCGGACGCGGAAGTGAAGGCGCTGGACGCGGCGGGCGCTTGAAGGACTGACACCACTGCGACGCTGCTCGCCTCTCCCCGCCGGGAGAGGTGACGAAATGCGCCGCGCGAGCCAAATCGGACAGCCGGGACGCGCTCAACGAGAGCCGGCCAGCCCGCAGCCGCCGCGGCTGCCTGGCAGAACGATGAGCGCGCCGCTGTCGTAGAATGCGCGCACGCCCTCGCGGCCGGAGACTGCGGCGAGGACGAAGAGGCCGCCGACGCGGACGAGGCGGATGCGGTCCGGGTCGATCTGGCTGAGCAGGGCCGACGGCGCGCCGATGGCCACCACCATGGCCTCGCCGGGACGCGCGACCGCGACGGCCGCCATGGCGAGCGTCCAGAGGCCGAGCGCCACAACGGCAGCAAGGGCAAAGCCGCTTGCGGCGCGCCAGCGGCGGGTCAGGGGCTCAATAGTCGTAGAAATGCTCAAAGGAGCCTCCCTCGCGGCTCGCGACCTGCATGGCATCGCCGAGGCGCTCGACCGGCACGTCAAGGCCGATGCGCTGCCAGCCGGGCCGCGCCTGAACGATGAAGCCGAACAACCTCTGCGCGCCCGGCACCGCAAGCTGATCCTTCATCGGGATGACCAGCGTTACCAGCGCGCGCCGGTTGCCGGCGATCTCGGTGAAGCGACCGCCCTTCGCCACCACCTGCCGGGCGATGTCGGTGAAGGCGCGGTAGCGGTCGGTCTCGATCAGCACGCCGCCGGCAGGCTCGCTGACGACCGTGATGCCGGGCATGGCGGCGAGGTCGGCGGCGGCGAGCCCGGCAACGACGCTGCGGATACGGAGGTCGGCGGGCGACAGTCCCGCCGCCTGCCCGATCAGCACGGCATAGCCGGCCTTCACGCCCCATTCGGCTGATAGCGCGACGCGACGCTCGAGCGAGCGGATGATGCTGCGGCTGCCGAAGGGCGTCTCGCGCCAGAACTGGGCCACCGTGGATGCGAAGGGAAACTGATACCAGGGCGTCTGGGTGAGGAAGGCGGCGTAGCGGTCGGCGACCCCGGAGGCGAAGCGATCCTCGGCGTTCTTCTCGGGGCCGCGCCACCACGCGGAAGCGCGCCCGATGGTCCCCTCCCACGCGCCCTTGACGATCATCTCGGCCGTGAACGAAACGCCGATGATGTAGAGCATCGCCTTCATGTCGCCGGGCGTCGCCCGCTGCTGGGTCGTGCGCGTGGTGATATCGCAGAGGCTCGACCAGAAGCCGAGGATCGAGGCGGTGTAGGAATAGGCGTGCTCGTCCGAGGTCTTCAGCACGCCCGCAAGATCCTCGTAGGCGTGAACGATGTACCATTCGGGGTAGGACAGGTAGCTGTTCACCTCCGGCCGCCGCCACGGCAGTTCGGTGACGACGCGCGGCGTCGTGTCGGCCGTCGACTGCGGCAGGGACTGGCAGCGGGTCTCGACATAGAGGATCGGCAGGGCGGAGATCGCCAGCAGGCCGACCGCCAGCAGAACCACCTGTCCGACGGCGTGGAGAGCGAGTTTCAGTGCGATCCTCACGCCCGCGCCTCCATCTCGGCCGGCGCGAGGGCGAAGCCGACGAAGGCCGCGGCGCCGCCGAGCGCGATATGCGGCGTGTTGGCGAGGATCTTGAAGACGAACGGCAGATCGAGGACGCCGTAGATCAGGATGCCGAGATCGAGATAGCCGGAGCCGGTGGCGAGACCGAGCAGGCCGTCGAGGCAGTAGAGCACGCCGAAGACGCGCAGGAACGTCACCGCCGCGCGGGTGGAGAGCCATGCGGCGACCGCCGCCCAGGCGGCGGAGGCGAAGTGCAGCGCGTCGTCATAGATGTCGAGGGCGAAGATGCCGAAGGCCCTGCCCTGCGCATCGGTGAGGCCGGGAATGTAGTTCAGCAGCGTCACGAGGCCGAGGATCACGGCATAGGCGGCGGCGACCTTGCGGGGAAGCGTCATGGGCGGGTCCTTCTGCACTGCCGGTTGCTGGCATCGTCACGCGAAATAGACGTCCCACATCGTGTTGCGGAACAGCAGGCCGGGATCGATCTCGCGCTTCTTCGCGACGAACCGGGCGACGCCGGGATAGGCGCGCTCCACCTGATCGCGACGCGCATGCAGCCGATACGGCAGGTAGAACGAACCGCCGATGGCGATGACGCGCTCGACCAGCGCCTCGGTCATGGCGAGCATGTCGGCCTCGGCCTCGGGCGTCACCGATTGCGAGAACAGCATGACGGCAGCGATGCGCGGCACGGGCGCGTAGGAGAGCGCGCTGACGGTATCGGCCTTCACGTAGCGCAGCGTGACGTTCAGGAGGTCCTGGCGCGAGCGCAGGATCACCTCGCGACAGGCGGTGAGGAATTCGTCGAAGCGGTCGGGCGCAACGAAATATTCGTGCAGGATATCGGTGCGCAGCGGATCGCGGCCGGCCAGGTTCGCGACCGGCTCGTTCATCAGCGTGCTGCGCGTGGCGATGCCGGAGGAGATGGCGGGGTTGCCGACCGTCTCGGCCGCCCAGCGGGCGCGCTTGCCCGTCTCGCTGCCGATCTGCGCGCGGAAGATCTCGCGCGACACGGAGGACATCAGGCCGCCGGCCGAAACGGGCGGCAGGCGCGCCGGCTGGTTCGGCACGGGGCGGTAGGTGATCATCAGCGCCTGGCGCAGGAAGTCGCGCCGCGCGACCGACAGCCGGCCATAGGCCATCTGGACGGAGGGATCGCCGTTGATGGCCGCAACGAAACGGGGTCCGAACTCTCCGGCCGGCATCAGCACATTGGTCGGCCGCAACAGCGCGTTCGGCACCATGTCCAAGACCATGTCGAGAATGACGCCGAACAGGCCATAGCCGCCCTGGACGAGGCCGTAGAGCTCGGCATTCTCGGCCGGCGAGCAGGTGACGATGGCGCCGCCCGCCAGCATCAGGCGGAAGGAACGCACGGTCGCGCCGAACGGGCCGAAGGGCACCGGCCAGCCATGGGCATTGACCGACAGAGTGCCTGCGGTGGCGAAATCGGCATTGGACTGCATGACGGCCGGCGAGAACCCGGCCCGGTCCAGTTCCTGCAGCAGATAGATCCAGCGCGAGCCGGCATGGGTGCGATAGGTCTTCGCGTTGGCGTCGAGTTCGCAGAGCTTCGTCTCGAAGGTTGCGGCAGTGGCGTTGCGATAGAGGCTCTGGCCGCCCATCGAATGGCGCGCACCGCCCACCACGAAGGCGCGGTTGCCGGCCTGTGCCTCCTTCAGCTCCCGGCGCAGGCGCTCGATGAAGGCAGCCTCGGGATCGGCGCCGACCACCCAGTGCCTTGCCACAGGCGTCGGCGACAGGCGGCTCGCATCGTTGAGCACGATGCGCTGCTGGGCGGCGGCGGAGCGCGGCATCAGCGCAGCGCCCGCGGCGGCCGCGGCAAGCTTGACGATGGTGCGACGGGTCGGCTTCGCCATGGAACCTCGGAGCCTTGAAAGCTCGGTGCAGTGTTGCGCCGGACCCGCCGCTCGGGCGAATCGGACGCATGCAGACTGGGGCCGCCGCGTTTCCAACATGTTGCTCGGCGGGCAATCCTGACCTGGTATCTTGGTACGGCGCATAGTCACAATCGCGCCCGTCGCGACAATCCGCGTGCAGACGCATGCCAATGCTTCGCGGCAACTATTGTCTTTGCCGTTCAGACAAGGCAGAACGCTACGGAAATATTGCGCAATAATTCGTCCGGACGGACGGCGCCCCGAATTCGTCCAGACCTCGCGCGATCCGATTTCGTCATTCATCTCGCGGCAGGCATTCCAGCACCGCCGTATCAACCGGTTGCCCTGTGGAACGATGGCTCGCAGCCTCCTGATCAGCGTCGTGGCGCTATGCGCCCTGGTCATGACCGGGGCTCCCGCCGCTGCGCAGTGGAGCGTGCGCGAACTGCCGGGCCCGGCGGGAACCGGCCCGGCCATCGAGATGTCCTATCGCAGTTCGGGGGAGCGGCTGACGCTGCTCTGCAGCGCGGGCGCTGCCTTCGTGTCCTTCGCGCCCGGCTACCGTCTGCCGGCCCAGCCGGAAGGCGTGTTCGACGGCAGCTACAGCGTCGACAACGGCCCTTCCAAGCCGATCCGCTGGCGCGTCACCGGCAACTCGGCTTTCGTCACGGCACGGTTCGCCGAGAGTTTCCTCGCCGACATTGCCGGCGCGATGCAGGTGTTCATCCAGTTCCCCGGCGTCGAGCAGACCTACGACCTCTCGGCGCTGGCGCCGCATGCGCGCAAGATCAAGTCGGTCTGCCGGTTGCTGGACGCCGACTGAGCGGCATCCATCGGCCGAGGGACGGAACAAGCCTCCCATGATAAGCGTTGCCGGTCGCGTCCAGCGCCCGATGCTCCGTCTCGCGAGACGGGCCGCGGGATGCGTCGAGATACCATCGCATCAAGGAGATCGATCATGCCCGGCACAAGCACGACGCGCCGCCTGGTCCTGTCCGGCTTTGCAGCCATGCTGCTGACGGCCGTGGCAGGGGGCAGCGCCATGGCGCAGGGACGCGGATGGGGGCCGGACGGCATGGGCCCTCCCGGGCAGAGGCGCCAGGGCTGGGTTCCCCCGGGCCATCGGCGCCGGGGCGGTGTGCCTCCCGGCCATCGCGGCCGCCGGCGCGGTCCGCCTCCCGGCCGCGGCTGGCGTCGCTGGATGTGACGCCTCCGCCGCGCGGCGGGCTGGCCGGGACTATCGGCGCATGCCGAGAATGAACCCGACCAGCGCTGCGGCGGCCAGCGCCTGGAACGACCGCGCGGCGATCTCGTCGGTGATTATCTTCTGAAGCTCACCCGCGCGGCTCGCCATCACCTCGGTATCGACGCCGGCGGCCTTGAGCTGCCGGTTGGCGGTCGTGGCGAACTGCGCCACGGTGCTCTCGGCGGACTCGGTTTCGTCGCGATTGCGATTGACGGCCATTGCCGTCTCCTCCGTTGGTCGAGGAGGCAACGCGCCTGCATGGGGCACGTTCCAACGCAGCGCCCTGGCGGGGGCCGGATTCCGCGCGACGCCCGCGCCTGAAGCGCTGGGGATCGCCATCGGTCGATGTCAGAGAAGAAATGGTGCCCAGGGACGAAGGCGAAAAGCCACGTCCTGACAAGCCCTTGCGTCCCGTGGGACGTAAGCGGCCTCTACCATGACATCAGGAATTTCCGGCAACGACGTCCCACCGCGAAACGCATCTGAATTCGATTCCGAAACCGGGAACCGAACCACCGCCTTCAAATCGATAGCTGCCATCATTGAGCCGGGCCGTGGCGCCGGTCTGGCAGCAGATGCGTTTGATCGCGCCATGTCGCAGGACGCTTCCATCATTGATCCCGACGCATGGCACGGCACACTCGATGATGAGGCGATCGAGGCGCAGGCGGGAGGTCTCTCGTACAAAGAGTTCTCCCGCAAAGTGGAGCAGATCGTATCCGCGAAGGCCAAGCCGATCCGCGGCGAGACAGTCCCATTCACACTCTTTCGCGATATCGATCCCGCCCCGAAAAAGGACTGGCTCGTCGATGAGCTGCTGGGCGCTGGAGAGCTGTCAGTTTTCTATGGCGCGCCCGGTTGCGGGAAAAGCGTGCTAGCGGGTGACGCCGCATGCCATGTCGCTGCCGGCCGGGACTGGCACGGAAGGCCCGTAAGGCCCGGTGCTGTTCTCTATGTGGCCGCCGAGCGCGGCGGCCTCGTCAAGCGTCGCCTCGCCGCATGGCGCGCTCACCACGGCATCCACGACATTCCTCTCGCGATCGTCACCGGGTTCTTCGATCTCTGCACATCCGAAACCGACACACGCAAGCTGTTGGGCACCATCCAGAGCCTCGCGGATGCGACTACAGCGCCGGTGGTTTGGGTGATCATCGACACGGTCGCGCAGGTTCTGGCCGGCGGCGATGAAAACAGCGGGCGCGACATGGGCGCCCTGGTGTCGAACCTCGCCCGTATCCAGACGGAAACGGGCGCGCACGTCACAGTCATCCACCATGTGCCGCATGCCGAACAGCAACGCATGCGCGGGCATGGCGCGCTGCTCGGTGCTGCGGATACAGCCATCCGAGTGGAGAGCGATGCGGAGAAGCCTTGCCACATGGCCAAGATCGAGAAGGCCAACGACGGCCCTGATACCATCGCAGTCGGCTTCACGCTCGCCAGCGTTACCCTATCCGTGGACGAGAAGACGGGCAGGGAAACCACGGCACCTGTCGTTGTGCCGGCGGACGCGCCGAACAGCGGGCGAACATCGAAAAATGTTCGGATGTCCGACAGTGTATCGCTCGCGCTGCGATGCCTTCAAGACCTCGCGGCGGACGGCAGTCATCCTCATCCGAACATCGCGAACATACCGAACAACGTCCGCTGTGTTCGGGTCGATGACTGGCGAAACATCTGTTACCGCTCACACATTTCGGGCTCTACCGAGCCCGACGCTCACCGCATGGCGTTCAAGCGAGCAATGGAGAAGCTGAAGGCGCAGCGGATGATTGGCTCCTTTGACGAGTGGGTGTGGATCGCATGAGCGAACAGCGCCGAACATCGAAGGAACCGACTTTTCTGTTCGCGGCAGGGCAAACCCCGAACGGGCCGAACAGGTCGAACATGAAAAGGGGGGCCTCCCCTTTAGGGGAGCCCCCCAAATGTTCGCCTGTTCGCCCGGATGCCCTGGGTAGGCTGGCGATAGCGGAGATCGCCGGGAGGGTAGCGCGCCTGACGGTTCATCACCGCGACCCCGAGCGGTTTTTCATCGAGCGGTCCGAAATCGTGGCCGATTTGCGGGCTCTGGAACGGGTCCTCCCTCCCAAAACATATGCGGGCGGCAAAGGCGCGGGAAATCGCTAGATGCAGCACTTTACGGACCTAAATTCCGGACTTGAGAAAGCGAGCGACATGCAGGAAGCGCATAGCTTGTTCGGTCTCCTGCCTCCCGACCCGCCCGATTTGACCGCCTCGAAAAAGGGCTTCTCCGAAATCATCGGCGTCTCGGCCGGGCGCGTCTCGCAGCTCATCGCCGCGGGCCTGCCGGTGCTCCCGAACGGCCGCATCGATATCCGTGCTGGCAAAGACTGGGTCAGAGCGAACATCGACCGCAATCGCCGCCGTTCGCTCCCTGACGAGGACCCGAGCCTGCCGCGCTCCGCCCGCGCCGATCGCGAGATCGCCGATGCCGAACTCGCGCGGCTGAAGGCCGATCGCCTCGCCGGCCGCCTAATCGACCGCGAAGCGACGCTACGCTGGATCGAAGGCCGCGCTCGCGGCGAGCGCGATGCATGGATCGGCTGGGTGAACCGTGTTGCTCCCGAGATCGCTGCCGGCGGCAATGACATCGCCTCCATCGCGACCGCGCTCGACAAGGCCGTTCGCGATCACCTGGCGAGCCTCGCCGAAATGCGACTGACGGACTTCGCCCATGACTGACGCCGCCGCCACGCTCGAACTAGTCGATGCCGCCTGGCGCCGTGGCCTTGCGCCCGAGCCGCAGATCACGGTGTCCGAATGGGCAGACCGCCACCGCATGCTGCCGCAGACGAACGCTGAGCCCGGCCGCTGGCGCACCGACCGCGTGCCCTACCTGCGCGAGGTCATGGATGCCCTGTCCACCGCATCGCCCGTCGAGCGGGTCGTGCTCATGAAAGGCGCGCAGACGGGCGGGACCGAAGCCGGTCTCAACGCCATCGGGTACTGGATCGCCCATGCCCCCGGCATGATCCTCGCCGTCTGGCCATCCATTGACATGGTCCGCCGCAACAGCCGCACCCGCATCGAACCGCTGATCGACGGCACGCCCATCCTTCGCGAAAAATTTGCCCCGGCTCGCGCCAAGGATCCGGGCAATACGGTCTCGTTGAAGGAATTCCCCGGCGGCGCTCTGGTCATGACCGGCGCCAACTCCGCCACGGGCCTGCGCTCGCTGCCGGCCCGCTACCTGGTGCTGGACGAGGTCGACGCCTTCCCGGCGGATGCCGGCGGCGAAGGCGACCCAGTCGCCCTGGCGATCCAGCGCACGGTGACGTTCCGGGGACGGCGGAAGGTGTTCATGATCTCGACGCCGACCGAGGCAGGCACCTCCCGCATCGAAAAGGCCTACGCCGAAAGCGACCGCCGCCGGTATCACGTCCCGTGCCCGCACTGCGGCACGTTCCGGCCGCTGACATGGTCAGGCGTCCGCTGGCCGGAGGGCGAACCGGAAGCGGCGTTCTACGCCTGCCACGACTGCGGCGGTGTCATCGAGGAGCGCGACAAGCCGGCACTGCTGGCAGCCGGCGAGTGGCGGGCAACGGCCGCCGGCGACGGACGCACGGCTGGATATCACCTGTCGGCGCTCTATTCGCCGTTCGAGACCTGGTCGGAGATCGCGATGGAGTTTGCCGCCGCACATCGCGACCCGGTGCGCCTGAAGGCGTGGACCAACCTGAAGCTCGGCGAAGCATTCGAGGATCGCGAGGGCGAGGCCGTCGATCCCACTGGCATCATGGCGCGCCTCGAGGACTGGGGCGACGCACTCCCGGAAGCCGTCGCGGTGCTGACCGCCGGGGTCGACGTGCAGGGTGACCGCCTCGAGCTGGAGATTGTCGGCTGGGGCCTCGGCGAGGAGAGCTGGTCGATCGAATACACCGTGCTGTTCGGCGATCCGGCAAGGCCCGAGGTTTGGGAGGCGCTCGACGCCGAGCTGACACGGACCTTCGACCACCCACAGAGCGGCAAGCTCCCGCTGCGCGCCGTCGCCATCGATTCGGGCGGCCACCACACGCAGACGGTCTATCGCTATGCCCGTGACCGCGCCGGGCGGCGCGTATGGGCCATCAAGGGCGTTGGCGGCGCCGGAGTGCCCGTCTGGCCGAAACGGCCGCCACGTGGCGCTGCCGCCGGCAAGGTCGGCCGCCCCTACATTGTCGGCGTCGATGCCGCCAAGGAGGTCGTCACGAGCCGTCTGAGGCTCAGGGATGCCGGTGCCGGCTACTGCCATTTCCCTGTCGGCCGTGACCTGGACTATTTCCGCCAGCTCGGCTCGGAGCGGATCGTGCGCACCTGGCGCCGCGGCGTCGCCATCCGGGAATGGCGGAAGGACCCCGGCGTGCGAAACGAGGCTCTCGACTGTCGGGTCTATGCCTATGCCGCCCTTCAGGGGCTCGTTGCGACGGGCTTCCGAATGCAGGCAGAGGCAGGGAGGATCGCCGCCATTCCGCCTCGCGAAAGGCCTTCCCCGGCAATAAGCGAAAAGCCCCGCGTAATCAGGTCCGCTTGGTTTGATGGCTAGTCAATGAGCTTCCTGACGCGGAATTTCGGCTTTGGAGCCTCAGACAGCTTGGCAGCAGTCAGCCGGCGAATCGCTTCCGGACGGGAGGGAAGGTCGGGCTGCTCGCGTCTCCAGGCATCGACCTTTTCCAGAAGGTCCGGCGCGATGCGCACCATTACGGGGACAGATGGCTCTTCAGTCATTGATATCTTGATACCATGATATTGACGCACGGATGCGTATCTTGATATCAAAATATCCGCTCGACGGAAAGCGCTCCTTCTGAAGGGGCGCGGCCCATCAATGGAGGTACTCATGACCATGATCACGCAAGCCACTGTTTCATCGCCTCGGCGCGCGCTTAACGCGGCGCGCTCACCAAAGCGCGGCCCGATCTCCCGACCCAAGGTCACGGATAATCCTCAGACCGCTGCCGCTGTCGCTTGGATTAAAGCAATGCGGGCTGATGGCTTCGTGTTTGTGCGCCGCCATTTGCAGGAAGGCGTGAACGATTTTGCGATCCGGCGCCAAGATGGTGAAGGTCGCGACGATACCAGCCAACTGATAAATTTGATGAAACTCATCTGAGGTTCGTTTTCTTGACAAACGAGACTCGGATGAGTATCGTTTTGTCACCAAGAACGGACTGCCCCATGCGCTTCGATCGTCCCACCTACCTCGCTTCCCTCGCTCTTGCCGATCCGCAGCACCTCTGGAAGGAGCGCAAGAAGCATATGGATGTCGTGACGGAGCATCTGGCCGTCGCGTCGTTCATCGACGGCCTCATCGAGAAGTCAGTTCTCGCCGCGACCAAGCCGAAGGCCAAGGTTTCCTGATGCTCGACCTGTCGACCCCAGCTCTGCGGCAAGCAGACATCCTTCAGGCCATTCCCGGCCTGAAGGAGAAGTCGCTTCAAAACTGGTATCAGCGCAAAATCCTCCGTAACAACGAGGAGGCAGTCCGTTCGGGTCTGGTCGACAGCGAAAATCCTGGCAGGCAGGCAAAGCGCCTCGCGAACGCCTATGGCTTCCTTGTGATCGCCACCATGTACGAGATGGGTCAGCTCTGGATTGACCCAGCCGATGCCCGCGAGATCGGCTTTAAGGTCGCGCAGCGCGCGGACGAACTGAATGAAACCGGCAAGCTGAACCGGCTAGAAATTGCCGCAGACGACTACGAAAATCTTGAAGTTTGGCTTCTCACACCTGCGAAGACCATTCAGGTCGAGGACGAGAAGGCTATTGATCTTCCCAATATGCTTAGTGGGACCCGATATCGGCTGGCACCAAAAGTCGGCCCCGCTCACGTCGAGCGCCCCATTACCGGTCGCGTGAAAATCGAGATCGAGGTCGATGCGCTGATCATTGGCTACCTCGCTGCGGCGCTGAAGACGCCGGCCGGCGTGATCATCTCGTCCAAGGGTGCCCCATGATCCTTAACCTCCTTCGCAAGGCTGGCCTTCTGAAGCGCTCCTACGACGGCGCGGCGGGCGGCAGGCGCTGGCGCGGTGCTGGCGAGATGCCGGTGCAGCGCACCGCCATGATCGCTGGCCGCGACCGACTTGCCTCCCGCGCCCGTTACCTCGCCGCCAACAATGCCCTCGCCGCCTCCGCGGCCGAGGCATGGGCATCCGCGCTGGTCGGTACGGGCATCAAGCCGCAGAGCTTGCATCCGGACCCCGACGTGCGCGCGGCGCTGAACCTCGCATGGGAGAGGTGGACGGCGGAGGCTGATGCCGACGGCCTCACCGATTTCTACGGCCTCCAGACTATGGCCGCGCGCCAGATGATCGTGACCGGCGACGTGCTCGGCCTCATCGTTGTGACAGACGACCAGGCCGGCGTGCCGCTGCGCCTTCGGCTGGTCGAGGCCGAACAGGTCGACCCGGCCCTTCACCGCGAACTGCCGGGTGGCGCACGTATCGTGTCCGGCATCGAGTTCGATTCCGATGGCCGGCGCGTCGCCTACCACGCTTTCCGCGAGCCTCCCGGCGCACCGCTCGCGACCGCACTGGACATGATCCGCATTCCCGCCGAGGACGTGGTGCATCTGTTTCGCGCAACCGCGCCCGGCCAGGTGCGCGGCATCTCGTGGTTCGCGCCGGCCCTCCTCCGCCTCGCCGATCTCGATCAGGCCCATGACGCCCAGCTCATGCGCCAGAAGGTGGCGGCCCTGCTGGCCGGCTTCGTGGTCGATCCCAATGGCGATGCTGGCGCCTTCACCGGCGAGCGCCGCGAGGGCGGCATCCTCGACGGCGGCCTCGAGCCCGGCACGCTCAAAGTGCTCGACCCCGGCCAGGACGTGCGTTTCTCCGACCCGGCGACGATCGGCATGGAGAGCCTGGAATTCCTGAAACTGACGGCGCGCGAGATCGCCGCAGGTCTCGGCCTACCAGAGCATGTGCTCACCGGCGACCTCAGCGGCGCCAACTATTCGAGCCTTCGGGCAGGACTGGTTGAGTTTCGCCGCAAGGTCGAGGCCATCCAGCATGCATGCCTCGTCCACCAGTTCTGTCGGCCGGTGTGGCAGCGCTTCGTGGAGACGGCCGCCCTGTCAGGCGAAGTCGTGCTTCGCGATTTCGATCGCTACCGCACCGAATACCTCGCCGTGAAGTGGATCACGCCCCGCTTCGACTGGGTCGATCCGGCCAAGGATGCCGAGGCCGAAGTCGCCTCCCTCGCCGCCGGGCTGATGTCGCCGCGAGAGGCCGCCGCCTCGCGTGGCTATGACCTGGAGGCCCTCTACCGCGAGATCGCCGAGGACCGGGCGCTGGCCGCGAAACTTGGCCTCACCTTCTCATCCCCAGCTGCCGCTCGCCCCAAGGAGGCCGCATGACCACCCAGACCGTCATCACTCGGCGGGCACCGGTCGCCGCCACGACCTGGAACGCGGAGGCGCGGACCTTTCAGGTGGTCTTCTCCACTGGCGCAGGCGTGGAGCGCCGCGACGCACGCGGCGCCTATGTCGAGATCCTGTCGCTGGATCAGGATTGGCCCGAGCAGGTGCCCCTGCTCGACGGCCACAGGCGCGAGAGCCTGGACAACGTGCTGGGTGTCGCAACCCATCTCCGGGTGGTCGACGGGGAAGCCCTCGCCGACGTTCGGCTCTCGCGCCACTCCCCCCTTGCAGACCGCCTCGCGGCCGAACTGACGGATGGCGCCACTTTCGGCGTTTCGGTCGGCTACACCGTCGAGGGCTGGAAAGAGACCTCCGATCCCGCCACCGGCCGGCGCGCAAAGGTCGCGTCCCGGTGGACGCCCGTCGAGGTTTCCATTGTCCCCATCCCCGCCGACCGCTCTGCCTCCATCCGAGGAAGCGTAATGACCACCAGAACCGAACCGGACGCCGCTCCGGACGCAAAGCCCGCCGCGACGATCGTCTCGGGAACGTTCCAGGGCGAGATTCGCACCAAATCCGCCGACGAAGGCGATGCGGGCGACGACAACGAAGGCGATGCCGGCGCAACTCCGCCGGACGATGAGACCCGCGCCGCGCGGCTGGCCTCCATGCGCACCCGATCGCATGCGACCCGGCAGGTCCGCACCACTGCCTCCGTGGGCACGGATCACGCTGACCCCGAGGTCCGCTCCCGCTCCATCGGCGAGGCACTCTACACGCGTGTCAATCCGGGCCATCAGCCGTCGGAGCAGGCACGCGCGTATATCGGCCTCACCATCCCCGAGATCGCACGGGACATTCTGCGCACCCGCTCGATTTCGACCACCGGCCTCTCGCCGGCCGCCGTCATCGAGCGTGCCCTGCACTCGACCTCCGATTTCCCCATCATTCTCGGGGACGCGGTCGGTCGCACCCTGCGGGAGGCTTATGGTGCAGCTCCGTCCGGGGTCCGCCAGCTCGGCCGCCAGACGACAGCACGCGACTTCCGCGCCAAGCACCGCATCCAGCTCTCGGCCGCGCCGACGCTGGAGAAGGTGAACGAGGCCGGCGAGTTCAAGTCGGGCTCGATGGGCGAGAGCAAGGAGAGCTACAAGATCGACACGTTCGGCCGGATCATCGGCATCACCCGCCAGGCGCTGGTGAACGACGATCTCGGCGCGTTCACCGACCTGTCCCGACGCATGGGCCAGGCGGCAGCGGCCTTCGAAGCGGACTTCCTCGTCAACCTCGTCCGCGAGGGCGCCGGAGCCGGGCCGGTCATGTCGGACGGCAAGCGCCTGTTCCATGCGGACCACGGCAATCTCGCCGGGGCCGGGGCCGCCATCTCCGAGACGACGCTCTCCGCCGCTCGGCTGGCGCTGCGCCGGCAGACCGGGCTGAAGGGCGAACTGATCTCGGTCACGCCGCGCTATCTGGTCGTCAGCCCGGAGAACGAGACGATCGCCGAGAAGACCGTTTCCGCCATCCAGGCGACCAAGGTGGACGACGCCAACGTCTTCACCAAGCTCGTCGTGGTGGTCGAGCCGCGCTTCACAGGGAACGCCTGGTATCTCACCGCCGACCCCGGCGAGATCGACGGCCTCGAATACGCCTATCTGGAAGGCGAGCCGGGTCCGCAGATCACCACGCAGGCCGGCTTCACCGTCGATGGCGTGCAGATCAGGATCCGCCTCGATTTCGGCGCTGGCTTTGTCGACCACCGCGGCTGGTTCCGCAATCCGGGCCAGTGACGATGACGACGCCGGCCGATCTCAACACGCGCCTCGCCAAGCTCCGGGAAATCCGGGCGAGCGGCGTTCTCTCGACCGAGGTGGACGGCCAGAAGGTCGTCTTCCGCTCGGATCAGGAACTCGCCGCCGCCATCGCCGACCTGGAGCGCCAGATCCGGGCGCAGTCGATCGGCCGGGTCACGACCATCCGCCTCTCCTCCTCCAAGGGATTCTGACTATGAAGAACTTCGTTCAGCCCGGTGAGATGATCACCGCCGCCGCCCCCGTGGGTGGCATTCTCTCCGGCGCAGGCCTCCTCGCCGGCTCGCTCTTCGGCGTGGCGGCCACCAGCCAGCCGGAAGGCGACCCTGTCGAACTCGCGACCACGGGCGTTTATGACCTTCCGAAGGTGTCGGCCAACACCTTCGCCTTCGGCGCCAAGGTCTACTGGGACGCCACGGCCAAGAACTGCACGTCGACCGCGACGGACAACACGCTGATCGGCGTGGCCGTCGCGGCGGCCGGCAACGGCGCTGCGATCATCCGCGTTCGCCTGAACGGGGCTTTCTCCTAATTCTGCCAGGGCGGCCCATGTGACGGGTGCCGCGGCCCATCCCACAACGGAAAGTCCTCCTCCCTGCCGTCCGCCCCACAGGGGTTTGAAGAAGGGTCAAGGAAGACGAGGCCGCAACAGCTCTCCAGCCGGTGATTGAATGTCCAAGCTGCGCCGCATCGAACTCCTCCCCGCCTCGCTGTCACCGATCGCGGTGCGCCGCGAGTATGCAGCCGCCGTGATCGATGTCTCGCCGAACAAGTTCGATGAGATGGTGCGCGACGGCCGCATGCCGCCAGCGCGGCGCATCGACGGTCGGCGCGTGTGGGTGGTGGACGAGATTCGCGCTCGCGCGCTGGACCTCCCGACCGCCGACGACTCTGCAGCCGAAAACCCCTTCGACGATCTCTGAGCAATGCCCCGCAGGAACCCGCCTCACCTCAGCTCGGATATGGACCGCCACGGCAATCGCCGCTGGTATGTTCGCATGCCCGGCCGGAGGAAGGTTCGCATTCGCGCGACCTACGCGACAGAGGCGTTCTGGAATGCTTATCGCGACGCGCTGGTGGGCACGCTGCTACCGAAACCAGCCGAGCCACCGCGTCTGCCAAAGCCTGCTTCAGGCTCCCTGCGCTGGCTGACCGCCTCCTATCTGGAGAGCGCTGAGTTCAAGCAGCTCGACGCGAGCACCCGTCGCGTCCGCCGCCGCCTTATCGATCGCCTGTGCCAGATGAGGGATGGTGGCGGGAGGGAGATTGGCGGGCACCCCTACGCAAGGCTCGAGGGCCGGCATGTGCGCAAGATCAGGGACCGGCACGCCGACCGGCCTGCGGCAGCCAATGCCTTTGTCAAAGTGATCCGGCAGATCTTCGCCTGGGCGATTGATGCCGATCTCGCGCAGACCAATCCGGGCCGGGACGTGAAGTATCTCGCCGGCTCCGCCAACGGCATCCGAGCGTGGACGCAGGCCGACGTGGAAACGTTCGCCAAGAAGTTCCCCCGCGGCACGAAACCGTTCCTTGCTCTGGCGCTCATGCTGCACCTTACGGTTCGGCGATCGGATGTCATCCACATCGGCCCGGAGAATGTTCGCGACGGTGTTATCTCATTCACCGAAGTGAAGAACGCGCGGCGGAAGCCCAAGCATCATGAGATTCCGGTGCATCCTGCGCTCGCCTCGGTCATCGCGGCTACGCCCCACTCGACCGCAGCATTTCTGACCACGGACTATGGAGAGCCGTTCAGGAGCGCAGCGTCCTTTGGCAACAAGATGCGCGACTGGTGCGACGCCGCCGGCCTCCCCGCATGCTCTGCCCATGGTCTTCGGAAGCTGGGCGCGGCGGCTCTCGCGGAGAGCGGCGCCAGCAATCAGGAAATTATGGCGATCACAGGCCACACGACATCGAAGGAGGTTGATCGCTACACGAAAACCGCCCGTAAGAAGCTGCTCGCCGCAAGCGCCGTGAGCAAGCAGATTGTCCCACTTCCGCCGCCCCCGGCGAGCGGTGGGGCAAAAGAAGGCTCTAAGCCTTTGAAATCAATTGCACAGAGGGGAGTAATGGTGCCCAGGGACGGAGTCGAACCGCCGACACTGCGATTTTCAGTCGCATGCTCTACCAACTGAGCTACCTGGGCGACCCGTGCACGCGGGGCCGTCAGACAGCCGTCACGTTG
>Ga0209794_1001483_pt1 | contig 17633 bp, 15 predicted proteins | sample EBPBio232013_DNA_FD_185869 | JGI IMG/M metagenome (GOLD analysis project Ga0209794, IMG submission 185869) | Wastewater treatment Type I Accumulibacter community from EBPR Bioreactor in Madison, WI, USA - Reactor 1_5/23/2013_ DNA (SPAdes)... | ecosystem: Engineered > Bioreactor > EBPR >... | reverse complement strand
ACGAGAGCAGCTTCAACAAGGTGGCCACGTCCACCGACGCGCGCGGCAAGGTGACCAGCTACAGCTACACCGCCCAGGGCCTGCCGCTGGCGGTGACCAGCCCGGCGGACGCCGCCGGCGTGCAGCCCGTGACCACCTTCGGCTACACCGCCTACACGGCCGCCGGCTTCCCCGCGTTCCACCTGCAGACCTCGGTGAGCCAGAAGACCAGCGCCAGCAACACGGTGCTCTCCACCACCGCCTACAACGCAGCCAACAAGTACGTGCCGCAGACCGTGGTCGCCGATGCCGGCACCGGCAAGCTCAACTTGAGCACCACCTTGACCTTTGACGCGGTGGGCAACCCCACGCAGGTCAACGGCCCGCGCACGGACGTGACCGACACCGTGACCAACGTCTACGACGCAGAGCGGCGGGTGACCCAGAGCACCAACGCCCTGGGCAAGCTCACGCGCCTGGCCTACGACGCCGACGGGCGGCTGATCCGCAGCGCCGCCCAGATCGGCGCGCAGTGGCTGGTGAGCTGCCGCAGCTACAGCGCCAGCGGCAAGCTCCTGAAGGCCTGGGGCCCGGCGCAGACGACCGCCGACACCAGCTGCCCGGCAGCCGCCGCCCCGGTGCCCGTCACTGACTACGCCTACGACGACCTGGATCGGCCCAGCCGCGTCACTCAGAACCTCACGGCCGGCGAGGGCGGCAACCGCGTGAGCGAGACCGTCTACAACCTGGACGACACGGTGCAAAGCGCCAAGCGCGCCGTCGGCACGGCGTTGGCGCAGACCTATGCCACCTACACCTACACCGACAACGGCCTGGTGGCCACGGTCAAGGACGCCAAGAACAACCTGACGGCGCACAGCTACGACGGCCATGACCGCAAGCTCAAGACCCAGTTCCCCAGCCCCACGGCCATCAACACGGCGTCCACCACCGACTACGAGCAATACGGCTGGGACGCCAACGCCAACCTCACCAGCCTGCGCAAGAGAAGCGGCACCAGCATCACGCTGGCGTATGACAACCTGAACCGCTTGACTGGCCGCAGCTACCCCAGCAGCGCCGACAACGTCGCCTACAGCTACGACCTGCTGGGCCGGAGATTGACGGCGACCGGCGCCGTGGCCGCCGACAACGTCGGCTATGTCTACGATAACGCCGGCCGCCTGGTCAGCACGGTGGCCAACGGCAAGACCCTGAGCTACCAGGTCGACGCCGCCGGCAACCGCATCCGCACCACGTGGCCCGAGGCCACCCCGTTCTTTGTCACCACCGACTTTGATGCGCTGAACCGACCCAGCGCCATCAAGGAGCTGGGTGTCACCAGCCTGGCCAGCTACGCCTACGACGATCTGAGCCGTCGCACCACGGTGACGCTGGGCAACGGCACGACCACGACCTACGGCTACGACAGCCAGGCCGCGCTATCGAGCCTGGCGCACAACCTCACCGGCACGGCACAAGACCAGACCTACGGCTACACCAGAAACCAGGCGCGCGAGATCGCCACGCACAGCTGGAGCAACGACCTGTACCAGTGGGCCGGTGTGCCGGGCAACGTGACCAACGGCACGCGCAGCTACAGTGCCAATGGCCTGAACCAGTACACCGCCGCAGCGGGTTCAACCCTGGCCTACGACGGCAACGGCAACCTCACCGGTGACGGCACCTGGACCTACGGCTACGACCAGAACAACCGGCTGAAGACCGCCACGAAGAGCGGCACGAGCGCCACGCTGGCCTACGACGCGGAGGGACGCATGCGCCAGAGCGTCATCGCCGCCGCCACCGTGAACCTGACCTATGACGGCAGCGATCTGGTGGCCGAATACGACGCCGCGGGCGTCCTGCAGCGCCGCTACGTGCACGGCCCCGGGGTGGACGAACCTCTGGTGGTCTATGAAGGCGCGACCACGACGGCCAAGAGCTGGCTGTACAAGGACCACCTGGGCAGTGTCATCGGCACGGCCGATGCGACGGGCACCAGTACCGCCATCTACAGCTATGGATCGTACGGCGAGCCCAATGTCCTCACGGGACAGCGCTTTCGGTACACGGGTCAGCAACTGATCGGCGGGATCGGGCTGTACTACTACAAGGCGCGGTTCTATTCGCCGGCGCTGGGGCGCTTCCTGCAGACCGATCCCATCGGGACTGCGGACGACATGAACCTGTATGCCTATGTGGGCAACAACCCCATGAACAGGGTCGATCCGACGGGGTTGTCGGCCGCGCAAGCGCGAGTGATAAAAGGAGTGCTGCTCGCTGGTGGAACGGCAGAGGTTCTGGGCGAACAGTTCTGGAAGTTCAGCGAGGCTATCGCGGGAGGGGCGCAGTGGCTTCGCGCATCTCCCGTTGGGGTGGGGCTGGGTTTGCTGACCTTTCCCAACTCGGTGGCCGATGGGACACTCACAGGCAATGGACGGGTGTTTAATGAAGGGGCAGATAGTGCAGTTCCGAAGCCTACTCCTGAGGCCCCGTACCCAAATAATCCTGATAACTCTGATTTTGACCGCATCAATGGTGGGAAAGGTGCTAGGCAAAATCCGGAGGATGGCTCAGTTTGGGAGCGAGATAAATCACAGCATGGCAGCCGTGACGGTGATGGTGATCAGTGGAAGCGATGGCCAGATAAAAGGTCGTGGGAAAAAGGTGAGAAGCCAAGCAGTATCTGGCCTGATGGGAGGGTTAGAAAATGAGTAAAGCGGATTCTGTTGTTGATTTTTTCGTGCTACTTGAGCGGGTACTCGGTTATTGGCCGGAATCCATTGATACGGCACAGTTAGGTGTAAATGAGAGCCACCCTGATTTATATGTGGTGATTGGCTTAGGAAATATGGGAGATTCGATCGCTGAAAAACTCGACAGTGAGATTGATGCCGTACTAGTAACTGCGCTCAATGATGCTCTTGCGTCAACTATTCGCTCGGCGGCGCTATTTTGTACGGAAATTAAGCCTGCATTATTGCGACCAAGTACAGTGCGCGAAAACTTTGAGAAGCGACTACATCGAGCCGCAACGAATGCCGATCTCGGATGGAGTGACGACGATGTTTTGCTGATAAAGCAATATTTATCAGTGAATATGTACCTGAATCCGTGACTTCGCCCTGACAATTTTCTGATTTCCCAATTTAAATCAACAGCTTGCCCTCCATCTGCACCTCACCCCGCAGGTGAGATACCCGATGAGTGAATTCCTGATCAAACAACTACCCTACGACTTGAGGGTGCCTCTAAAAACCTCCCGTAGTTGCCCCCGTAGCGCACCAGCTGGCCCGACAATTGGCGGTTTCAAGTTCAAGGGCAACAAAAATTCAATGCACTGAGTCAGGCTGCTGGGTCAAAAAGGGGAGTATTTGGAGTGTTGATCGGAAGGGCTCTGGCAATCCGCAATGGGAGGGCACCATTGACTCCCTCAAGCAAAAATAACAAAAAGGGCCTTTCCATGCTTAACCGTATCAATTGGGAATGTACTGGTGATGGCGCTTCGGCAGAGTTGAAGCGCCCCTCTCTCAACCCAGCTATTTCGCAATCCTATGCAGATGGACTTGTCAAGAGCCTGATGCATGACGTGGTTTCACTGTCGGCGGTCTTTGAAGGCGAAGACGCCATCACATTTGGCAGATGCGCTGAAGTCTCTGTATTTGGGAAAACGTCGGCAGAGTTCTATGGGCTTTACATGTCGAGCACGCCAGGCACATCCCCAGACTATTGCCTTCGCCGCTGCCATTGGAATGGTGGCTTTAAAAACCTTGATTCGCTTTTGGCTGGACTTTCTGCCGCGGCGGTATTCTTCAGCTCAGCAATCCTTGAAGAGCCATACAAAGAGGTTGTTGAGAAATTAGATTCTTTGAACAATGAAGAGGGCGACATCACGCCCTTGTTGCCTCAAAAATTGGAGCTGGGCAACTCACGAATTAACTATTTCGTAGCCGATCAGAACAAGACATCAATGCGTAGTTATCGAAGAGGTTTTGCGAGCAATGAAAGAGTGGAAAAACTGTTTGATGATTTCGGTTTGATGCATAGAGCGCTGAATGCCAGGCAATTGATCAGTCCGCTTGCTGACACTTTCAAAATTCTGTATTCGAGCGACTGTTATTCACGAGTGTTTGATAGGAGAGGCTAACCTGCAGTGGGGTTATTTGCGTCGGTCACTATAAAAATAGTAGCTGCCCAAGCAATCCCTATGAGGGCCAGCGGCCCGTTTCTCTATCTATAAAGAAATAAAAAGCCACCTGCAACCCCTGCCAGCCGCTAAAGCTGTGGGGTTCCAGGTGGCTTCTGTTTTTAGCCGCTGGGTTTGCTGGGCTACGTCGCCTTCTTGCCGCGCCCTGCGCTGGCCCCCTTGGGTGCGTCCTTCTTGTCCTCATGCGTCACAAACCCGATAGGCCGTTTCGGTGGATCGGGCGGCGAGGTCAGTTCCCGCACAGCGTCCAGTAGTTGGCGCAATTGTAGAAATTGGGGTCGGATTCCAATTAAGCCTAAGTGCTATTAAATGAATAGTATTTGACGCCCGTCATTCATGCGCTACAGCCACTTTTGCTTAATGACGCGCCGTGCACGGCCCTGCGCCGCCCAACTTCGCTGCACGCACAACGTCAAGACCATCCGCCAGGTGGCCAAGGCCGGCTCGGGCCTGGCTACGCTCACCCAAGGCTTCACCTACGAGAGCAGCTTCAACAAGGTCGCCAGCGCCACGGACGCACGCGGCAAGGTGACCAGCTACAGCTACACCGCCCAGGGCCTGCCGCTGGCGGTGACCAGCCCGGCGGACGCTGGCGGCGTGCAGCCGGTGACCACCTTCGGCTACACCGCCTACACGGCGGCTGGCTTCCCCGCCTTCTACCTGCAGACCTCGGTCAGCCAGAAGAGCAGCGCCACGAACACGGTGCTCTCCACCACCGCCTACAACGCAGCCAACAAGTACGTGCCGCAGACCGTGGTCGCCGATGCCGGCACCGGCAAGCTGAACATCACCAGCACGCTCACCTTTGACGCAGTGGGCAACCCCACGCAGGTCAACGGCCCGCGCACGGACGTCACCGACACCGTCACCACGGCCTACGACGGCGAGCGCCGCCCCACGCAGGTGACCAATGCGCTGGGCAAGCTCACGCGCCTGGCCTACGACGCCGACGGGCGGCTGATCCGCAGCGCCGCCCAGATCGGCGCGCAGTGGCTGGTGAGCTGCCGCAGCTACAGCGCCAGCGGCAAGCTCCTGAAGGCCTGGGGCCCGGCGCAGACGACCGCCGACACCAGCTGCCCGGCAGCCGCCGCCCCGGTGCCCGTCACTGACTACGCCTACGACGACCTGGATCGGCCCAGCCGCGTCACTCAGAACCTCACGGCCGGCGAGGGCGGCAACCGCGTGAGCGAGACCGTCTACAACCTGGACGACACGGTGCAAAGCGCCAAGCGCGCCGTCGGCACGGCGTTGGCGCAGACCTATGCCACCTACACCTACACCGACAACGGCCTGGTGGCCACGGTCAAGGACGCCAAGAACAACCTGACGGCGCACAGCTACGACGGCCATGACCGCAAGCTCAAGACCCAGTTCCCCAGCCCCACGGCCATCAACACGGCGTCCACCACGGACTACGAGCAGTACGGCTGGGACGAGAGCGCCAACCTCACCAGCCTCAGAAAGAGAAGTGGCACCAGCATCACGCTGGCGTATGACAACCTGAACCGCCTCACAAGCCGCACCTATCCCAGCAGCGCCGACAACGTCGCCTACACCTACGACCTGCTGGGCCGGAGATTGACGGCGACCGGGGCGGTAGCAGCCGACAACGTCAGCTACGCCTACGACAACGCCGGGCGCCTGAGCACCACCACGGCCGGCACCCGCGTCATCGCCTACCAGTACGACGCAGCCGGCAACCGCACGCGCATGACCTGGCCGGACACCGCGTTCTTCGTGACCACCGCCTACGACGCCTTGAACCGCCCCACCGTGCTCAAGGAGAACGACACCGTCAACCTGGCCGGCTACGCCTATGACGACCTGAGCCGGCGCACCACGGTCACGCTGGGCAACGGAACCACCACCGCCTATGGCTACGACGCCCAGACGAGCCTGGCCAGCCTGAGCCACAACCTGGCGGGAACGGCGCAAGACCAGACCTACGGCTACACGCGCAACCAGGCGCGCGAGATCGCCACACACAGCTGGAGCAACGACCTGTACCAGTGGGCGGGCGTGCCGGGCAACGCCACCAACGGCACGCGCAACTACAGCGCCAACGGGCTGAACCAGTACACGGCCGCCGCTGGCAGCGCTGTCACGCACGACGCCAACGGCAACCTGACGGGCAACGGCACCTGGACTTATGGCTACGACCAGAACAACCGGCTGAGGACCGCCAGCAAGAGCGGCACGAGCGCTGCACTCGCCTACGACGCCGAAGGGCGGCTGCGCCAGAGCGTGGTCACGGACGGCACGGCCACCACATTGAACAAGGCCTACGACGGGGTGGATCTGGTGGCCGAGTACGACGCGGGCGAGGCGCTGCAGCGCCGCTGGGTGCATGGGCCCGGGGTGGATGAGCCGCTGGTGGCCTACGAGGGCGCAGGCACCACTGCTAAGAGCTGGCTGTATGCCGACCACCTGGGCTCCATCGTGGCCACGGCGGATGCCACCGGCACCAATACCGCCATCTACAGCTACGGGCCCTACGGCGAGCCTAGCACCATGACAGGCCAGCGTTTCCGTTACACGGGCCAGCAGCTGATCGGCGGGCTGGACATCTACTACTACAAGGCGCGGTTCTACGACCCAAAACTCGGCAGGTTCCTGCAGACCGATCCGATCGGGACGCAGGACGACATGAATCTGTATGCCTATGTGGGGGGCAATCCCATGAATAGGACCGATCCGACGGGGTTGTATGCCCGAAGCTCCATGGGTAGCAGCAGCAGCGTTGGAGGCTCCAGTAGCAGTGGCAGCATGAGCGCGAGTTCAGGCAGTACGCTATCGAATCAGGGCGATACTCAGGTCAATTCAAGTGGCAGCGTTCAGTTGGCACAGCTATTGCCGCTGCCCTTGTACGTAAACCCGTACACAGCTGTTCCGGCTGCGATCGGGACTGCTTGCATGCTCTCCTCGGGATGCCGGAATTTGATTTTTAATGAGGGCGGGGCAGACAGTGGTGACAAAGATGCAAGTACACCAACAGGTCAACGCGGATCACCAATGAATGTACCTAAAGGTACTAACGATCCGACGACCATTGGTGACCGTGACTACACCGGTCACTCGCTAGATCAAATGCAAGGGCGTGGCGTCCCGCCCGCCGCTGTCGAGGACACTATTCAAAATGGAAGTTCACGTCCGGACAAGGACTACCCTGGATCACGTACCGAACATAGAAGCCCCGATGGCCGCGTGGTTGTTATAACTGATACGGGGAGTGGTCGAGTAATCACTGTTCAAACTAGATGAGTGAGGACCGAAAAATGGACGATTTCTTAAAACGGCAACTCTCGCTGATCCACTTGGCTGTGGTTGATTATCGCAATGGCGTACTTAGTCTCAATGATCTCGTTCACAGAGTCGAGGCCCTCGGTAACGTTATAGGAGGCAAGCTCTGGGAGGATCGACTATTCGAGATCGTCGTTGACTTGGAACGCGTTAATAGCGAAATTATCGACAAGGCTCGGAATATGACGCCCAATGAACTCGAAAAAATAAAAAGTGTATTGCAGCAGCTTGAGGCAATTGCCGCTGGTTATTAGGAGCAGACAGTGGAGACACGACTAAGCGCCCATCCCGCGTTCGTACAGGCACCGAGCAGGGGAACTGGGACAACGCCGAAGATGGTGAAAATGGCAGCAAGTTGTGTCCAACTTGCGGCAAAGAAGTGCAGTCCAAACCGGGCGAGAAGGGGAAGGACTGGGACAATGATCACGTTGTTCCCTGGCGAGACCGCGATCTGACCGGCAAGGATCGCAAGGGTGTTCTCGACGAGTACAACCGCGACACGCGCCTTCGCTGCGTGGGCTGCAATAGGTCTGACAATGGCAAATGAAAGCCTAACCTCTTTACCCGCGCATTACGAGCGTCAATTAGGCGAGATTGTTCGTGGGTGGTCTGATGAGAAACAGACTCACAGCATCCAGGTCGCGAGTTTCAAGGGTCAGCCAGAATCTGGCGTGACTACATTTGCGACCCTGGGCCTTAGCCGATATGTCTTAGATTTATCCGGGACGCGGAAGATTCGTCAAGAACTCTTGATCTCTGCAAACGATGTGTTCTCGGCTGATGCTGTTGCGGGACTAGTGCTGTCACTTGCTGAGCTCGTTGTACAGCGCGGCAACGCCTTGCTGCGCGGTGAGGTCATTGGGCCAGGATCGCCAGTAATTGCGGGATCAACGCTCACTGCGGTCTACATCACCAATCCAAGCCCATTTGACAATTCGCTTACCAAGTTCGTCTCTGAGTCGCCCGCGACAGTGTTTGCATACTTGGTGCCCATCACAGCCACAGAGGCCGCGCTTGTTCGAGAGCACGGGTGGCGTTGGTTCGAGGATCAGCTTGAGGAGCAGAACCCCGATATCTGGGATCTCGAACGGTCTGACGTGATAAGGCAATGACGGTCAAACTCCGTTGTTCATGAAATCGATTGGCTATAAAAGTAATAGCTGTCTATGCAATTCCTATGAGGGCCAGCGGCCAGTTTCTCCTGATTAGGCACATACATCAGACACGCGCAGCAACCGCAAAGGCTGAGGCTTTGTGACGGTCACGGCGCGTAACAGCCTGGGGATCATGGCCGGCATGTCAAAGCGCCGATTGAAGCGGTAGGCAAACTCGGCCAAGTAGTCGGCCCTGCAGAATCCCGCCAACCCGCATGAACACTGGGTTTTCTCCGGTAGAACGCGGCAGCCGATCCCCCGAGAATCTTCAAATCAGATTCTGATTCCTGGGGGTTTTGCAGATGTCCGAGGCTGATTTCTTCCGCCAGCCATTGGCCCAGATGATCGACCCGCACCACCCACTGGCCGTGCTTGCCAGCCGGCTGCCCTGGGCGCAGATCGAGGCGGCGCTGGCACCGCGTTTCGCCCGCCAGGTACGCGCGGGGCGGGCCATTGCACAGAACGACCTGTTCGGCTCCTCGGCGCAAGTGGCCGGCGCTGGCGTCTCCGCCGCCGGCCGTCCTCGCCTTCCCCTGCGCCTGATGGCCAGCCTGCTGTACCTCAAGCATGCCTACAAGCTCAGCGACGAGGAACTGGTACAGCGCTGGGCCGAGAACGTGGTCTGGCAGCACTTCAGCGGCATGGCGTTCTATGAGCCGCGCCTGCCCTGCGATGCCACGCAGATCGGCCGCTTCCGTTCCGCCATCGGCGAGGCCGGCGTCGAGGAACTGCTCAAGGCTACTATCGACACAGCGGTGCTCTCCAAGGCGATCAAGCCGGCCGAGTTCGAGCGGCTGATCGTGGACACCACAGTGCAGGAGAAGGCCATTGCGCACCCGGTGGACTCGCGTTTGCTGGAGATCGCGCGCCACAAGGTGGTGGCCGCGGCCAAGCGGGCAGGCATCGCGCTCAAGCAGACCTTCGTCAGGGAGGGCAAGACACTGCGGCGCAAAGCTGGCGGCTACGCCCATGCCAAGCAGTTCAAGCGCCTGCGCAAGGTGGTCAAACGCCAGCGCACGATCCTGGGCATCGTGCTGCGCGAGGTGGGGCGCAAGATCGAACAAGCGACCGAGGCAACAGCGCTGACATTGACGAATCTGCGCACACTGATGCAGCGTGCCGAGTGCATCCGCAGCCAGCGGCCCAAGGACAAAAACAAGCTGTACGCCCTGCACGCCCCGGAAGTGGAGTGCATCGGCAAGGGCAAAGCCAGAAAGCCCTATGAATTCGGCGTGAAGGTCAGCGTAGCAGTCACGCACAAGCAGGGTCTGATGGTCGGTGTGCGCAGCTTCACCGGCAACCCCTACGACGGCCACACGTTGAACGAGCAACTGGAGCAGGTGAAGATCCTGACAGAGGACGCCGGTGCCAAACCCAAGCAGGTGGTCGTCGACCTGGGTTTCAGAGGTGTGGACGCAGCCAACCCGGGTGTTCAGATCATCCACCGGGGCAAGTTCAAAAGTCTGACGGCTCAGCAACGGCGCTGGCTCAAACGCAGGCAGGCGGTGGAGCCGGTGACCGGGCACTTGAAACACGACGACGCCATGGACCGGTGCTGGCTGCAGGGTGCCACCGGCGATGCACTGCACGCGGTGCTGTGTGCGGCCGGCTACAACATCCGCTGGCTGCTGCGCGCGATTGTGCGTCTGGGGCTCAAGGGCCTTTTTGCGCCGCTATCTGCGCTGCTCGCCACGTTGGCCGCAGCGCTGACAACGGCACAGAGGGCGAGGAAGACTGGCGTAGATCGCTCGGCCTTGGCGGTTGCGTGAATTTTGCAGGGCCGACCAAGTAGCGTGCACCGTACCTGGCATGCTCAAACGAATGCAGCGTGCCCGCTAGGCTGGTCTTGAGGTTGCCCAGCATGGTGTTGACCCAGCGCAGCTGGGGCGTTCTGGCCCCCTGTCGGCCCCCGCCCGTGACATAGCGTTCATGCGTGGCCCCCGCCTGCAGTACCTGCGCGAAAGCGCGCGTGCCATCGCTCACCACATGGCTGGTGGGTGCCAGGCAGTGCTTGGCCCATTGGGCCATTTCTGCATTGGTGAAGTCGGCCACGGGCGTCAGGCGCATGTACAACGGATGTCCGTCCTCGCTGGTCTGCACCGCCGCAACGAAAGCGCTCTTGTGGGCCGCCTTGCGCCCGCCGTTGATATGCCCCTCGCTGCCCCAGGTAGCGGCCGCGCTGTGAAGCACGCGGAAACTGGCGGCCAGACGGATTCGAGGGCTGCTTCGCATCCGACACCGGTCGGCGCCGTTGGCGCCGATGATCCCGATGGCCACTTTCCGTCAGAGGACTAAACCGCTCGCGCGGTAGCCCACCGCGAAGGCCCTCACGCAGAGTACACATCGCGCCCCTGCCTATGTTGGCGGGCGAGGCAATCGGCCTCGTTCTTCGACAGGAGCGCGATCATGATCCCTTCAGCCCAGCCCATCTCGCCGCTACGCCAACGCATGCTTGAAGACATGCGAATGCGCAAGCTGGAGCTTCGCACGCAAGAAGCCTACATCCGTGCCGTGCGCGGCAACGAAGGCCCAGGCAGAGGGGCGACTCTGGCAGCCTTGCAGGCTTTGCCGCATGCTGGATTGCACCTTCGGAATCCAGTGAGTTATTGCCTTGCGTGCCATGGACCAGATGCACGGCCTGCGTTTGTACTCTGGCAGCTTGATGTACCAGCGCTATTGACCGGACATCTATGCGCCCGCCGCAGATGAACCCCATCTCGGGCTGGATGCCACTGGGAATACCCAATTACTGCTTGGGTGGCAGTATCTAGGAGATGACAAGGCAGTTAACGCCTGCGGCGCCCAGACTGCGCCTGGGAAGCCTCCGGAGCGGAGGCGCGGGGAGCCCTCAGTATGAATGACAGAGGGTACGGCTGGATGCCGCCCGCCCAAGAAATGCTCGCAAAAGCCGGTATGGTGGATGCGTGCTGTTGGCGCTCAAATGTCGAGTCGACCTACAGTGGTGCGAGTGAGATGCTTTCCTGTGTGTTGTGGAAGCTTCCGACCTCGTTTGCTCAAAATATTCGTGCGCGTAGTTTTGCTGGACCGCGGTATCGTGGGTTGAAGGTATTGGCCTTGGGCCCATCATTGTCTTGGAGGTTCCGGCTATGTCCTTTCAACTGAAGCTCACATCGCTTCCAGTCGGTGTGACCCAATATGATGAGTTGCAGTTCCTGTCCCAGTGTTATGACGATCAAGGGTGTGTTACTGGCCAAGTCGATCCGGTGCGCGATGTAATCGTCGGGCATGCGGTGGCTTACGATGCGGTGCTCGCATATCTATGGCGACGCCTGGGCTATCCGAATGCCAAGCAGGAGGCTGGGCGTTTGGCTCGATATGTCTTGAACACCCCCCGGATTGACATGTATTTGCTCGTCGAGCCGACCTTGGCGGGAAGAGCTTCTCAGGTGTTCAGCTTCGTTGCGCCAACGTCTGTGCAGCATGCTGCGGAGAGCTATCGCCAAGCAGAGGTTTCGGCAAATTCGGCCCGTGGACGTAAGTTCTGGATGCGCGAGCGGAATCTGCAGCATTGGAAAGAGTGTGATCCGCTAACACCTTATGCGCGGGCTGCTGCACGTACCTTGCAAGACTTGCTAAAGCCGGTTCGTCTGGAGGAGGGTGCGATTGACCTTTTTGGGGAGTGCCCTCGTACGAAGCGCTCGTTGAATCCGGCAATCCTGGATCCCCAAGGTCACGTTAGATCATGATGGGTTTGAAGGTTTCGATTTGGTGACTATTTTCGGTACACGGCGATGCCGCGATCCAGGAAAAAAGCCCTTGCTAAATCAATTTCCTCGGGCGACGCGCCGATGGATACGCTGTAGGCCGAATGCTTCCACATGTCGATCAATATGTCCTGAGTGCCGAGAAGCACCTGGAGAGTGTTGGACTGGAACTCTGACATATGGGTGGTGGCGCTGTTTTCGATGATAAGGACATTGTCATGAAGCGCAACGGTCGTATCTCCAATGCACAGCTGGTTTTCAGGCGAGCCTAACGGGGTCTTGCTGATTCGATGGAGGAGCCGATGAGTTGGCGCTGGTGGATGAGCAGATGCAGAGGAGATGGAATTCGAGGTCATGCTGGTGCCGTGAGGGCCATTGCGATCGGTCACGGTGGGTATGAGTGTATGGGCTTGTAAGTTCTGAGTAATGTAACTCATAGATCGTGAACTTATGGAGCGTGGCCTCATTGGGCGTGCTCCGGTAGTGTTCCATGTACAGTATGAGTGCAACGGAACTGAATTACGACCCCCTTAAACGCTTCGGACGCCATCTGGCCGCGGTGCGGCAGAGCAAAGGCGTTTCGCAAGAACGTTTGGCGCTGGACAGCGGCCTGGCGCGCAGCTACGTGAGTGGCATAGAGCGCGGCGTGCGGAACATTTCTTTAATGAACATCTGTGTTCTGGCTGACGCACTCCAGTGCCCGCCTGCGCGTTTGCTGGAGTTTTCAACGGCTCAGGAGATCGAGAGAGACAAGCCTACTTGATGATCGGCTAGCTGGCTGTTGTGGCTGCTGCGTACACAATGCAACTTTTTCCCCGTTGTTTGGCTTGGCGCAAAGCTGCATCAGCGCGTGCAAGCGTCTGTGACAGTGATTCATCTGGGGCCTTTTCAGCAATCCCCGCGGAGAACCTGAGTATCCCGAAGGGCATGGCCTCCTGCCGCAAGTCGCATTGAATCTGCTGTAGGAGGCATTCGACATTCCTGTTTGAGGCATTGATGAGCAAGAGGGCGAATTCGTCTCCTCCGAGACGTGCGACTGCATCCTCACGGCGAAGTCGACCCCTGAGAGCCTGGGCAAAATGCTGCAGGGCCTGGTCGCCTACTGGATGTCCCAGGGTGTCGTTGATCGCTTTGAAATCATCAAGGTCGATCATGGCGCAGGAGAGCACCGTAGATCCGGGCTCGGGGTGTAGATCGCAGGCTCGTCGGAATCCCTTGCGATTGAGCAAGATAGTAAGGTCATCGTGATGCAATGTTTGTTCGGCTTGGATCAGAGCCAGCTGCAATGCAATCAGGCGGGCGCTGAGATGAACATGCCTGCGGCGACGAAAGATTGCTGACGGCATGGTGGTGTACAGGAAATGGGTCTGTCCACACGGTAGCTCTGGAGGCTTTTTAGCGCGAGTGCAAGCTCGGGAGAAATTGAGTCGTTTTCGGCTTCTTTCTCTTTCCCCATTCTGCTGCTGTTCATTCGCCCGTGATCATCCTGGGGGCGGCTGGCGCGCAACCTTCCCAGCCGCAAACCGCCGAGTTGTTCCGCCCACGCCTGGATGAGCTGCTGAACATGCGTCATCCCCTCATCCGCCTGGCCGCCTTGATTGACTGGGCGGAGATCGAGCGCAACTTCAGCATGTCGTTCACCTCGGAGCGAGGGCGGCCGGCGCTGCGCCCGCGGCTGGTGGCGGGCCTGCTGTACCTGCAGCACACCTTTGAGGCGTCGGACCAAGCGGTGGTGAACACCTGGGTGGAGAACCCGTACTGGCAGTACTTCTGTGGCGAGACCTACCTGCAAACCGAACCACCCATCGATCCCAGCAGCCTCACGCGCTGGAGAAAGCGCATCGGGGAAGAAGGGGTGGAGACGCTGCTGGCGTTGAGCATTGACGCGGCACGCGGCGCCAAGGTGATCAAAAAGACAAGCTGCGAGCAGGTGATCGTGGACACCACGGTGATGCCCAAGGCGATCGCGCACCCCACCGACAGCCGCTTGCTGGAGACAAGCCGCCAGCATCTGGTGAAGGCCGCCAAGGCCCATGGCTTGAAACTGCGCCAGAACTACAACCGCTGCGCCCCCAGGCTGGCCGTGCAAGTGGGACGCTACGCCCACGCCAAGCAGTACAAGCGCATGCGCCGCGCGCTGCGCGCTGCGCGCTGCGCAGCTTGCACAGCCGCGTGGACCGGGTGCACCGCGACATTGAGCGCCAGTTGCACCAACTGTCCGAGCAGGCGCGTCCCAAGGTGCAGGAGTTACTCGGGCGCACGGGCCGCATCCTCACCCAGCAGCGCAAGGACAAGAACAAGCTGTACGCGCTGCACGCCCCCGAGGTCGAATGCATCGCCAAGGGCAAGGCCAGGACGCCCTACGAGTTTGGCGTCAAGGTCAGTGTGGCCACCACCTTCAAGGAAGGCCTGGTGGTGGGCATGCGCAGCATGCCCGGCAACCCGTATGACGGTCATACCCTGGCCGAGACGCTGGAACAGGTGGGCATCCTCACCGCAGTGGACAAGCCCCCGAAGACGGTCATCGTGGACAAGGGCTATCAGGGGGTAGAGGTGCCAGGGGTGCGCATTTTGCGCTCGGGGCAGAAAAGGGGCATCACCAAGACCCTCAGGGCCATGATCCAGCGGCGCAGCGCCGTGGAGCCCACCATCGGGCATATGAAGATGGATGGCCGATTGGCGCGCAACCCGCTCAAGGGCGCCCTGGGCGATGCCATCCATGCCGTGATGTGCGGCGCAGGCCACAACCTGCGCCTGATCCTGGCCGCGCTGCGGCTTTTTTGCGCCCGACTGGGGGTGACGATTCAGGAAGTCATCGGGCTATTGGCCGACCAGCTGCGCTTTACGGTGGCGGTCTTTGCTTGAAAACTGAATTGTTCAGGACGGACTACTGAAGTCGAAGTCCTCTCGAATTCCTGAGCCAATCAGAAATTGAGGTTGGGGAATAGATTGACACGGTACTCGAATGGGAGGGTTCGGCCGAGGGCGTCATGGGGGTCGATAATGGTTGTATCGGTGCAGCCAGTCGGCCGTCATGTCACGCACCTCCTGCAGTGAATCGAAGACATAGCAGTCAGCACCTCAGTGCGGTGGGTTTTGCGTTCGACATAGGTGTTCTGCGTGGGCTTGCCAGGCTGGATATGGTTAAGGGCCGTTGACCAGCAACTTCGCGCCGCCCTCACCAGCTAGAAAGCTCTGGACGACCTTGAGCTTGAACTCCGTCTTGTATCTCTCCATGAGAACCCCTTGAAGTTCGTCCAACTTCTGGAGGTTAGTTCAAACCCGGGGTGATTCATGGCTTCGTCGCGAACGACATCATCTTGATGAAATTTCGCATTTCCAATGCACTTGCCGCATCAGCAATATTCAAGAATCACTCAATAATCCCATCATCAATGCTCTGGTTACGCCTGCAATCCGATTGGATGTTCCCAACTTCATTACAGCATTTTCGATATGAAATTTAACCGTGCGTCCTTTAATAGCGAGAATCGTAGCGATATCTTCGTTTGTCTTGCCTTCGGCCGCCCATTGAAGCACTTCAATCTCTCGCTTTGTCAACTTCACCTGCCGATTGGGAGCATGGGTTCGTGCGAGAACTCGCGTAAATGCCTCATGCGACAGTAGCGCTAGCCAATTCAACTGTAGTGCCTTGGATGTGAATTCAGCCTCGGTCAAGGGCTCACTGGATCTCGCCAAGCTCAGCAGACTCACCGCACCCATTCCATGAAAATGAGACTTCGCCCAGCCATAGCGTAACCCTACAGCCTGCGCTTCGCGCCAGAGTTCGGGTGTTTCAGCAAAAAGTAGGTCATTCCACACGAAGGGAAGTTGCGAACGCAACCCGCACCGAATACTCGGATCCTTTGCCAAGTACCCGGCCTGCTTATAGCGCTGCTGCCACTCCGCGGGGTAGTCGTTCACTAGTTTGAAGGAGGGACGCACCACACTATCGGCGAAACGAAAACCGAAGGCACACCACTCGAAACCCATCCACCGTGTGGCCTCTTGCATCACTGCAAAAACGCTTTGCTCACTCTGTGCCTGATCGAACGCTTCACGAACATCTCGTGTCCATCGATCCATGCCATTCCTTTCGTGTCAATCTATCCGCAGTTCAATACTGAGCTATGCGTAGCAACCTTGGCCAACAGTTGCCGTCAGCCTCCATTCTGAAGCCTTGACACCCATGACGCCTCAGGGAAGACATCAGCATTGCCCCCCAATACCGATTTACCCTCCTTGCATCGCAATCGGATAGCGCCGGAGCAGTCGCTACCCATCCCCACTACGGGCACCTGACCATAAGGACAGTTTCACAACTTTGGATCCATCGCTCAAATCGACTCAGAACTCGATGAGTTCAACAACACACGCTGCGATACAGCGCGTGCATCCACGATTTGGTACGTAAGGGGACTCCAATGTTTAAATCTATGTTTATCACAGCAGCCCCAGTCGGGGCCGTTCCCAGGCACGTTTCTGACACGGAGCCCAAGTACATCCCCGACGGCTTCACACTCGCTCGCCTTGATGTCTCTGGCACAGAGGCAACAAATAGTGACATCCTACGGAACGCCGGCTGGAAGTCTGTAGAAGCCGGTGGCCTGCTGCTTGAACCAGGTGGCGACCTAGCCATCATCCCGGATTCGTTGCTGGAAAAGCTCCCTTCGGCGGCAGATCAGCAAGAGATGGTACTCACCATCACAGCCAGTGGATGGCGCGCGAATGAAGAGGGAAGCCTCTTACAAACGAACCCACGCCAACGGCCATTCCTCCACCCACGTCTCGTCAACCGGATCCGGCAAAACTGCCCTCAAGTCCTAGAAACTTTAGCTAATCTCGGCTGGAGAGCTGTCGGCCCCGGACTCTGGAACCCGATGCGCGCAGCCTCTCCCGAAGTACCGATAACGTCTCAGGACATTGCAGAGGCAAGCATCCAGGCTGCAGCACAGGGAGCTTCGGTCATTCACCTGCACACCCGCGATACCTCCGACACCGTTGTACTGTCGGGCACCTCTAAAAACCCACGATTTCCGCGCCGATGATGCGAGCAACCGCGATCAAGTTTTGAGATGCCTATTTTTTAGGCAAGACCGGCGTGTTTTGGGCGTTTTTCACCCATTTTTTCCCCGCTCCTCACGCATTCGCCGTTTTCAGGCGTGTCTCGCTCTTTGATGGGCTGGTGGCCGCCTTGTAGAACGCATCCACCCCGTCCTTGAGGAAACCGGCCAGGCGCTTGAGGTTGTAGCAAGTGGCCATCAT
>Ga0209794_1001482_pt1 | contig 17645 bp, 15 predicted proteins | sample EBPBio232013_DNA_FD_185869 | JGI IMG/M metagenome (GOLD analysis project Ga0209794, IMG submission 185869) | Wastewater treatment Type I Accumulibacter community from EBPR Bioreactor in Madison, WI, USA - Reactor 1_5/23/2013_ DNA (SPAdes)... | ecosystem: Engineered > Bioreactor > EBPR >... | reverse complement strand
CATCGACACGGTCAAGGAAAGCTTCGCCGAGACCTTCTTCACCCGGCTCGAATCGGTGGCCCGTTACGACGAAATCACCACCATCGTCCTCAACCACCTCGAACCGGATCACAGCGGCGCCCTGCCCGAGCTGCTCAAGCGCGCGCCGCAGGCCAAGGTGTACCTGTCCAGCCGCGCCCAGATGATGTTGAAGGCGCTGCTCAAGCCGAGCGGCGAAAAGCCGCCCGAATACATCCCGGTTACTACCGACGACGAAGTCGACCTCGGCGGGCGCACCCTGCGCTTCCTGCACACGCCCTACCTGCACTGGCCGGACACCCAATGCACCTATCTGGTCGAGGACGGCATCCTGTTCTCCGGCGACATCTTCGGCTGCCATTTCTGCGACGCACGGCTGTTCAACGACCGGGTCGGCGACTTCCGCTTTTCCTTCGAGTACTACTACGCGCACATCATGCGCCCCTTCCGCGAGCACGTGCTCGACGCGGTGGCGCTGATCGAGCCGCTCGAACTGGCGACTCTCTGCCCGGCGCACGGCCCCATCCTGCGCACCCAGCCGCGCGACTACCTGCACCGCTACCGCGAACTGGCGACACCGCGCCTGTTCAACGAGGCGCACGGCGAGAAGACCCTGGTCGTCTTCTACATCTCGGCCTACGGCAACACCCGGCGCATGGCCGAAGCCCTGGCCGCCGGTGCCGAGCGCATCGAGGGCGTGCGCGTCTCGCTGTACGACCTCGAAGGCGGCGAAGCCGGCGTATTCACCGACCTGATCGAGGAAGCCGACGGCCTCGCCTTCGGCAGCCCGACCATCAACGCCGACGCAGTCAAGCCGGTGTGGGACGTGCTCTCGTCGCTGACCACGGTCAACGTCAAGGGCAAGCTCGGTGCCGCCTTCGGCTCCTACGGCTGGAGCGGCGAAGCGGTACGGCTGATCGAGGATCGCTTGCGCGGACTCAAGCTGCGGGTGCCGGTAGAGGGTCTGCGCATCAAGCTCGTCCCCGACACCGGCGAACTCGACGCCTGCCGCGACCTCGGCGAACAACTGGCGCGCCACCTGACCGGCCGTCTGGAAACCCGCGTCATCGACATGGCCGAACTGGCCTGAACCAGGAGAAAAAGAAATGCCCAAAGCAAAAGTCACCTTCCAGGACATCGGCGTCGCCGTCACCGTTCCCGCCGGCACCCGGCTGATCGAAGTTTCGGAAAAGGTCGGCGCCGGCATCACCTACGGCTGCCGCGAAGGCGAATGCTGCACCTGCCTGACCAAGGTGATCGAGGGCGGCGAGAACCTCGCCCCGCCCAGCGTCCTGGAAGACCAGGTCCTGAAGGACAACATGGCCCCGCGCGGCCACCGCCTGGCCTGCCAGGCCCAGATTCTCGGCGGCGAAATCGTCGTCAAGCCCGCCTGAGTGACCCGACAAGATTAAAAGCAAAGCTTCACCCCGACAACAACAGAGAAACCCCGCTAACCCGCTCAAGTAAAAAGGAAACAGCATGGCACTCATCACATTCACCAGCCCGCTGCACAAGGACAAGACGGTTTACGCCGTCGCCGGCAGCAACCGTCAGACCGTACTCACCCTGGCCAAGGAACACCACATCCCGATCGATTTCGGCTGCGAAAACGGCGACTGCGGCACCTGCCTGGTCAAGGTCTCGTCGGTCGACGCCAAGCGCAGCCCGATGGGCGCGCCGCTCACCGATCACGAAATCCGCGTGCTGCGCGAAATGGGCAAGATCACCCAGGCCGAAGTCGACAAGATGCTGGTCGACGACCTGTGCCCGACCCAGTGGCGTCTCGCCTGTCAGATGGTCCTGCGCGACGAGGACCTGCTGATCGAGTACCCGAGCAAATAAGCATGAACGCCCCGGATCGCCCCCACTACCGGCGCATGCTGCTCGATGCACTGCTGGCGACGCCGGTCGCCGCCGTGGTCGCGGACGATCCGGAGCGGCCGCTGCTGGCCAGCCTGCTCGCTGGCCAGGCAGTCGGCGAAGGCTGCCTGCCGGCCGACCTGGGCCTCGGCGAAGCCGTTTTCAAGGATCTGCTCGACCACTATTTCCCCGGCTTTGTCCTGCCCCGGCACCCGCGCCAGGTGGACAGCATCCCCGAATGGACCGACCTGCAGCAACTGCTGCTCGACCACCGCGACCGCCAGCGGCCGACCGCCACCCTGGTCGCCAATATCGTCGCCACTGCCTGCGCCGGCCGCGACCACCTGTGGCAGGATCTGGGCCTGAGCAATCGCGACGAGCTGACCCAGCTGATGCGGACCAACTTCCCCAGCCTGGCCCAGGCCAACAGTGGCGACATGAAGTGGAAGAAATTCCTCTATCGCCAGTTCTGCGCCCAGGAAGGCATTTACGTCTGCCCCGCGCCCTCGTGCGGGGTATGCAAGGATTACGCGAAATGTTTTGGACCGGAGAACTGATCGCCCGCAGCGCGCCGATACGCCGCCGCGTCACCGCCGAACGCTCGCCCCTGGCCGAACGCGCCGTCGCCGCCTATGTCGGCCTGGCCATCGGCGACGCCCTCGGCGCCACGGTCGAGTTCATGACCCCCAAGGAAATCCGCACCCACTACGGCGTGCACGAGAACATCACCGGCGGCGGCTGGCTGCGCCTCAAACCCGGTCAGGTCACCGACGACACCACGATGGCCCTGGCGCTCGGCGAATCCATCCTCGCCGCCGGCCGCGTTGACGCACTTGCCGCCGCCGACGCCTTCGATGCCTGGATGCGCGCCAAGCCGGTGGATATCGGCAACACCGTGCGCCGCAACCTGGTCAGCTTTCGCAGCAGCCGCAATCCGGAAGCGCCGCTGTCCGAGCACGACGCCGGCAACGGTGCGGCCATGCGCCTGCTGCCGGTGGCCCTGGCCTGCTACGGCCAGCCCAGGGATGACGTGATCGCCGCCAGCCGGGCGCAGGCCCATGTCACGCACCACAACCCCCTGTCCGACGCAGCCTGCGAAACCCTGATCTTCATGATTCAGGACTTTCTCGCCGGCCGCGACGCGCTCACCGTCGAACGCGAGCACGCTGCCGCCCTGGTTGCAGCCTTCCCGGTCTTCGCCTGGGATCGCAAACACAGCGAGAACCCCAGCGGTTACGTGGTGGAAACCGTACAGGCGGTGTTCCAGTCGCTGTTCGCCACCGAGTGCTTTGAAGACTGCCTGATCGACATCGTCAACCGTGGCGGCGATGCCGACACCACCGGCGCCATCGCCGGCATGCTGGCCGGCGCCCGCTACGGGCTCGACGGCATCCCGCGGCGCTGGCTGCGCAGCCTCGACGAACTGACCCGGGTGCGCTGCGAAAAGCAGGCCGAAGCCCTGATCGCACTGTCCGGAAGGGCTGCCTGACAAGGCCTTGCGGAAGTGGATGACTTTTGCTGGCGGATTGGGTAAATTCGCGCGCCGCTCACACGGGTTACGCCATGGACAACGACATCCAGATTCGCCTGATACAGGAAGACGATCGCGTTTTTCTCGACATGCCGGACAGCCCGGACAACCCCTGCATTTCCTGCGGCGCCTGTTGCCAGCACTTCCGCATTTCGTTTTATTGTGGCGAGCTGACCGGCGGTAGTGGCGGCTTCGTCCCGGTCGAACTGGCGACCATGCTCAACCCGGTGATGGCCTGCATGAAAGGCACCGAAGCCGGCGGCGCCCGCTGCATCGCGTTGCAGGGCACGGTCGGCCAGCCGGGCATCGCCTGCGCCATCTACGCCAACCGGCCGACGCCCTGCCGCGAATTCCCGACCTGGTTCGACGACGGCAGCCCCAACCCCGATTGTCAGCGCCTGCGCGCCGCCATCGGCCTGCCGCCGCTGCAGCCGGTAGCCCCCGCACAGGCGGGTACGGACTGTTGCAAACCGTTACTTGAGGGCGAGCCAGCGCCCCCTTATGCTGTGACCCATGCGCTGAACAGACATCAGCCATGACGGTAGGGTCTCCTCCCCCTCGCCCCGTGACCGTCCAGAAAGCCTCGTACTCCCCCCGGTGCGAGGCTTTCGCCTTTATGGGGCGAGCAAGGCCGCACCCAGGGTTTTCAGGGCGGCCAGCGGCGGCGCCTCGCGCAGGCTGATCATGCCGGTAGGCACCCGGGCGATCTCGGGCGGCACCGTTTCCACCATCAGATCGTCGGCGTGCAGCGACTGCTCGACCACGCGACGCGGCATCAGGGTCCAGCCGAGGCCGACCGAAACGCAACCGAGAATGCCTTCCAGCGTGCCGAACTCCATCGCATCGGTCAGCGTGTGCCCCTGGCTGCGCTGCCAGGCCAGCGCCCGCGCCCGGTAGGCGCAGCCCTCGCGGAACAGGATCAGCGGCTGTAACCGCGGATCGCTGCCGGCGGCGTGCACCTGTACCAGTTCCTCGACCACCAGTTCCTCGAACAGCAGGTCGGGATCGACCACCGGCCCGGCGATGAAGGCGCAGTCGAGCTTGTGCTGGCGGACCTTGTCGGCGAGCGCCGCGCTGGTGTCGGTAAACACCCGCAGTTCCATGCCCGGATGGCTGGCTCGCACCGCTTTCAGTGCCCGCGGCAGGTGCAGGGCGGCGAAGGTTTCCATGGCGCCGATGCGCAACTCGCCGGTACTCTCGCCGACCTGGCGCACCGCCGCCGTCGTCTGCCGCTCCAGCATCAGCATGCGCCGGGTGTAGTCGAGCAGCACCCGGCCCGGCGGTGCCAGTTCCAGCCCCCGCCCCTTGCGGAAGAAGAGTTCGGCGCCGAGTTCTTCCTCCAGCCGGCGGATGCGTGCGGTGACGTTGGACTGCACCGTGTTCAGCTTGCGCGAGGCGGCCAGGATGCCGCCTTCCTCGACCACGGCCTGAAAGGTGCGAAGCGCAACCAGCTCCATGACTATCTCCAATAAAGAACGATTCGTTCTTGATAAATCAATTGATGAGATAGCTTAACCCGTTTATTGTTGGCCTACCAACCGGAGACAAAATAATGGACAACCAACGAGAACGACTCAAAGTCCTTGGCGCAGGCATCTTCAGCCTGCTGCTGGCAATGGGCATCGCCCGCTTCGCCTACACGCCGCTGCTGCCCTTGATGCAGCAACAGGCCGGCCTGGGCATTGCCGACGCCGGCTGGCTGGCGGCAATCAACTATGGCGGTTACCTGAGCGGCGCCCTGCTCGCCTCGCTGGTCAGCGACCTGGTATTGAAGGACAAGCTGTACCGGGCCGGCATGATCCTAGCCATTGCCAGCACGGCGATGATGGGCCTGAGCACCGATCCGACGGTGTGGGCAGTGTCGCGCTTCGTCGCCGGCCTGAGCAGTTCGGCGGCGATGCTGTTCGGCACCGGGCTGATCCTCAACTGGCTGATCCGCCACCAGCACCGCAGCGAACTGGGCATCCACTTTGCCGGCATCGGCCTCGGCATCGCCGGCTGCTCCGCCGCCGTGGCGCTGATGCAGCAGTGGCTGGACTGGCGCGAGCAATGGTTCGCGCTGACCGCCCTCGGCTGCCTGCTGGCCGTGCCGGCACTGCGCTGGCTGCCGGCACCGGACACCAGCGGCCTGACCCGCAGCGGCGAAAAACTGGAGGACAACCCGCCGTCGCCGCTGTTCATGCGCCTGTTCATGGCCGCCTATTTCTGCGCCGGCGTCGGCTACGTGGTCAGCGCCACCTTCATCGTCGCCATCGTCGACCGCCTGCCGGGCATGGCCGGCCAGGGCACGCTGGTCTTCCTCGCCCTCGGCATCGGCGCCGCGCCGGCCTGCATCGTCTGGGACCTGATCGCGCGGCGCACCGGCGACCTCAACGCGCTGATCCTGGCCGCCGTGCTGCAGATTGCCGGCATCCTGCTGCCGCTGGCCGGTGGCCTGCCGGCGGCGCTGGCCGGAGCGATGCTGTTCGGCGGCACCTTCATCGGCATGGTCAGCCTGGTGCTCACCATGGCCGGGCGCTACTACCCGACCCGGCCGGCCAAGATGATGGGCAAGATGACGGTCTCCTACGGCGTCGCGCAGATTCTGGCGCCGGCCATCACCGGCTGGCTGGCCGCCGGCCGGGCTGGCGATTACGGCGTCGGCCTCTACCTGGCGGCCGGCGTGATGCTGGTCGGCACCCTGCTGTTGCTGCTGCTGCGGGCGGTCAGCCGGCGCGAGGCCGCAGAATCGGCCTGCGTCTGCCCGCAGGGCTGAGCTTCAGGCCTTGAGCCGCGCCGCCAGCGCGGCGTCCATGGTTGCCAGGTGAGTGGCGAACCAGTCCGGCAGGCCGCGCGCGTAGTCACGGGCAGCCTTCAGGCGACCGGCGGCAACGCCACGGCCGAAGTGCGCCAGTTCGCCGAGCACGCGCAGATGCTCGCTGTTGTGCTCACCGATGGCAGGAAAGCGGCAGGCTTTCATCAGCTTGCCTTCGTGCTCGAAATGCGCCCGGGTATGTTCAGCCAATTGTTTGAACAGGGCGGGGAATTCGTCGTCCGCAGCCGTCTGCAGGGCATCGGCGAGGGCGACGAATTCGCGGTGGGTGGCGTCCATCTCGGCCACCCCGAGCAGGAAACGCTCGTCCCAGGGCATCAGATGGCGCCGTGGTTTTCGCGCTTGTTGGCGTTGGTCTTGCCGAGTGCTTCCTCGATTGCCACTTCGGGGTACTTGAAGACGTGGCTCTTGAGCTCCTCGAACACCTTGACCACCTTGTCGGCTGCGCTCATGCCCTTGAAATCGCCCTTCTCCAGCCCGAGGACTTCGCACAACTCGGTCCACACCATGCCCTGGACCATGGGAACGAAAACGACCGGTGCGCCATTGACGGTGTAGATGAAGGGGTTGTCGATGTTCACGGTGTACAGCACGAGCAGGCTGCCCGGCTTGATCTCGGCGCCGTACTTGTCCATCAGTGCGGGGAAGAACTGCAACTCGTCGATGGAACCGACCAGCAGCTTGAGTTCCTCGCCGGCAGTGAGCAGGATGGCCTGTTTCAGGACCTCGACCGGCGGCTTGCGGCGCCCCTGAGCGTCGGCGATTTCGCCTTCCTTGAGGACCAGTTCGCCACGGTAGGCGACCCAGCCGGCTGTGCTGGCGGCTTCCTTGAAATTGGCGTTGAAGAACAGCGGCTCGTAACGATCCATCAGCATTTTGGTTTTCCTTCCCTGAGTTGAAATAGTGTCCGTGGCGGGTAGTAGCAATTTCCTTGCCGTGCCGGGAAGCCAGTAGCCGCGGGAATCGCCGGCACCACAGCGCGGCTGTTGTCGACTTTGCGACATCGATCTGCCACAAGGCCACCACACGCAATCAAGACAGACGCGATACACAGAAGGCATAATCGGTGGCTTGAAGCGCCCTCATCCGGAGTCTTCCCAAGTGACCCGATCATGATTCCGCCCTACATCCGCGATGGCATCCTGCTGCGCTCGATCGTAGCCACCCTGCTGGTCTTCTGCCTGGTCGGTCTCGGCACCATTGCCTACGCGGTGAATACCGCCAAGAGCCAGGCCGAGGCGGATTCCCGGGAGCGCATCGAGCAGTTGCTGGGCACGGTGCAAACCACCCTGCGCATTGCCTGCTTCGTCAAGGACCACGAACTGGCCCGTGAGGTCGCCCAGGGCCTGCTCAGCAACGACGTGGTCCTGCGCGTAACGATCAGCGAGAGCGGCACGCTGATGACCGATCTCCGACGCCCCGGCAGCGTCGGCACGACCGCTGCCCAGCGCCTGGTGCGCCCCATTCACTCGCCGTTCGCTGAGGACGAGGTGATCGGCGAAATCAGCCTGACCCCCGACCCTGGGGTGATCGAACGGCACATCCGTGCCGCAACCATCGGCCATACCTGGCAGCTGCTGTGGCAGCTGGCCCTGATCGCCGGGGTCATGGTAATCACCCTGCTCGCTTTCGTGATCCATCCGATTGGTGCGATTTCCCGCGCCCTGCATGCGATGGACCCGACCACCGGTGAACGTCTTGCCATCCCCTCCGGGCACGGCAAGACGGAAATCGGACGCCTGGTGACCGACGTCAATGCCCTCGCCGGCCGGCTGGTCAAGGCACTCGACGAGGAGCGCCAGTTACGCCGGCAACGCGAGCTCGACGAACAGAAATACCATGCCATCTTCGACAACGCCGAAAGCGGCATCTTCCTGGTCCAACGCAACGGCTGGCTGGTCTCCTGGAATCCGGCACTGGCCCGCCTGCTGGGCATCGCCCGGAGTGTTGGCGGCAAGGGCGAGCTGGCCTTGCCCGAACTGCCCTGGGCCGACGCCAGCGCCATCGCCATGCTCATCGAGCGCACCTTCGTCACCGGCGAAACCACCCGCGGCGACCTCATCCTGCAGCGTGCCGATGGCGACCAGACATGGATCAACATCGTGCTCAGCCCGGTCGGCAATGATCTGTTGCAGGGGGTGGCGCACGACGTTTCGGCACTCAAGGAATCGGAAGCTGAGGCTCGCCGCCAGGCGATGACCGACCCACTCACCGGGCTGGCCAATCGCGCCAGCCTGGAACAGATGCTGGGCTCGCGGATTCGCCACCACCACCTGAAGGCGGGCCGCGGCTTCACCCTGCTGCATGTCGATATCGACAAGTTCCGCCACATCATCGAAGGCATCGGTGTGCCCGCCGGCGACCAGATCCTGAAGGCAGTCGCCGCGCGCCTGGGCGCCCTGGTCAAGGCGGAAGACACCCTGGCCCGGCTCTCCGCCGACATCTTCGCCATCGTCCTGCAAAACCTGAATGACGACGAGACCGTCGAAAAGGTGGTGGACCGGCTGATGGGCAGCCTGCGCCAGCCGCATCTGGTGGATGGCTCGCCGATCTCCCTGCACACCAGTATCGGCATCACCCTGTTTCCCACCGATGCGGCCGATGCCCCGAGCCTGTTGCGCAACGCCGAGCTGGCCTGCGACAAGGCCAAGAACGCCGGTGGCAACCAGTCGGCATTTTTCGCGCAGAACCTGGCCGAAGCTGCAGAGCAGCGCCGTCACCTGGAAAGCGATCTGCGCCAGGCGGTACGCGAGGGCCAGTTCGAACTGCACTGCCAGCCAATCGCCGACCTGCGCCAGCGCTGTGTCGCCGGCGCTGAAGGACTGATCCGCTGGCGCCACCCGGAACGCGGCCTGGTGCCACCCGACCGTTTCATCCCGATTGCCGAGCAGACCGGATTGATCAATGAAATCGGCCTGTGGGTCGTCGACACCGCCTGCCGCCAGCTCGCCAGCTGGCAGTCGGTGGGAAGCGATTGCTACCTGTCGGTCAATGTCTCCGGCCGGCAGATTCCCGACGGCCTGCCGCCAGCCGCCATCGCCGACGCCATGGCCCGGCACGGTGTAAGCGCGGAACGCCTGGTGCTGGAAATCACCGAAGGCATCCTGCTCAGCAACATTGCCGAGGCCCAGGCCTGGCTGCAGGCGATCAAGCAACTCGGGCTACGCGTCTACCTCGACGATTTCGGCACCGGCTATTCCTCGCTCTCCTACCTCAAGCGCTTTCCGCTCGATACGCTCAAGATCGACCGTTCCTTCGTCCAGGACATGCAGGCAGGCAACAGCGAATACTCGCTGGTCGAGGCCATCGTCGCGATGGCCCGCAGCCTGGGTCTGAAGGTCGTCGCCGAGGGCGTGGAAACGACCGCCCAGCTCGAACTGCTGAGCCGCATGGGCTGCCACCATGCCCAGGGCTACCACCTCTCCCGGCCGTTGCCGCCAGATGATTTCCTGCCGGCGGTCGGCGAGATCAACCGCCGCTTGGCGGCCGGGGAAGCGGGCTGATTCAGGCAGCCAAGGCCGCGCCGCCGATGAACTCGAAGATGTCGGCGTCGATGATTTCCAGGCCGATCTTCCTGCAATAGCGCTTTTCCTTTTCGGTCGGCGTCGCGATGAACACCCAGCCGGCTGGCTGGGCGGCCGAGTAGATGATGTCGGCCATGACCATGCGCTCGGTATCGCGGTTCAGGCGCATGCCCATCAGCAGGTATTGCTTGCCCTGGCGCAAGGCCTTGACCTCGGGCGGAATCGAAAAGCCGCCCATCAGTTCGGTGATGAAATCGACGTAGTCGGCGTCGGACGCGATGTAGTCGCCTTCCGGCCGCGGCGTGCCCATCGGCTTGAACAGGATGGGTCGCGAACAGTCGAGCTGCTCGACCCGCTGGTAACGCTCGCCATCCCACGCGAACAACTTGTAGCGGAAGGCGGTGCCGCTGATCCGGGCGACGCCGACGATCAGGTTGTGGGGCACGGCAGCGTAGGAATCCTGGAGCTGGGTGTCGCGATTGATATCGATGACATAGGCCGGCGCCAGCGCCTGCAGCCAGTCGTGCACCGCCGCCCGAGTCCACCGCGTTTCGCCGTAGGTCTTGTTCAGGAAGCGGGTGACCGCGCTGCGGCCGCGCTTGAGTTCGACGTTCATCGCCGCCCGCGGGAATTCGTACATCAGCTTGGGGGCCATCGGCTTGCCGCCATTCATGGCGATGATCAGCGAATCGCTGTCGGCCGGAATCGGGGCGCCGCTTGCGGCATCCTTGACGTCGGCCAGCACGCCGGGGCCGAGATAGGGGACGATGCTGCCGTCGCGCAGGCCGGCCAGCAGTTTTTCGCGCAGTTCAGGGCTCATCTTCTTTTCTCTGGGGGTTGGGTAGGCCTCCCGATGCAAAATTCAGGCCCATTGCCGGAAGCCCTCAGGCCAAGCATCGCGCCCGATTGCCCTGGGCAATGTCGGCTTTACGACACGACAATGGCGCAAGCGGCAGAAACGCGGGCAAACGCAAGAATTTCGGGAAGATAGGCCGAACCGCATACAGCAATGACACAATCGCCTTACAATGTGCATGCTCATTACAAGTAAAGCGTAATGCCTCTGACATCGCACGGGAAATGTCTGGTCCTGCTGGTCTCGCTCCTGCCGCTACTGGCGCAGGCCGGTGAGACGCTGACCCTGGGGGTTTTTGCCTTCCGCCCCAAGCCGGTGATGGCCGAAAAGTACGACCCGCTCGGCCCCTACCTCAGCGACGCCACTCCCGGCCACGACATCCGGGTCGAGTATCTCGACCACGCCGAGATGAACGCTGCGCTTGCCGCCGGACGCATCGATCTGGTGCTGACCAACCCGTCACACTTCATCCAGCTGCGCCACAACAACCGCCTTTCCGGCGCCATGGCTACCCTGCAGTCGCTGGAAAACGGCAAGGCCACCGCCGAGCTCGGCGGCGTCATCGTCACCCGCGCCGACAGTGCCATCAAGCGCCTTTCCGACATCCGTGGCAGCCGGCTGGCAACACCGGGCGTCGGCGCCATGTTTCTCGGCGGCTACCAGGCCCAGGCCTACGAACTGCTGCAAGCCGGCATCCATCTGCCCGGTGACGCGAAGATCATCCAGACCAGCAGCCATGATGGCGTGATTGATGCTCTGCTGGCCGGCCAGGCCGACGTCGGTTTTGTCCGCACCGGCATACTCGAAACCCTGATCGCCGAAGGCCGGCTGCACCCCGACCAGCTGCGCGTGGTCAATCCCCTGAGCTACAGTAATTTCCCCTATGTCACTTCGACCCACCTCTACCCGGAGTGGGTCTTCGCGGCATCACCCCGCCTGCCGGACGATCTGGTCAAGCGCATCAACCGCGCGCTGCTGATGATCACGCCGGACATGCCGGTGGCAATGGCGATGGGCATCCACGGCTTCACCATCCCCGGCGACTACCAGAACGTGGACCAACTGACGCGTGCCCTGCGCCTTCCCCCCTACGAAACCCCGGATTTCAGCTGGCAGGATGTGTGGCAACGCTACCAGTGGCAGCTGATGGCCGGAACCCTGGCCCTGCTGCTCATTTCCCTGCTCGCCCTCCGGCTGTGGCACCTGCGGCGTGTCCGCAGCCGCGAGGCTGAGCGACTGCAGACGATCACCGACACCATCGCCGACGGCATCTACGTGCTCGATCGCAACGGCCAGGTCAGCCTGGTCAACCCCGCGTTCACCGAAATTCTCGGTTATTCGACCAAGGAAATCATCGGCGCCATCGGTCACGACCTCTTCCACCACCACGGCAGTGAGCCCGTGCCGCTGGCACAGTGCCCGTGGTTCGACAGTGTGCGCCACGGTCGGGATTTCCTGGGCGAAGTGCAGTTCCGTCACCGCAACGGTAGCCTGATCGACGTGTACATCGCAGCCCGACCGATCCGTGACCCCGATGGGCACCCCACCGGTGGCTCGGTCACCGCTTTCCACGACATCCGCGAACGCAAGCAGACCGAGGCCGAACTGCAGCGCCACCGCGAACATCTGGAAAGCCTGGTCGACGAGCGCACCATCGCACTCCGGCGGGCCAGCGAAACAGCCGAAAGCGCCAGCCGCGCCAAGAGCACCTTCCTCGCCAACATGAGCCATGAGCTGCGCACGCCGATGAACGCGATCATGGGCATGACCAGCATGATCCTGCGCCAGCAGCAGGACCCCCAGTTGCGCACGCAACTGGGCAAGATCGAGACCGCGTCGAAACACCTGCTGCACGTGATCAACGACGTTCTCGACATTTCCCGGATCGAGGCCGACCGCCTGCAACTGGAGGAAATCGACTTCCTCCCCGGCAGTCTGTTCGAGAATCTGAACAGCCTCACCGCCGAACGGGCCGCCGACAAGGGACTGAAACTGAGCCTGGAACTCGACCCGGACCTGAGCGGCCGGTCACTGATTGGCGACCCCTTGCGTCTGGGGCAAGTGCTGCTCAACCTGACCGGCAATGCCATCAAATTCACTCGCCAGGGTACGGTCAAGGTACGCGGCAAGGGCAGCGCTATCGTCGATGGCCGGATCGAGGTGCGCTTCGAGGTCGAGGACAGCGGCATCGGCATTGCCCCGGAGGCACTGGAACGACTGTTCACCCCGTTCGAGCAGGCCGACAACTCGATGGCCCGCAAGTACGGCGGCAGCGGCCTTGGCCTGGCCATCAGCAAGCGCCTGGTCGAGTTGATGGGCGGGCGTATCGGCGTGCACAGCACCCCCGGCCTGGGCAGCACTTTCTGGTTCACCGTCCGCCTGCGCGCCAGTGACCGGCAGCAGTCGATGCCCGAACCCGGACACGCAGCCGAACTGCACATCGCACGTGAATTCCCCGGCGCCCGCATCCTGCTCGCCGAAGACGAGCCGATCAACCGCGAGGTCTCGTTGGGCCTGCTGGAAGATTGCGGGCTGTGCGTGGACACGGCGGAAGACGGTGCGGCCGCGGTGGCGCTGGCCCGCCGCAGCGATTACGACCTGATCCTGATGGACATGCAGATGCCAACGATGAACGGCGTCGAGGCAACGGCGGCGATCCGCGCAGCATCGCTGAACATGGATACGCCGATCATCGCCATGACCGCCAACGCCTTTGCCGAGGATCGCCTGCGCTGCATGGCCGCGGGCATGAACGACCACCTCGGCAAACCGGTTTCCCCGGAGCGCCTGTTCGAGACCCTGCTCAAGTGGTTACGGCGCGGCCACAGCCTGCCGGCCGACAGCGCCGACTAGGGCCGGCGCCCCGGTTCAGCGGGTAGACAGGCTGACGTCGGCGACCCCGCCGATGACCAGGAATTCATCCTCACCGCGCAACACGCCGGGCAGCAGGCCACAGTAGAAGAAAATCTTGGTCAGCGGCACCTCGACGGCGATGATGTAGTCGCCGAACTCGCAGGCCCGCTCACGGCTGCAGGTGAACGAGGAAAGGTTGTTGAGCAGGATGGTGTAGCGCCCGTCTGCACCCCGGTCCAGGATCTCGTGGTCGCCGACCCGGTTGATGCCGCGGTACAGGGTGACATGGCGCGCCCCCTGATGGCGCCGCGTCAGCTCGTGCTGGCAATAGGTGTAGACCAGGTCGAACTGCGACTCCAGGGCGCTGGTGCCGTACAGGCCCTGCGAACGCATTTCCAGGTAGCGCCCCCAGGCATCGCCTGAAGTTTCGCGTAAGGGCTGCCCGTGCCAGCGCGGCAACAGCCCGAAACGCGACTCGACCCAGCCCTTGAGTACAGCCCCCTCGCGACTGTCGGCATCGAAGCTCCAGCCGCGGATCATGCGCGCGTAGTTGGCGCGGGCGCGTGCCTTGCGGTTGCCGGTAAAGCCCATTTCCTCCGGCCATTCGAGCTGGAAATGCACGGTCAGGTAATCGCGGAAGACTTCCCCGCGCACCGCCGGATCGTCGCCGGCTTCGGCCAGGCGGCGGAACAGGTCGCGGTGCAGCTCGGCCACGCCGTCGAGCAGTAGCGGCGACGGGTGACGCTGGTAGGTCAGGCTGCCGAGCACCACCGCCGGCAGGTTGCAGCGGTTGATCGGCAGCCGCGCCCGCCGCGGCAGGGTCGCCCGATCATTGCCGCCGGTAACCGAATTGACCGTTTCCGTCCCCGCCGATTTGTCGTCACCCCGACACTGAGCCGGCGCTTTGTCGCAAAGCAGCGCCTCACCATGCGCCGGGCCATCTTCTATTTTCATTTATAAATCAATGATTTGTGGTCTGCCAGCCGACCTGGCACGCAACGTGCAGATGGTCAGTCGCGACACTCACCAATTCCGTTTCAAATCGACTGACAGACTAAGGAGATTACACCATGGCAAAACTGCGTCAATGCGCCATTTACGGCAAGGGCGGCATCGGCAAGTCGACCACCACCCAGAACCTGGTGGCCGCCCTCGCCGAGTCCGGCAAGAAGGTCATGATCGTCGGCTGCGACCCGAAGGCCGACTCCACCCGCCTGATCCTGCACAGCAAGGCCCAGACCACCGTCATGCACCTGGCTGCTGAAGCCGGTTCGGTCGAAGACCTCGAACTCGAAGACGTCCTGTCGGTTGGTTTCGGCGGCGTCAAGTGCGTTGAATCCGGCGGCCCGGAACCCGGCGTCGGTTGTGCCGGCCGCGGCGTCATCACCGCCATCAACTTCCTGGAAGAAGAAGGCGCCTATGACGAAGACCTCGACTTCGTCTTCTACGACGTCCTCGGCGACGTGGTCTGCGGTGGCTTCGCCATGCCGATCCGCGAAAACAAGGCCCAGGAAATCTACATCGTCTGCTCCGGCGAAATGATGGCCATGTACGCCGCCAACAACATCGCCAAGGGCATCGTCAAGTACGCCAACTCCGGTGGCGTGCGTCTGGCCGGCCTGATCTGCAACAGCCGCAACACCGACCGCGAAGACGAACTGATCATGGCCCTGGCCTCGCGCCTCGGCACCACCATGATCCACTTCGTGCCGCGCAACAACGTTGTGCAACACGCCGAAATCCGCCGCATGACCTGCGTTGAATACGATCCGACCCACAAGCAGTCCGACGAGTACCGCGCCCTGGCCTCGAAGATCGTCAACAACACCAACTTCGTCATCCCGACCCCGGTCGAGATGGAAGAGCTGGAAGAGCTGCTGATGGAATTCGGCATCATGGAAGCGGAAGACGAAACCATCGTCGGCAAGACCGCTGCCGAACTGGCCGCCTGATATTCGCCATCGGGATCGCCGCTGCGGCGGCATCCCACGGAATTTTCAATACCCACTGTGGCGTCGTGCACAGATAGATGCCGGCGCAACGAAAGGAGTTTCACATGGCAGCGCTTACCCGCGAAGAATCGGCCGCCCTCATTGCCGAGGTGCTGGAGATTTACCCAGAGAAGGCCAAGAAGGATCGGGCCAAGCACTTGATGGTCAACGACACCACCCTGGAGTCGTCGAAGAAGTGCATCACCTCCAACCGCAAGTCCCTGCCGGGCGTCATGACCATGCGTGGTTGTGCCTACGCCGGTTCCAAGGGCGTGGTCTGGGGTCCGATCAAGGACATCATCTCAATCTCGCACGGTCCCGTCGGCTGCGGCCAGTACGCCCGCGCCGGTCGCCGCAACTACTACGTCGGCACCACCGGTGTCGATGCCTTCTGCGAACTGAACATCACCTCGGACTTCCAGGAACGCGACATCGTCTTCGGCGGTGACAAGAAGCTGGCCAAGCTGATCGAGGAAATCGAAATCCTGTTCCCGCTGAACAAGGGTATCTCGGTGCAGTCGGAATGCCCGATCGGCCTGATCGGCGACGACATCGAAGCCGTCTCCAAGAAAGCTGCTGCCCAGATCGGCAAGCCGGTGATCCCGGTTCGCTGCGAAGGCTTCCGCGGTGTTTCGCAGTCGCTCGGCCACCACATCGCCAACGACTCGGTCCGTGACTGGATCCTCTCCAACCGCGACGGTCAGGCTTTCGAAACCACCCCCTACGATGTTGCCATCCTCGGCGACTACAACATCGGCGGCGACGCCTGGGCTTCGCGCATCCTGCTCGAAGAAATGGGCCTGCGCGTGGTTGCCCAGTGGTCCGGCGACGGCACCCTGGCGGAAATGGAAAACACCCCCAAGGTCAAGCTGAACCTGCTGCACTGCTACCGCTCGATGAACTACATCAGCCGGCACATGGAAGAGAAGTACGGTATTCCCTGGATGGAATACAACTTCTTCGGCCCGACCAAGATCAAGGAATCGCTGCGCAAGATCGCCTCGTTCTTCGACGACAAGATCAAGGCTGGCGCCGAGGCTGTCATCGAGAAGTACACGCCGATGATGGACGAGGTCATTGCCAAGTACAAGCCGCGCCTGGAAGGCAAGAAGGTCATGCTCTACGTCGGCGGCCTGCGTCCGCGTCACGTGGTCGGCGCCTACGAAGACCTGGGCATGGAAGTGGTCGGCACCGGCTACGAATTCGCGCACAACGATGATTACGACCGCACGATCAAGGAAATGGGCGACGCCACCCTGATCTACGACGACGTCACCGGCTACGAGTTCGAAGAGTTCGTCAAGGCCTGCAAGCCCGACCTGATCGGCTCCGGGATCAAGGAAAAGTACGTCTTCCACAAGATGGGCATTCCGTTCCGCCAGCTCCACTCCTGGGATTACTCGGGCCCATACCACGGCTGCGATGGCTTCGCCATCTTCGCCAAGGACATGGACCTGACGCTGAACAATCCCTGCTGGAACATGATGAAGGCCCCGTGGGACAAGGCCCCCGTCGCTGCAGAACAGAAGGCTGCCTGATCAGGCGGCAATCCTAAACTTACGCCCGTATCCACGGATTGGTGGTGCGGGCGAAGGAGATCAAGATGCAAACCGTAGAGAAAATCAAGCCGTGTTTCCCGCTGTTCCGCGATGACGACTACAAGGAAACGCTGAAGGGCAAGAAAGTCTTCGAAGAAGGCCACGCCCCGGACAAGGTCCGCGAAACCTTCGAGTGGACCACCACCAAGGAATACCAGGAACTCAACTTCAAGCGCGAAGCGCTGACGGTCAACCCGGCCAAGGCCTGCCAGCCGCTCGGTTCCGCCCTGTGCGGTCTGGGCTTCAAGAAGTCCCTGGTGTACATCCACGGCTCGCAAGGCTGTGTGGCTTACTTCCGCACCTACTTCAACCGCCACTTCAAGGAACCGATCGCCTTCATCGCCGACTCGATGACCGAAGATGCAGCCGTGTTCGGTGGCCAGAAGAACGTCCATGAAGGCCTGGCCAACGCGACCAAGCTCTACGACGCGGAAATGATCGCCATGTCCACCACCTGTATCGCCGAAGTCATCGGCGACGACTTGAACGCGTTCATCAACAACGCCAAGAACGAAGGTCATCTGGACAAGGACTTCCCGGTGCCGTTCGCCCATACCCCGTCGTTCGTCGGCAGCCATGTCACCGGCTGGGACAACATGGAA
>Ga0209794_1001481_pt1 | contig 17648 bp, 15 predicted proteins | sample EBPBio232013_DNA_FD_185869 | JGI IMG/M metagenome (GOLD analysis project Ga0209794, IMG submission 185869) | Wastewater treatment Type I Accumulibacter community from EBPR Bioreactor in Madison, WI, USA - Reactor 1_5/23/2013_ DNA (SPAdes)... | ecosystem: Engineered > Bioreactor > EBPR >... | reverse complement strand
GCGAAACGTAGTAGACGTAGCCGCTGGCCACCTGGGCCACCTGCTGCATGCGCTGCTCGGTGGAGGTGGGCGCCAGCAAGAAGATCAGGTCGATGCCGTGGCCACGCAGCTTGGCGGCGAAATCGACGCATTCCTCGGGCGGGTAGTCGACGACGAGCACGCCGTCGACGCCGGCCTTGGCGGCGTCGCGAATGAAGGCACCGTCGCCGTGTGCCTGGTCGTAGCGCTCGACCGGGTTGGCGTAGCCCATCAGCACGACAGGGGTTTTGTCGTCCTTCTGGCGGAAGGTGTTGACCATCTTCAGCACCTCGGCCATGCCGATGCCCAGTGACAGCGCGCGGTCGCCGGCCTTCTGGATGACGGGGCCATCGGCGCTGGGGTCGGAAAAGGGCACGCCCAGCTCGATGATGTCGGCCCCGGCGCTGGCCATGCCGTGCATCAGCGCGGGGGTGATGTCGGCGTAGGGAAAGCCGGCGGTGACGTAAGGGATCAGCGCCTTGCGGCCTTCGGCCTGCAGGGCGGCCATGGTGGCCTGGATGCGGCTCATGACTGGGCTCCCGGCTTGGCTGCGGCGCCCTTGACGACATGGCCGCGCATGGAGGGGCGGTCGTAGAAGTCGGCGCCGTCGAGGTCGGCCACGGTGCCGATGTCCTTGTCGCCACGGCCCGACAGGTTGACCAGGATGGACTGATCGGGGCGCATGGTGGGGGCCAGTTTCATCGCGTAGGCCATGGCGTGGCTGGATTCAAGCGCCGGGATGATGCCCTCGGCGCGGCACAGGTGGTGAAAGGCGGCCAGCGCCTCGGCGTCGGTGGCGCCAACGTATTCGGCGCGGCCGATGTCCTTCAGCCAGGCGTGCTCGGGGCCGACGCCGGGGTAGTCCAGGCCGGCCGAGATGCTGTGGGTTTCGGTGATCTGGCCATTGGCGTCCTGCAGCACATAGGTGCGGTTGCCGTGCAGCACGCCGCTGGCGCCGCGCTGCAGGCTGGCCGAATGCTTGCCCGAGTCCAGGCCTTCACCGGCCGCCTCGACGCCGATCAGGCGCGTGTTTTCGTAGGGGATGTAGGGGTAGAAGATGCCCATGGCGTTGCTGCCACCGCCGACGCAGGCGACCACGGCGTCGGGCTGCTGGGCGGCGATTTTTTGCTCGGCCAGCATTTCGGGCATCTGCGTCAGGCATTCCTGGCCGATCACGCTTTGAAAGTCACGCACCATCATGGGGTAGGGGTGCGGGCCGGCGACGGTGCCGATGATGTAGAAGGTGTTGTCCACGTGGGCAACCCAGTCGCGCATGGCTTCGTTCAGCGCGTCTTTCAGGGTCTTGCTGCCGCTTTCGACCGGCACCACGGTGGCGCCCAGCAGCTTCATGCGGTAGACGTTGGGCGACTGGCGCTTGACGTCCTCGCTGCCCATGTAGACCACGCATTCCATCCCGTAGCGGGCGCAGATGGTGGCAGTGGCCACGCCGTGCTGGCCGGCGCCGGTCTCGGCAATGATGCGCGGCTTGCCCATGCGGCGGGCCAGCATGGCCTGGCCGATGACGTTGTTGATCTTGTGCGCGCCCGTGTGGTTCAAGTCCTCGCGCTTGAGGTAGATCTGCGCGCCGCCCAGTTCGCGGCTGGTGCGCGCGGCGTGGTAGACGGGCGAGGGGCGGCCCACGTAGTGCGCCAGCTCGCTTTGAAACTCGGCCAGAAAGGCCGGGTCGTGCTGGTACTTGGCGTAGGCGTCCTTCAGCTCGTTGATGGCGAAGGTGAGCGTCTCGGAGACAAAGCTGCCGCCGTAGCGGCCGAAATGCCCGCTCGCGTCGGGCTGGTGGTAGTCGATCATGGTGGTCAAAAACTCTGCGGGTCCGCCGCGCGCACGGCAGCGACGAACTGGTGGATCTTGTCGGCGTCCTTGATGCCCTTCAGGGGCTTGCCATCAGGGCCATCGGCCTCGACGCCGGAGGAAACGTCAACCGCAAGCGAAAGCCCGCGGCCGCGCAGCTGCACGATCGCACCACCCACGTTTGCAGGTGTCAACCCACCAGACAAGACGAGGTGAGCGGGAGCGCTTGGTGGTAGCAGTGACCAATCGAATGTCTTTCCGCCGCCGCCGAATCCGTCGACCAGGGTGTCGAGCAGCAAAGCCTGTGCGGAGGCATAGTCGTGGGCGAATTTTACCAAGTCGAAGGCCTGCGCGCCGTCGATGGGGATGCGCGCCGCGCGCCAGTAGGTGCGCCCCGCGCGCGTGGCGGCCGTGGCGCAGTCGGCGGGCGACTCATCCCCATGAAATTGCAGGGTGGCGCCAGGCACAGTAGCGCAGGCAGCGGCGATATCCGTAGCGCTTGCGTTGACGAACAGCAGCACCGGCGTGACCATGGGCGGCAGCCGCCGCGCCAGCTCGGCGGCGCGCGCGGGTGTGACATGGCGGGGGCTTTTCGGGTACAGGACAAAGCCAATCGCATCGGCGCCCGCAGCGACGGCCGCGTCGACGTCCTGCTCGCGGGTCAGGCCACAGATCTTGATGCGGGTGCGTTCAGGGGGTTTCAGCATGGAAGGGAATCATAGGCGGGGGTGCGGTCGGGCAAGCCCCATTTCCGGTCGTACAGTGGGCCCAGAAAGTACAGGCCATCGGGCGAGAAGGTGGGCGCGGCGGCGTCGCGGTCGCGGGCCTGCAGCACCTCGTGCATCCATTCGGGCTGCTGCAGGCCCTGGCCGATCTGCAGCAGGCTGCCCATGATGTTGCGGATCATGTGGTGCAGGAAAGCACTGGCCTCGAAGTCGAAGCGCCAGTACGCGCCACGCCGGCTGATGTCCAGGCGGCGCAAGGTCTTGACGGGCGAGAGCGCCTGGCATGCGCTGGCGCGGAAGGCGCTGAAGTCGTGCTCGCCGATCAGCATGGCGGCGGCTTTCAGCATGGCGGCATGGTCGAGGGGGCGGTACACCCAGCCCACGCGGCCGGCCTCGACGCTGGGCCGCATGGGCGACTCCAGCACCACATAGGCGTAGCGGCGACCCAGCGCGCTGGCGCGGGCGTGGAAGGCGTCCGGCACCGGTTGCGCCCACTGCACGGCGATGTCGGACGGTAGGAAGCGGTTGGTGCCGCGGATCCAGGAGAAGGGCTCGCGTTGCAGCGGCGTGTCGAAGTGCACCACCTGCATCAGGCCGTGCACGCCGGCATCGGTGCGGCCGGCGCACAGCAGCGACACCGGTTGGGTGGTGAACTTGCCCAGGGCGTGCTCAAGCCGATCCTGCACGGTCTGGCCGGACGGTTGGCTTTGCCAGCCCTGGTAACGGGTTCCCAGGTAACTGATGCCGAGGGCGATTCTCACGGGCTGCATGGCACAGGCGAGTCTATCGGCATGGGTGGGGTGGCGTAAAAAACAACACCGGCGCCGCAAGGGCGCCGGTGTTCGAACCGAGTGCCGAAGGGATCAGCTCAACTCGGTCAGGAAGCGCTCTGCCTTGGCGCGCAAGGTGCCGGACGACTCGGCGATGACTTCCTTGACCAGAGCACGCGCGCCATCGGTGTCGCCAATGGCGTGGAACTCCTGTGCCAGGGCCAGTTTGGTGGCGGCCGGATCCTCGTCGGCATCGGCCGGCTGGGCGGTGTTCAGCTCTTCCCCCGAGCGCGAATCCGGATTGGTGGACAAGGCCTCCAGGTCGAACTCCATCATGCCGTCGTCCACGGCGGGCGCCGGCTTGGCTTTCGGTGGCGCCGCGACGACCGGCACGGGGTCAGCGTCAGCGGCGGAGGCCGGAGGCAGCTCGGACGGCGGGGCGAAGTCCAGGTCGAGATCGAAATCGACGACAGGGGGCGGAGGTGGGGGTGGGGGCGGCGGCTCCAGCGGGGCAGGGGATGAGGCACGGTAGGCGTTCAGCTCCGCATCCAGGGCCGCCGCGCTGGCCGCGGCCGTCGCCACCGGGGCTGCCGGCTCGTCCAGATCGAGATCCAGCGGCGCGCGGCGCGAACTGGCGGGCTGCGAATCGGCCTGGTCGCCACCCCAGGGTTCGGTGTCGGCCATGAAAGGTGCACGGCCCGACTCGGCCGGGGCCCTTTGCGCCGGGGCGCCGCCCGGCTTGTACAGCGGGTTGTCGGGGTCGAGCTCGCTGCCCAGGGCGGCGATGCTGAGCCAGTCGGCGCCGTCGCCGCGCGTCAGGTCGTGGGCCGGAATGGCGATGGCTTCCAGCGCCCGGGCATCGCGCCGCTTGGCGTAAATCTCGGCCAGCTTGCGATGGATGGAGCTGCGGCCGGGGTGGGTATGCAGGGCTTCCTTGAGAATTTCCTCGGCCTGCATGTCGCGGCCGTAGGCCAGGTACACGTCGGCTTCAGCCACCGGATCCACGTCGCCGGCGGCATCCAGCTGGCTGGGCGAATAGGTCATGGACGAGCTGCTGACCGAATTGCCGCCATCCTCGGTGTTGACCCGCTGCCCGCCGCTGACACCGAAAAAGGAGTCGGGTTGCAGGCGGCTTTCGATGAACGAGCTGTCCAGCGGCGCGGCAGCGTTCTTGCGCTGGCGAGAGCGGTAGAGCCCGTACCCGCCCAGCAACAGCAACAGACCGATCCCGGCCGCCGGCAGCAGCGGATCCTCGGTCAGGCTGTCGAGGAACGAAGGCTCCTCGATCGGCGGTGGCGGGGGAGCCGGGCGTGCCACAGGGGGTTTGACCGGCGCGCTGGCGGCAGGCGCCGCGGCGGATGCGGCGGCGGCCATGGCGGCCGAAGCCGCATCGGCGGCGCTGCTTTGCGGGTCGGTCGCACTGGCTGCCGCGGAAGCAGGGTCCGCGGCCATCACCGCGGCGGCACTGGCTGCCGCTGCCGGCGCGCTGGCCGGAACCGGTGCGGAGGCAGAGGCCGTGGGGACGGCGGTGGAGCCAGTGGGCACCTGGAGGCCCGGGGCGGCAGGGGCCGAGGCGGCGCCGGCTGCCCCCGGCGCGCTGGCCGAGGATTGCAGGCGCGACAGCTCGCTCAGGTTCTTGTTCAGTTCGGCGACGCGCTCGCTTTGCTCCTGCGCCTGGCGCGAACGCGCGGTTTGCGTCTCGGTGCCGGTGCCCGTGGTGGCTCCGCCCTTGGACAGGGTCAGGCGGTCGGGGCTGGGCGGGGCCGCTCGGTTGTCGCTGACCTGCGCCTGGACGGCACCGGACACCTTGCGGTCGGCGGCGGCCACGTCGGCCGTCGGGGCGCTTCGCGCCAGGCCACGCCGATAAGCCTGGAAGTCGCGGCTTTGCGCCAGCACGGCGCGGCGGGCGGCCTGCCGCGACGTGGCGCTGGCTTGCTCGGAAGTCGGCAAGGCGAGGACGGCACCGGCCTTCATGCGGTTGACGTTGCCGCCCATGAAGGCGTCCGGGTTGGCGCGCAACATCGCCACCAGCATTTGATCGAGCGAGACGCCCACGGGTACATGCGCCGTGGCGATGCCGTACGCGGTGTCGCCACGGCGCACGGTAACCTGCCCACCTTCGCTCTGGGCCGGTGCGGCGACCGGCGGGCGTGCCGTCGCGCGTGGCGGCGGGGGGGGCTCGATGGGGCGCGGCGCAGGGGCTGCCCGCGGCGGCGCTTGCACCACCGCCGGCGCCGGTGCCGGGCTGGGGGCGCTGGCCTGCGGCGGCGTCACCACCACGGCGGTGGGCGCGGCGCGGTTGACCGGGTCGACCAGCATGGTGTAGTCGCGCACCACCCGGCCGTTGGCCCAGTTGGCCTCGATGACGACGCCGACGAAGGGCTCGTTGATGGGGCGCTCGCCGGTCAGACGCAAGTACGCCTGGCCGTTCGGGCGTCGGTGCAGGCTGACGCGCGCGCCCGACAGGGCGGGGGTGAATTCGATGCCCGCGGCGCGAAAAGCCTCGGGCGAGGCGACGGTGGCCTGAAATGAAGCGGCTTCCTCGGAGGAAATCTGCGGCACCTCGATCTCGGCGCGCAGGGGCTCACCCAGGAAGGAGCGCACGGAGATGGCGCCCAAGGCCAGGGCGTGGGCGTCCAGGGTGACGCTCAGCATGGTCAGCAGGGCCGCCGAAGCCAAAACACCTTTTCGCCATGGCCTGGAGGTCAGACGTGGGTGCTCGTGCGATCCCTCCGGGGGCGTGGTGATTTTCTTCTGCATAGACGCTCAGGGCAGGCCGAACCTCGCCAGTATGGAATCCGAAATAAACATTAACATCAAGGAATTAGCCTGACAAGCTAAGACATCGCTTGGACATCGTGCGAGCTTCGGCTGGCCCCGAAACAGCGCTCAGGTTGTTGTCTGACGGCAACGGGCGGCGCCTACCGGTGCCGCCCGTCGGGCAGGTGCCCAGGGCGGGGTCAAGCCTCGAGCAGGACGCGCAGCATGCGGCGCAGCGGCTCGGCGGCGCCCCACAGCAGCTGGTCGCCGATGGTGAAGGCGCCCACATACTCCGGGCCCATGGCCAGCTTGCGGATGCGGCCGACCGGGATGTCCATGGTGCCGGTCACGGCCACCGGGGTCAGGTCCTTCATGGTGGCCTCCCGGGTATTGGGGATGACCTTGGCCCATTGGTTGTCGGCGGCGATCAGGGCCTCGATGTCGGCCACGGGCACGTCCTTCTTGAGCTTGAAGGTCAGCGCCTGGCTGTGGCAGCGCATGGCGCCCACGCGCACGCAGAAACCGTCCACCGGGATGGCCGCGGTGCCAAAGCCGTCGCCCAGACCCATGATCTTGTTGGTTTCGGCCATGCCCTTCCACTCTTCGCGGCTGACACCGTTGCCCATGTCCTTGTCGATCCAGGGGATCAGGCTGCCGCCCAGCGGCACGCCGAAGTTGGCGGTCTCGTCGGCGCCCAGGCCGCGCTGCTTGGCGATGACCTTGCGGTCAATCTCCAGAATGGCGCTCTTGGGGTCGTCCAGCAGGGCCTTGACTTCGGCGTTGAGCGTGCCGTACTGCGTCAGCAGCTCGCGCATGTGCTGCGCGCCACCGCCGCTGGCCGCCTGGTAGGTCTGGGTGCTCATCCACTCGACCAGGCCCGCCTTGTACAGCGCACCGACGCCCATCAGCATGCAGCTGACGGTGCAGTTGCCGCCGATCCAGTTGTTGCCGCCCTTGGCCAGCGCGGCCTGGATCACGGGCATGTTCACCGGGTCGAGCACGATGACGGCGTCGTCCTTCATGCGCAAGGTGCTGGCGGCGTCGATCCAATGACCCTTCCAGCCCGCGGCGCGCAGCTTGGGGAACACCTCGGTCGTGTAGTCGCCGCCCTGGGCGGTGATGATGATGTCGCACTTTTTCAGTGCGTCGATGTCGTGCGCGTCCTTCAGCGTCTTCTCGTTCTTGGCCATGGCCGGGGCGGCGCCGCCAGCGTTGGAGGTGGAGAAGAAGATGGGCTCGATCAGGCTGAAGTCGTTTTCTGCCTGCATGCGGTCCATCAGGACCGAGCCGACCATGCCGCGCCAACCGACGAGGCCTACAACGTTACCGGTTTTCATGAGTTTTCGCGCCTTTCAAACAATCAAACAAAGATAAATCTGTCTGACCTGCCGGGCTCGTCTGGCTCCGGTGAGGCGCGCACGACGAACCCAGGCTGGTCAGCCTTTTTTGGTGGTCGTGGTAATCGAGGGGGCAATGGACACCGCAGCGCCGGGCGTCAGAGCCGGCGCGGGCTGATCGAGGCGGATCAGGGCGTTCATCGTGCCCCTATTGTAGTGCAGCGCAACATGAGAACCTTCGGCTTCGCGGCTTGACCCTGGGGCGGTGTTGGTGTCATGCGACGGGCGAACGGCGCTGCCAAAGGCCTGGTGGGCGGGATTTTGCAGCCAAACGGGTTAAATGTCGGTGTGGATATTGCGCTGTTAGCTATAAAAATAGAAGCATTTCCTGTCGTGTCGGCATCCGGCCTTGGCTTGCATGAGGACGCCACCTGCGCCAGGGCGCGGGGCGCCGCGTCGCGTGGATTCGCCAAGTCGGGCCGCTGGCTCGGTGAGCCTTCAACGCGGAGTTGATTTTTTGCTGCTGTATTTGTAGCTAAAGGATGAATGTACACGCCGACATTTGGTGTTTTTTTATAGATATCGGCTGTAGATGGCCATGTTATTGGCAACGTCGGCTGGTTTTTTTGCCGCCAAATGGGCCAGATGTCGGCGTGGATATTTGATGGGTTGCTATCGAAAATAAAGCAACCGAATCCTGACTCAAGGCGCGCGAGCCGCATCCAGCTGATCCGCCAAGTCCAGAAAATCGCGCGCGTGCAAGCTGTTGTCGGGATGCGGCGACACGTCCTTGGGCTGGCTGGCGCCAAACTCCAGCGGGCGCTCGATGTAGGCGGTCTGCAGGCCGCAGGCGCGGGCAGCAGCCAGATCGTCCTGGTGGGCGGCGACCAGCATGACCTCGCTGGGCGGCAGGTCAAAAGTCTCGGCGGCGCCCAGGTACACGCGCGGGTCGGGCTTGTAGGCGCGGAACACTTCGGCCGAGAGCACGCAGTCCCAGGGCAGGTCGGCGTGCTTGGCCATGTCGGTCAGCAGGCCGATGTTGCCGTTGGACAGGGTGCTGATGGTGTGCCGGTGCTTCAACCGAAGCAGGCCGGCGTGCACGTCGGGCCAGGCGTTCAGGCGGTGCCAGACGCGGTTGAGCGTGTGCCGCTCGGCCTCGGGCAGCTCGCCCAGGCCGAAGCTGGGCAGGATGTTGTCGAGGATCAGGCGGTGCAGCTCGTCGATGCGCGTCCAGCCCAGCTCGCCGGAGCGCACGCGCGCCATCGCCGGCTGGTAACCCTGTCGCCAGGTCAGGGCAAAGGCGCCGCCATCGACCTGCGGATACAGGCGCGCCATCTCGGACGCAATCGAGCCGTGCCAGTCGACCACGGTACCGAAGACGTCGAAGACCAGCAGTTTGGGCGGGGTGAGTGTCATGGCTTGGGGCTGTGCAGAGCAGGGCTTCGACAGGCTCAGCCCGAACGGGAGTTTTATAGACCGAACGTCACTACCCAGTCAAACGGCCGCTGAGCAGGCCGTGCGGGGAGCCGCCGCGCACGGCCGCTCCGAAGCGGCCGGCTCGTCCCCCGCCCGAAGAGAGAGCGGGGGAAGCGCCGGAAGGCGCTCAGGGGGTCAGCGCTTTCAGCACCGCTTCACCCATCTCCCGCGTCCCGACCTTGGTCGTGCCTTCGCTGTAGATGTCGGGCGTGCGCAGGCCTTGGGCCAGGACCTTCTTGACGGCGGTCTCGATGCGTTCGGCCGCCTCGGGCTGGTTCAGGCTGAAGCGCAGCATCATGGCGGCGCTCAGGATGGTGGCCAGGGGGTTGGCCACGCCTTTGCCGGCGATGTCGGGGGCGCTGCCGTGGCTGGGCTCGTACAGGCCTTGGCGATTGGAGTTCAGGCTCGCGGACGGCAGCATGCCGATGGAGCCCGTCAACATGGCGGCCTCGTCGCTCAGGATGTCGCCAAACATGTTGCCGGTGACGACCACGTCAAAGAACTTCGGCGCCTTGACCAGCTGCATGGCGGCGTTGTCGACGTACATGTGGTCGAGCTTCACGTCGGGGTATTGCTGGCCGACTTCGGTGACCACGTCTTTCCAGAGCTGAAAGGTCTCCAGCACGTTGGCCTTGTCGACGCTGGTGACGTGCTTGCCCCGCTTTTGCGCGGCCTGAAAGGCGACGTGGGCGATGCGCTCGATCTCGGGCCGGGTGTAGCGCATGGTGTCAAACGCTTCCTCAGCGCCGGGAAAGTGCCCATCGGGCGCCTGGCGGCGGCCGCGCGGCTGGCCGAAGTAGATGTCGCCCGTCAGCTCGCGGATGATGAGGATGTCCAGGCCCGCCACCAGCTCGGGCTTGAGGCTGGAGGCGTGCGTGAGCTGCTCGTAGCAGATGGCCGGGCGGAAGTTGGCGAACAGGCCCATGTGCTTGCGCAGGCCGAGGATGGCCTGCTCGGGGCGCAGAGCGCGCTCCAGCTTGTCGTACTTCCAGTCGCCCACGGCGCCAAACAGCACGGCGTCGGCGGCCTGGGCCAGCTTGAGCGTGGCCTCGGGCAGGGGGTGGCCGTGCTGGTCGTACGCGGTGCCGCCGACGGGGGCTTCTTCAAGCTCCAGCTTCAAATCCAGCGCTTTCAGCACCTTGACGGCCTCGGCCACGATTTCGGTGCCGATGCCGTCACCCGGAAGAACTGCGATTTTCATGTCGTTAACTATAATTTTTGTAGCGGCATCGCGTTTTTCCACGCCGGCCACCGGTGGTTTTTCTGGGTTTGATTTAAGCCAGGGTATGGCTCAGCCAGGGCTTGGTGGCCAGGCGATTGGCCTCAAAAGCCTGAATCTCGTTTTTGTGGCGCAGGGTGAGGCCAATGTCGTCAAAGCCGTTCAGCAGGCAGTATTTGCGAAACGGCTGCACATCAAAGGCCAGTTCGCTGCCGTCCGGCTTGACGACCACCTGGCGCTCCAGGTCCACGGTGAGTTCGTAACCGGGGAAGGCCGCCACTTCGTCGAACAGCTTGTTCACTGCGCTGTCGGGCAGCACGATCGGAAGCAGGCCGTTCTTGAAGCAGTTGTTGAAGAAGATGTCGGCAAAGCTGGGCGCGATCACGGCCCGAAAACCGTACTGGTCCAGCGCCCAGGGCGCGTGCTCGCGGCTGGAGCCGCAGCCGAAGTTCTTGCGCGTGATCAGCACGCTGGCGCCCTGGTAGCGCGGCAGGTTCAGCACGAAGTCGGGGTTGGGCTTGCGCGTGCTCGGGTCCATGCCCGGCTCGCCGTGGTCGAGGTAGCGCCATTCGTCGAACAGGTTGGGGCCAAAGCCGGTCTTCTTGATCGACTTGAGGAACTGCTTGGGGATGATGGCGTCGGTGTCGACGTTCTCGCGGTCGAGGGGGGCCACCAGGCCCTTGTGTACGGTGAACTTGTCCATGCGGTCGCTCGGCGGATGCCGGGCCTGGCCTGTTGGCGCGGCCCGCGGCGGGGGTGAATCGGATCGGGAGGCGGCCAGACGCACCCGCCTCCCGTGCGGGGGGCGGGCCAGGGTCGGGCCGAGGGCCGGCGCGCTGCCGGCGGAGGCTTACTTGCTCTTGCGGGCGGCGTCTTCGACGGCGTTGCCGGCTTTCTGCACGTCCTTGCCGACACCTTCGACGGTGTTGCAGGCGGTCAGGGTGGCCAGGACCATGGCGGTGCCCAGCAGGGCGGCGAGTTTCTTCAGCATCGTGATCTCCTTGGGAAAAAATGGCCCGCTGGCGACAGCGGTTCAGGAAAAGGCCCGGACATCGACGAAATGTCCGTGCACGGCCGCCGCCGCCGCCATGGCGGGGCTGACCAGATGGGTACGGCCGCCATTGCCCTGGCGACCCTCGAAATTGCGGTTGCTGGTGGAGGCGCAGCGCTCACCCGGCTCCAGGCGGTCGGCGTTCATGGCCAGGCACATGCTGCAGCCGGGCTCGCGCCACTCAAAGCCGGCGGCGGTGAAGACCTTGTCCAGGCCCTCGGCCTCGGCCTGGCGTTTGACCAGGCCCGAGCCGGGCACGACCAGCGCCTGCTTGACGTTGCCGGCCACCTTGCGGCCCAGTTTCTTGACCATGGCGGCGGCTTCGCGCATGTCCTCGATGCGGCTGTTGGTGCAGCTGCCGATGAAAACCTTGTCGACGTGGATGTCGGCCAGTGCCTTGTTGGGCGCCAGGCCCATGTAGGTCAGCGCGCGCTCGATGGCGCCGCGCTTGTTGCTGTCCTTTTCCTTGTCGGGGTCGGGCACGCGGCCGTCGATGCCCAGCACCATCTCGGGGCTGGTGCCCCAGGTGACCTGCGGCACGATCTGGGCAGCATCCAGCTCGACCACGGTGTCGAACCTGGCGCCCTCGTCGGAATGCAGGCCGCGCCAGTAGGCCACGGCCTGGTCCCACTCGGGCCCGCCGACGAACTTGCCGCTGGCGGCGTCGGTGCCGGGCGCCAGCAGACGGCCCTTGACGTAGTCGATGGTTTTGTCGTCCACGGCCACCAGGCCGGCGCGGGCGCCGGCCTCGATGGCCATGTTGCAGACGGTCATGCGGCCTTCCATGCTGAGCGCGCGAATCGCGTCGCCCGCGAACTCGATGGTGTAGCCGGTGCCGCCGGCGGTGCCGATCTTGCCGATGATGGCCAGCACGATGTCCTTGGCGGTCACGCCCGGGGCGGCCTTGCCATTGACCTTGATGAGCATGTTCTTGGCTTTTTTGGCCAGCAGGGTCTGCGTGGCCATCACGTGTTCGACCTCGCTGGTGCCAATGCCGTGCGCCAGCGCGCCAAAGGCGCCATGGGTGCTGGTGTGGCTGTCGCCGCAGACCACCGTCATGCCGGGCAGGGTGGCGCCGTTTTCGGGGCCGATGACGTGCACGATGCCTTGCCGCTGGTTCAGGAACGGAAAGTACGCGGCCGAGCCAAAGGCTTTGATGTTGGCGTCCAGCGTGGTGACTTGTTCTTTGCTGATCGGGTCGTCGATGCCGTCGTAGCCGCGCTCCCAGCCGGTGGTGGGGGTGTTGTGGTCGGCCGTGGCGACGATGGAGCTGACTCGCCAGACCTTGCGGCCAGCCTGGCGCAGGCCCTCGAAGGCCTGCGGGCTGGTCACTTCGTGTACCAGGTGGCGGTCGATGTAGAGGATGGCGGTGCCGTCCTCCTCGGTGTGGACGACATGTTCGTCCCAGATCTTGTCGTAAAGCGTTCTTGCGGTCATGGCGTGATTCTCTCTATGGCAAATTTTATGCGGCCAACGCATCGGGGGTGGCTTGCAGGTGTTCCACCAGGGCACGGGCGGTGACGGGCAGGGTGTCGAAGTCGCGCGCCACCAGGCTGATGTCGCGCCGCGCCCAGTCGTCCTGCAGGGCAATGGCGGTCAGGCGGGCCGCCCCGCGCATCAGCTGAAAGGCGCGCAGCGGCATGACGCCGACCCCCAGGCCGTTGTCGATCATGCGGCACATGGCGTCCAGCCCGGTGATGCGGATGCGCAGGCGGATGGCCCGCCCCGCCCGGGCCGCGGCCTGGTGCATGGCCAAGGCGATCGAGCTGTTGGCGTGCAGGCCGACATGGTCGAAATCCAGCGCATCGGCGAAGGGCATGGCACCGCGTCCGCGCAGCGGGTGGCCCTCGGGCACGACCAGGGCCAGTTCGTCGTGGCGGTAGGGGCGCAGTTGCAGTGTGCCGCCGGTCTCGCCCAGCGCCTGTGCGTTGCACACGCCCAGATCCGCCGCGCCTTCCTGCACGGCACGCACGACCTCGCCTGAGAGGTGTTCCTCCAGGTCGATCTTGACCTGCGGGTGCTGGCCAATGAAACGCCCCAGGTCGTCGGGCAGGAACTGCACTACGGCCGAGATACTGGCGTGCATGCGCACATGGCCGCGCACGCCCTCGGCGTATTCCGACAGCTCGCCCTGCATCTTCTCCAACCCGAACAGCACGCTGCGCGCGTGGTGCAGCAGGCTTTGCCCAGCGGGGGTCAGGTCGACGCCGCGCGCGTGGCGGTGCAGCAAGGGGGTGTCCAATGCCGCTTCCAGATCGGCCAGCCGCTTGCTGACGGCCGAGGCGGCGATGAATTCGCGCTCGGCTGCCTTGCCGATGCTGCCGGTTTCGCACACGGCCACGAACAGCTGCAACGACGTCAGGTCGATGCGGCGGGCGAAGCTGCGTTCGGTGTGTTTCACGGCCGAGTGGGGGTCAGGAAGGCGTATCTGTTGAAGATGGCTTGGTTGGTATTTTCAGGGTTTATTGTCACCAAGGCATCGCGATTGGCGATGGGTGTGGTCGGCGATGGGCAAGGCGGCGAGGCGGGGTCGATTCGATGTCTTTTAAGGCTTTGGTCGGCGTGTATCAACCCTCATATGCTACGGATAGTGTAGCAATGTGCGCGCCGCCAAGAAAAAACCCGCCGGGCGGCGGGTTTTTGTGCGGGGCGCTGGCCTGGGCTCAGGGCACGTCGCGCCGTGCCGAACCGGTGTAGAGCTGGCGCGGGCGGCCGATTTTGTACTCGGGGTCGCCGATCATCTCGTTCAGCTGCGCGATCCAGCCCACGGTGCGGGCCAGCGCGAAAATGCCGGTGAACAGGTTGACCGGGATACCGATGGCGCGCTGCACGATGCCGGAGTAGAAGTCGACGTTCGGGTAGAGCTTGCGCTGCACGAAGTAGTCGTCTTCCAGGGCGATTTTCTCCAGCGCCTTGGCCAGGGCGAACAGGGGGTCGTTTTCCAGGCCCAGCTCGGTCAGCACCTCGTTGCAGGTTTCCTGCATCAGCTTGGCGCGCGGGTCGTAGTTCTTGTACACGCGGTGGCCAAAACCCATCAGGCGCACGCTGGAATTCTTGTCCTTGACCTTGGTCACGAACTCGCCCAGCTTGGCCACGCCGCCCATCTTCTGGATGTCCATCAGCATGTTCAGCGCGGCTTCGTTGGCGCCGCCGTGCGCCGGGCCCCACAGACAGGCCACGCCGGCGGCGATGGCGGCAAACGGGTTGGTGCCGGAGCTGCCGCACAGGCGCACGGTGGAGGTGGAGGCGTTCTGCTCGTGGTCGGCGTGCAGGATGAAGATGCGGTCCAGGGCTTTTTCAAGCACCGGGTTGACCTGGTACTCCTCGCAGGGCGTGCCGAACATCATGCGCATGAAGTTGCCGGCGTAGCTGAGGCTGTTCTGCGGGTACATGTAGGGCTGGCCGGTGCCGTACTTGTAGGCCATGGCCACCAGGGTCGGCATCTTGGCGATCAGGCGGATGGCGGCGATGTCGCGGTGCTCGGGGTTATGGATGTCGGTGGAGTCGTGGTAGAAGGCCGACATGCCGCCGACCAGGCCGGTGAGCACGGCCATCGGGTGCGCGTCACGGCGAAAGCCACGCAGGAAGAACTGCATCTGCTCGTTCACCATGGTGTGCTTGAGCACCAGCTTGTGGAAGTCCTCGCGCTCGGTGACGTTGGGCAGCTCGCCCTTCAGCAGCAGGTAGCAGGTGTCGAGGTAGTCGCACTTTTCAGCCAGCTGTTCGATGGGGTAGCCGCGGTACAGCAACTCGCCCTTGTCGCCATCGATGTAGGTGATGGCCGACTGGCACGACGCGGTGGACAGAAAGCCCGGGTCGTAGGTGAACATGCCGGTCTGCGCGTACAGCTTGCGGATGTCGATCACGTCGGGGCCGATGGTGCCGGAGTAGATCGGCAGGTCGACTTCGGGGCTGCCGTTGCTAAAGGCCAGGGTCGCTTTGTGGTCGGAGAGTTTCATGTCGTCGGGTTTCCTTGGGGGGTGGGCGGGCGAGTGCGTGGGGGCTGGGGCTGTGCGCGCGCTAGGCACGCAGCAACCCGAGCAGTTCGCGCACGTCGGGCGAATCGAGGTCGTCTCCAGGCTCTTTCCGGCGCAGCAGCAGGTCGAGCAAATCGTTATCCGATAAATCCATCAGGCGGGTCATGGCGTCGGCCTGCCGCGCCGTGATCTGTTCGCCGTGGCGCAGAAAGAAGCGTTCGATGAACAGATCGTTCTCCAGCATGCCGCGGCGGCAGCGCCACCGGAGCTTGCCCAGCGCGCGCTCGTCAAGGAATTCAGGAGACATGGCGAGTCGCGGGGTGGGCGCGCACGTGCGTCACACCGCGCGGCGGACCATCAGTTCTTTGATCTTGCCAATGGCCTTGGTCGGGTTCAGGCCCTTGGGGCAGACGTCGACGCAGTTCATGATGGAGTGGCAACGGAACAGACGGTAGGGATCTTCCAGATTGTCCAGGCGCTCGCCGGTGGCTTCGTCGCGGCTGTCGGCGAGGAAACGGTAGGCCTGGAGCAGACCGGCGGGGCCGACGAACTTGTCGGGGTTCCACCAGAAGCTGGGGCAACTGGTCGAGCAGCTGGCGCACAAAATGCACTCGTACAGGCCGTTCAGCTCCTCGCGCTCCTCGGGCGACTGCAGGCGTTCGGTCTCGGGCGGCTGGGTCGGGTTGATCAGGTAGGGTTTGATCGAGTCGTACTGCTTGAAGAACTGCGTCATGTCGACGATCAGGTCGCGGATGACGGGCAGGCCCGGCAGGGGCTTGAGCACGATCGGGTCCTTGAGCGTGCGCAGGTTGGTCAGGCACGCCAGGCCGTTCTTGCCGTTGATGTTCATGGCGTCGGAGCCGCACACGCCCTCGCGGCAGGAGCGGCGAAACGACAGCGTCGGATCGACGGCCTTGAGCTTGATCAGCGCGTCCAGCAGCATGCGCTCGTTGCCCTCAAGTTCGATCTCCACCGTCTGCATGTACGGCTTGTCGTCCTTGTCCGGGTCGTAGCGGTAGATGTTGAAGGTACGTTTTTGCATCTTGTCTTCCTTTGAGCCGGGCGCCGATCAGAACGTGCGGACCTTGGGGGGGATCGTGTCGACGGTCAACGGCTTCATGCGCACCGGCTTGTAGTCCAGGCGGTTACCGTCCTGGAACCACAGGGTGTGTTTCAGCCAGTTGGCGTCGTCGCGGCCCAGCGGCGCAACGGGGTCGTCGGCCGGGCGCTCGTAGTCGAGCACGGTGTGCGCGCCGCGGCATTCCTTGCGCGCGGCCGCCGATACCATGGTGGCTTGCGCCACTTCGATCAGATTCTCGACTTCCAGCGCTTCCTGGCGCGCCATGTTGAACACCCGCGAATGGTCTTGCAGGCCCAGGCCGTTGACGCGCTCGCGCAGCTCGGCCACCCTCTTGACGCCTTCGTCCATGGTGGCCTGGGTACGGAACACGCCGGCGTGCGACTGCATGGTGCTGCGGATGTCGTTGGCGATGTTCTGCGGGTATTCGCCGCTGCTGGCGGCTTCCAGGCGGTTCAGGCGTTCCAGCGAGCGGTCGGCGGCGTCGGCCGGCAGCGGCTTGTGCGCGCCCTTGGCGTGGTGGGCGATGATGTGGTCGCCGGCCGATTTGCCGAACACCAGCAAATCGAGCAGGGAGTTGGTGCCCAGGCGGTTGGCGCCGTGCACACTGACGCAGGAGCATTCGCCCACGGCGTACAGGCCGTTGATCGGCACGTTGTGGTCGCCGCCCTGCGGCACGCTGACCTGGCCGTGGATGTTGGTCGGAATGCCGCCCATCTGGTAGTGGATGGTGGGCACCACCGGAATCGGCTCCTTGGTGATGTCGACGTTGGCGAAGTTGTGGCCGATTTCTTCCACCGAGGGCAGGCGCTTGCGGATGGTGTCGGCGCCCAGGTGGGTCATGTCGAGCATGATGTAGTCCTTGTTGGGACCACAACCGCGACCTTCCTTGATTTCCTGGTCCATCGAGCGCGAGACGAAGTCGCGCGGGGCCAGGTCCTTCAGCGTGGGCGCGTAGCGCTCCATGAAGCGCTCGCCATCGGAGTTGCGCAGGATGGCGCCCTCGCCACGGCAGCCTTCGGTGAGCAGCACGCCCGCGCCGGCCACGCCGGTGGGGTGGAACTGCCAGAACTCCATGTCCTGTAGCGGAATGCCGGCGCGCGCCGCCATGCCTAAGCCGTCGCCGGTGTTGATGAAGGCGTTGGTGCTGGCGGCAAAGATGCGACCGGCGCCACCGGTGGCCAGCAGCACGGTCTTGGCGTGCAGCACGTAGAAGTCGCCGGTTTCCATTTCGATGGCCGTGACGCCGACCACGTCGCCATCGGCGTCGCGGACCAGATCCAGCGCCATCCATTCGACGAAGAAGGTGGTGTGCGCGGCCACGTTCTGCTGGTACAGCGTGTGCAGCATGGCGTGGCCGGTGCGGTCGGCCGCGGCGCAGGCGCGCTGCACGGGTTTTTCACCGTAGTTGGCGGTGTGGCCGCCGAA
>Ga0209794_1001480_pt1 | contig 17680 bp, 14 predicted proteins | sample EBPBio232013_DNA_FD_185869 | JGI IMG/M metagenome (GOLD analysis project Ga0209794, IMG submission 185869) | Wastewater treatment Type I Accumulibacter community from EBPR Bioreactor in Madison, WI, USA - Reactor 1_5/23/2013_ DNA (SPAdes)... | ecosystem: Engineered > Bioreactor > EBPR >... | reverse complement strand
CGCCTGAATGAGGTGGTTGGGCAGGGTGATCCAGTGCCGCGTTTGCGGGTGCAGGCGGCGGTCGAAGCGCCGGCCATATTCGCCGAGATTCTGCTCGATCTGGATCGCCACGGCGCCGGGGCGCAGCACCGACAGTGCCGTGACCTGCAGCGTCCCGAAGGCGGCCCCGAGAATGGCGAGCGGTATGAGCGTCTGCAGCGGCGAGCGGCCGCCGTTCCAGATGACGACGCGCTCGCGCGACTGGGTGAGGGTGATCTCGGACCAGAACAGGCCCATGAAACAGGCGAGCGGCAGCAGGTTGCCGATCAGGTCGGCCATGCGCAGCGCCAGGTACCAGAGGAAATGCAGCACCAGCGCCGGTGCGCCGCGGCTCGGCGCCTGCGAGGCGATCCACTCCGCGCGCGGGGCAAGGTCGAGCGTCATCGCGACGATCAGCAGCGCGGCGGTGACGGTGCCGATGTGCCGGGCATGGGCGAGCACCAGCGTGCGCGTATAGGTGCCGAACGGCACGAGCGCGAAGCGCCTCGCCAGCCGCTGCGGCCGCGCGGTGTCGAAGGCGGTCATGACCGGCCCAGAGCCGGCCGCGCGACGGCCGAGGACCGGATCGCGATCACCGTCACCAGAAACGCGCCGATCGCCATCGCACCGGCGAGGATGATCGCCATCATCCCCCATGGGCCCACGGCGAGGATCCGGGAGAGGGCGGTGGTGCCGAGAATCTCCGTCGCCATCAGTCCGGCGCAGGCGAGCGGCAGGACGAAGGCCTGGTTGCCCCGGCTGGTGATGGACAGGGCGAGCAGCGCGATGAGCGGCGCGAGCAGGCAGAGGAAGCTGCGGCCGAGACGCTTGCCGAGTTCCAGCCTGTGGGCGGGATCGCTGCCGGCGGTCGAGATCAGTTCGGGAAGCGTCAGCTCGGCGGTGTTGCGGCCGCGCGGATCGAAGGGAACCACGTCGTCGATGATCATGCTCTGCTGGGTGGAGATGCCGCGCAGCGACGAGACGGGCGCGATCCGCGGGCGCGGCGAATCGGGATTGGGCGCGGCGAAGTCGTCGATGACGAAATCGTAGAGATGCAGGGCGACGCGGCCGCTGACATCCGGTCCGGTCAGGCGCGAGCCGTTGGCGACGACGACGCGCTCGGTGCCGTCCGGATTGGTCTGGCGGACGAACAGGCGCGGGCGCGGCTCGCCGTCCGGGCGGGGCGTGACCGCGACGGTGCCGATGCGCGTCTCGATCAGGCGGCTCGCGGTGATCGTGCCACCCATCAGGGCATTGTACTGCGCCGCGAACATCACCAGCCGGAAGCCGTAGCGCGACAGGGGGTCGATGAAGCCGCCGACCGCGATGGCGGTGATCTGGGCGACGATGCCGATCCGGATGACGAGCCGGATGAGCCCGTGCGGCGGGATCCCAAGGCTCGACAGCATGAGGAATTCGCGGTCCTCGCGCAGGCTGAGCGACACCCGGTAGACCGCGATGAGGATGGCGGTCGGCAGCGCCAGCTCGAACACCTGCGGCAGCATGGCGGTCATCAGGACCAGCGTGCTGCCGAGCGAGGCACGAATCTTCAGCACCTCCTCCAGCAGGCCGGAAATGAGCTGCTCGGCGACGAAGATGCTCTCGATCAGCAGCAGGACGAGCGCCACCTGAACGACCACTTCGCGCTTGATGCGGTTGCCCTGCTGGCGCGGGAACGGGCGCGAGCGGCCCGTCAGGTCGAGGCGCGAGCGCAGGCGCCGGACAAGCACGGCATAGGCGCTCACGCAGCCGGCTCCATGCTGGCGCGGCGCGGCATAAGCGTGTAGAGACCGAGCCCGTCGCGCGGGCCGATTGGCGGATCGCCCAGGCGCCGATCGGGGATACAGCCGCTTGCAGATCGTCGAAGCAAAGTCACCCCGCGACCTTAGCCGCTTCATCCGCATACCGCGAGAGCTCTATTCCGGGATGGCGGGTTATCAGCCGCCCGTCGATCTCGAACGCAAGCTGCTGCTTCATCCGAAATGGGCGCCGTTCGCCACCCATGGCGAGGTCGCCCTGTTCATCGCCGAGGACGGCAATGGCCGCCCGCTCGGCCGCATCTCCGCGCAGTTCGACCGGCTGACCCCGCCGGAACGCGCGGGAACCGGGCATTTCGGCTGCCTCGACGCCGTCGATGATCCGCAGGTGGTCGCCGCCCTTATCGCCACCGCCCGCCGCTGGCACGCGGAGCGCGGCCGCCACCGCCTCGAGGGGCCCTTCACCTATTCGATCAACGAGGAGGCCGGCGTCCAGATCGAGGGCCAGCAGCACGGCGACATGGTGCTGATGCCCTGGCACCCGCCCTATCTCGGCGCGCTGGTGGAGCAGGCGGGGCTCGCCCCGGTCAAGGACCTTCTGGCCTATTCGATCTCGTCGACCGTGGCCCAGCGCTGGACCGGCGCGCGCGTCGCCCGCCTGTCGCAGCAGAGCCGCGTGACCGTCCGCCAGCTGAACCTCTGGAAGCTCGGTGCCGAGGCCGCGATCATGACCGAGCTCTTCAATGCGTCCTGGAAGGACAATTGGGGCTTCATTCCGCTGGCGACCGCGGAACTCGCCACCCTGCTCCAGATCGCCCGTCCGGTGATGAAGGCGAGCTACGGCATCATCCTCGAAATGGACGGCAAGCCAGTCGCCTTCGCCTTCGCGCTGCCCAATGCCTACGAGCTCATTCGCGGCTTCGGCGGCCGGCTGCTGCCGTTCAACTGGGTGCGGCTGATCTGGCGGCTGATGACCCACACCTACCGCACCGGCCGCGTCACGCTGCTCGGCGTGCACGCCGACCTGCGCGACACGCTGCTGGGCGCGAGCCTGCCGATCGTCGCCATCGCCAACCTGATCAGCGCCAACCCCGTGGATGGCGAGATTGAGATGGGCTGGATTCTCGACGACAATGTCCGCATGAGCCGGATCATCGAGAATGCCGGCGGCACGATCAGCAAGCGCTATCGCCTCTATGGCGATGCACCGGCGGAGGGGATCGCCGAATGACGACAGCGCAGGACGAGGGCGGCGGCGCGCTGGCGCCGGTCGATATCGCCTTCGTGGCGGCCCATCCCGCTCACATGCTGGCGATCGTCGGCGGCGCCGGGCTGTTCCCCTACGGCCCGGGAACGGTCGGCACGCTGGTCGGCATTCCCGTGGGCCTGCTGCTTGCGACGCTGCCCGCCATCGTCTCGGGGCTCATCCTGGCCGCAACCTTCCTGATCGGCGTCTGGGCCTGCCGGACGGCTGCCGCCAATGCCGGCGTTCACGACCACCCCGCCATCGTCTTCGACGAGACCTGGGCCATGGCGGCTGTCATCGCCTTCGCGCCCGCTGGCGGATGGGCTGTTCTGGCGGGTTTTCTGGCGTTCCGGCTGTTCGATATCGCCAAGCCCTGGCCGATCGGCCTGATCGACCGTCAGGTCGACCATGGCCTCGGCATCATGCTGGACGATGCCGTGGCCGCGATCTTCGCGCTGGCCGTGGTTGCCGGTCTGTGGCGGCTGGGCGTCGTCTAGGCGTCGTCTAGGCGTCAGACGCCGGCCATCACGCGGACGGCGAGCAGTCCGCAGGCAAGGGCGATAGCGAGGCCAACTCCGTCGAAGAGCTGCATGGTTGCGGCCTTTCGGTTACTGCCGAGATCATGAACGAGCATGATTAACGGACGGTGTCGCCGCGAAGGCGCGGAGGTTGCCGGATTGTGGCGGTCTGGCGGCTTATGCCTGTTGCAGGCGCCCTGTTGCGCGGCGGCAACAGCGGCTCAGAGCTCGAAATCGACGCCGAGATAGGCCGCGCGCACCCGCGGGTCGGCGACGATCCGCTCGACCGCGCCGGAGGCGAGGATCAGCCCGTCGGCGAGGATATAGGCGCGGTCGACGAGGCTGAGCGTCTCGCGCACGTTGTGGTCGGTGATCAGGACGCCGATGCCCCGGCCCGCGAGCTTGCGCACCAGCAGGCGCACTTCCGTCACCGCGATGGGATCGACGCCGGCGAAGGGCTCGTCGAGCAGGATGAAGGAAGGCTCGCTCGCCAGCGTGCGGGCAATTTCGAGCCGCCGCCGCTCGCCGCCGGACAGACCGCCCGCCTTGGCGTGCCGGACATGGTCGAGGCCGAACTCGCCGATCAGTTCGTCCAGCCGGCCTTTTCGCGCCGCCCGCCCTTCGACGATCGATTCCAGCGTGATGAGGATGTTGTCCTCGACCGACGAGCCCCGGAAGATCGAGGGCTCCTGCGGCAGGTAGCCGAGCCCCATCCGCGCCCGCATGAACAGCGGCAGCCGCGTGATGTTGGCGTCGTCCAGCATGACGACGCCGCTGTCCGGCACCTGGATGCCGGCGATCATCGAGAACGTGGTGGTCTTACCCGCGCCGTTCGGTCCGAGCAGGCCGACGACCTCGCCGCGCCTGAGCGCCAGATCGACACCCCTGACCACCGGTCGCCCGTCATGCGCCTTGGCGATCCGGCGGGCGATGATCATGGGGCGAAACCGTCCAGTCCTTGGAGCGGGGGAGCGGCGACAGCGCCGCTCAGTCGGTGCCTTCGATGAAGGACAGCGTGCGCGTGCGCGCTTCCTTGTCGGTGAACTGCTTCGGCGGCGACTTCATGAAATAGCTGGACGGGCCGCCGATCGGACCGCCGATCTTGCGGTCGAGGGCGATCCGGGCGCAGCGCACCGCGTCGATGACGACGCCGGCGGAATTCGGCGAATCCCAGACCTCGAGCTTCAGCTCCATGTTCAGCGGCACGCCGCCGAAACCGGTGCCCTCGAGGCGGATATAGGCCATCTTGCGGTCGTCGAGGAACGGCACGAAGTCGCTCGGGCCGATATGGATGTTGTCGGCGGCCAGCGGCACGTCGATCTGGCTGGAAACGGCCTGCGTCTTCGACTTCTTCTTGGACGTCAGGCGCTCGCGCTCCAGCATGTTGAGGAAGTCGGTATTGCCGCCGAAATTGAGCTGGTAGGTGCGGTCGATCTTGACGCCGCGCTCCTCGTAGAGGCGGGCGAGCACGCGGTGGACGATGGTCGCGCCGACCTGGCTCTTGATGTCGTCGCCGACGATCGGCAGGCCCTTGTCGGTGAAGCGCTTGGCCCAGTCCGGGTTCGAGGCGATGAACACCGGCACGCAGTTGATGAAGCCGCAGCCCGCCGCCAGTGCCTGCTCGGCGTAGTACTCGCTCGCCTTCTGCGAGCCGACCGGCAGGTAGGAGATGATCACCTCGGCCTTCGCGGCCTTGAGGGCGGCGGCGACATCGACCGGCTCGGATTTCGATTCGGTCACGACGCCGACGAGGTGTTTGCCGATGCCGTCCAGCGTCGGGCCGCGCTGCACGGTCACGCCGGTCTCGGGGACGCGGGCGAACTGGATCGTGTTGTTCGGCTTGGCGACGATGGCCTCGGCGACATCCTGGCCGACCTTGCGGCTGTCGATGTCGAAAGCCGCCACGATCTCGATGTCGCGGATATGATAGGGGCCGACTTCGACGTTCATCAGGCCCGGAATGGATTCACCCGACTTGGCGTCCTTGTAGTAGTGGAGGCCCTGGACGAAGGAAGCGGCGCAATTGCCGACGCCGACGATGGCAACACGAATAGCAGACCGTGACACGAATGATCTCCAGGCGCTTGGGCCGAAAATCACCGGCTGCGCGGCGCCCCTTATACTTCATTGCTTTGTCATTTGAAGGGGTCCCGTGCTGATCGTCACCGGAGCCACCGGACTTCTCGGCAATACCCTGCTGCGGCAGGCCCTCGCGCGGGGGTTCGAGGCCACGGCGCTGGTCCGGAAAACCAGCCCGTATCAGCCGCTCGAAGGCCTCGAATGCCGGCGGATCGCGGTCGATCTTGTCGAATCCGATCTGATTCCGCTGGTCGTGGGCGCTTCCGCGGTCATCCACTGCGCTGCGCGGGTCGGTATCGGCCGATCGGACATGGCTGCCTTCCGCAGGGACAACGCGCTGGCGACGGCCCGACTCGCGGCCGCCTGCCGGGCTTCCGGCGTGCGTCTCGTCCATGTTTCGACGGTGGATACGCTCGTCTGGGGCACGCGCGAGGCGCCCGGCGCGGGCGATCCGGCGCCGCCTCACGCGCTCGACACGGCCTATGCCGCCAGCAAGCGCGAGGCGGAGGCGGCGGTGCTGGCCGAAGTCGGCCGGGGCCTCGACGCGGTGATCGTCCATCCCGGCTTTCTTCTCGGCCCATGGGACTGGAAGCCCTCGTCCGGCCGGCTGATGCTGGCGGCCTGCCGGGGACCGACGAGCCTAGCCCCGCCCGGCGGCAATGACTTCTGTCATGCCGGCGATGTGGCGGCGGCGATCCTGACCGCCGCCGGGAGCGCGCCGTCCGGCAGCCGCCATGTCCTGTCCGGCGAGGCCCTGACCTATGCGGAGGCCTTCTGGCAGATGCGGCGAGTGGCCGGCCGGGGCGGCCCGGTCCCGACCGCCCCTGCGGCGCTGGTCATGGCGGCGGGCCGCGCCGGCGACCTGCTAGGACGGCTGACCGGCCGGGAGCCGGAGCTGAATTCCGCTTCGGCGGCGATTTCCTGCCTGCCGCACCATTTTTCCAGCGCGAAGGCCATGCAAGAACTCGGCTATGCCCCGCGCCCGGCCGTCGAGGCCTTCCGCGATGCGTGGACATGGTTCCGCGAACGCGGCTATGCGTGAGGCCCCGCCGGCATTCGTGAGACACATCCCTTGAAGATCGCCCTGGTCAGCGACTGGTTCGTGCCGCGCGTCGGCGGCATCGAGATGCAGATGCGCGACCTTGCGCTGGCGCTGATGGCGCGCGGCCACGACGTCCGGGTCATTTGCGGCGTGCCGGGCGAGCCGGAGGTGGACGGCATTCCCGTCGAGCGCCTGCCCGGCCCGCGCCTTCCCGGCTTCGGCATCGCCGTGACGCCCGGCGTCTTCGGGGCGCTGCGGCGGGCCATGGCCGAGGGCGGCTACGACGTCATCCACATCCAGGTCGGCAATGTCGCCCCCATTGCCCATCACGCCATTCAGTATTGCGCGCGCCATCGGCTGCCGGCGGTGGCGAGCTTCCATTCGGTGCTGAAATATTACGATGTGCCGCTGTGGGTCCTCGACGCCCTGCACGGCTATTCGACCTCCACCGTGCGCTTCACCACGGTTTCGACGGTGGCCGCCGAATCGATGCGCCCGCTGGTGAAGGACCGGGATATCGGCATCCTGCCCAACGGCATCGACCTCGCATGGTGGAAGCGGCCCTCCCCGCCGGGGGGAGGTGGAGGACATCCGGTTACCGAAGCAGGCCCCGTCGAATTCGTCTCCGTCACGCGCCTGCAGAAGCGCAAGCGGGCGCGCTGGCTCATCAGGGCCTTCGCAGCGGCCGTCGCGGGCCTGCCGCCGGGTGCCGCCCGTCTGACCATCGTCGGCGACGGCGACGAGCGCCCGGCGCTGGAGCGCATCATTCGCGGGGCGGGTCTCGATCAATCGGTGATCCTCGCCGGCCGTCAGCCGCGCGAGGCGATTCGGGACGTCCTGCACCGGTCCGATGTCTTCGTGCTGGCCTCGAAGCTCGAATCCTTCGGCATCGCGGCGCTGGAAGCCCGGGCGGCGGGCCTAGCCGTCCTGACCATGGCGCAGTCGGGCGCGCGGGATTTCCTCAATCACGGCGTCGATGCGCTGCTTGCCGCGGACGACGCGGCGCTGGCGGCGGACATCCGCGCCATGATCGCCGATCCCGCGAAGCGCCTCGCATTGACCGAGGCCGCAGGGACGCCGCCGCCCGGCGTCGACTGGACCGAACTCGCGCCGCGCTACGAGGCGGAATACGGCGCGGCTATCGCGGCGGTCGCTTAGAACGGTTTGGACGGTCTCTGACCTCAAAACGTCATGCCCGGCCTTGTGCCGGGCATCCACGACTTCCTTCTCCGTCGTGTTCAAGGCGTGGATGGCCGGCATTGCCGAGGCAAGGCCTCGGCGTTCGATCGGAAGAACGGCGACCACAGGTCGCCTATGGCCCGGCCATGACGAAGAGGCTGCAGTTTCTCGAAAGAGCTTCCTAAAGCGCCCGCGCGCCCCGTTCGTCGCGCGGCAGCGCCCAGCTCAGATAACCGATGCCGGCAAACGAGGCGACGAAGCCCGCGCCGTGCTGCAGGAAGGCCGCGGCGGTGGCGAGCGGCAGCGGCACGCCCATGAACTGGTAGCAGAAGATGACGGTCGCCTCGTAGACGCCGAGATGGCCGGGCGAGATCGGCGCCATGGTCGCAAGGCTGAGCGCGGCGGTGACCAGCACGGCCGACGCGATGGACGGCTCGATGCCGACGGCGACCTGGATGATCAGCACCGACAGCACCTCCACGGCCTTCTTGGCGAAGGCGAGCATGGTCGTGGAGAAGCCGAGCAGCGGGCTGCGCATCGGCTCCAGATGCGCGACGAAATCCGCGAAATGGTGCACGAACTGCGCGGGACGGCCGGTCAGCCTCGTCGCCAGGCGGTGGATCAGTTCGCCGCCATGGGCAGCGGCGAGCATCGCCACCGTGAACAGCGCCATGACGCCGGCGAGGGTCAGCAGGCCCGCGCGCAGCCAGTCCGGCACCGGCACCAGCCAGGCCGCCAGCACCAGCACGCCGAGCTTGGCGAAGCCGGTGAGGAGCTGGTCCACGGCATAGAGCGAGGCGGCGGCGCTCGCCGGCAGCCGGCCCCGGGCGATGAGGAAGCCGACAGCGGCGACGACGCCGGCAATGGGCAGGGAGGTGTTGGCGGTGCCGGTGAGGGCGGTGACCTGCGCCATCCGCGCGAAGCTCGGCCGGTGGGCGGCGGGGGCCAGCAGCCACCATTGCAGGATCCATAAGGGCCAGCCCGCGACGATGACCACGACGGCGAGCGCCACCCACTGCCATTTCGCGCCCGCGAGCGCCGCCATGACGTCTTTCCACGGCAGGGCGAAGGCGGCGACGGCGAAGAACACGGCCAGCACGCACCAGCCGAGCACCCACCAGATGCGCCGGGAGGGGGCCGGCGCGACGATGTCGGGAGAGGCGGGCGTCGTCATGCGGCAGCCTTCTGCGCCTGCGGCGTCCGGCGCGCATGCGCCTCCTCGCCGAGGGCGCGCATGGTGGTGAAGGTCGCGCCGCGCCCCTTGAAGAAGTCGATCACCGACGACAGCGCGTCGAGCGCCGGCTGTCCGGTGCGGAAGCGGCAGTCGAGGCGCAGGTTCGACTGGCGGAAGTCGACGAACTCCCACGGATGCACGAACAGCACGACCGGATCGGGCTTGCGGCTCAGGAAGAACTCGCGGAGCAGCTTCGGGATACGCAGGGCGCTCGACGTGATGGAGGCGGGAATGCGGACCAGCGAGGGGCCGTTCTCCACACCCGGCACGTCCTTCTTGTAGAGCGCCTGCGAGGAATCGAGGCGGAAGCCCTCGGCCTCCAGAAGGTCGAGATAATGGCCGGGAAAGCGCAGATAGGGCGCGCGGAACGAGGTGATCTCGGCGAAATCGCGCAGCCGCTTCGTCGATTCCTGGATCTCCCAGCGGGCGCTGTCCTTCGGCATCCAGTCGAAGCGCTGGTGCGTGACGCCGTGGCAGGCGAGCTCGTGGCCGGCGTCGACCACGGCCTTCACCGCCCCGGGATAGAGCCGGGCAGTATCGCCGGTCGTGAACCACGTCGTCTCGATGCCCTGACGGGCGAAGAGGTCGAGAAGCCTCGGCGCGCCCTCGGTCACGCCCCGCCACGTCCACAGGTAGGGCGGGCAGTCGGGCTCCATGTCGACCGTCAGGGCGACGCGGGTCGGGGAGGGGCTGGCGGCAGACATCGCCGCGCTCTTAGAGCATTTCGCTTGAAAGGGGGAGGGGGCCTGCCCGCGCGCTATTTCCGGTAATGCGCGATGATCGCGCCGATGACGTTGGAATAGTCGTCGGTCCAGGGGCGCACGCCCGCCGCCTCGACACTGCGCCAGCCCTGCGCCTCGCCGAGGCCGGCAAGGTCGGCGGGCCGCTCCGCCACCACGGCGGCGGTGATGGCGAGGCGCATGTCGGCGACCCGGTCCGGGCTGGAGACGTAATTGTTGATCCGCGCCACGAGGCCGTGCTCCGCCGCGATCGCCGTGACGATCGGGGCCAGATGCATGTGCCGGTTGGAGATGTGCAGGGCGATGACGCCGCCGAGCGCGATCTTGCGCCGGTAGATCGCCATGGCCTCGCGCGTCAAAAGGTGGACGGGGATCGAATCGGACGAGAAGGCGTCGATGACCAGCACGTCGTAGATGCCCTGCTCGCCCTCTGTCAGGGTCAGGCGGGCATCGCCCAGCACCACCGGCGCGTTCGGCGTGCAGCGGCGCAGGAACGAGAATTCCTCGCGGGCGATGCGGACGACTTCCGAGTCGATCTCGTAGTAGCGCCACTCGTCGCCGGGACGGGCGTGGCAGGCGAGCGAGCCGCTGCCGAGGCCGACCACCCCGATGCGCAGCGGCCGGGCGAGGCGCTCGCGCACGGCGAAGAGCGTGCCGGCCAGCGGCCCCTCGCGATGGTAGTAGGTCAGGGGCTCCGGCGGACCCTGCACCGGCTGGCCGCCCGCATCCACCAGCCGCTCGGCGCCGTGGAAGGTGGTGCCGTGCTGGAGCAGGCGGAAACGGCCGTCATCGGTGACGACGACGCGGTGAACGCCGAAGAAGCTGCGCGTCGTGCGGCTCTCGCCGGTGTCGAGGTGATAGACGCGGATCACCCCCAGCGCGAGGACGAGCAGCAGGGCGAAGCGGATGGGCTGGTCGCGCCAGGCGAGCGCTCCCACCAGCGACAGGCCCGTGGCGAGCGTCGCGCCGACGGCGAGCGCGGCCAGCGGCGGGACGCCGATCAGGCCGGCCGGCACGAGCAGGATGAGGCAGAGGGCGGCGAGCAGTTTTGCGATGCCGTCGTGCCGGAAGGCGTCGAGGCTCGCCCCCGGCCGGCACAGCACCGCGAGCACGAGCACCAGCGGATATTCCACCACCCAGCTGAAGATGCGCGGCGCGAGGAGGCCGGCGAAAATGCCGCCCAGCACGCCGCCGAACGACATCCAGAGATAGAAGGCGGTGAGGTGGCGCGGCGCCGGGCGGCGGGCGGCGAGTTCGCCGTGGCAGACCATGGCCGTGACGAAGAACGCGGCGAGATGCACGGCCGCCACCAGCGCGATGGAGCCGAACAGGGTCGGCCGCGCGATGGAAACCGCCACGGCGGCGATCAGGAACGGCTGGATCGCCAGCATGGTGCGCTGGCTGAGGGCGGGCGGGTCGCGGAACACCAGAACGAAGGTGAGCAGGAACAGGCCGAGCGGCATCACCCACAGGAACGGCGCGGCGGCGACGTCGGTGGACAGGTGCGCCGTCACCGCCACCAGCAGCGCCGAGGGGATGAAGGACAGGCCGATCCAGCCAAGGATGGTGCGCGGGGCCGGGGCCGGCTCTGCGCCGCTGGCGGCCTCGACCGATGCGCCTGCATCGCCCGCCGTGCGGATGGCGACGAGGCCGCAGCCGGCGATCAGCACGATCAGGATGTTGAACCCCTGCGTCCACCAGCCCGTCTGCCATCCCAGCGTCGAGAGCGGCTCGATCAGGAACGGATAGGCGAACAGCGCGATGAACGAGCCGACATTGGACGCCGCGTAGAGCACGTAGGGGTTGGCCGCCTGCGTGTGGCCGGTGCGGGCGAACCAGGCCTGCAGCAGCGGCCCGTTGGCCGACAGCGCGAAGAACGGCAGGCCGATGGAGGCGGTGAACAGGCCGAGCAGCCAGAGCGCCTCGCCATCGGCCGGCGGGCGGCCCCAGCCGGGCGCCACCGCCAGCGGCAGGGCGAGCGAGGCGACCGCCATCACGCAGAGGTGGATGACGATGGCGCCCTTCAGCGGCAGGAGGCGGGTCAGCGCATGGGCATAGGCATAGCCGGCGAGCAGCACCGCCTGGAAGAACACCATGGCGACCGACCAGACGCCCGGCGAGCCGCCGAGCACCGGCAACACCATCTTGGCGAAGAGCGGCTGAACCGCGAACAGCAGGGCCGCGCTGGTGAACACCGCGCCGGTGAAGACGGCCATGCCCCAGCGGCCGGCGCTGTGGCTGAGCGATGCAGGCGTCTCGGCGAGGCTCATGAACGGTTTCCGGCAAAATCGCAGCCGGAAACCTAGCAGCGAGGCTTTAAGGAGCGGTTGCATGCACCAGCCGGGATGGCCGCACTCCCTCGTCAACGCCAGAACGCAACAAAATTGCCGTAACGGCAGGTGCCGCCGCCGCGAAAGCCGGATCGTGCCATCCAGAGGAGCGCGAGCACCGATGACCCACCCGACACGATCCCCCGTCGCCACCGCCCTGCTGATCGCCGGAGCGCTGGCATCGCCCGGCCTCGCCACCGCGCAGACCGCGCCGGCTGCTCCGATGCCCGGTGCTCCGATGTCCGCCTCCCCGATGCCTGCCTCCCCGATGCCGGCTGCCCCGATGCATGCGGCTCCCATGCAGGCTGCTCCCATGCAGGCTGCTCCGATGTCTGCGGCTCCGATGTCGTCCGAGCCGCTTTCCGCCCAGCTCGTCGATGGCCTTCAGGGCGTCTTCGGCACCCATGCCGGCCGCCGCCGCAGCGGCGCGAAGGGCTTCTGCGCCGTCGGCGAGTTCGTCGCGAGCGGCAATGCCGAGCGCCTGACGACCGCCGAAACGCTCCAGCGCAACAAGCGCTCGCCCGTCGTCGCGCGCTTTTCCATCGGCGGCGGCAGCCCGATGGCGCCCGACAATGCGCCCAGCGTGCGCGGCCTGTCGCTGTCGCTGGACAATGGCGCCCACGAATTCGTGCTGATCAACACGCCGGTCTTCACCGCGCGCACGCCGGAGGGCTTCCTTGCCTTCCTCAAGGTGCGCGCGCCCGACCCGCAGACGCGCCAGATGAACGCCCCGGCGATTGCGGCCGCCAATGCCGCCAATCCCGACTGGATGCCGCAGATCGCCTATCTCCGGGACAATCCGCCGCCGGCGAGTTACGCGACCTCGGCCTATTTCGGCGTCAACAGCTTCGTCTTCACCAACCGGCAGGGCCAGAAGCAGCATGCCCGCTGGACCTTCGAGCCGGTGGCCGGCCGCGTCGGGCTGACGCCGGAGGAGCGGACGGCGCGGGGGCCGACCTTTCTCGAGGCCGAACTGCGCGAGCGCGTCGCCCGCGCGCCGGCCGAATGGCGGGTGCTGCTCCAGATCCCGCAGTCCGGCGATCCGCTGAACGACGCCGTTGCCGCATGGCCGGCCGACCGGCCGACCGTCGAGGTCGGACGTCTGCGCATCTCTGGCGTGCAGGCGGCCGGTCAGCCCGGCGCCTGCGATGCGCAGATGTTCAATCCGGTCCTGCTGCCGGCTGGCATCGACCCCTCGGAGGACCCGATTCTGGCGATCCGGGCCGAGGCCTATGCGGTGTCGCTGTCGCGGCGCTCGCAGTGAGCGGAAGGGGCGGGTCGCCTGCGGCCCGCCTCACCACCATTCCCGGAACGCCGCGATGGCCGCGAGATCGTTGGTGCCGGAACTGTTCGGGCCGAAGGTGAGCGCCGCGAGATCGGACGCCTCGGTCTCGATCGGCAGGCCCCGGCCGGGGATCACCAGCCGCTCGACGCCGCGGCGGGCGAGATGGCCGGAGAACCAGACGTCGTCGACGAAGCGCACGCCGTCCGGATAGCCCGAAAAGTCGTGGACCGACGCGTCGAAGGCGCCGGGCGGGATCAGGTAGCCCCAGGTTCCCAGCAGGATGTCGACCGGCTCGGGCGCCGTGAGCGCGGTGGCGAAGACATGCGGGAAGCGCTTGGGGTGGCGGCCCGGAACGATCCGCCAGCCGCGCCAGCCGATGGCGGCCTTCGGCAGCCTGCGGTGTCAGTCGAGCATCTGCGCGATGAAATCCTGCGGATAGATCACGTCGTCGTCGACGACGAGGATGGCGGCACCCGGCTCCGCCTTCAGCGCCGGCAGGAGCTTGGTCGCCGGGCCCTCGTCGGTGCAATCGAGCACGTCGACCCCCGGAAAGGGCGGATCGAGCGGCGGATAGGGCTGGCCTGACCGCCTCGACACGGCCGGCCGGGCGAGGACGATGCGGTCGGCGGCCACCGTCTGGTCCATCAGGCTGCGGAACACCGGCTGGAGCCGGTCCATGCGTTCCGGGACGGTCGTCAGCGTCACCACCAGCCGTTCCGGCCGCGCCGGCGAGGGTGCGCGCGCCGGCGGCGCCTCGCGCAGCAATTTGCGCGCGCGGGCATGATCCTGATAGAGCCTTGCCGGCGTCATCCGCCGGAAGCGCATCAGAGCATTGCGGATCACCGGCACGTCGCGGCCGCCATGATCCCGACGGGATCGCGCATTGTCACCTCGGCTCGCTTTCGGGCAGGGGAGAGGGTAGATAGCACCGCAGGCGGCAAACGGGGAGCCGGATTAATGTCGGAAAGCTGGGTCTCGCGCCTCCTCGCGAGCCTCGAAAGGGGCGCCTCGCTTCAGGACGTCGCCCGCAGCGCCTCGTTCGTCTCGGTTCTCGGCAAGGCCGCCGCGATTCTGGCCCGGACCGGCATCACCCCCAACATGATGACGCTGATGTCGCTGGTGCCGGCGCTGCTGTCCGGCGTCTTCGCGGCCTATGGCGCGCTCGGCTGGGCGACGGTCTTCCTGCTGCTCTCGGGCGTCTTCGATATGCTCGACGGCCCGCTGGCACGCTCCACCGGCACGGTCAGCCGCTATGGCGCGCTGCTCGATTCGACCGTCGACCGCATCACCGATGCCGCGCCGCTGCTCGGGCTGATCGTCCTCTACGCCACCTCCGGCTGGATGGCGGTGGTGCCCGCCTTCACCCTGCTCGCCGCCTATACGGTGTCCTACGTGCGCGCCCGCTGCGAGGGGCTGAAGGTCCAGCTTCCCCCGCTCTGGATGCGCCGTGGCGACCGCATGGCGCTGATCGCCGTCGCCATGCTGCTGAGCTTCCTGTCGCCGGCCCTGACGCTCGTCGGCATCGCGCTGACCGGCATCCTCAGCGTGCTCGCCGCCGCCGATGCCCTGCGCGTCGCCCGCAACGTCATCGACGCCAGGGGGCCGGATACGCGCCCCGATCCCGCTCCCTGATCATCCCATGACCCTGACCGACAATCGGCTCACCGCCCTCTGGGGCCGCTGGTGGTTCGCGCCGCTGGCGCCGGCCCTCTATGCCCTCGCCATGATCCCGGCGGGCCAGTTGCGCCCCGAACATGTTCTCATCGCCGGGGCCGTGCTGGTCATCGGCCTGATCAACCGCACCGGGCAGCAGATCACCGCGGCGCTTTATCCCGGCGTGCTGGTGGCGCTCGCCTCGGACGCCATCCGCTTCGTCATTCCGATCTTCGTCACGCCCGCGCGCGTCCATGGCTGCGACCTGCGCGAGCTCGAGCTGAAGCTCTTCGCGGTCGCGCCGAACGTGACGCCCGGCGACTGGCTCCAGCAGCACACCTCGCCGTTCTGGGACCTGTTCTTCGCGGTTCCCTACGCGGCCTTCCTCTATGTCGTGCCGCTCTACGCGCTCTACCTCTATGCCCGCGACCGCGAGCGCATGGCCTTCTATCTCTGGGCCTTCGCCATCGCGCATCTGATCGGCTTCGCCATGTGGCTGATCGTGCCGGCGGCGCCGCCCTGGTACATCCGCCTCAACGGCTGCGCCATCGACGTCAAGGCGGCGGCCAACGCGGCGGGCCTGCTGCGCGTCGACGACCTGCTCGGCATCACCTATTTCAAGCAGTTCTACGGCCGCGCCGCCAACGCCTTCGGCGCCATGCCCTCGCTGCACGTGGTCTTCCCGCTGATCGGCCTCCTGACCGCGATCCGCAAGGCGACGTGGCGCACCTGGCCGGTCCATGTCGTCTATGCCGGGTCGATGATGGTCGCGAGCGTCTATCTCGACCACCACTGGATCCTCGATGGCCTCGCCGGCGTGTTCGTGGCGGTCGCGGCGGTGTTCATCGCGGCGAAGATGCTCGGGCGGCGCTGGCCCTAGACGCCGCGTCTTCCGCGCAAACGAAAACGGCCCGGATTGCTCCGGGCCGTTCGCGTTTCACGGGCTTCGTGAAGCCGCTTACTCCAGGCAGTCGAGCGGCAGCACCGCGTCGTCGGCGTTCTGGAGGATGTCCGCGGCCGCCAGCGCGGCGCCCGGCTCGCCGTCCGACGCCGTCACGCTGTTGGCGTTCAGGAAGGTGCGGACCAGATCGAGCTTGATGCCGAAATTGATGTTCTGGGCGGTGCGCTCGCCGGAGATCTTGTCGATCTGCGAGACCACCACGCCGACCACCAGGCCGGAGGCGTCGAGCACCGGGCCGCCGGAATTGCCCGGCTGGGTCGGCGCCGTGTACTGGAATCGGCTCTGGTCGCCGAGCGCGCCGCGCAGGCCCGAGACGATGCCCTCGGTGACATTGACGCCGCCGAGCTGCGAGCGAGCGGGATAGCCGACCAGAACGACGCGCTCGCCGGCCCGGATGGGCTTGCCCGCGCCGCCGCCGCGCAGGTTCAGGAACGGCGTGGCCGTGGCGCCCTCCTGCACCAGCACCGCGAGATCCGCGCCCTCGTCCGCGCCGATCAGGCGCAGCGGCACGCGCTGGCCGCCCGGCCGCGAGATGGCGACCGTCGAGCAGCCATCGACGACATGGTGGTTGGTCAGCACGTGGCCGGTATTCGAAATGTAGAAGCCGGTGCCGGTGGAGGCGACGGTGCCGGGCCGGCCGGCGCGGCCGACGGCCTGTTCCGGCTGGGCGCACAGGTCCTGGTCGCGCTTCTCGACCGACTGGCCGCCCTCATAGACGAGGCGCAGGTCCCAGCGGCAGCCGCCCTCTTCCGGCAGGCGCAGTTCGAGCCGGAACCGGCGCGGCAGCAGCTCCGAGCCTAGCCGGTCGTCGCCCCAGTGGGTGTCCGTGACCGGGGTCAGGTACAGCTCGCGGATGTCGCCGCGGCCGGTATTGGTCAGCACGACCTTGCGGCCGTTCTCCGGACCGCCGCCGTCGATGCGGAAGGCATTGGCGCCGCCGAACGCGATCTCCCGGCGCGAGCAGATGTTCTGCCGCATCCGCCGCTCCTCGCGCCCGCCCTGATAGACGATGCGGAAGTCGTAGTTGCACTGGTCGTCGCGCTCGACGCGCGCGGTGTAGCGCTCGCCCGGCGCGATGCGGCTGGCGCCGAGCATGTCGTCGCCCCAGGTCGAGACGCGCGAGGACGAGATGAACAGCGATTCGACCGGGCGTTCGCCCTCGTTCAGCACCACGATCTGGGAGACCTGCGGCTGGGCCGCGCGGGCATTGGGGCGCTGCTTCTGCTGGCCGCGTCCGGCGACGATCGCCGGGCCGTTCACGGCATATTCGGTGGTCTCGCAGAGATTGACGCCGTTGCGGACGTCCTGGCGATTGCCGTCGAAGACGACGCGCACGTCGTATTCGCAGGAATTGCCGCGCGGCATGGTGAGGTTGAACGCGCCGCGTGCCGTGATCACCTCGTTGCCGAGGCGGTCGGGCCCCCAGCCGCCGGCGCCACGCTGGCGGATGTAGAGGTTCTGGATCGGCACCGAGCTGCGATTCTGCACGACGAAGGACAGCGGCTCGCCTGCCGGCGCCCGCGCGGCCGGCGGGGCATCGCCGCCGCGCGGCTGGCGGCGTTCGGCGGCCGGCGGCGCCTCCTCGGTGAAGGTCACTTCGCGTGCGGTGCAGAGGTTGCGGCGGGATATCGTCTGGTC
>Ga0209794_1001479_pt1 | contig 17684 bp, 14 predicted proteins | sample EBPBio232013_DNA_FD_185869 | JGI IMG/M metagenome (GOLD analysis project Ga0209794, IMG submission 185869) | Wastewater treatment Type I Accumulibacter community from EBPR Bioreactor in Madison, WI, USA - Reactor 1_5/23/2013_ DNA (SPAdes)... | ecosystem: Engineered > Bioreactor > EBPR >... | reverse complement strand
ATCAGGATGTCGTAGGAACGCTCGGCCAACGCGACGGGCACGCGGGTGACGGCGTCCGGCTCACGGACGGCGGCAGTCGAAGTCATTGTATGGACGGGTCCCTGGGCGTGGCGACATGGCCGGCGATCGCCGTGATCACGTCGTCGACAATATCCTCGTGGGAGGCTTCGCGCGAAACGACCGTCAGATCCGCCTCGGCATAGACCGGGTAGCGCTGGTCCATCAGGCGGCGCAGCACCTCGGCGGGATCGTCGGCCTTCAGCAGCGGCCGGTCGGCGCGGCGGCGCACGCGCTTCAGGAGCACATCGAGATCGGCCTTCAGCCAGACCGAAATACCCTGCGCCCTGATCCGGGCGCGCGTCTCCTCGTTCATATAGGCCCCGCCGCCGGTCGCCAGCACCTGCGCTCCCGCGTCGAGCAGGCGCGCCACCACCCGCACCTCGCCGGAGCGGAAATAGGGCTCGCCGTGCTTCTCGAAGATTTCCGGGATGGTCATGCCGGCCGCCTTCTCGATCTCGGTATCGGCATCGACGAAGGGCAGGCCGAGCCGCTGCCCGAGGCGGCGGCCGATGGAGGACTTGCCGGCGCCCATCAACCCGACCAGCACGACCGAGCGGGCGCCCAGCGCCTCGCGAATCTGCTTGCAGTCGATGTCGGCGGCGAGAGTCACGGTGTTTCCTTGTTGGAAACACCCTGTCTCACAAAACCGCTCGGCAGGGCAACCAATCGGAAGGCTGAGCCGCGTCGCGGCTCAGGCAGCTGTCTCGCGCGCGGCGATGGCGTCGGCGATGGCGACGAGCTTGCGTGCCATTTCCGCATGCAGGCGCTCGACCATGCGGCCCTCGATCTGGATCGCGCCCCTGGCGGCATTTTCGGGCAGGTCGAAGGCGGCAATGATGGTGCGCGCCCAGGCGACTTCCTTCTCACCGGGCGAGAAGGCGGTGTTGCACGGCGCGATCTGCGAAGGGTGGATCAGCGTCTTGCCGTCGAAGCCCATGTCGCGCGCCTCCGCGCACTCGCGCGCGAAGCCGGCCTCGTCGCCGATCTCGTTCCAGACGCCGTCGAGGATGGCGAGCCCATGCGCGCGCGCGGCCGCGAGCGAGGTCATCAGCCACGCATTCATCGGGGCGCGGCCGGGAACGATGCGCGCGCCGGTCTCCTTGGCGAGATCGTTGGTGCCCATGACGAAGCCGGTGAGGCGCGTCGAGCGCTCCTTCGCCGCCGCCGCGATTGCGCCCGCGTTCAGCATGGCGAGCGGCGTCTCCATCATCGCCCAGACGGCGGTCCGCTCCGGCGCGCCGGCCGCAGCGATGGCCTTGCCGGACGCGATCAGGTCCCCTCCGTCATTGACCTTCGGAATGAGGATCACCTCCGCCCCGGTCGGCGCGATAGCCGCGAGGTCGTCGCGGCCCCATTGCGTATCCAGCCCGTTGATGCGGACAACCACCTCGCGATGGCCGAAGCCGCCCTGCTTCACGGCGGCGGCCACCTGCTCGCGCGCCACCTGCTTGGCATCCGGCGCGACGGCGTCCTCGAGGTCGAGGATCACGATGTCGGCCGCCAAGGTGCGGGCCTTGTCGAGCGCGCGGGCATTGGAACCGGGCATGTAGAGGGCGGATCGGCGGGGACGGCTGGACATCGGGTTCATCCGGGGATGGGCTATGTGCGGGCGAGGCTAGCTGCAATGCAGCACGCATGCCATCGTCCTTCCGAACGAGTTTGCAACCAACGAGAACAAGCGTGACACACGCGGACGTGCTGATCGTCGGCGGCGGGATCATGGGGTCCTGCACCGCATATTTCCTCAAGAAGGAGCTGGGTTTTCAGGGCACGGTGCGCGTCATCGAGCGCGACCCGACCTATGCCGAGGCCTCGACCACGCTGTCGGCGGCATCCATCCGCCAGCAATTCTCGACGCCCGAGAACATCCGCATGAGCCGCTTCGGCATCGAGGTGATCCGCGGCCTGAAGGAGCGCTTCGGATCGGATGCCGATATCGGCTTCCGCGAGGGCGGCTACCTGATCCTCGCCTCCGAGGGCGGCCGTGCCGTGCTGGAAGCCAATTGGCGCACGCAGGCCGCCGAGGGCGCCGACATCCTGCTGCTCGGCCCGGACGAGCTGAAGGCGCGCTTTCCCTGGATCTCGACCGAGGACATCGCGCTCGGCGCCTGGGGCCGCACCGGCGAGGGCTGGTTCGACGCGGCCATGCTGCTCGACCTGTTCCGCAAGGCGGCGCGCGAGGCCGGCGCCATCTACGAGAAGGGCGAGGTCGCGTCGCTGACGGCAGAGGGCGGCCGGATGACCGGCGTCACCCTCGGGGACGGCACGACGCGGTCCTGCGGCACGCTGGTTCTCGCCGCCGGCGCCTGGGCCGGCAAGCTCGCCCAGGCATTCCGCTGCCGGTCGAGCCGCGCAAGCGCACGGTCTTCGTGGTGAAATGCCCGGAAACCTTCGCAGACATGCCGCTGATCGTCGATCCCTCGGGCGTCTGGATGAGGCCCGAGCGCGACCTCGTCATCGGCGGCTGGGGTCCGGGCGACAACGATCCCGATCCAGCGGCATACGGCGATTTCGAGCCGGCTCACGACGAGTTCGAGAACCATGTCTGGCAGGCCTGGGCGACACGCATCCCGGCCATGGAGCAGCTTCGCCAGATGCGCGCATGGGCCGGGCATTACGACTTCAACACGCTCGACCACAACGCCATTCTCGGGCCCCATCCCGACATCGCCAACCTGTTCTTCATCAACGGCTTTTCCGGCCACGGCCTGCAGCAGGCACCGGCCGCCGGCCGCGCCACCGCCGAACTGATCGTCCATGGCGGCTACCGCAGCCTCGACCTCTCCGTCTTCGGCTTCGGCCGCATCCTGCGGAACGAACCCGTCCTCGAACTCAACGTCATCTGAATGGAAGCTGATCCATGAAGGTCTGCGTCTATGGAGCCGGTGCTGTGGGCGGTCATGCCGCCGCGCGCCTGATCGCGGCCGGCCATGCCGAGGTCTTCGTCGTCGCGCGTGGCGCGCATCTGGAGGCCATCAGGTCCAACGGCCTGTTCCTCGAGACCGAGGGCCAGACGATCGGCGGCAAGCCGGCCGGCGCGACCGACGATCCCGCGACCCTGCCGAAGCAGGATCTGGTGGTCGTTACCCTCAAGGCTCATTCGCTGCCGGCCATCGCCGCGCCGCTCAAGGCTTTGCTCGCGCCGGAGGCACGCGCGCTGTTCTTCACCAACGGCATTCCCTGGTGGTGGAACGCAGGGATCAACGACGAAGGCTCGCTGCCGCTCCTCGACCCCGGCGGCACGCTCTGGCGCGACCTCGGGCCGGAATGCGTCCTCGGCGGCGTCGTCCACTCCGCCAACCAGATCAACAGGCCCGGCGTCGTCACCCATGCCGCCGCCAACAAATGGATCATCGGCGAGCCGGCCGGCGGCGTCTCGCCGCGCGCCGAGGAGGCTGCCGGCCTGTTCCAGAAATCTGGGCTCATCGCGCCGGTGTCGCAGGATATCCGCCGCGACATGTGGGAGAAGCTCACCCTCAACATCGCCGCCAACCCGCTCGCGGCGCTGTCACGCCTCAGGCTCGGCCGCTGGCACGAGGCGCCGGGCATCACCGAACTCGGCCAGACCATGGTGCTGGAGGTGATGGCCGTCGCCAGGCAGATGGGCTGGGACATCAGCGACAAGATCGATCCGGCGACGGCGGTCCCGGCCCGCCCCGGTCGCCCGGGCGGTTATCCCTCCATGCTGCAGGACGCGGTCGCCGGCCGGCCCATGGAGGTCGAGGCCATCGTCGGGCAGGTGCAGGCCTTCGCCCGTGAGAACGAGGTTCCGACGCCCGCCATCGATGTCGTGCTGCCAATCCTCAGGGCGTTGAATGTGGTGATCGCGAAGCCGGATGCGTGAGGTGCTCCGATTCATCGGAACTCGCTCGCGTCATGGTGGGCTTGTCCCAGCCATCCACGACTTGAACACAGGTCTAGAGACAATTCGTGGATGCCCGGCACAAGGCCGGGCATGGCGGAGAAGAATCCGCTGGCGTCACGATGCCGCTACTGGTTCGACATCGGCCTGCGGCGCACGTTCGGGCGCAGGTGCTCGAACGGGATGACGCCGGTATCGTCAAGCGCCGCGCCCGGCGACGCACCGACCACCACGGAATCGGCATAGGGCTGCCAGTCGCCGCGGAAGTGGACCGAGCTCTTCAGCACGATGACGTCGTAGCCGTTGATGTCGATGCCGAGATGGGTGCAGACCGCGATGCAGTGCGGCTGCTGGCGCACCGAGCCGACGACGAGGTCGATGCCGCCGATCCTGAGCCAGGCCGACGGCCCCATATTGATCGGCTGGCCGCCAACCATCGGTCCCGTTCCGGTGAAGCGGCCGTCGGAAACCGCAACGACTTCCGCCTTCGTGGTCAGCGGCACTTCGCCCGGCCCCTTGCCGCTGGCGGCGAAGGTCACCTCGATGCTCCCGCCCTTGCCGGCAGCCTGCGCCGCGAGCGCGATATCCGGCTCGTGATAGAGCGCCATCAGCGTGTTCTGCGCGCCGCGACCGATCATCGCCTTGAGGAAGCCGGTGGTGATCGAGGAGCCGCCCGCGCCGGGATTGTCCTGCGTGTCGGCGATGATCACCGGCTTCGAGACCAGCGCCGCGCGCGAGAAGGCCAGCGCGACGGCCTCATCCTGCGGCTTGGCGAGATGTTCGAGGAAGGCCGCCTCGGAGCGAACCACGGCCTGCGCGAGGCGGCCGACCGCCGCGTCCACCTGATCCTGCGACGCGCCGTAGCCGATGACGGTCGCGCCCATATCGAAGATGTCGGCGGACGGGAAGCCCGGGCAGAGCGACAGGTGGACGCCGGTCTCGGCCTCGATCTCGGCGAGCAGGGCGTAGAGCCCCTTCATCGGCTCGATCATCGAGCAGCCCGAGGCGATCGGGATGAGGAACGGGATCTGGCGGAAGGCGCGGGCCGGCTGCGGGCCCCACGACACCACGCGGTCAAACCACTCGGCGACGCGCTGGCCGGTCTGCAGCCAGTCGATATGCGGATAGGTGCGATAGGCCGACATGAAGCTGGCGCTGTCGACCATCTTCTGCGTGACGTTGGCGTGGAGGTCGAGCGAGGCGACCACCGGCACGTCCGGCCCGACGAGACGGCGGACACGCGCCAGCAGCTCGCCCTCGGCATCCTCGATGGTCTCGGTGGTCATCGCGCCGTGGAGTTCGATGAACACCGCGTCCGGCGCGGCATCGGCGATGTCGGCGAGCAAATAGGAGACGGCGCGCTCGAACACCGCGTCCTCGACCCGGCCCGAGGGCTGCGCGAAGGACCAGGACAGCGGCAGCATCGTGTGCCCGGCCTTCTCGGCGACGGGCATGAAGCCGGCAATGGCAATGTTGAACGGCCGGAACTTGGTCAGCACATCCGGTCCGCGGGTGAAGCCCGGCCAGGCCCCCTCCTGATTGAACATCGCCCAGGGCGTCGGCTCCGGAACGAAGGTGTTGGTCTCGTGCATGAAGCCGCCGACGGCGATGCGCATGATCGGAATGTCCCCTGAATCTCTAGCGGCGCCATTGGTGGCCGATCACGGAGCATCCGTCATCCCCGCCGACGCGGGACACCCATGCGGATTGGCGGCGTGGCGAGATGCCGGATACGGCGGCTAAGTTGCCGCAACGGGCGGATAAATCGTCTGGCAAAGGCAGGCGCGGCGACAAAAGGCCGCGCATGGAGGAAACATGGTTCGTATCGCGACGCTGTCGCTGGCGGCCACTTTGGCATTCGCGACCGGCAATGCCGGGGCCCAGACCTATCCCGAGTCGGGTCGCGCCATCCGCGTGGTCGTGCCCTTCGCGGCGGGCGGCGGCACTGACGCCGTGACGCGCATCGTCGCCGAGCATGTCGCGCGGCGGTGGAACGCCTCCTTCGTGATCGAGAACAAGCCAGGTGGCGGCACGATGATCGCGACGCAGTCGGTCGGGACGGCGCCCGCGGACGGCTACACGGTGCTGGCCATTTCCAACAGCTTCCTGGTCTCGCCGCTGCTCGCCGAGCGCCCGCCCTACGACCCGCTCAGGGACTTCGTGGCGGTCGCGCCGATGGCGTCGAGCCCGCATGTCCTCGTCGTCCACCCCTCCGTTCCGGCGGCGACCGTCGCGGAGTTCGCCGCGTGGGCGAAGGCCAATCCGGCGCGCGCCACCTTCGCCTCGTTCGGGCGGGGCGCTTCCAACCATTTCGGCTTCGAGGTGCTGAAGCGGCGGCTCGGCGTCGAGATCGTCCACGCACCCTATGGCGGCAGCGCGCCGGCGTTGAAGGACCTGATCGGCGGCCACGTGCCGGTGATGCTCGGCGACCTGCAGAACGTGCGCGAGCAGATCGGCGGCAATCTCCGTGCGCTCGCCGTCGCCAACGAGGTGCGGCTTGCCGCCCTGCCCGGCGTGCCGACCATGGCCGAGGCCGGTGTTCCCGGCTTCACGTCGAAATCGTGGTTCGGGCTGGTGATGAAGGCGGGAACCGATCCGGCCATCGTCGAAAAGTGGAACGCGGCCGTGAGAGAGGCGCTGCGCGATCCGTCCGTCAGGGCACGGCTGGAGCCGCACGGGGTGACGATCCCCGACATGCCGGTTCAGGCATTTGCCTCCTTCCTCGCCAGCGAGAACGAGGCCGCGCACCGGATCGCGCGGGAGGCGGGGCTCCGGTAAGGCTTGTCGCCCCGCCGAAGCCCCTATCCGATCAGCTCATCGTCGGGATGACGAAGCTCGCGCCGTCCTTGATGCCCGAGGGCCAGCGGGAGGTGACGGTCTTCGTCTTCGTGTAGAAGCGGAAGGCGTCCGGACCGTGCTGGTTCAGGTCGCCGAACGACGAGCGCTTCCAGCCGCCGAACGTGTAATAGGCCAGCGGCACCGGGATCGGCACGTTGATGCCGACCATGCCGACCTCGACCTTGGCGGCGAAGTCGCGGGCCGCATCGCCGTCGCGGGTGTAGATGGCGACGCCGTTGCCGTATTCATGGTCGTTCGCAAGGCCGAGGGCCTCGGTATAGGTCTTGGCGCGGACGACCGAGAGGACCGGACCGAAGATCTCTTCCTTGTAGATCCGCATGTCCTTGGTGACGTTGTCGAACAGGCAGCCGCCCATGTAGAAGCCGTTCTCGTAGCCCTGCATCTTGAAGCCGCGGCCGTCGACGACGAGCTTGGCGCCCTCGTTGACGCCGATATCGACATAGCCGCGGACGCGCTCCAGCGCCTGGGCGGTGACCAGCGGGCCGAAATCGGCATCGGCCGAGGTCGACGGGCCGATCTTCAGGCTCTCGACGCGCGGCACCAGCCGCTCCATCAGCCGGTTGGCGGTCTCCTCACCGACCGGAACGGCCACCGAGATCGCCATGCAGCGCTCGCCGGCCGAGCCGTAGCCCGCGCCGATCAGCGCGTCGGCGGCCTGGTCGAGGTCGGCGTCGGGCAGGATGATCATGTGGTTCTTGGCGCCGCCGAAGCACTGCACGCGCTTGCCGGTCGCGCAGCCGCGCGAATAGACGTATTCGGCGATCGAGGTCGAGCCGACGAAGCCGACGGCCTTGATGTCGGGATCGTCGAGGACCGCGTCCACCGATTCCTTGTCGCCGTTGACGACGTTGAAGATGCCCGGCGGCAGACCGGCCTCGAGGAACAGTTCGGCGAGCATGAGCGGCACGCCCGGATCGCGCTCGGAGGGCTTCAGCACGAAGGCATTGCCGGCGGCGATGGCGGGGCCTGCCTTCCATAGCGGGATCATGGCCGGGAAGTTGAACGGGGTGATGCCGGCGCAGACGCCGAGCGGCTGGCGCATCGAATAGATGTCGATGCCGGGGCCGGCGCCCTCGGTATATTCACCCTTCATCATCTGCGGCGCGCCGATGGCGAACTCGACCACTTCGAGGCCGCGCTGGATGTCGCCCTTGGCGTCGGGAATGGTCTTGCCGTGCTCGCGGGCGAGCAGCTCGGCCATCTTTTCGTTGTCGCGGGCGCAGAGCTCCAGGAACTTCATCAGCACGCGGGCGCGGCGCTGCGGGTTGGTCGCGGCCCAGGCGGGCTGGGCGGCCTTGGCGTTCTCCACCGCCTCGCGCACTTCGGCCTTCGAGGCCAGCGCCACCTTGGCGAAGACCGAGCCGTCGAGCGGCTGGAACACGTCGGCGGTACGACCGGACTTGCCGGCGACATGCTTGCCACCGATGAAATGACCGTAGGTGCGCATGGAATTCCTCCCTGGGAGCATAGTCGAGCGAAACGGCGGCGGCCCGCAGGATGCGGCAGGCCAGCATCAATTCCGGCGCCATCCCTAGAGCGAAGCCATGCGGCAACCAAGCGCCAAGATGGCGCATGCGTTGTGCGTGAATTGGCGTAAGATGCGTGGATGACGCCAAACTGGGATCACGTCCGGGTCTTCCTCGCCGTCGCACGCACCGGCCAGTTCCTCGCCGCCGCGCGGGCGCTGACGCTCGACCATGCGACGGTGGCCCGGCGCATCTCGCTGCTGGAGACATCGCTCGGCACGCAGCTCTTCGCCCGCTCCACCGCCGGCGTCAGCCTGACGGTCGCCGGCGAGAAGTTCGTCGCCGCCGCCGAGGCGATGGAAACGGCCTGGCTCGACGCGCAGGCCGATGTCTCGCAGGTCGACCGCGTGATCTCGGGAACCATCCGCGTCGGCGCGCCGGAAGGCTTCGGCGCCCTGTTCCTCGCCCCACGACTTGGGCGGCTGGCGGAGCGCCACCCCGATCTCACCATCCAGCTGGTGCCGCTGCAGCGGACCATGTCGCTGTCGAAGCGCGACGCGGACCTCGCCATCGTCATCGACCCGCCGCCCGACGGGCGGCTGACCGTCCGCAAGCTGACCGATTACGGTCTCGGCCTCTATGCCGCGCACAACTACTTCCAGCGCCGCCCGGTGCCGGCGAAGCCCGAAGACCTGCGCCGCCACCTGATGGTTACATCGGTGCAGGAACTGCATTACTCGGAAGCGCTGACCTATTATCCGCCGGCCTTCGACGCCGGCCAGCGGCGGCTCGAATGCGCCAGCGTGCTGGCCCAGATGGAGGCGGTGAAGGCCGGCGCCGGCATCGGCGTCCTGCACGATTACGCCACGCGCGACGCGCCCGACCTCGTCCGCGTCCTGCCCCAGCTCTCGATCCGGCGCACCTACCACCTCGTCGCCCATGTCGACACGCGCCGCATCGCGCGGATCGACGAGGCCTATCGCTTCGTGGTCGAGAGCGTCGAGGCCGCCGGCGACCTGTTCCTGTGAGCCGGGCCTGAAACGAGAGGAGCCCGGCGCAGGCGGGGGCGGACCCACCGGCACCGGGCTCCACCATCTCCCCGGCTTTGGGACCGGGGATCTGGATTCCTATTCGGCGGCGACCCTGATCGGGCGCTGCTGCTCGCCACCCTGCGGAGCGTCGGCGGGCAGGAGCACCGGCGGGCGACCGCCACCCCCATGTCCCGATCCATGGCCGTGGCCCGCCTGCTGGTCGTCCGGCTCGTCGACGGGGCCGACGAAGCGCCCGAAGATCCAGCTGAAGAACCGGCCGACATCGTCCATCACCGTGTAGAACGACGGCACGAAGACGAGGCTGAGCACGGTCGAGACGATCAGGCCGCCGATCACCGCGATCGCCATCGGCGCGCGGAACTCGCCGCCGTCGCCCGAGCCGAGCGCCGGCGGGATCATGCCGACGCCCATGGCGATCGTGGTCATGATGATCGGGCGGGCGCGCTTGCGGCCGGCATCGAGGATCGCCTCGGTGCGGCCCATGCCCTCGCGCTCCTTCTCGACCGCGAAATCGACCAGCATGATGGCGTTCTTGGTCACGATGCCCATGAGCATCAGGATGCCGATCACCACCGGCATGGAGATGGCGTTGTTGGTCAGCAGAAGCGCGATGATGACGCCGCCGAGCGAGAGCGGCAGCGACATCAGGATGGTCAGCGGCTGGAACACCGAGTGGAACAGCAGCACCAGCACGCCAAGCACCATCAGGAGGCCGGTGCCCATCGCGAGCGCGAAGCCCTGGAACACTTCCGCCATGATCTCGGCGTCGCCGCCGCGCTGGAACGACACGCCGGCCGGCAGGTTGCGCGCCGCCGGCAGGGCGAAGATCTGCTCCAGCGCCGGGCCGATCTCGAGGCCGCCCGAGAGGTCCGTTCCGATATTGACGCGGCGGACGCGATTGTAGCGTTCGATCGAGGACGGGCCCTGGCCGAACGAGATGTCGGCCACGGCCGTCAGCGGCACCTGCTGTCCCGTCGCCGTCGTCACGGTGAGGGCCGAGATGATGTCGAGATCGGCACGCGTCGCGATGTCGAGCTGAACGCGGATCGGCACCAGCCGGTCGCCGGCATTGAACTTGGCGAGGTTGGCGGCGACATCGCCGATGGTCGCGACCCGGACCGCTTCCGAGATCTGGTCGGTGGTGACGCCATAGCGCGCGGCCTCGTCGGCCTTCGGCACGACGCGGATTTCCGGGCGCTCGAGACCGGCGGTCGCCGCGACGTTCACGAAGCCCGGAATCTGGCGCATCTCGGCTTCAAGGTTCGCCACCGCTTTCGACAGGTTCTCGGTATCGTTGCCGCGCACGATGATCGACACCTCGCGCTCGCCGCGGTCGTTGACGTACCAGGCGCGGATATCCGGGATCTGGTTGAACAGCGGCGAGGTGGCTTCCTGGATCTGCCGCTGCGTGCGCTCGCGCTTGGTCTTGTGGGTGAGGCGCACGATGACGGTCGCGCGGCGCACCTCCAGCGTGCCGACGGGATTGGCTCCGCCGACGACGAGCACGGATTCGACCTCCGGGATTTCCTTCTTGATCAGCCGCGCCAGCCGGTCGGACCGCTCACGGGTGTCGTCCAGCGTCGAACCCGGCGGCAGCTCCATGGACACGACGAAACGCGCCTCGTCCGGGAACGGGATGAAGCCCGTGGGCAGGAACTTGATCGCCCAGATCGACAGCGCGAACACGCCGATGCCGGCGAGCAGCGTCAGGTAGCGGAACCGGACGGTCGCCTTGAGGAAACCGAGATAGCCGCGCATCAGGACGCCGTCCTTCGGCTCCCTGTGCGCATGCGGCCGCAGGAAATAGGCCGCCAGCATCGGCGTGACGAGGCGCGCGACCAGCAGCGAGAACAGCACCGCGACCGCGACCACGAGGCCGAACTGCTTGAAATACTGGCCGGCAATGCCGCCCATGAACGAGACCGGCGCGAAGACCGCGACGATGGTCAGCGAGATCGCGATGACCGCGAGGCCGATCTCGTCCGCCGCCTCCATCGAGGCGCGATAGGGCGATTTGCCCATCTTCATGTGTCTGACGATGTTCTCGATCTCGACGATGGCATCGTCGACGAGGATGCCGGTGACGAGGATCACCGCCAGCAGCGAGACGAGGTTCATCGAGAAGCCCATCATCTCCATGACCCAGAAGGTCGGGATGATGGACAGGGGCAGCGCCACAGCCGAGATGATCGTCGCCCTGAGATCGCGCAGGAAGAGGAAGACGACGACAACGGTGAGGGCGGCGCCCTCCATCAGCATCTCCATCGCCGACTTGTGGTTGCCGGCGGTGTAGTTCACGGAGTTGTCGATCTCGGTGAAGGTGATGTTCGGGAACTGCTTCTTCAGTTCGTCGATCCTGGCGCGCGCGAGCGCGGCCACGCGCACGTCGGACGCACCCTTCGAGCGGAACACCTGGAAGGCGACCGTCGGCGTCTCGCCGTTGAGGCGGGTGAAGCTCTTCGGTTCCTCGTAGAGATCGGTGACGGTGCCGACATCGGACAGGCGCACCTCGCGCCCGCCGGGCAGCACGATCTTGGTGTTGGCGAGTTCCTCCACCGTCTGCGCGCCCGCGAGCGTGCGGATCGACTGCTGCTGGCCGCCGACATCGCCGCGTCCGCCGGCGAGGTCCACGTTGGTCGCGCGCAGCTGGCGGTTCACGTCGCCCGCCGTGACGCCGAGCGCCATCAGGCGGTTGGCGTCGAGCGAGACGCGGATCTCGCGCAGCACGCCGCCGTTGCGGCTGATGCGGCCGATGCCGCGCAGGCCCTGCAGCTCGCGCTTCACCGTGTCGTCGACGAACCAGGAGAGCTGCTCCAGCGTCATGCTCGGGGTCGCAACCGCCACCGTCATGATCGGCTGGTTCTCGACATCGAGCCGCTCGATGATCGGCTCGTCGATATTGCGTGGCAGGTCGGCGCGGATCTTGGCGATCGCGTCCTTGACGTCGTTGAGCGCGCGGTCGGTGTTCACCTCGAGCCGGAACTCGATGATGGTCGTGGAAACGCCGTCCGTCAGGTTGGAGATGACGTTCTTGACGCCAGTGATGTTGGCGACCGCGTCCTCGACCTTCTTGGTGATCTGGGTCTCGAGTTCCGCCGGGGCCGCGCCCGCCTGCGTCATCGTCACCTGGATCAGCGGCACGTCGATATTCGGAAAGCGCGTGACCGGCAGATTCGTGTAGCTCATCCAGCCGAGGAAGCAGAGCACCACGAACAGCACGATGGACGGCACCGGCTGGCGGATCGAATAGGCCGAAACGTTGAACGACATGGCTCCGTCTCCGCCTTACCTGGACGCGACATCGGTCGGCGTCACGCGGTCGCCGTTGCGCACGAAGCTGCCCGAGACCGCCACCACCTTCTCGCCCTCGGCGAGGCCTTCGCGAATCTCGATCCGGCCCTCGGCGCGCAGGCCGGTGACCACCGGACGGGTTTCCACGACGCCGTCCCTGACGACCTGCACCGTGGTGGCGCGGCCGAACATCACCGCCGACAGCGGCACGAGAATGCCCTGCGAGCGCGCCACCTCGATGCTGGCGCGGCCGAAGGCGCCGAGCGGCGGGCGCTGGTCGCCCCTGACGCTGACTCGCACGCGGCCAAGCCGGTTGGCGGTGCGCACCTCGGGGGCAACCAGGCGCACGGCGCCGGCAAGCGGCTTGTCGAAGCCGGCGGCGTCGATGGCGGCCGGCTGGTCCGGGTGCATCCGGGCGAGCGTCGTCTCCGGGACATCGGCCTCCAGCTCGACCTCGCCGCGCGCGATCAGGCGGAACAGCGGATCGCCGGACTGCGCGCCCATGGCACCGATGGCCATCTGGCCGAGCCGGGCGGTGCGGCGCGAAATGATGCCGTCGACCGATGCCTTGATCTCGGTCCGCGCGATGCGCAGTTCGATGTCGCGGCGCTGGCTGCGGGCCATGGCCAGGTCGGCTTCCGACAGAGCCAGCGCGTTGGTCGCCGATTCCAGCCGCGCCGCCGAGGTCCGGGCCGCCGAGATGCGCTGGTCGAGCGCATCGGCCGAGGCGGCGCCGGTCTGCTGGAGCTGCCGCGTGCGCTGAAGCTGCTGGTCGGCCAGCGACTTGGCTGCCGTCGCCTCGGCGATCGATGCCTTGGCCTGCGCGATCGCGGCCTCGGCACGTGCGATCTGCGCGCTGTTCTGCGCGAACTGCACGTCGAGCATCTCGCGGTTGAGGCGCGCCAGAACCTGCCCGGCCCGGACGCGGTCGCCTTCCTCGGCGAGGATCTCGACGACCGTCAGGCCCTCGATCTCGGGCGAGACGAGCACTTCCTCGCGGGCGACGAAGGAACCGGTGGCGACCACCGTCTCGCGCAGGTCCCCGCGTATGGCGGTGGCGACGGTGACGGAGGGCGCGCGGGTCTGGGCGAGCGCCATCGGCGCAGCGGCAACGAGCGCGACAAGGGCAAGAATTGGGGAAAGGGAGCGGGTCATGATGGCTCAGGTCGCATTATCATTGGACGCGGCGGACGGTGTCAGCAGCATGTCCCCGAGCACGTCGAACATGATCGACATGGCATATACGGGGTCGAAATCGGGGTCGCGGGCGCGCCGGAGCATCAGCCCGTCCGCGAAGGTGATGAGAAACTGGACGGCACGGTCCAGATCGGCATGCGGCGAGGTCTGGCCGCGCGCCTTGGCGAGCTGCAGGGCGCCCAGGAGCTTGTCGTGGATGAAGCCGTCGATCCGGGCGCGCAGGGCCGCGATCTGCGGATTGCGCGCCACCTCCGACATGCTCTCGATCCACATGGCGCAGTGCTCGCGAGGCTCCTCGACCATGTGCACCTTCGCCAGCTCGCGGAACGCCTGCCAGATGTCGGGCGCGTCGGCGAGTTCGGCGAATTGCTGGCCGACTTCCTCGAAATCGCGCTCGCACAGGCCCTCGATCATGGCCTCCTTGGACGGGAAGTAGCGATAGAGGTTGCCCGGGCTCATCCCCGCCTCGGCGCAGATCTCGCTCATCGACGCGCCGTGGAAGCCCGAACGCACGAAGCAGCGCTCGGCCGCTTCGAGGATCGCCGCCTTCCGGTCGGTGCGCTGAACGTCGTCGATACGTGGCATTGGTGGGGGAAACTCCGGCGCAGTCACTTAGACCGGCGCCGGAGATGGTGCAATGCAAAAGTGAATGAACGTTCGCTTTTATGATACAAACGGCATGACATGCGTCAATCCGCCACATCTGTCCGGCGCGCGCCGCTGACCAAAGGGAAGGCTGGCCGGATGCTCCCGAATCCGGCATGAATTTGCCTGATTCCGCGCAACCAATGGCGCGACATCAGGGAGCCGCCCCATGCTGAAGACTCTTCTTGCCGCCGCCGCGATCAGCCTCGCCGCCTCGGCCGCCATCGCACAGACGACGCCGGCGCCCTCGACGCCGACGACGCGTCCCGCCACGCCCATGCCGACGACGCCGGTCAATCCGACCGCGCCCGCCGCCAACCTCATCGACATCAATTCGGCGAGCCGCGCCGAGCTCATGACCCTGCCCGGCATCGGCGAGGCCCGCGCGGATGCGATCATTCGCGGCCGGCCCTATCGCGGCAAGGACGAGCTGCCGCGCAAGAACGTCATCCCGCAGGGCGTCTACGACAACATCCAGGCCCGGATCATCGCGCGCCAGCGCTGAAATCGCTCCGGCAAGCGGACCGGGGCGCTGCAGCGTCCCGGTTCAGGCCGAACACTCGCGGATCAGTCCCGCGAGGAAGGCATCGCATTTCGCGAGTTCCGAAACCTCGATCCATTCGTCCGGCTGGTGGGCCTGGGCGATGTCGCCGGGTCCGCAGATGACGGTCGACAGCCCCCCCCGCTGGAAGATGCCGGCCTCCGCGCCGTAAGCGACGACCTGGACGCCGTTGTCGCCGGTCAGCCGGCGGGCGAGGCGCTCGGCCTCGCCGTCCGCCTCGCGCCCAAGCGCGGGGCTGCCGACGCGATGCGTGATGAAGACGCCCGCATCCGCGTGCACCGCCTTCATGGCCGGCTCGATCTCCGTGCGCACGAAGGCTTCGTATTCCTTGAGATAGCCGAAGCCGTCGTCGCCCGGCACCAGCCGTATACCCGTGACGAACCGGGCGTCGAGCGCGGTGATGTTGTGGGCCGTGCCGCCGTTGAACTGGCCGACATGGAGCATGGTCCAGCCGGGCTCGAAATAGGGCGCCCCGCCGCTCCGCTCCGCCTCGGCCTTGTTGCGGAGGTCGCGTTCCTCCATCCAGGTCACCAGCCTTGCCGCGACGAAGACCGCGGAGACGCCGGCATAGCGGTTCGAGGAATGAACCTCGTGCCCGCGCACGTGCGTGTAGATGACGAAATACCCCTTGTGACCGGTGACGACCTTCATCCGGCTGGGCTCGCCGACGAAGCAGACGGCCGGCTTCGGCCAGTCGGCCCCGAGTTTTGCGGCGATGGCGCGCGCGCCATCCATCCGCACTTCCTCATCGGCGGAGAGGCAGATGTGGATCGGGCGCTTGAGGCCGGCCTTCATCATCGCCGGCACGGCCGCGAGGACGCAGGCGTCGAATCCCTTCATGTCGCAGGCGCCGCGCCCGTAGAGCCGGTCGCCCTTCGGCGTCAGCTTGAACGGATCGTTCGTCCAGGGCTGGCCCTCCACCGGAACGACATCGAGATGGCCCGACAGCATCACGCCGCCATCGCCCTTCGGCCCGATGGTCGCGAAGATGTTGGCGTTCTGCCCGTCGGCCTGCGGCAGCACCTCGAAAGGCACGCCGTGCGAGGCGAGGTATTCGCCGATGAAGGCGATACAGTCGAGATTGTGCGTCTCCGACACGGTGGGGAAGGAGACGAGGCGCTCGAGCAGTTCGATGCTGGTCAGGTTCATGGGAGAGCTTGTCATTGCCCGAGGGAGCCCGAGGCGAGCCATGCGCGTCAAGAGCACGTGACCGCATGGCAGGTCGATTGACCGCGGCATCTACCTCCGGTTTGGTTGCCGCTTCGATTTCCGGAGGTTTCCATGCCCATCGTCAACCGCATCTCGGCCCTTCACGACGAGGTCACCGCCTGGCGGCGCGACATCCACGAATATCCCGAGCTGCAGTTCGACGTGCACCGCACGGCCGGCATCGTCGCCGAGAAGCTGAAGGAGTTCGGCTGCGACGAGATCGTCACGGGCATCGGCAAGACCGGCGTGGTCGGCATCATCAAGGGCCGGAATACCGGTTCGGGCAAGGTCATCGGCCTGCGCGCCGACATGGATGCGCTGCCGCTGACCGAGATCACCGGCGTTCCCCATGCCTCCAAGGTTCCCGGCAAGATGCACGCCTGCGGCCATGACGGCCACACCGCCATGCTGCTGGGCGCGGCCAAGTATCTCGCCGAGACGCGTAATTTCGACGGCTCCGTCGCGGTCATCTTCCAGCCGGCCGAAGAGGGCGGCGGCGGCGGCCGCGAGATGGTCAATGACGGCATGATGGACCGTTTCGGCATCCAGGAGGTCTATGGCATGCACAATGCGCCTGGCCTTCCCGTCGGCCAGTTCGCGCTCCGCCCCGGCCCGCTCATGGCTGCGGCCGACCGGATCGAGATCCTCGTCGAGGGCAAGGGCGGCCATGCCGCAAAGCCCCATCTCGCCGTCGATACGATCCTGATCGCCTCGCAGATCATCGTGAACGCCCAGTCCATCGTCTCGCGCAACGTCGATCCGCTGCAAAACGCAGTGGTGTCGATCTGCGCCTTCAATGCCGGCTTCACCGACAACGTCATCCCGCAGACGGCGCGGCTGCAGGGCACTGTGCGCACGCTGACCCCGGAAATGCGCGATTTCGTCGAGGCCCGCCTCCACGCCATCGTCGAGGGCACGGCGGCGGTGTTCGGCGGCACGGCCAAGCTCGTCTATCACCGCGACTATCCCGTCACGAAGAACCATTCCGACAACGCCATCTTCGCGGGCGACGCGGCAGCCGCCGTGGTCGGCGAGGACGCGATCAACCGCGACACCGTGCCGGTGATGGGCGGCGAGGACTTCTCGTTCATGCTGGAGGCCCGCCCCGGCGCCTTCATCTTCATCGGTCAGGGCGACGGCCCGAACGTCCACCACCCGGCCTATGACTTCAACGACGAGATCATCCCGATCGGCATGAGCTACTGGGCCAAGCTCGTCGAGAGCCGCCTGCCCGCCTGACCCCGACGCCGCGCCCTCCGTCAAATCCGGAGGGCGCTTCTTCCTCGCAGCCGCCTCGGGCCCCTCATGTCGATCAGCAACCGCATTGCCGACCTCGCCCACGAGGCGACCGAATGGCGCCGCGACTTCCACCAGCATCCCGAACTGCTGTTCGACCTGCCGCGCACCTCGGCCATCGTCGCCGAGAAGCTGCGCGCCTTCGGCTGCGACGAGGTGGTGACCGGCATCGGCCGCTCCGGCGT
>Ga0209794_1001477_pt1 | contig 17704 bp, 16 predicted proteins | sample EBPBio232013_DNA_FD_185869 | JGI IMG/M metagenome (GOLD analysis project Ga0209794, IMG submission 185869) | Wastewater treatment Type I Accumulibacter community from EBPR Bioreactor in Madison, WI, USA - Reactor 1_5/23/2013_ DNA (SPAdes)... | ecosystem: Engineered > Bioreactor > EBPR >... | reverse complement strand
CGCCTTCCTCGGCTACACCGGGCAGGCGGCGACCACCGACGATGCTTTCCCGACCGGCGACCTCGCCAGCATCGACGGCAACGGTCACCTGCACCTGCAGGGCCGGCGCAAGAACCTGCTGATCACCTCGTTCGGCCGCAACGTCTCGCCGGAGTGGGTCGAGGCAGCCCTGCTCGCCCAGCCGCAGATCATCCAGGCCGTCGTCACCGGCGACGGCCAGCCGGCGCTCACCGCCATCGTCGTGCCGCTGCCCGGCATCCCGGACGGCGCGCTCGGCGAAGCGATCGCCCGTGCCAACGCCAGCCTGCCGGACTACGCACAGATCGCCCATTTCATCGCCAGCCCCGCCTTCACCCCGGGCAACGGCCTCGCCACCGGCAACGGCCGGCCGCGCCGGCAAGCCGTCATCGACCATCACCGTGCCGCCCTGGCGGCGCTCCATTCTTCAGAGGAGTCTCCGATGTCCTTCTACGACACGCTCAAGTTCGAAACCGCCCAGGCCCGCGCCTACCTGCTTTCCGCACCGATCATCAGCGAATGCCTGCAGGGCCGCGCCAGCCTCGACAGCTATCTCGCCTTCCTGGCCCAGGCCTACCATCACGTACGCCACACGACGCCGCTGCTGATGACCCTGGGCGGCCGCCTGCCCGAGCGCCTGGCCTGGATGCGCGCCGGCGTCGCCGAGTACATCGAGGAGGAAATCGGCCACGAGGAATGGATCCTCAACGACATCGCCGCTGCCGGTGGCGATGCCGACGCGGTGCGCAACAGTCGCCCCGACCTGCCGGCCGAACTGATGGTCGCCTACGCCTACGACCTGATCAACCGCGGCAACCCGGCCGGCTTCTTCGGCATGGTCTTCGTCCTCGAAGGCACCAGCGTCGACCTCGCGCTGAATGCCGCCGACCGCATCCAGGCGGCGCTGGGCCTGCCCGACGCGGCCTTCTCCTACCTGCGCTCGCACGGCACGCTCGACCAGGAACACACGCAGCACCTGGCCAACATCCTCGACCTGATGACGCCGGAAGATCAGGCCGACGTGCTGCACGCCGCCAAGGTCTTCTTCAAACTCTACGGCGACATCTTCCACGCCCTGCCGGTCGAGGTCGCAGCATGCAACTGAAAGGCGCCCGCATCGTCCTGACCGGGGCCAACGGCGGTCTTGGTCGGGTGCTCGCGCGCGAACTGGCCAACGCCGGCGCCGCCCTGCTGCTCACCGGCCGCGACCCGGCGGCGCTGGCCCGCATCGACCTGCCGGCCGGTTGCGACTACCAGTTGCTGCAAGCCGACCTGACGCACGGCGGCGGCATCGACAGCACGCTCCAGGCCGCCCGCAGCTTCGGCGCCAACATCCTGATCAACAACGCCGGCGTCGCCAGCTTCGGCCTGCTCGCCGAGCAGGACTGGAACGACGTCGAACGCATCCTGGCGACCAATCTCGGCGCGCCGATCCGCCTCACCCAGGCGCTGTTGCCCTGGCTGACGCAACAGCCGGAGGCGGCGGTGGTCAATATCGGCTCGACCTTCGGCAGCGTTCCCTTCGCCGGCTTCACCGCCTATTCGGCGGCGAAGGCCGGGCTGCGCGGCTTTTCCCAGGCATTGCGGCGCGAACTCGCCGACAGCACGGTGCGCGTCATCCATGTTGCGCCGCGCGCCATCGACACGCCGATCAACCCGCCGGCGGTACGCGCGCTGAACCGCGCCCTGGGCAGCGCCACCGACAGCCCGGAACTGGTTGCCCGGCACATCGTCGCCATGCTCGCCAACAACGTCGCCGAAGGCCACATCGGTTTCCCGGAGCGCTTCTTTGCCTGGCTCAACGGCTTCGCCCCCGGCCTCGTCGACCAGGGCCTGCGCGGCAAGCTGGCCAAGATCAAACAACACGCCACCAAGGCGTGATCTTCAACAGAACACAGGAGGCATCATGTCCCGTTTGAAATCCCTGCTTTTCGCCGTCGGCCTCGGTTGCGCGACGCTTGTCCACGCCGCCCCCGGCGACGAACTGATCCGCCCGATCCAGGATCGTTGGGCGGAAATCAAGTACCGCCAGCCGGAAGACCGGCAAGCCGACCTCTACCGCGACCTGGCCGCCCAGGCAAAACAGCTTTCCCGCAACAACCCCAACCTCGCTGCCGCGCTGATCTGGGAAGCCATCGTCGTCTCCAGCGAAGCCGGCGTGCGCGGTGGCCTCGGCGGCCTGTCGCTGGCCAAGGAAGCCAGGGCGCTGCTCGAAGAAAGCCTGAAGCTCGACGAGAAGTCGCTCAACGGCTCCGCTTACACCAGCCTGGCGACGCTCTACGCCAAGGTACCGCGCTGGCCGCTCGGCTTCGGCGACAAGGAAAAGGCGGAGGCGCTGTTCAAGAAGTCGCTGGCCGTCAACCCGGACGGGATTGACCCGAATTTCTTTTACGGCGAGTATCTGATCGATCAGGACCGCGTCGCCGAAGGCCGCCGCTATCTGGAAAAAGCGCTGGTTGCGCCGCCCCGCCCGGGACGCGAGCTGGCCGATCAGGGCCGGCGCCAGGAGGCGCGTGCCCTGCTTGCGAAAACTGCCGGAGAGGCACGCTAATTGAGACTGTTGCTGGTTGAAGACGACACCTTGCTCGGCGACGGTATCCGCGCCGGGCTGATGCTCGCCGCCTACGCCGTCGACTGGGTGCCGGACGGCAAGCAGGCGCTATTGGCCCTGGCCGACCACAGCTACGATGCCTGCGTCCTCGACCTCGGCCTGCCGGGCAAGGACGGTCTGACCGTGCTGCGCGAGATGCGCGGGCGCGGCGACCAGACCCCGGTGCTGCTGCTGACCGCCCGCGACACCGCCGAAGACAAGATCGCCGGCCTCGACCACGGCGCCGACGACTACCTGACCAAGCCCTTCGATCTCGGCGAACTGCAGGCGCGCATCCGCGCCCTGCTCCGCCGCGCCGGCGGGAAGGCGCAGCCGCTGCTCGAACACTGCGGCGTCAGCCTCGACCCGGCGAGCAAGCGGGTCAGTTTCAATGGCCAGGAAGTGCCGCTGTCGGCCCGCGAATACGCGCTCCTCCACGCCCTGATCAGCCAGCCCGGCCACATCAAAAGCCGCAGCCAGCTCGAGGAAAGCCTCTACGCCTGGGGCGACGAGGCCGGCAGCAATACGGTCGAGGTCTACATCCACCACCTGCGCAAGAAGTTCGGGGCCGATTTCATCAAGACGGTACGCGGACTCGGTTACCAGCTGGCGGACAAGAACGGATGAGATTGCGCAACCGGGGCCGTATCCATTCGCTGCGCTGGCGGCTGCTTGCCGGCATCGGCGCGGCGGTCCTGCTGATCTGGCTGCTTACCGGCTGGTTCAGCTACACCAAGGCGCAGCACGAAGCCGAGGAATTGATGGACGGCAGCCTGGCGCAAACCGCACGGCTGTTGCTGGCGATCACCCATGACAACGAAGACGACCTCGCCGAACTGGTGCCCCGACTGGCGACGGTCCGAGGCGCCGAGGACATCTACGAACCGCCGCTGGAGTTCCAGATTGGCCTGGGCGACGGCAGGGTTCTTGCCCGCTCGCCGGATGCCCCGGAATTCCCCATTCTCGGCGTCGCCGGCTACAGCGACATCATCCGCCACAACGAAGCCTGGCGAGTGCTCAACGCGGTTTCCACCGACGGCCGCTACCGGGTCCAGGTCGCCCAAGCGATCGGTCTGCGCGACCGTGCCGCGCTCGAAGTCGCCACCCAGACGGTGCTGCCATTGCTGTTCATCACCCCGGTACTGATTGTTCTCATCTACCTGTCGATCAGCCGCGCCTTGCGGCCGCTGGAGCAACTGGCCGACGAAGTTGCCGCCCGCACGCCGGACAGTCTGGATGCACTGACCACAAACCGGGTGCCAACCGAAGCCCGACCGCTGGTAGTGGCGATCAACCGGCTGTTTGGCCGGGTCGCCCGGACACTCGACAACGAACGCCAGTTCACAGCCGATGCTGCCCACGAGCTGCGCACTCCGCTCGCCGCGCTCAAGGTCCAGGCACAGGTCGCCCTGCTCAGCGGCGACACGCCCATGCGCGAACACGCGCTGCAGCAAATCGCCGGCGGCGTCGACCGCGCCAGCCACCTGGTCGACCAGCTGCTGCGCCTGGCCCGACTCGACCCCTTGAGTAGCCCGCCGGAAATCCGCTCCCTGGACCCGGAAGCGCTACTGCTGGACAGCCTGAATGCAGTCCGCCAGGCGCATCCGCAAGCCACGCAACAGATGCTGGCGCGCATCCCGCCAGGCGCCCAGGCCCTCATGGGCGATGGCGACCTGCTGGGTATCGCCCTGCGCAACCTGCTCGACAATGCCGTGCGCTACACGCCGCCGGCCAGTTCGATCCGGGTCGAACTGGCGCAGGCGCACGGACGCTGCGACCTGCGTGTCAGCGACAACGGTCCCGGCGTACCGCCGGCAGCATTGGCCCGGCTGGGCGAGCGCTTCTACCGGGCAGGACAGGCGGCCGGCAAGGGCAACGGCCTGGGACTGGCCATCGTCGCCCGGATCGCCGAGCTGCACGGGGCCCAGTTATCGGCGGAGAACCTGCCGGGTGGCGGTTTCGCTGTTACCCTCCGAGGCTTGCAGACGCAGCACCCGGACGAACAAAGCGATAAAACAGATTAGGTTCGCTAACCACGTAAAGCCGCCCCTGATCGTCCATGGCCACCCCTTCGGCCTGCGGGACGCTCTCCTTCAGGCCGTGCTGCCCGGCCCGCAGTGGCAGACGGCTGACCGCCCGGCCCTGCCGGTCGAGTTCGACGATCTGCCGCGATTCGTCGGACAGCGCCAGCAGATGACCGCTGGTCGGGTCGAAGTGCAGCGATGACAGGTCACGTACCGGCAAGCCTTGGTCGCGCGCCGGATTGTCGACTACCGTGACCCCGTCCGCCGACCGAAAACCGGCGATTTCGTAGATCATCCGCGGATCGCGCTCCTTGGCCACGAACAGGCGGTGCTGCAGGGGATCGAAGGCCAGACCCTCGAAGCCCTTGTTGCCGTTGCGGCCGATGCCAATGGTCAATTCGGCGGGACGTGAAACATCCAGCCGCTGGGTGTGTGCATCGATCTCCAGCAGATGGAGCGACTGCCGACGCTCGTCGGCAACGACATAGCGGGATGGAGCGACATACTCGATCGCTTCGGGATCTTCCAGCCCGCTGACCGGGATGCGGCGCAGGATTTGCCCATCCAGACTCAGCTCGATCACTTCCGGCCGACCATTGGTAATGGCAAACAGGCTGCCCCGTTCGGGATCGAAAGTCAGCCCGGATAGATTGTCGAGGTCGGCGGCAATGGGCAGGGCGTCGATGTCGGCGACGAAATCGGGTAACCACACCGCCGCTTCGCGCTGCTCCACCGTTGCCAGCTGCTGCTGCCAGAACAGGTGCCAGCCGGGCAGCAAGGCCCGCCCGGCGAGCAGAATCGCTGCCAGGCTCACCCCGGCCAGCAGCAGTACGCGGCCTTGTCGGGAAAACAGGGAAGGTCGATCGGGGTAATGGAATGACATTACAAACTCCGCCGGGATGGGAATGCTTGCCATCCTCGCCCAGGCGGGGTAAACGCTTCCTGACGCTACAATTCATCAACCGTTTAATTTCGCCGTGCCAGCATCCGCACCGATGCGTCTGACCGCCCTTGCCCTTGCCCTGAGCACCCTGCTACCGCCGACACTGTTCGCCGAGGAACAGTACGTGGTGCGTCGCGCCGTCGAAGCCGGCGAACTCCAACCGTTGTCCGAAATCCTGACCCGGGTCCAGGCCCGGCATCCGGGCAAGGTCCTCGACGTCGACCTGGAACGCGACCGCAGCGGACGCCGTGTCTACGAAATCACCCTGATCAAGCCGGACGGACAAAGGACCAAGCTCTACGTCGATGCCGTCAGCGGCAACGAGGTCGACAGCGGGAGCGCCCCCGACCACCCACGACTGGCCTTGCCCCAGGCGCTGCGCAAGCTGCTCGCGCGCTACCCCGGCAACATTCTCGAACTGGAACTTAAAGGCCTCGGCGAAAAACGCCTGGTGTACGAAGTGCAGGTGGTTCAACACGACGGCCGTTTGCGCGAACTGGTGATCGATGCCCACAGTGGCGCCCTGATCAGCGACAGCGGCCATCGCCAGGAAGTGCTCAAGCGCTTGCGCCCGCTACCCGAACTGATTGAACGGCTACCGGCCCGCTACCGCGGCGTGATCCGCGAAATCGAGCTGGAATACGACCAGGATGGCCGCTATTTCTACGAAATCGAGGTCAGTCTGCCCGACGGCCGGGTCTATGAACTGGACATCGACGCGATCAGCGGCGCCGTCCTCAACGGTGAAGAGGTGGAACGTTGAGGGTTCTGATTGTCGAAGACGATGTCGACCTCGCCCGCAGCATCGCCGACAGCCTGCGTCTGGCCGGCATGGTCGCCGAAACCGTGGCGGACGGCGGCGAAGCCTGCTTTCTCGGCTGCACCGAAGACTACGACGCGGCGGTGCTCGATCTCGGCCTGCCCGGCCAGGACGGCATTTCGGTCCTGCGCCACTGGCGGGAACACGGACGCCACCTGCCGGTGCTGATCCTGACCGCACGGGGTCGCTGGAGCGACAAACTGGCCGGCTTCGACGCCGGTGCCGACGATTACCTGACCAAGCCTTTCCTCCATGAGGAAGTCGCCCTGCGCCTGCGCGCCCTGCACCGGCGCACCCAGGGACGGAGCATGCCAGTGATCGAAGCCGGCCCGCTGCAATACGACGGCAATACCGACCGCTTCACCCTGCACGGCAGCAGCCTGACGCTGACCGCCCAGGAGCAGCGCATCCTGGCCTACCTGATCCAGAACAAGGACCGGGTCGTCAGCCGCGCTGAAATCAGCGAGCACGTCTACGCCCGCGACCTGGACCCGGATTCGAACACCCTCGATGTGCTGGTCGGTCGCATCCGGCGCAAACTCGGTCTGACGCTGATCCACACCGAGCGTGGTCGCGGTTTCTGCCTGCGCGCACCTGACGATGCCCAGTAAGCGGCTGGGCCTGGCCGGGCGCCTGTTCATCCTGGGCGCCGTCGCCGCCCTCCTGATCAGCACACTGGGCGGCAGCATCCTGCGCCAGAGCGTGCGCGACAGCCTGTTGAACAGCCACGAGCAGCGCCTGGAAGAAAAGCTGGAACGCATCCATGCCGGCTTGTTCCGGGCGCCGGAAGACGGGCAGATTCGCTGGCTGGGACGGGGCAACGACGAGTTCGGACGGATTTTTTCGGGCTGGTACTGGCAGCTCGAACAGGCGCAGACGTTGCTAACCTCCCGTTCGCTCTGGGACAGCAGGCTGCTCACCGCCGAGGCGGTCAGCATCGGCGATTCGCCGCTGCAACGCGTCGCCGGTCCGCAAGACCAGTCGCTGATCGGCATTGCGCAAGCCATCGAGGTGGACGGACAGCCGGCGACCCTGCATCTGTATGGACCGGCCGAAGAGATCGGTACCGCCCTCGACCGGCTCGACCGCATCCTATTCACCACCCAACTGGGATTGCTCGCCGGCCTGTTGCTGACCAGCGCCATCCAGGTTCGCCTCGGCCTGCGCCCGCTGCGCCGCCTGCGCGAACGTCTGGGCCGGGTCAGGGAAGGCCGGGAAGAATCGGTCGGCAAAGGCTACGGCCCGGAACTGGACCCGCTGGCCGGGGAACTGGACGAGGTCCTGGCCCGCAATGCCCGCATCGTCGAGCGAGCCCGCGGCCATGCAGCCGATCTCAGCCATGCCCTGAAGAAGCCGCTGTCGGTGCTGCACGCCGAACGCAGCATCCAGGAGCATCCCCTGCTCCAGCAGCAAGTCAGCAACATGACCCAGCTGATCGACCGCCACCTGGCCCGCGCCGGCAGCGGTGCCGGAATCATTCGCGCGATTGCCGTCGGCGAACGGGTTGCCGCCCTGCTAACGCTGATGCAGCGCCTGCACGGCAGCCGAGCACTCGACTGGCAGCAGAACATCCCGGCGGACCTCCACTGGCGGGGCGAAGCCACCGATTTCGAGGAAATGCTCGGCAACCTGCTCGACAACGCCGGCAAATGGGCCACCAGCCAGATCCGGATTGGCGCCGGGATCGAGGATTCAAACCTGGTCATCGACATCGATGACGACGGCCCGGGCATGTCGCCGGCACAGTTGCAGGCGAGCATGCGGCGGGGTCAGCGCTTCGACGAAACGGTCGAAGGCAGCGGCCTCGGTCTGGTCATTACCCGGGATATTGCCGGAACCTATGGCGGCGAAATCGTTCTGAGTGCCTCATCGCTCGGCGGGCTACGCGCTCGCCTGCGTCTGCCAGCATGAGCCACCCCGTTTAAGTTCTGTTTAAGCGCCTACCGGCACACTGGCCACCGGCCATTTTTCAGCAAATCGCATGCAAATCCGCACTTCCCCCGTACAACGACTCTGGCAACGCCTCGACCTGTTCGGCCCCTACGCCGGCATCGCCATGCTCTTCCTGGTCGGCCTGCCGCTGCTGACGCTGTCGCGCGCGGCGCTGATGCTGTGGCAGTCGGAGCGGGTTGCCGCCACCGGTATCTGGCCGACCATGTTGCTGCAGGGGGTGCGTGTCGACGTGATCCAGCTTTCCCTGCTCGCCCTGCCCCTGCTGCTGCTTGCCCCGCTGCTCGCCGGCAAGCGCCTGTGGCCGGCCTGGCGCAAGCTGAACGTCGCCTGGATGACGCTGGCGATCGCCGCCCTGGCGCTGCTCGAGATCGCCTCGCCGGCCTTCATCAACGAATACGACAGCCGGCCGAACCGGCTCTTCGTCGAATACCTGAAATACCCGAACGAAGTCGTCGCCATGCTGTGGAGCGGTTTCCGCCTGCACCTGGTCGGCGGCCTGCTGGTCACCGGCCTCTGTGGCTGGGGCGCCTGGCGCATGATGCGCGCCTGGCAACGGGCCGAGGCTCCCTGGTCCGCCTGGAAACTCTGGCTGACCTGGCCGATCCTGTTCCTCGTCTGCGCGCTGGCAATTCGCTCCAGCCTGCAGCACCGGCCGGCCAACCCGGCCACCTTCGCGCTCACCGCCGACCCGATGGTCAATACGCTGATCCTGAATTCCGCCTGGTCGGTGGCCTACGCGATCTACGGAATGCAGCACGAAGCCAATTCGAGCGAGATCTACGGCAAGATGGAAACCGCCGACATGCTCGCCGAGTTCCGCCAGGCCCGCGCCAGCTTCGGCAACCCGCACCCGCTGGTCAATGAACCGGAAATCCCGACCCTGGTCGACCAGAAAGCGACGGTGCGCCGTGACAAGCCGCTGAATCTGGTGATCGTCCTCGAGGAAAGCCTGGGCGCGACCTTCGTCCAGTCGCTCGGCGGCGTCCCGGTGACGCCCAACCTGGAAAAGCTCAAGCACGAAGGCTGGTGGTTCGAGCAACTCTACGCCACCGGCACCCGCTCGATCCGCGGCATCGAGGCGGTCACTACCGGCTTCCTGCCGACGCCGGCGCAGGCCGTCGTCAAGCTGTCGCTGGCCCAGCGCAATTTCGCAACGCTCGCATCCATCCTCGGCCAGCACGGCTACGAGTCGGAGTTCATATACGGCGGCGAAGCGCATTTCGACAACATGCGCGGCTTCTTCACCGGCAACGGCTTCACCCACATCACCGAGCAGAAGGACTTCAAGAATCCGAAATTCGTCGCTGGCTGGGGCGTTTCCGACGAAGACCTGTTCGACAAGACGCACGAACGCCTGAACGCCAAGCACGCCGAAGGCCAGCCCAGCTTCACGCTGGTGTTCACCTCGACCAACCATTCGCCCTTCGACTTCCCCGACGGCCGCATCGAGCTCTACGAAAAACCGAAGGCGACCGACAACAACGCCGTCAAATACACCGACCACGCGCTCGGCGAGTTCATCGCCAAGGCCAAGGCCAGCCCCTACTGGCAGGACACCCTGTTCGTCGTCGTCGCCGACCACGACATCCGCGTGCGCGGCGACAGCATGGTGCCGGTCGAGCGTTTCCACATCCCCGGCCTGATCCTCGGCGCCGACCTCAAGCCGAAGCGGGTGAAGACCGTCACCAGCCAGATCGACCTGGCGCCGACGCTGCTCTCGCTGATGGGCGTCGACGCCAAACACCCGATGCCCGGCCGCGACCTCACCCGCGAGGCCGACAACCTGCCCGGCCGGGCGATGATGCAGTACGAACAGAACTACGGCTGGATGGAAGGCAATCAGGTCGTCGTCCTGCGCCCGGAAAAGGCCCCCGCCTTCGCCCACTACGACCGCCAGACCAAGCGCCTGAGCGCCGCCGAGGCGCCGCCCGCCGACGGCGACGCCCTGGCCAAACGGGCATTGGCGCACGCGCTGCTGCCGGCCTGGCTGTACCGCGAACAGCGCTACCGGCTGCCCGAGAAATAATCGAGTCGGGTCAGGCTGCCGTACCCGGGAGCCGGCCGATGCAGCGCGCTGGCCAGCGTCTCGCCGGCAGCCGCGGCGAGCAACACGCGGATCGCGCCGGCGTGGGTGACCAGCAGATGCGCGCCGGCCGGCAGTTCATCGACGAAGGCGAGCACGCGCCGCTGCAACTGGCGCGGCGCTTCGCCGCCGGGCGGCGCGTAGCCGTCGATGTCGGCGGCCCAGGCGTCGAGTTCGGCACGCGCAATGTCGTCCCACGGACGGCCTTCCCAGGCGCCGAAATTCAGTTCCATCAGCCGCGCATCGAGCCGCGGCGCCGGCTGCAGGGCTTCGGCCAGCGTCCGGCAACGCTGCAGCGGGCTGCTCCAGACCGGCAATCCCGGCGGCAGTTCGCGGCGCAGGCGCTCAACAATGGGCGCCGAGTCTTCGGCCTCAACGTCGAGTTGACCGTAACAGACGCCGGGCGCGATCAAGGGGCGCGGGTGACGCACCAAGTACAGCGTCAGCGCGGCCATTGCGCGAGCAGCCCGAGGTAAAAGGCGATTTCGGCGAACTGCTGGGTGGCGCCCAGGCAGTCGCCGGTGTAACCGCCCAGCCAGCGGCGGAACTTGGCCGCCAGCCAGACCGTCGCCAGCAGCGCGAGCAGCAGGCCGGCCACCGCTTGCGGCCAAGGAAGCCAGAGTAACGGCGCCAGCGCGAACACCAGGGCGAACAGCAGCGCCCCCCCCGTCAGGCGTTGGGCCAGCGGCCTGGCCTTGGACTGATCGTCGTTGCGCACGTAGTCCATGCTCGCCAGCAACAGCGTCGCGCAGCCGCGCGAGCAGGCATGGCCGGCGAGCAGCGCCACCGGCACCAGCGCCGGATCGAGCGTCGCCAGCAATACGAACTTGCCGGTCAGCCCCAGCCACAGCGCGACCACACCGTAACTGCCGACCCGCGAATCCTTCATGATCGCCAGGATGCGCGACTTCTCCCAGCCACCGCCGAGTCCGTCGGCAGTGTCGGACAGGCCGTCCTCGTGGAAGGCGCCAGTGGCGTAGAGCGTCGCCGCCATCGCCAGCAGTACCGCCACCGATTGCGGCCAGAGCTGCAGCGCCGCCAGGTAGACCAACGCCGCGATGCCGCCGACGACCAGGCCGACCGCCGGCAGCCAGCGCGCTGAATGCTGCAGCGCCTCGGCCGAGTGGCCGACCCAGGCCGGCACCGGCAAGCGGGTGAAGAAACGTACGGCGCCGAGGAAGTATTCGAGCTCGCGGCGCAGCATGGCTAACCGGCGACGCCGGCCGACTCGAAACTGGCCATTTCGTTGAGGAAGGCGACCGCCGCCTGGACCAGCGGAAAAGCCAGCGCGGCGCCGGTACCTTCGCCCAGGCGCAGGCCCAGATCGAGCAGCGGCTCGGCCTGCAACGCCTGCAACTGGGCACGGTGGCCGGGCTCGGCCGAACGGTGGCAGAAGACGCAGTAGTCGAGCAAGGCCGGTTCGAGGCGTGCGGCGACCAGCGCCGCCGCGCCGACGATGAAGCCGTCGATGAGCAGCACCATCTTCGCTTCCGCCGCCGCCAGCATGGCGCCGGCCATGGTTGCAATCTCGAAACCGCCGAACTCGGCGAGTACGGCAAAGGCGTCGTCGTCGCCGCCAGCGGCGCGATAGCGGGTCAGCGCCTGCTCCAGCAGCGCCTGCTTGCGCGCCAGCCCGGCATCGTCGAGGCCGGTGCCGCGCCCGACGCAATCGGCCAGCGGCACGCCGGTCAGGCAGTGGGTGATCAAGGACGCCGAGGCGGTGTTGCCGATGCCCATTTCGCCGAAACCGACCACCTGGCAGCCGGCTGCCGCCAGCCCGAAGACCACGCCGGCGCCCTGCTCAATCGCCTGCGCGCATTGCGCCGCCGTCATCGCCGGGGTTTCCAGGTAATTGGCCGTGCCCGGCGCCACCTTGAGATCGATCAGACCTTCGCGCGGGCCGCCGAAATCGTGCGCCACGCCGGCATCGACCACCGCCAGGCCGAGACCGTTCTGGCGGGCAAAGACGTTGATCGCCGCGCCGCCGGCGAGGAAGTTCTCGACCATCTGCCAGGTCACGTCCTGCGGATAGGCCGAGACACCGGCCCTGGCGGCGCCGTGATCGCCGGCGAAGACCAGCATCTGCGGCCGCTCGAGCGACGGCGTCAGCGTCTGCTGGATCAGGCCGATGCGTACCGCGAGCGACTCCAGTTGCCCGAGCGAGCCGGGCGGCTTGGTCTTGCGGTCGATCTTGTGTCTGAGCGAATTTTCAATGCCCCGGTCGGGGGCGACGATTGCGAACGAATGCATCCGATTCTCCAAAAGCGAAAGGGCCTCGTGCCCGCATCGTCCAGACGCGAACACGAAGCCCTGTCCACAGGCTTTCTGATTTTCCGTCCGACAGGTCTTCTGGCTTCCGGATCGTCCAGTCCGCTGCGCCTTCCCGGCGGGTCTGTTTCCCCGCGTAGTGGCATCATGCAGCGGCCGTCCCCGGTTACAGCGGCGGGCCCGCCCCGGAATTGAGTTGTCTCGCACCGGGTTCCGTTTTGTCGAACGCGGCGATTATACAATGGCGTCCATGAACCAACTGATCCTCGGCGGCGCCCGTTCGGGCAAGAGCCGCCACGCCGAACAAATCGCCGCCGCATCCGGCCGCCGGGTGGTCTACGTCGCCACCGCCGAGTCGCGCGACGGCGAGATGGCGCGCCGCATCGCCCACCATCGCGAACGGCGCCCGGCCGACTGGGGCTGCGTCGAGGAACCGCTCTACCTGGCTGCCCGCCTGCGCGAACTGGCAGCGCCCGATACCTGCCTTCTGGTCGACTGCCTGACGCTGTGGCTGTCCAACCTGCTCTTCGCCGGCCGCGCCGCCGCCCAGGCCGAGGCCGGCGAGGCCATCGACTGCCCGCTGTTCGCCGGCCAGACGGCGGCGCTGGTCGAGGCCTTGCCGCAACTGCCCGGGCAGATCGTCCTGGTCTCCAACGAAGTCGGCTGGGGCATCGTGCCGATGCATCCGGTCTCGCGCCTGTTCGCCGACGAACAGGGCCGGCTCAACCAGCGCGTCGCGGCGGTCTGCGAACAGGTGACGCTGGTCGCCGCCGGCCTGCCGCTACGTTTGAAATAAGGCCCCTGCGCCTGCCCGAGACCACACATGCAAAAGCTCCTCGACATCCTCGCTTCCGGCATCCACGATGCCAAGAATCAGCTCTTCATCGCCGAAAGCCTGATCAGCGACGCTGAGAAGCGACACTCGATCGATCTTGCCGAGGCACGCTACGCGCTTGAGTCTGCAGCCAACCGGATGAGCCGGATGCTGACCAGTTACCGGGTCATGCGCCACGAAAGCCGACTGTCGCTGCTGCCGGTGATTGTCAGTGACCTGTGCGCCGAGATCGCCCTCGACCAGCGCAATCACCTGGCGCATCGCAACCTGGCCCTGGACGTCGAATGCACGACCGACGAAGCGTGGCCGCTGGACCGCGACCTGGTCATCGACATGTTGAACAATGCCGTACAGAACGCAGGCCGGCACGCCCGCCAGCGGATTCGGCTGACTGCCGAACAGCAGGGAGAGATGCTGGTGTTCAAGGTAGACGACGACGGCCCCGGTTTTGCCAACTTGCCACCGCCCCGGGGTACCGGGCTGCTGCTCGCTGCGGAACTGGCCAGGATGCACGTGCGCCGCGGGCATTGCGGCAGTCTGACGCTGAGCAACGGCAGCCCGCTTGGTGGCGCCCGCTTCGAACTGCGTCTGCCATGAACATGGATTTCACCGACAAGCGCTTCCTGGTCATCGACGACCAGGCAATGGCACGCGAAGCATTGCGCAGCATCGCCCAGACAGCAGGCGCTTTTTCGGTGGAATTCGCCTGCAACTACCAGGATGCCATCTTCCGCATCCGCAACAACACGCCGGATGTCATCCTCTGCGACTACATGCTCGGCGACGGCCGTTCGGGCCAGCAACTTCTGGAGGAATTGCGGCGCTTCAAGCTGTTGCCCGACGAAACCATCTTCATGATGGTGACCGGCGAGCAGTCGTATGAGCAAGTGGTTTCGGCAGTTGAACTGGTTCCCGACGACTACATCATCAAGCCTTTTTCGCCGGACAAATTGCTGCTGAGGCTGGAGCGCATCCTGGTCAAGAAGGCATTCTTCGCCGATTACTACAAGGAAAGGCGCAAACAGGAGTTCGCCCGCGCCCTGGCCTTGCTTGAGACCAAGCTGAACAGCACCGCCGGCCGCGGCTATCGTTTCGAAATCATGCGCCAGAAGGCGGAAACCCTGCTTGCCAGCGGCCACAACACGGCAGCCGAAGCCTTGTATCGGGGCATTCTCGATGCCGGCGAATTTCCCTGGGCCAGGGCCGGCATTGCCCGAACGCTGCAGCGTCAGAATCGGCTCGACGAAGCACGCCATGAAATCGAACGGGTGGTCGCCAGCACGCCGTATTACTTCGATGCCTTCGACGTCAAGGCAACAATCTGCCTGGCTCAGGGCGACACCGACGAAGCGCAACAGGTGCTCGAACAGGTGGCGAGGAAAACCCCGCGCAACTATCTGCGCAAACGCCTGCTCGCCGAAGCTGCCAGCCTCAACGGCGATACCGAAACGGCGCGAGCAGTAATGAGCGACGTGATTGCCAACGACAACATGCCGGGTGCCGTGCTTGCCGAGGATCGACTGGCGCTGGCGCGCAGCCACGTCGCACACGATGACAGGATTGCCGGAGAAGCCGCGCTGATCGGGATTCGCGACAGCGAAGTCCAGAATTTCTCGCTCGACAACCAGAGCAGCTACGCAGCGCTGCTTGCCATCTGTTGCCCGGAACGCGGCAAGAAGAAGTTCATCGGTTTGCGCCCGGCGCTGATGTCAACCGAACTGGCGATCATGAACCGGCTGGATGTCCTGCATGCCGCGCTCTACCTGAACGATGCCGAACTGGCCGACCGCCAGGCCGAGTCAATGATGGCCGGACCCGACGCCAAAAGCGCGTTCAGCGCAATGCGCAAGCTGTACGCGTTGTACGGGCGCGAAGTCGACTTCCGCGACCTGCAGAAGCAGGTCGCCCTGCGCCGCATTCACCATACCTGATGGTTTTACCCGAAGCCGGGCAGGATTGCTGCCAGCTTCTCGCGGTCAAGCGCGGCCTCGACCGAATCGGCCAGACGGTCGAGATCGGCTTCGCGGCGGGCGGCGAAATCGACATGATCGACCTCGCCCGCACCGGCCCAGCGCAGCAGCGCGGCCAAGGCCTCGGGATGGTCGAAAACGCCGTGGCAGTACGTGCCGAGCACCTGGTCGTCGGCCGAAATCGCGCCATCGCTGCGACCATCGGCGAGCTGCACGGCGGCGCGCGTCAGGCCGTCGCCACCAGTGACGCCGAGGTGGATTTCGTACCCGGTCATTGCCGGCCCCCCCTCAAGATGCAAGTGACCGCTCACATTGCGCAGCTGCTTCTCCGTTTCCAGCGTCGTATCGACAGCCAGGAAACCGAGGCCGGGCGTCGTTCCCGGCTGCCCTTCGAGACCCAGCGGATCGGCGATGCTGCGGCCGAGCATCTGGTAGCCGCCGCACAGGCCGATCACCTTGCCGCCGTAGCGCAGGTGGCGGGCGATGGCGCGGTCGTGGCCGTGGGCACGCAGCCAGTCGAGGTCGGCGCGCACCGCCTTGGAACCGGGCAGGACGATCAGGTCGGCCGGCGGCAAGGCCTCGCCCGGCGCGATCCAGCGGAAATCGACCTGCGGGTGCAGGCGCAGCGGATCGAGGTCGTTGTGGTTGGAAGTGCGTGGATAGGCCGGCGCGACGACGCGGATTGCTGCCGTTGTCTTGCCGTCGACCGCAGCCGTCGCGATCGCGTCCTCGGCGTCGAGCATCAAACCGTGCAGGTAGGGCAGCACGCCGAGCACCGGCTTGCCGGTGCGCTGCTCCAGCCAGTCGAGGCCGGATTCGAGCAGCCCGATGTCGCCGCGGAAACGGTTGATGACGAAACCGACCACGCGCGCCTGCTCGGACGCCGACAGCAGCTCCAGCGTGCCGACCAGATGGGCGAAGACGCCGCCGCGGTCGATGTCGGCGACGATGATCACCGGGCAATCGACCGCTTCGGCGAAGCCCATGTTGGCGATGTCGCGGGCGCGCAGGTTGATCTCGGCCGGCGAGCCGGCGCCCTCGACCAGCACGCAGTCGTAGTGCGCGGTCAGCCGGCCCCAGGATTCAAGCACCGCGCCCATCGCCCGCGGCTTGTAGTCATGGTAGGCCTTGGCGTCGAGGTCGGTGGCGACCTTGCCGTGGATGATCACCTGCGCCTTGCGGTCGGTGGTCGGCTTCAACAGTACCGGGTTGAAGTCGGTGTGCGGCTGCAGCCCGCAGGCCAGCGCCTGCAGCGCCTGCGCCCGGCCGATCTCGCCGCCGTCGACGGTGACCGCCGAATTGAGCGCCATGTTCTGCGGCTTGAACGGCGCCACGCGCACCCCGCGCCGCTTGAGAATCCGGCACAGCGCCGCCACCAGCGTCGATTTGCCGGCGTCGGAGGTCGTTCCCTGCACCATCAGCGCGTTGCCTATCATGCGTGCCAACCCGTGAAAAAAGGCCGTAATTATGGCACCATCGCTGCCTTCCGATACGAATCGGAAACTTGTCTCCCGGTGCCTTCCGGCTTTGCCGGCAGGAGAATCGGGAAGGCGGTGCGATTCCGCCACGTGCCCAACGCTGTGAGGATGACGGGCGATGCACAGGCCACTGCTGCGGCGGGAAGGCGCATCGTCCGGATGAATCCGAGTCAGAAGACCGGCCGGGAGACGTAATACGGCGCCGTGGACGGGTGCCTCCGCGTTTCCAGAAGGGGAATCCATGGAAAACCAGCACGCTTTTTCCGACGCCGAACGGGCCGCCGTCTATCACGCCATTTTCAGCCGCCGCGACGTGCGTGGCCAGTTCCTGCCCGATCCGGTCGCCGACGAGCAGTTCGCGCGCATCCTGATGGCGGCGCACCACGCGCCATCGGTCGGTTTCATGCAGCCGTGGAATTTCCTCGTCGTCCGCTCGGCCGAGGTAAAACAGCGGGTACACGACATCTTCCGCGAGGCCAATGCCGAAGCCGAACGGATGTTCCCCGACGCGAAGCGCGAGATCTACAGCAAACTCAAGCTGCAGGGCATCCTCGACGCGCCGATCAACCTGTGCATCACCTGCGACCGCTCGCGCAGTGGCCCGGTGGTGCTTGGCCGCACCCACATGCCGACCATGGACCTCTATTCCAGCGTGTGTGCCGTGCAGAACCTCTGGCTGGCGGCGCGCGCCGAGGGGCTGGGCGTCGGCTGGGTCAGCATCT
>Ga0209794_1001475_pt1 | contig 17712 bp, 15 predicted proteins | sample EBPBio232013_DNA_FD_185869 | JGI IMG/M metagenome (GOLD analysis project Ga0209794, IMG submission 185869) | Wastewater treatment Type I Accumulibacter community from EBPR Bioreactor in Madison, WI, USA - Reactor 1_5/23/2013_ DNA (SPAdes)... | ecosystem: Engineered > Bioreactor > EBPR >... | reverse complement strand
TTCTTCGGACATAGTCTCTACAATTCGCGGTTTTTGCTGGATTCTACTATGCGCAAGGCGCCCGAACTCCTCGCCCCCGCCGGTTCGCTCGACATGATGCGCACAGCCTTCGCCTTCGGCGCTGACGCCATCTACGCCGGCCAACCGCGCTACAGCCTGCGCGTGCGCAACAACGAGTTCGGCGACCTGGAAAAACTCGGCAGCGCAATCGCCGAAGCACACGCCGCCAGCAAGCAGTTTTTCGTGGTCAGCAACATCTACCCGCACAACGCCAAACTGAAGACTTATCTCGACGACATGGCGCCAGTCGTATCGCTCAAGCCGGACGCGCTGATCATGTCCGACCCCGGTCTGATCGACATGGTGCGCACGCAATGGCCTGAGCAGGTGATCCATCTGTCGGTGCAGTCGAACACTGTGAATTGGGCGGCGGTCAGGTTCTGGCAGAAGATGGGCATCAGTCGCGTCATCCTGTCGCGCGAACTGTCGCTCGACGAGGTCGCCGAAATCCGCCAGCAATGCCCGGACATCGAACTTGAGGTTTTCGTCCATGGCGCGCTGTGCATCGCCTACTCCGGCCGTTGCCTGCTCTCCGGCTACTTCAATCACCGCGACCCGAACCAGGGCACCTGCACCAATTCCTGTCGCTGGGATTACAAGGTGTCGACTTCCGATGGTCAGCCGGTCAATTTTTACCAGAACCCGGAGCAGGAAATCCTGCTTGAGGAGCGCCAGCGCCCCGGCGAACTGATGCCGATCGAGGAAGACGAGCACGGCACCTACATCATGAACTCGAAGGACCTGCGCGCCATCGAGCACGTGCATCGGCTGACCGAGATCGGCGTCGATTCGCTGAAGATCGAAGGCCGCACCAAGAGTCCCTACTACGTCGCCCGCACCTGCCAGGCCTACCGCCGGGCGATCGACGACGCCGTCGCCGGCCGCCCCTTCGACCCGGGCCTGCTCGGCGAACTGGAAAACCTGGCCAATCGGGGTTACACCGACGGTTTCTACCAGCGCCACCACGACGCCGACTACCAGAACTACCTGCGCGGCCATTCCGAATCGGACAAGAGCCAGTACGTCGGCGACGCCGTCGCCTTCGACGCGGCCCGCGGCCTGATGCAGGTCGAAGTCAAGAACAGGTTCAGCGTCGGCGACCGCATCGAGTGCGTGCACCCGCAAGGCAACCTGATCGCCAGCATCGCTCGCATGGAAGACAGCAACGGCGAAACCCGGACCGTCGCCCCGGGCAGCGGTCACACGGTATGGATCGATCTGCCGGCCGACAAACAGGGCGCTTTCATCGCCCGTTATCTATGACAACAGCTTTGTGCAACGCAAGAACACGCGTAACATTCCGGTCATGAATCCGTCACCGACGCGCATGCCGCTGCTTGATGCGCTCAAGGGCGCCGCCGCGCAACTGGTCCTGCTCCATCATTTCGCGCTCTACGGCCCGCTGGCCCTGGCCTTCGCCGACACCTACCCGGACACCGCCGAATGGCTGGTCGATTACGGACGGATGGCGGTCCAGGTCTTCCTCGTCTGCGCCGGCTTCCTCGCCGCCCGTGGCCTGGCACCGGAAGGCCGCCTGCTGGCCGGCAACCCGCTGCCGCTGATCGGCCGCCGCTACCTGCGCCTCGCCCTGCCCTTCGTCGCGGCGATCAGCATCGCCGTCATCGTCTCGGCCATCGCCGACCAGTGGCTCGACGATCCGGCGGTGCCCGACCGCGCTACCTTCGGCCAGTGGCTGGCCCATGTCTTCCTGCTGCACGGCGTGCTCGGCGCCGAATCACTGTCCGCCGGCGTCTGGTACGTCGCCATCGACTTCCAGCTCTACGCCGTGATGGCGCTGCTGCTGTGGCTGGGGCGCAAGCCGTCCGGCGCGCTACTGGCGGTGCTCGGGCTGGCGATTGCCTCGCTGTTTCATTTCAACCGCGACAGCAGCCTCGACAACTGGGCGATCTACTTCTTCGGTTCCTACGGTCTCGGCGCCGCGGCCTGGTGGGCCTCAGCGCGCGGCCGCCTGCGGCTCTGGCTGGGACTCATCGCCACTGTCGGCATTGCCGCGCTGGTCGAGGACTTCCGCCTGCGCATCGCGATTGCCCTGGCGGTGGCGCTGCTGCTCGCCTTCAGCCGGCGCAGCGGCCTCCTCGAACGCTGGCCGCAGGGACGGCTGGCGGCCTTCTTCGGGCGCATTTCCTACTCGGTCTTCCTCGTTCACTTTCCCGTCCTGCTCCTCGCCAACGCGCTGTTTGCCAACAGCGCCCCGCGCGATGCGGCGGCGATCACCTGGTGGACGCTGGTCACCTGGGGGGCCTGCATCGGCGCCGGCATGGCCTTCCATCGCTGGATCGAGGTCCCGGCCGGCAAGGTGCAGATGCCGGCCCTGCTCCGCCAGTGGGGCCGCCGCGCCTTGCAGGCCCTGCCCGGACGCGGTTAATCGGCCAGTTCGGGGCGCTGCCGGAAACCTTCCAGCGCCTCCGGATTGGCCAGCGCCTCGACGTTCTTCACCGGCCGCTCGTGCACCACGTTGCGCACCGCCAGTTCGACGATCTTGCCCGACTTGGTGCGCGGAATGTCCTGCACCTGAACGACCTTCGCCGGCACGTGGCGGGGCGTCGTGTTGGCGCGGATCTGCTGCTTGATGCGCTCGGCCAGCGCGGCGTCGAGCACGGCGCCCTCGGCCAGCTTGACGAAGAGCACCACGCGCACGTCGTCGTTGCGGCCCGGCGGCCAGTCCTGGCCGATCACCAATGACTCCAGCACTTCCGGCAACTGCTCGACCTGGCGGTAGATTTCGGCGGTGCCGATGCGCACGCCGCCCGGATTGAGCGTCGCGTCGGAGCGGCCGTAGATGATCATGCCGTCGTGCGCGGTCAGTTCCGAAAAATCGCCGTGGCACCAGATGTTGTCGAAGCGTTCGAAGTAAGCGGCGCGGTACTTGCTCCCGTCGGCATCGTTCCAGAAGCCAACCGGCATCACCGGGAAGGGCCGGGTGCACACCAGTTCGCCCTTCTCGGCGCGCAGCGGCCGGCCGTCCTCGTCGAACACCTCGACCGCCATGCCCAGACCGCGACACTGAATTTCGCCGCGATAGACGGGCAGCACCGGGTTGCCGAGGACGAAGCAGGAAATGATGTCGGTGCCGCCGGAAATCGAGGCGAGCAGGATGTCGGCCTTGAGCTCGCGATAGACCCAGTCGAACCCTTCCGGCGACAGCGGGCTGCCGGTCGAGAACAAGGCGCGCAGGGCGCCCAGGTCGTGCGTGCGGGCCGGCGTCAGGCCCTGCTTGGCGGCGGCGTCGATGAACTTGGCCGAGGTGCCGAAGTGGGTCATGCGCTCGGCTTCGGCGTAGTCGAACAGCACCCGGCCGCCGGCCGCGAACGGCGAGCCGTCGTAGAGCAGCAGCGTGGCGCCGGCGGCCAGCCCGGACACCAGCCAGTTCCACATCATCCAGCCGCAGGTGGTGAAATAGAACAGGCGGTCGCCGGGGCGCACGTCGCTGTGCAGGACGTGCTCCTTGAGGTGTTGCAGCAGCACGCCGCCGTGGCAATGGACGATGCACTTGGGCACGCCGGTGGTGCCCGACGAGTACATGATGAACAGTGGATGGTCGAAGGCGACCCGGTTGAAGACCGGCATCGTCGCCGCATCGGCCACCGGCAGCGCCGGCCAGGCAACGGCGTTGGCGATAGCGCCGATTTCCGGGGCTTCATCCAGATACGGCACGACCACGGTCTTCACCAGCGACGGCATCTGCGCTGCCACTTCCGCGTTCTTGGCCAGACAATCGACCGGCTTGCCGTTGTACCAGTAGCCATCGACGCAGACCAGCACCTTGGGTTCGATCTGGCCGAAGCGGTCGAGCACACCCTGCACGCCGAAATCCGGCGAGGCCGACGACCAGATGGCGCCGAGCGCCGTCGTCGCCAGCATGGCGGCGAGCGTTTCCGGCAGGTTGGGCAGGTAGCCGGCGACGCGATCTCCTTCGCCGACCCCGGCATCGATCAGGAAACGCTGAAAACGGGCGACCTCGCCGCGCAGTTCGCTGCGGCTCATGCGCCGCTTGACCTTGTCCTCGCCCCAGAACACCAGCGCCTCGCCGTCGTCGGCGTGGCGCAGCAGGTTTTCGGCGTAGTTCAGGCGGGCCTGCGGAAACCAGCGCGCGCCGGGCATCCTGCCGCCATCTTCGAGCACCGTCTCGCCGCGCTCGCCGACCGCACCGCAGAAGCGCCAGACCTGTGGCCAGAATTCCTCGGGCTTATCGACCGACCATTGCCACAGTTCGGCGTAGCGGCCGTGGCCGGTCGCCTGCATGAACTGCGCCATGCGGGTATCGCCGACGGTGGCCGGGTTCGGGGTCCACAGGGGGGTATTGTCGATCGCGTAGGTCATCTCGTCTCCTTTGTTTTTCGAGACGATACCAGCATGTTCAGGCCCGGGACTGTCGTCGACCGGACAAAGCGGGACTCACCGGCGCAAGAGCTGGTCGAGTTGCTCGATCATGCGGTCGATTTCGGCCTCGCTGACATTGAGTGCCGGCATGAAACGCAGCAGGTTGGGCCGCGGCGAATTGAGCAACAAGCCGTGCGGCTGCATGGCCAGCGCCGCGGCCACCAGTTGCGGGCCACGTTCGTCGGCAAGGATCAGCGCGCGCAGCAGGCCGGCACCGCGTTCACCCTGGAGGCCGTGGCGGGCCGACAGTTCATTCAGGCGCTGCGCCAGGTAGCGGCCACGCGCCGCCACTTCGTCGAGAAAGCCTGGCGCCAGCAGGCGCTTGAGGACCGCCACACCAACCGCCGTCATCAGCGGATTGCCGTTGTAGGTCCCGCCCTGGTCGCCCGGCTCGAAGCAGCAGACCGCTTCGCGGGCAAGCAGCGCGGCCAGCGGCACACCGCCGCCGATGCCCTTACCCAGAGTCATGATGTCCGGCTCGATGCCGGCGTGTTCGTAGGCAAACAGCTTGCCGGTACGGCCCATGCCGGATTGCACCTCGTCGACGATGAGCAGGATGCCACGTGCCTCGGTCAGTTCGCGCAGCGCCTGCAGGAATTCAACTTCGGCCGGGATCACCCCGCCCTCGCCCTGCACCGGCTCCAGCATCACGGCCACCGTCTTCGGCCCAATCAGGGCCTCGACCGAGGCGATGTCGTTGTAGATGGCTTTGGGAAAGCCCGCCACCTGCGGCGCATAGAGCGTGTCCCAGCCAGCCTTCCCGGAAGCCGACATGGTCGCCAGCGTACGCCCGTGGAAGGAATGGCCGAAAGTGATGATTTCATGCGCACCGCTGCGGTTCAGGCGCCCCCACTTGCGGGCCAGCTTGATCGCGCCTTCGTTGGCCTCGGCGCCGGTATTGGCGAAAAAGACCCGGTCGAACACCGAATTCGCTGTCAACAGGGATGCCAGCTCGACCATCGGCGCGTTGTAGAAGGCCGGGCTCGGGTTGATCAGCTCGCCGGCCTGTTCGGTCAATGCCGCAGCGATTTCCGGCGGGCAGTGACCGAGGCAATTGACCGCCCAGCCCTGGATGAAATCGAGGTACTTGCGTCCCTCATGGTCGTACAACCAGGAGCCTTCGCCGCGCTCGAAGACGAGTTCCGGGCGATGGGTGATGAACATCAGCGAATCGGTGTTGCCATTGTGGTATTGCATGGTCGGGGTTCCTTGGCAGATGACGGCAATGATAGTGGCGGAATGTTACCGGATCACTCACCCAGGGCAGCCAGCGCCGCCTCGGCAAACTGAATGTCCTGCGCCTCGCTGCCGCCGGAAACGCCAATCGCCCCGACCAGCACGCCCGCGTGCTTGACCGGCAGCCCGCCGCCGAAGCCGACAAAACGCTCGCGCTGCATCAGGCCGTGACGCAGCATTTCCGAGCCCTTGGCCAGACGCGCTTCCCATTTGGCGGTGGCCGGGCCGAAGCTGACCACGGTATAGGCCTTGTCGAGCGCAATCTCGATCGAGTGATAGGGTGCGCCGGGATGACGTTTGAACACCAGCGGATAGCCGGCACGGTCGACGACGGCGACGCATATCCTGACCCCGGCATCGCTGGCGGCCGCCAGCGCCTGGTCGGCCAGCACCTCGGCACTGGCGAGGCCGAGCGAGGCGATCATTTCAATATCCATCTCTTTTTTCCTGGGCAATGGTGACCTGCTCGACCAGGCGTTGCCGACGGCTGAACAGGAAAACGACGAAAACGAGCAATACCGCCCCTTCGAACATCAGGGTGCGACCGGCCCCGAAGGCGCTGGCGAGGAAGCCGGCAAGCAAGCCCCCCAACGCATCGAAGCCGAAGCGGGCAGAAGTGAAGAAGGCCACGATGCGGCCACGCAAGCGTTCCGGCGCGCTGCTCTGCAGGATCATGTTGATGCCCACATTGCACACCGAAATGCCGAAGCCGACACCGACCATGGCCAGCATTGCCAGCGCCAGCCGCTCGGTCGCTGCGAACAGCAGCAGCGACACCGCGGCGATGGCGCTACCGGCTGCCACGGTGGCGACCAGGCCGGGCACGGAATGGCGCGTCGCCAGGAACACCGTGGCGGCAAAAGCGCCACAACCGGCCGCCCCCCACAACCAGCCGAGCAAGGTCGCATCGCCGGCAAACACGTCGGCAGCAAATACCGGGAGCAGCACGGCGTAGGCCGAAGCCGTCAGGTTGAGCGCGATCAGCGTCAGGATCAGGGTGCGCACACTCCAGGTGTGCCAGGCGTAGGCCAGCCCTTCCTTGAACACCTCGCCGACCGAGCCCTTGGCCCGCGCCGGCGGCGTGCTGCGCACGGCCAGGATGGCTGCGATCAGCGCCAGGAAGGAAAAGCCGTTGATGGCAAAGCAGAAGGCTTCGGAAGTCTGAGCGAGGAGCAGCCCGGCGACCGGCGGGCCGACGAAGCGGCCGCTGTTGAACAGCATGGCATTGAGCGCCAGCGCATTGGGCAGGTCATCGCGGCTACCGACAAAACTGCCGATCAGCGATTGCCGCAACGGCCCGTCGAAGCTGCTGAGAATGCCGAGCAGCAGCGCCATGGCGATGATGAAGCCGGGACTGATCCAGCCCGCCCAGGTCAGGCCGGCCAGCACGAAGGCCTGCATCGCCATCAGCGACTGCACGCCGACCAGCCATTTTCTCTTGTCGTGTTTGTCGATCCAGGCGCCGGCAAAGGGACCGACCAGCAGTTGCGGGATCAGGCCGCAGAAGGCGGTGATGCCAAGCAGTGCGGCCGAGCCGGTCAGTCGATAGACCAGCCAGGCGAGGGCCACCTGCTGGATCCACGAACCGACGATGGACACTGCCTGGCCGGCGAAGTAGAGGCGGAAGTTGCGATGCGCCAGGGCACGCATGCCAGGCGGCAATTTGAAGGCGGAAGTCAAAGTTGAACCCGGAAATTAGCGGTACCGCCCGGCAAATCCGCAGCGGCTATTTGCTAATATCTTAATATATTTTCGCGCAACACGCCGACCGAAACGACGGGCCGAACGGCCCGTCGCCTGGCTGCTTCAGTAGCGATACGACGGATCGAGCCGGTCGATGATCCGGGTCAACGCGGCCAGCGCATCTTCGCCGGCACCGTATTTGGGATCGAAGTTGAGCGAATCGGCGACGCACTTGTTCAACACCGGCTCGGGGATTTCCTTCACCGCCCCCATCGATTGCGAAGCCAGCTGGACCTCGCAGGCGCGGTTGATCAGCCACATCAGCGAGAAGGCCTGGGCCAGCGTCGAACCGATCACCACCGGACCATGATTGCGCAGCATCAGCAGCGGCTTGTCACCGGCACTGGCCAGGATGCGCTCGCCCTCGTCGAGATGGACGGTGATCCCCTCGAACTCGTGCCAGGCGATCTTGCCGTAGAGCTGGGCGGCGTAAAAGTTGCTGTACGACAGCCCGTCCTTCAGGCAGCAGACGGCCTGCGTCGGCGTCGTATGCACGTGCATCACGCAGTGCCCGTCCGCCACCTTGTCGTGGATCGCCGAATGGAAGGTGAAGCCAGCCGGATTGATCGGCCAGTCGGAGTGCCCGATGATGTTGCCCTTGATGTCCACCTTGACCAGGTTGGAAGCGCAGACATCCTTGTAGTGCAGACCGAACGGGTTGATCAGGAAATGCTTGTCCGGGCCCGGCACACGCAGGGAAATGTGGTTGTAGATCAGCTCATCCCAGCCGAGATAGGCAAAAATCCGATAGACGCTGGCCAGCTTGACGCGCGCATCCCATTCTTCCTTGCCGAAACGCTGCGGTTGGTCGTAGTACTTTCCTTGAGGATTCATTGGCTTGCTCCCTTATGTGTAAATAGCCGGAAATCAACGTGACTGCTTGCGGGCGGCTTCGCGGGCTGCCGCCACCAGCGCTTCACCGTCGATGTTCTTCTTTCTGGCGTCGGCCACCCATTCCTTCTCGACCACTTCGAGCTGTTTCAGAATGGCATCGTAATTGCCGCCGGAAACCACCGTCACCGTATGCCCCGCCGCCTTGACCTTGTTGCGCGCAGCGATCGTCGCTTCATCCCAGGCCTTGCCGTAACGCTCGACCAGGGGCAGCCCGGAAGTCTTGTCGACAATGGCCTTGAGATCGGCCGGCAGGGACTCGTACTTCTGCTTGTTCATCAGCACCACCAGGATGGTCGCCCCCATCACCGGACGATCCGCCGGGGTCTCGAAGTGATACTTCGTCACCTCGTCGAGCTTGGTCGGCAGCAGGACTTCCCAGACCGCCGACGCACCATCGACGACGCCCTTGGCAATGGCTTCGGTGACCTGGGCCGGCGGCATGGCGACCGGTGTTGCCCCCAGTGCCGTCAGGCTGCGGGCAATGGTGCGGTTCGGCGAACGCAGCTTGATGTCCTTGAAATCAGCCGCCGAGTTCAGCGGCTTTTTGGCGGTATGGATATTCATCCCACCGTCACCGTGCATGGCCAGCACCTTGTAGTCCTTGTATTCGGCCTGCAGATGCTGTCCGTAAAAATCCCAGGCGGCACGGCCGCCGCTCAAGCCGCCCAGCGGCAAGACGCCGGGGAGTTCAAGGGCTTCGGTCCTGGGGAAACGGCCGGTGCTGTAGCCCGGCGCGGTCCAGACGATGTCGGCGACACCGTTCTTGACCTGATCGGGCAATTGAGCCGGCGTACCGCCGAGTTGCATGGAGGGGTAGAACTGGCACTTGATCCGGCCATTCGACAGCTGCCCCATCTCGTCGCACCAGGGTTGCAGTACAACCTTCTGGGTGGCGGCACCGGCAGGCAGGAAGTGGGCAATCTTGAAAGTCACTTCCTGCGCCATCGCGGTTTGCGCAGTCAGCAATGCCAAAGCAGCCAGAACCTGGCCGCGGATCGTCAGAGTTTTCATCGGGGTCTCCTGTTGTATTGTTTGCACGATGGGCTGATAGCCCATGGTCAAATCTTAGGGAGCCCCCGCGCCGGGCACTATCCGTATCCGGCAGCGACTATCCGTTTTCGGAAATTTGTTTCAGCCGCACCGGCGCCGGGTATCGGAAGGCGATTCGCCAAAACAGCGCCGATAGTCGGTGGCAAAGCGCCCCAGGTGGTTGAAACCCCAGTCCAGTGCCAATTCGGAAACCCCTTTGCCGGGGAGTGCATTCGCGAGATCCGCACGCACCCCTTCAAGACGCACTTGCCGCAGGAAATTCATCGGCGTCGTACCGCGCGCCTGACGAAAACCCTCGCTCAGCGAACGCACGCTGCAGCCCACAGCAGCAGCAATCGACTCCAGGGTCAGGGCCTGTCGGGCATGGCTGCGGATGTAGTCCTCGGCCCGCCTGACATGACGCGGGGCCAGACTGCGGCACGGATTGCGCAAGGCTTCGCTGTAGGTATGCTGGTGCTCAAGCAGCAGATGAAGAAGGACGGCTTCCTCCAGATTGTGGATGATCGGCTCGACCAGGGCTTGCTGCGGGCCACCAACATAGCCGAGCAACATTTGCAGCATGCCGATCCAGCGCTGCCGGGCCAGACCGCCATTGGCGCCGAAGGGCGAAAAGCGCAAGGGGCGGTCAAGCGGGCGATCCAGCAGGACGGCACATTTTGCATCGAGCACCGCCTGATCGATACGCACGTTGCAGCGCTCGCTATCGCCACTGAAATGCTTGCTCACCGGCTGACCGGCCGAATCGACGACGACGAAGCCCGGGCCTCCTGCCGCCGTTCCATCCGGTGTCGAGACCCGGGAGAAGCCGCTGATCTGTGTCGTCACCAGAACGAAGGGACGGTCGCCGGCCTGGTCGATATCGATCTCGGTGCCGAACGACAGCGTTGCCAGCCCCAGCCGGCCCAGCTGCGAGCGCCGCATGCGCATGCGAAAGTCCTTGGCGGTGCCGGCCAGGCGCAGGCGATTGGTGTTGTAAACGCCGGACAATCGGGCCGAGGCCTCGTCGACATCCCGGCAGGCCAGCGTGTTGTCGACGCCCTGCAGGGCGTTTTCCACACACCAGCCGAGGTGCCGCGTGTCCGTGGCCATCAGGGCATCCGCTTCAGGGCTAGAAATCGCGTTCATACCAACTCCTTGAGGAAGACCTGCTTAGTCCGCTCGCCCCCGCATTTCGAACCAGCGGAACAGGAACCACCCAGCCAGAGACAGCGCAGAGCTGGCCAGAACAACCAGAGCCATGGTCCGTCCCGTTTGATCACCCAGGTGGCTGATGGTTGCACTGGACAGCATCCCCAGACCGAACTGGCCGGCGACGAACATTGCCGCTGCTGCACCGGCGTTGTTCGGATAGCGCGCCATCAGCAAGCCAACACAATTGGCGCCCAGCAAGCCGGTCATGCTGACCACGACGAACAAACCGACGATGACCGCCGGCACTGCATCGTCGACGCCGCTCGCCACCCAGAGCAGCGTCGCCCCGAGCAGGCCGACGCCGCTACCGACGCCAGCGATCACCGACGCCCCCTGGCGCTTGACCAGACGGCTATTGAGATAGTTGGCGGCAAAAATACCCAGCGCATTGACCGCAAAAAGCAGGCTGAAGGCCAGGGGCGTGAATTTGTGCAGGTCGATGAAGTAAAACGGACTGCCGGTGATGTAGGCAAACATCGCAGCGAAGGACATGCCACCGGCCAGCAACAGGCCGATGGCCACCGGGTCGAGCAGCAGACTGCCGTAGATGGCGAAGGAGCGCCCCAGCGACAGCTCACCGCGTCGCTCGACCGGCAGGGTTTCCGGCAGCCGGAACCAGACAATCGCCAGACTCGCCAAGCCCCAGAGCAGGATGGCAGCAAAGGTGCCGCGCCAGCCGAAATAGGCCAGCAACTGGCTACCCAGCAACGGTGCCAGCAACGGTGCGATGGCAGTCACCATCGCCATCAAGGACAGTTTGCGGATCGCCTCGGCCGGGGGATAAACATCGCGCAATACTGCCCGCGCCAGCACCGAAGCCGCCCCGCCCCCCAGCGCCTGGATAAAGCGCGCGGCAATCAACTGTTCCGCCGAGGTCGCCAGCATGCAGGCCAGGCTGGCCAGGACGAACAGGGAAATGCCGATGAGCATCACCGTCCGCCGCCCGTAACGGTCGGAAATCGGACCGTAGAACAGCATGCCCAGGGCGAAGCCGGCGAGAAAGACGGTGATCGACAACTGCACCGCTTCCGGCGTCGCCGACAGCCCCGCGGCAATGGCCGGTAAGGCCGGCAGGTAAAGATCGATGGCCAGGGGCCCGAAGGCCACCAGCGCCCCGAGCAGGAGGACGAGACGGCCCGCCCGGGCCGGGTCGGCGAGGGCGCTGGTCAATTACAACCCGCCAAGCGCCAGGTACTTGGTCTCCATGTACTCGTCGAGACCGTGGCTGGAACCCTCACGACCGATGCCGGAGAGCTTGACGCCGCCGAAGGGCGCGACCTCGGTCGAGATCAGGCCGGTGTTGACGCCGACCATGCCGTATTCGAGCTGCTTCGACACGCGCCAGACGCGGCCGTGATCCTTGGAGAAGAAATAAGCGGCAAGACCGAACTCGGTGTCGTTGGCCATGTGGACCGCTTCGGCCTCGGTCTGGAAGCGGAACAGCGGCGCCACCGGCCCGAAGATTTCTTCCTTGGCCACCGCCATGCCGGCGGTGACGTCGGCCAGGATGGTCGGCTCGAACCAGGTCCGGCCGAGTGCGTGGCGCTTGCCGCCGGTGACGACACGGGCACCCTTGGCGACGGCGTCCTCGACCAGTTCCTCGACCTTGTTGATCGCTGCATCGTCGATCAGCGGGCCTTGCGTGACGCCCTCCTCCATGCCGTTGCCGACCTTGAGCGCGGCGACTGCGGCTGCCAGCTTCCCGGCGAACAGCTCGTAGATGCCGTCCTGAACCAGGAAACGGTTGGAGCAGACGCAGGTCTGGCCAGCATTGCGGTATTTCGAAGCCAACGCGCCGGCAACCGCGGCATCGACATCGGCGTCGTCAAAGACGATGAAGGGCGCGTTGCCGCCCAGTTCCAGCGACATCTTCTTGACCGTGCCGGCGCACTGCTGCATCAGCAGCTGACCGATCGGCGTCGAGCCGGTGAAGGTCAGCTTGCGCACGATCGGGCTGGCGGTCATCACGCCGCCAATGGCCGAGGCCTTGCCGGTGACGACGCTGAACACGCCGGCCGGCACCCCGGCGCGCTCGGCCAGTTCGGCCAGCGCCAGCGCCGACAAGGGCGTCTGCTCGGCCGGCTTGAGGACAATGGTGCAGCCGGCGGCGAGCGCCGGGGCGACCTTGCGGGTAATCATCGCCGACGGGAAATTCCACGGCGTGATCGCCGCGCAAACGCCGACCGGCTCCTTGACCACGACCAGCTGGCGGTCCTTGAAGGGTGACGGAATGACCTCGCCGTAGGCACGCTTGGCTTCCTCGGCGAACCACTCGACGTAGGCGGCGGCGTAGGCAATCTCGCCCTTCGCTTCGGCCAGCGGCTTGCCCTGCTCGGCCGTCATCAGGCGGCCGAGGTCTTCCTGGTGCGTCATCATCAGGTCGAACCAGCGGCGCAGGATGCGCGCGCGCTCGGCGGCGGTGGTTTCGCGCCAGCTTTTAAGGGCCCGGTCGGCGGCGGCGATGGCGCGCTCGGTTTCAGCCGCGCCGCAACGCGGTACGCTGGCGATGGTGGCGCCGGTGGCCGGATTGGTGACCGCGACGGTTTCGCCGGAGTCGGCAGCCACCCAGGCGCCGTCGATATAGCAGGCCTGGCGCAGCAGGGAAGGATCGTTCAATGCCAGCATGGGTTGTTCTCCTAGGGGTTTTAATAGGCGGCGCCGGACTTGGCGGATTGCGCCTGCTTGAATTTATCGGCCAGGGCCACCGCCGAATTGCGCAGCAGCAGCGCATCGACGCCGACCAGCAGGAAGCTGGCGCCGATCTGGCGGTAGGCTTCGGCGGCCGCCGGATCGGCCGAGAACACGCCGGCCGCCTTGCCGGCGGCGGCAATCCTGCCGATGGCGGCGTTAACCGCTGCCTTGACTTCGGGATGCCCCGGATTGCCGAGATGCCCCATCGAGGCGGCGAGGTCGGACGGGCCGATGAACACCGCGTCGACACCGTCGACCTTGAGGATGTCATCGAGGCCGGCCAGGCCGGCGGTCGATTCGATCTGCACGATCAGGCACATCTCCTCGTCGGCGTGGGCGAAATAGCCGTCGACCCCGTTCCAGCGCGCAGCGCGGGCCATCGCCGTGCCAACGCCACGGATGCCGTGTGGTGGGTAACGCATGGCGCGCACCAGCTGTTCGGCCTGGGCGGCGCTTTCGACCATCGGCACCATCAGCGTCTGGGCGCCGCCGTCGAGCAACTGCTTGATGCGGGCAACGTCATGGTCGACGGTGCGCACGACCGGCCTGACCGGATACGGCGCTAGCGCCTGCAGCTGTTCGATGATCGAACGCAGGTCGTTGGGACCGTGCTCGCCGTCGATCAGCAGCCAGTCGAAGCCGGTGCTGGCGACGATCTCGGCGGTGTAGGCGTTGGCCAGGCCGAGGAACAGGCCGATCTGCGTGTCGCCGGCAGCAAGCGCGCGCTTGAAGGTATTGCGGGGCATGTCCACGGTCGATGCCTCCGGATCAGACGAAACGGCAGCTGATATTGCCCAGCTGGCCATAATCGGCGTGGAAGGTGTCGCCCTTGGCGACCTTGACCGGGCGGGTGAAGGAGCCGGCCAGGATGATCTGCCCCGGTTCGAGCGCCACGCCGTGCGGCGCGAATTTCTTGGCCAGCCAGGAGATGCCGTTGGCCGGGTGGTTGAGCACGCCGGCGGCAACGCCGGTTTCCTCGATGATGCCGTTGCGGTAGAGCAAGGCGGAAACCCAGCGCAAGTCGAAATCGAGCGGCTTGACCGGGCGCCCGCCAAGGATGATGCCGACGTTGGCGGCATTGTCCGAGATGGTGTCCATGACCTTGCGCGGCCGCTTGCTTTCCGGATCGATGCGGTGGCAGCGGGCATCGATGATCTCGATCGCCGGCGTCACGTAATCGGTCGCCGACAGCACGTCGAAGATGGTGACCTGGTCGCCTTCCAGGCGATCCTTGAGGATGAAGGCGAGCTCGACCTCGACCATCGGGTCGATGAAGCGCTCGACCGGAATTTCGGCCGCATCCTTGTACACCATCTCGTCGAGCAAGGTGCCGAAGTCGGGTTCGTCGATCTGCGACGACATCTGCATGGCGCGCGAAGTCAGGCCGATCTTGTGACCGACGATCTTCTGCCCCTCGGCCAGCTTCATCCCGACCCAGGCCTTCTGGATGGCGTAGGCATCGGGAATGGTGATCTCGGGGTGATCGAGCGAAATCTGGCGCACCGGGCGGCGGGTCTTTTCGGCCTCGTGCAGGCGGCGGGCGGCGGCTTCGATGATGTCCTGGCTGAGCATTGTTGTTACCTCTTGCTGGGGTTAGGTTTTCTTGTAGCGGGCGTGGATGTTGTTCTGCTTCCACGTGCCGGACTCGCTGAATTCGACGATTTCCATCGACAGCGCCAGCGTGCGTTTGGCGTAGATGGCGGCGAAGTGGTCGCAAATCATCGCGAACAGTTCGTCGCCGGTTTTCTTCTTGGCTTCTTCCGAACGGCCGGCGCCGACCTTCAGCGTGACGTGGACGAAAGCGTCGTCGGCAAAGCCATCGGCGACGCAGTAGTCGCGCAGCCAGATGGCGCGGGAGCGGATGCCCCCGGTCGGGAACACCCCGCCCTGGTCGATCAGGACCTGGTTGGCCTTCTTCAGCAGACCCGGCACGTCGCTTTCCGGCGTATCCAGGTTGGCAGTGATTTCAAAGATCAGGTGGGGCATTCCTCGCTCCTCTTGGGTTTCAGGAAACCGGCATGTCGGCGCCGATGCCGCGGCTGGCCAGGGGAATCCCGGCTACCGGCAGGCTGACCACGACCTGGCCGGTGCCCGAGCTTTCGAAGTAAGGGCAGACGATTTCGGCCTTGCCTTCGTACTTGTCCCAGCCGAGCGCGCCGAACAGCATGGCGGTGTCGTGCATCTTGCCTTCGCCGGTGCAGTACTGGGCGTATTCGGGCAGCATGCGCAGGAAGGTGGCCCACTGGCCCTCTTCCCACAGTTGCAGGGCACGCAGGTCGACCTGCTTGTTGAATTCGCGGCTGATCGTGTTGAAGCCTTCCTCGACCAGGCGGTTTTCCCAGATCTGGTGCGACATCGAGCCGGAGGCAACGATGGCGACCTTGCAGTTGCTGCGGGCGACGGCCTTGGCCAGCGCTTCGCCGAGAATGCGCGACTCTTCCAGCGAGCCGAAGGTGCTCCAGCCGGCGATCGAGACAACCTTGATCTTGCCTTCCGGGTTCATGTAGCGCATCGGCAGGATGGTGCCGTATTCGAGGTCGAGCGACGGCACCCGGTGGGCGCGCGTCTTGACGCCCATGGCCGTGGCTTCTTCGGCGATCAGGTCGCCCAGTTCCGGATTGCCCGGAAATTCGTAGGGCAGGTCCTGGATGAAATGCGGGAACTCGTGGCTGGTGTAATTGCCCTTGTGCACCGCATTGTTGTTGATGTGATAACCGGCATTGACCAGCCAGTGCGTGTCGAACACGATGAAGGTGTCGACGCCGAGTTCGACGGCGCGACGGCCGAGTTCGCGCTCGGCGTCGATGGCGGCCTGACGGCAACCGTGCGCCGGCCCCGGCTGTTCGGAAATGAGCATCGACGGCACGTGCGTGCACTTGATGGCCATGAGGATTTCACCCATGAGTTTGTCTCCCTTGATGGTGTGGATAGGTTTTCACGGCTGGGGGTGAAGGCTGGCTTTGCGCTCTGTTATATGGGGAAGACGACGTTGATCTGGCCGGTGCCCGACGAGCCGAAGTAGGGCGTGACCACTTCGGCCTTGCCCTGGTACTCCTCAGCGCCGAGCACGCCGAGCAGCATCGCGGTGTCGTGCATCATTCCTTCGCCGTGGCACTTCACGGCGTACTCCGGCAACATGCCGCAGAAGGTCTTCCAGTCGCCCTTCTTCCACAACTCGACGACGTGGTGGTCGACGCTTTCCAGGAAGGGATCCCAGACCTTGTGCATGAACTGGTCGGCGGTGCCGTTCTGGGCAAAACGGTGCGACAGCGAACCGGAAGCCAGCACGGCGACGGTGCCGTCGAACTTCTCCTCGATTGCCTTGCGCACGGCGCGGCCCAGTTCGATGGAATCGGCCAGGTTATGCACCGTACACAGCGCCGAGATGGACACCACCTTGAACTTCTTGTCCTCGTTCATGTAGCGCATCGGCACCAGGGTGCCGTACTCAAGCGCCAGGCTGGTCGCGTCGTGGGCCCGGGTATGCACGCCGGCGGCGGTCGCCGCCTCGGCGATGGCATGGCCGAGGGCCGGGTTGCCTTCATAGGCAAAGGGCATGTTCTTGATGAAGTGCGGCAGTTCGTTGGAGGTGTAGATCCCCTCCCAGCTCGGCGCGCAGTTGATGTGGTAGCCGGAATTGACCAGCCAGTGCGTGTCGAAGACGACGATGGTGTCGACGTTCAGTTCACGCATGCGGCGAGCGATCTCCTTGTGTCCGTCGATGGCGGCCTGACGGCAGCCCTTGTGCGGCCCGTCGAGCTCCGACAGGTACATCGACGGCACGTGGGTGATCTTGGCGGCGAGTGCGAGTTTGCCCATGATTAGACTCCCCAACGCGGAATGTGATGGCTGCCGTAGGAAACGGCGATGTTCTTGGCTTCGCAGAACACTTCGTAGCTGTAGTGATTGCCTTCGCGGCCGGTGCCGGAAGCCTTGGAACCGCCGAAGGGCTGGCGCAGGTCGCGGACGTTCTGGCTGTTGACAAAGGTCATGCCGGATTCGATGGCCTTGGCAAGGCGGATGGCGCGGCCGGTGTTGTTGGTCCACAAGTACGAAGACAGACCGTAGATGGTGTCGTTGGCGATGGCGACAGCCTCTTCCTCGGTCTTGAAGCGGATGATGCACGGCACCGGCCCGAAGATTTCTTCCTGGGCGATGCGCATCTTGTTATCGACGCCGGCGAACACCGTCGGCTGCACCCAGAAGCCGTTCCTGAACTTGTCGTCGACGACCGGCGTGCCGCCGCCGAAGACGACTTCGGCGCCTTCCTGCTTGCCCAGTTCGATGTAGTAATTGACCTTTTCCTGGTGGCCCCTGGAGATCATCGGGCCGATGATGGTGCTCGGGTCCATCGGATCGCCGACCTTCAACTTGGCGGCGCGGGCAGCGAAATCGGCGACGAACTTGTCGTAGATGCCGGCCTGGACGATGATCCGCGAGCCGGCC